>Ga0187784_10001891_pt1 | contig 16718 bp, 13 predicted proteins | sample 1015_SJ02_MP15_2_FD_132964 | JGI IMG/M metagenome (GOLD analysis project Ga0187784, IMG submission 132964) | Tropical peat soil microbial communities from peatlands in Department of Meta, Colombia - 1015_SJ02_MP15_20_MG | ecosystem: Environmental > Terrestrial > Soil > Wetlands > Peat | place...
AGCAGCAGCGCCGCCATGCCAATCAGCTGGTACTTTTGCCAGGGCGAAGGGCCCTGAAAACTGCGGCTGGGCAAGCGCAAGCTGGTGTCAGAGATCATCTTGATCAGCCCTGACTCCGTTTCCCGCTTTAATCTCTGCAGGTCGGTCTTGAGCTGCGTGGCGTTCTGGTAGCGTTTATCGCGGTCCTTTTCAATTGACTTGCCGATGATGCCTTCCAGTTCCGCAGGAATTACCGGACATAGCGCGCGAGGAGCCGGCGGCTTCTGGTGCAGCATGGCATCCAGCATGGAGACGACGTTCTTCCCTGTGAAGGGCTTCTGCCCGGTGGCCATTTCGTACAGCACCACGCCGAAAGAGAACAAGTCGCTGCGCGCGTCCAGTTCTTCGCCGCGGGCCTGCTCTGGGGACATATACACGGCAGTGCCGGGCACAACTCCAATCGCCGTCAGGGTGTCCTCGTACACTGCTTCGCTGGCCTCGCCCGCGGGTTCGCGCAGCACCTTGGCTAACCCGAAGTCCAGCAGCTTCACCTGCCCAGTCTGCGTCACAAAAATGTTTCCCGGCTTGATGTCGCGATGAATGATGCCCTTGGCATGCAACGCCGCCAACGCGTCTGCCACCTGGATGGCGATGTTCAGGATCGCATCCAGTTCCATGGGCTTTCCTGTGAGCTGCTGCTTGAGGCTGGCGCCGTCCAGCTTTTCCATCACGATGAAGGGATGGCCGTCGTTATCCTCGATGTCGTGGATGGTGCAGATGTTGGGGTGGTTCAGTTGCGAGGCGGCGCGCGCTTCCCGCTCAAACCGGTCCAAAGACTTGCGATCGCCCAGCAGATTGTCGGGGACGAACTTCAAGGCAACGTGGCGGCCCAGGCGGGTGTCTTCGGCGTCATAGACAACTCCCATACCGCCGCCACCGATTTTTCCGATGATCCGGTAGTGGGAAACAGTTTGGCCGACCATGTGCGCGCACACTTCCCGTCCGGCACTAATGCTAGGCCGTGGAGAGGCAGAGGTCAACTCACCCGTTGGCCGGTGTGCGGGGGCCTAAAATGCTTTCTCTCTCCAGATTTGCCCCAGCCTGCGCGGCGGGCAAGGCTGCGGTGCGTCACTCCGCGTAAGGGTAGATAATCTAACTTGCTGAGGGGTCTTTATGGCGAATCTGAAACGCGACAACCGCTATCTACCCGTTTGCTACCAGAAGGGCTTTACGGACGCAACAGGCAGGGTGTGGGTGAAATTCGCAGACAAACCGGAACCCGAGCACCGAAAACCGCTCACTGTAGGGCGAAAACGAAGCCTTTACATTTGGGCTCAGGCGGGGGCTGAAAACGACAAGGTAGAAGATTTCTTCAACGAGCACGTGGACACGCCTTTCGCCGTCTTATCTAAAAGGGTCAAGTCTGAACGGCATGAGTTCGCAAAGATTACCGACGATGAACGGGGGACGCTTTTCAGATTCGCTGCGTCCCAAACCATGAGGACGCTGGCGCACAGGCGCGCCATTGACCTTCAGGCAGGAAGGGCCGTAGACACCAACACTTTCGTTCGGGTGATGCTGCGGAAGATGATAGCTGTGCTGGACGGCTGGATTAAGAATCCTCCTGAGCTTTATTTCCATACGACTCTTCCGTTTGTGGGCGAGCAATTCATCACAGGGGACAACCCGGTTCTGATCGTGCAGACTAATGACAATACGATCTTGGTGCCGACTGACACGCCAACCTTGAGAATTACGGACGTACAACAGATTGTGATGGACCCGAGGCACAGATTGTGGCTTGCTTTGTCCCCATACGTGCTTGTTTCGATACAGGGGTTCGGCGGCGGCGGGATACATCTGCCCCCCAAATCCGAGGACCCCGTGTTCGTGAGGAACTTCAACAAAATGGTTCGAGGTCAAAGCGAGATCTTCACACTCGCGAAAGACAAGGCGCATCTCACTTAGGGCGTCAGCGGAAGCGGAGATTTGCCATCTCCATCTGGCTTGTGACCAGGCGCCAAGTGCCAAGGGCTAACGGCTAGGTTGCCGGATAAAATGCCGCCGAACTCCCCACCCATTCCATGTTCCTATTGTGGTCCACACCCATCATCAAGCCGCGGCCCATGCGCACGATGACCATCACCGGCTGCAGCTCCTCCAGCCAGATGTACATGATCCGCAGCTCGGCTTTCGTCAGCCCATGCGGCGTTTCGATGACCAGTTCAAAATTCATCTTCTGTTGCAGGATGTATTGCGAACGCTGGTTCGTGGGAATTGCTGAGAGGTCTTCTTTGGTGGGATTGATGATCACGCCCAGGCCGGCGAAGGAAAACAACGGCTTCAATACATAGTTTTCGAGGTCGTCGGGAAAACGCTCCAGCCGGTCGAGAAACCAGGTCTCGGGGACGCTCACATGGTTTAGGAACGGCAGCGAGAACTTGCTGATGCGGAAATACCAGTTGGGATGTCCGGCCCATTCGACATCTAGATCATCGGTGAAGGCGAAATTCAGCTTAATGTTCTTGCGGATCAGTTCGTCCACGATGGCGCGGTTGTAAATGCGCTTGATCTGTTTGCTCTGCCCGCCTTTCGCGTAGAACAACCGGTTGCCGCGTTTCTGAATGTCAGTGATCGAGACTGTAGGCACGCCGAGCAGCTTCTCAGTTACGAGAAAGTCCGGGAGGGTTTTCTGGTGGAGCGGGTCGATCTCCATCAAGACCACGTCCTGGGGGCCGTGATCGCCCACAATGGCGCGGCGCAAGAGCTTCTTGTAACTTTCCCAATCCAGTCCACCGACAAGGTATTGCAGATTCGCATCCAGGCCGAAGACCTCTTGATAGGTTTGAGACAGCACGGCCTGGTAGGCGTAAAGAGAAGGGAAGGCTTGCATCTCGACCAGCTTGGGCTGCAAGTTGCCGGAAGCGTCGCGCACCAAACCGAAATCGACCTGAATGAACAGGGGATGAGACGACTCCTGCCGGACGTTGAATTCCGCGGGAATTGCTTCTCGCGATGCTTTCAGGTATTCGGGTGTGTCTAGCTGATGAATCAGCTCCTTGCCGTATCGCGACATCTGATCGAGCAAGGATCTCGGGATAAAGCACGGTGTTTCCGAGACACGGAATTCCACCGGCGCGCCGCAGCGGTCGGCCATGGTGTGCAAAAGCATCGCATATTTCTGCGGGGTGAACGCAGCGTTGAAGCGTTGTCGCAAGGATGGAATCATCTATCGTTGATTGACAGTTAGGGTAGCCGGCACGAACACCAGGTCCCTCGACTTCGCTCGGGATGACAGTTGCAATGGACCCAGCAATCCATGAAGCTCATCTACGCGTCGATGAGAAACTTGCCATCCCGCATGATCTGGTCAGTATCCACCCAGATGTCGAACTTGCGCCCAACCACATCGATGTGGGTGGAAGAAAACCACTCGGCTCCGGTGTGTGCGCCATAGGGATTGCCGAAAGCAATATGCACGCCGGGAAATTTTTCATCCTGCAAGATCTGGCCAATGATGTCCTTCAACTCGATGTTGGTTCCAATGGCGAACTCGCCCACGCGGTCACTGTTCTCGTCGGTGTGGGTGTAGTTCCAGAAGTCGCTTTCCAGGTCGCGATTGGAGGAATGTACTTCCGCGATCCGATTTTGTTTTACGCGCACGGTTAGAGGATTGCCGCCCAGGTCGCCAAACTTGGCGCACAGCCAGTCGCCCACGACGCCATCGATCACAAAGGTCCCGTTGACTTCGCCGGGGGTGGTGAAGATTTCTCCGCCGGGCAGGTTGCCCCACTTGTCCGGATTGATCAGCCCGCTGGTTTTCACCCAACGGTATTTTGGATTCAAATCTGCCACCAGGTCCGTGCCGGCAGGAGTTTTGGCGCGAACTTGCGCCGCCCGCCGCACCAGCTCGATTACCCTCACACTGATTCGGTCCACTTTGAGGAAGTCGGCCCGCATGCCTTCCCGCATGATCTGCGGATTGATGTTGACCATGTGGGCATGGCGAATCTTGCGGCGGTTCACGACATCCGTCATCTGAATGCGTACGCGCAGCTCGTTGGCTTGGGCCTGGGCGGCAAAGATGCTGACTTGGCTGGTCTCCAAATCATCCGCGATTTCGCGGGGCAAGTCCACCAGTGGCCGGGGCGCCAGATGCTCCAGCACCCAAGCGCGGTAAGGGCAGCCCACCGTTTCCAGTTCGTGCACCAGGCTGGCGGCGATTTCTCTAGTCACCTCGTCGGTGATCACGGTCACCTTCTCGGAGGGCTGGACCTTTAGGCAGACGCGCACCGCGTTATGCGCGCCGGGAGAAAGTTCGGGATCAAAGCGAAGTGTGTTCAGTTGCGCGGGCCGCCCTTCGCGTTCCACGCGAAGGGCAGAATTGTGCGTCTCATCAGCAGAATGAATCATTACCCAACTTTCCGGGCGGAAGCGGTGGTTTCCTGCTCCTCGACCCCTGCCGCCGTCTCTTCAATAATGTAATCCACAACTTGTTTCAGGTCGCCAGTTTCCTTGAAGACGCGCAGCTGGCGGGCGGCGCCGCTGCCCATCGCCAGGATCTCATGGATGTATTCCAGTTCCTCGCGCGAGCCCAGATCGTCCACCACATCGTCCACAAAATCCAGATACTCCAACACCAGGTCACGCGCCGGGACTTCCTTCTGCTTGCCGAAGTCGATGAGTTTTCCGTCCAGCCCGTAACGCGCGGCCCGCCACTTATTTTCCATGAGCAAGGCGCGGCGATAAAGCCGGAACCCCTGATTGGCGGCGTACAGCTTGTACAGCTTGGCTACGGTCGCCTGGATGAGCGCGGCCAGGGCGATGGTCTCATCCAACCGCATAGGAATATCGCAGACGCGGAATTCCAGCGTGTTGAAAAACGGATGCGGGCGGATGTCCCACCAGATCTTCTTGGCGTTGTCGATGCAGTTGGTTTTGATCAGCAACTTGATAAAACTTTCGTACTCGCCCCAACTGGGGAAATAGTCCGGGATATTGGTGCGGGGAAACTTATCAAACACTTTGCAACGGTAGGATTTCAGCCCGGTGTCCATCCCTAGCCAAAACGGCGAATTGGTGGAGAGCGCCAGAATGTGCGGCAGGAAGTAGCGGGCGTGATTCATCAAGTGGATGGCGGTCTCGCGGTCTTCAATGCCGACATGAACGTGCAGCCCGAAGATCAGGTTGGCCCGCGCCACCAGCTGCATGTCTTCCACAATGTTTTTGTAGCGTTCGTCGGGAGTGATCTCCTGCACCCGCCAGTCGCCAAAGGGATGGGTCGCAGCCGAAGCCAGGCGCAGGCCATTTTCTCTGGCGAGCTTGATCATGTCCCGGCGCAAAGTCCTGACCTCAGCCTTCGCCTCTTTGATGTTCGTGCAAACCGAGGTGCCGACTTCCACCACGGCTTGATGCAGCTCGGCCTTCACCTTTTCGTGCAGCCGCATCCGCCCCTGCTCCATCATCTCGGTGTTGATGTGGGAGCGCAGGTCGCGCGTGACCGGATCGATGGTCTGATATTCCTCTTCGATCCCGATGGTAAAGGTTGGTTCCATAAGGCTTGAGTTGCCCCATCCGAGTCGCCCCTCCCTCGAGGAGGCAGCCGATTCAGCTCCCATCAGTATACCAACGACTATATCGGGGCCTTCGCCTTCTTTTTCAGTGCTGGTTTGGGTGTTGCCGAGGCGGCAAAAGATCCTGACAAGAACGAAGCCCAGCGCAATTCACGCGCTGGATTGTCTTCGCTAAGCGCTTTTGTTACAGCCAGTTCCGCCACAGCATTCACGATCCACTCGAAGTTCTGTGGACCTACTGAATTCACGTCGGCGTCGGGCGCCGGATTCATGAAATCAATGGCGTAAGGTACCCCATCCTCGACCGCGAATTCCACGGTATTCAAGTCATAGCCGAGGGCGCGGCAAAGCGTCAGCGCGTCTTTCACGATGCACTCCTGCAGCTTGGCACTTGACGGCGGCGGATTCCCCTTCACGTAGCGCTCGTGGTGCGGCGCTTTGGGGTCGTACTTCATCACGTGGACTTTCTCCTGGCCGACCACGTAGCAGCGGTAGTATTCCTCAAACTCGACGCCGTGCTGCAGCGTCATGCACAGGTCGCCGGTCTGGTTGTAATAGTGAAAGAACTCTTCAGGCGAATGAACTTTGTACACGTGCTTCCAGCCCCCGCCGGCGTAGGGCTTAAGGAAAGCCGGGAAGCTGACATAGGCGAAAATCTCTTCCCAGTTCAGCGGGAAGATCAGATTGCGCATGGACTGGTCGGTGGTATCCGGCGGGTGAGTGTGATGCGGCAGAATGACGGTGGGGGGAATGGCCACGCCCAACTTGTCGGCCAGCGAATAATTGAAGAACTTGTCGTCGGCCGTCCACCAGAAGGGATTATTGATGACCATCGTCCCATGCAGCGCCGCGTTCTTCAGGAAAGCGCGGTAGAAGGGAATGTCCTGCGAAATGCGATCGATGATGACATCGTATTTCTTCGGCTGATCCATGCGGATCCCGCCGATCTGCACGAACTCGGCGGTGACGCCTTCGACCTTCATGCCGTTGATCTTCTCCACCAGCGCCGGCGGAAAGGTGTTCTCCATGCCAAAGAGAATTCCGATTTTCTTCACGAGAAAGCTCCTGTAATTGACTCGCAGAAAGCAAGCTGGGTCGCTCCCTGCTAGAGGCTGCCCCTTGATTATAGGGATTCTTCGGCTCCGCCCGCCCATTCGTGAGCGATGGACGGCCTCCGCTCAAAATGACAATTTCCAGAGTTACCCTAAAAATACTTCCCCGCCATCCTCTGCCACAGCGGCCAGTCGTGCGTCGAATGGTCGCCCCACACATCCAGCCAGTGCGGGATCGCCTTGTCATTCAGCATACCCGACAGTTTCAGATTCTGATCCAGGCACATGTCCCAATCCGCCGTGCCCAGCACGATTTTCATCCGACGATACTGGCCGAGGAACCAATCGTCGCTCATCCGCGGCAGATAGTCCACCGGACAATTAAAGTAACAATCATCGTCGTAGTAGCCGTCGAGAAACTGATGAATGTCGAACGCCCCGCTCATACTGATGCAATGCGTCACGATGTCCGGGTGCTTGAGCGCGAAGTTAATGGCGTGGTATCCGCCAAAGCTGCAGCCGGTCACGGCCAGGCTTGGGGAAGAATTCTTATGGCGTATGAACGGCAACAACTCATGTACGATATAGCGCTCGTACTGCAGATGGCGCATTACCCGCACCTTCGGATGAACGCCCTTGTTGTACCAACTCTCAGTGTCGACCGCGTCCGGGCAGAAGACCTGGAGCTGTCCCGCTTCCAGCTTTGCCGCCAGCGAGACGATCATGCCCCGGTCTTCATACTCGAAGAACTTTCCCATCGAAGTCGGGAAGACCAGCACAGGTGGCCCGGCATAGCCGAAAACCAGCGCCTCCATGTCGCGGTTCAATTCTCGACTGTAACCTTTGTGATATTCGCGGTTCATTGCAACCCTGTCGCGGAGTATCTTACCTGAAAGCGGCGAGGAATAGAGTCAGGGAGGCAAGGTACTGAAGGGAACGGCGACTTGATTGCGCTCGGTGGAGCGCGCCAGCAGTTTTCAACACTAAAGTGGAAATTCATGTGGAAAAGAGGGAAAGTATTCGCGTAAGCATTTCATGCAGAGAAGTTTTCAGCAGGTTGCACTGGCTTTGTGGCGGCGAGAACGAGGCGCGGGCGCGCTCTTACTATTTTGCGGGGAGAACTTGAAAGTCCGTCTCGACAAATTGCTTCTGGAGCGCGGCATGGCAGGCTCGCGGGAGCGGGCACGGGCGCTGATTCTTGAGGGCAAGGTTCTGGTCGATGAACAGAAAGTCGAGAAGTGCGGAACCGCTGTCTCTCGCGATGCCATGGTCCGGCTGCTGGGGCAGGATCTCAAATACGTCAGCCGAGGCGGCCTCAAGCTCGAGAAGGCGCTGCGACATTGGCAGATCGACGTGGCAGGGAAAACCTGCATGGACGTTGGTGCTTCCACCGGTGGTTTCACCGATTGCCTGTTGCAGCACGGCGCGGCTCGCGTGATTGCGGTGGACACCGGCCACGGGCAGATTGATTTTCGTTTGCGGCAGGATGGGCGGGTACGGTTGCTGGAAAGGACCAACGCGCGCTATCTCACCCGCGAGCAAGTTGGGGAAGCCGTTGATCTCATCGTGATCGATGTTTCTTTTATTTCGGCAACACTGGTGATTCCGGCCGTCATCGCCGCCGGGTTTTCAGACTCCGCGGCGGAACGCAAAGGGCGGCAGATCATCGTGCTGGTGAAGCCGCAGTTCGAAGTTGGCCGCGAACAAGTGGGAAAAGGCGGCATCGTGCGCGACGAGGCAGCGCAGTTGGCCGCCGTGGAGAAGGTGCGCCAATCGCTGGTTGAGCAAGGATGCATTGAAACCGACATGATCGATTCGCCCATTCTGGGTGCGGAGGGGAACAAGGAGCTCTTGCTGCTGGGCAGCTTCTAGGGCAGCCTGAGGCGGACGCGCCACGAACCGTTGACATCGCCGAATCTTTTTCGCGGATTTCGGTACAATTCAAGCTTCACATGCCTGCCAAAGCTGCCGCCATCATCTCCAAGCCGGGTAAACCCGAACTCGCGCAAGTTGTACCGGCGCTTCTCGAGTGGCTGCAAGCCCACCAATACGGGGTGGTCGTGGATCGCGAGACAGCGACGTATGCGCCGGGCACGGAGGCTGTGGCGCGCGAGGAAATCGGATCACGGCCGCTGGATTTCGCCATTGTTCTGGGCGGCGATGGTACTTTGCTGTCCGCGGCGCGGGCTCTGGCGCGAACTGACATTCCGATCATGGGTGTAAACTTGGGATCGCTGGGCTTCCTCACCGAAGTGCCGCTCGCGCAACTGTATGAAGCCTTGCGGAGCATTGAAGATGGCAAGCATTACCTGGAAGCGCGGTCGATGGTCGACTGTGAGGTTACACGGCGGGATTTGGTGGTGGCCCGCTATGAGGCGCTGAACGACATCGTCGTAGGCAAAGGCGGCATCGCCCGCCTCAGCCACTGCGACGTTTTCGTGGATGGAGTTTTCGTTTCCGGATACAAGGCCGACAGCCTCATTGTTTCGACCCCTACCGGTTCGACTGCGTATTCGCTGGCCGCCGGCGGCCCGGTGCTGATGCCGACGGTGAATGCGTTGCTCATTACGCCCGTATGTGCCCATTCGCTTACCCATCGCTCGGTGGTCGTGCCGGACACATCGATGGTCGAACTGGTGGTGGACCGCGACACCGAGGAAGCCTTTTTGAGCGTCGACGGGCAGGTGGGAATGCCTTTGCAGGGCGGAGACCGCGTGCGCTGCCGCAAGTCCGAGAATCAGGTCAAATTGTTGCGGATGCATGGGACCTTCTTCGATGTTCTGCGTGCCAAGCTGACCTGGGGACAACGCTAAGAACATGAAAATCATTCTTCTTCTGCTGAGTTTTGCAATTGTGCCTGCCTTGGCTCAATCGAAGCCTATCGCCGACCTGATTGTGACCAATGCCAAAGTCTGGACGGTGGATCACAAACAGCCAACCGCTGAAGCAGTCGCCGTGCTGGGAGACCGCATCATCGCGGTTGGTTCGAAAGCCGACATTGAGGCCTTACGTGGACCCAGCACCAACGTAATTGACGCGGGTGGAAAGCTGCTTCTGCCCGGTTTCAACGACGCGCACGTGCATTTTGTTGACGGCGGCATGCAACTGGATGCGGTTCAGTTGAACGATGCGACCAGTGCTGACGAATTCGCGCGGCGAATCGCCGAGCAAGTCAAGAAAACGCCTAAGGGCGAGTGGGTGCTGGGCGGCGATTGGGATGAGACCAAATGGACCCCGGCGAAGTTGCCGACCAAAGAATTGATCGATCCGTTCACGCCGGATGTCCCTGTATTGGTGAGCCGCTACGACGGACACATGGCGTTAGCCAATTCGCTGGCCTTGCGTCTGGCCGGCATCACAGCACAAACTCCCGACCCGCCGGGCGGAGTCATCGTTCGTGACGCACAGGGAAACCCTACCGGTGCCCTCAAGGATGCCGCGCTCGACCTGATGGACAAAGTGATTCCTCCGCTTTCTCACGAACGGCGGGTGAAGGCTGCTCGGCGCGCCTTGGCCTACGCCGCCTCGCTCGGAGTGACTAGCGTGCAGCACATGAACCCCGACTATGCCGACATTGCAGCGTACTCTGAGCTTCTGCGGCGGGGGGAACTGACCACCCGTATTTACGCGGCTCCGCTGATCACGGAAGGCGTGGATGATCAGGTCAAGATCGGAATTAGCCACGCCTTCGGCGGTCCCTACCTTCGCATCGGCGCGGTCAAAGCGTATGCCGACGGGTCTCTCGGATCACGCACGGCCTATTTCTTCGAACCTTATTCTGATCAGCCCGAAAACCGCGGGCTGCTGGGAGCCGAGATGCAGCCGCTGACGCTCATGCGCGACCGCATGGTGAAGGCGGATGCCGTGGGGATTCAGATTTGCACTCACGCCATCGGCGATCAGACAATCTCTATGGTACTGGATCTTTATCACGAGGTGGTGAGAACCAACCGGGGCACGGAACACCGTTTCCGCATCGAACACGCGCAACACATGGCCGAGAAAGACTTCGATCGTTTCGCGCAGATGGACGTGATTGCCTCGGTCCAGCCGTACCACGCCATTGACGACGGGCGTTGGGCGGAGCCTCGCATCGGCCGCGATCGCGCCAGCCGCACCTATGCCTTTCGCACCTTTCTGAATCACGGCGTGCATCTCGCGTTCGGCACCGACTGGGACGTTGCCCCGCTCAATCCCTTGCTCACCGTCTATGCCGCGGTCACCCGCGCCACCCTGGATGGGAAGAATCCCAACGGCTGGTTCCCGGAACAAAAGCTCAGCGTCGCGGAAGCGATCGAGGCCTATACCATGGGATCGGCCTATGCCGAATTTCAGGAAAAAGAAAAGGGATCGATTACGCCTGGAAAGCTGGCTGACATGGTCATTCTGAGCGATGATATCTTCTCCATCGAACCAGCTAGGATCCGCGATGTGAAAGTGCTGAAGACCTTCGTTGGGGGAAGGATTGTGTGGGACGGGGAGCGCAATCATTCCTCGCAGTGAGAGCTAACCCGCGCTGGCGCGACGTGTGCAATGTTTTGCACTGAGTCTGCAATTCTCTTCCTTTTCACAAACGAATTAGTTGTGCCTCCGTTGAACCCGTGTTAAATTGTTGCCCTCTGCGAAATGCGGATGGGAACAGGCCTCCGGCATTGGCCTGACAGGATCTCTTAGAGGAGGAAATTGATGACACGCAACAAATCTGCTTTCACTCTCGTCGCGTTGCTACTGGCATTGCTGTGTCTGAGCGCAGCGGCCGTGGCGCCGACTTTGACTTTCACTTTCAAGAATGTAACGGCCAACTCTAGCGCAGCGGAGACGGACACCTACGCGATCAACGCCAGTGGTGTGATCACCGGCGACTACGTCGATTCTGCCGGTGCACAACATGGCATGATTTTGAAGGGCAAGAAGCTCACCACCGTGGACAACAAGGATTGCGTAACTACGCCGGGGTCCGGCGCGACGGATGGTATCCAATTCTATGGCATTAACAGCGCCGGCGTAATCGCTGGCTGGTGCGGAACTACCTCTGGCACTACCATCGGATTTACCTATGCTAAGGGTAAGTTCAAAACCATCAACATCAGCGGATCTTCCGTAGTCCAAGCTAACGGGATCAACGATGCCGCCGACGTGGTTGGTGACTATATTGACTCTACCGGCGTCCAGCACGGGTTCCTGCTGGTCGGCAAAAAGCTCACGCAGCTGAACCCGCCCGGTGTGGTCAGTACGTCGACGGCATGGGCAATCAATGACAAAGGCGTGGTGACGGTGTTCGGATTTAACTCCGCCAGCACCTACGTGTCCTTTACCACCGCAAACGAAGGCAAGACCTACACGGCGTTCAACCCGCCCGGCCAAGGTACGCTCGGGGTCGCCATCCACGCCATCAACGGCCTGGGAGACATCGACGCGACTATTTTCGACACCGCCAACGATCGTCATGGAATTCTGCTCTATAAGGGCAAGTTCTACCAGTTTGACGATCCAAGCGGCGTCGGTAGCACGCGAGGTGACGGCCTAAACGACACGCTCGGCATTGTCGGTCGCTATGGGTCGGGCACGTACGGCGGTATTGGCTACTTCGCGCAGGCCAAGTAATCTGCTGCGAACTGTGCTTCAGACGCTGTCCCAAGGTGTTTGGAGCGAGAGATGAGCGAATTAAAGGAGGCAAGCGTTGGCGCTTGCCTCTTTTTCTGTCCGTCGGTTGGCCCAGAGTTGGCTGAGCCTATAGCTCACCACGCAGCAACTCTGCCGCGGTCTCGCGTCGCCGGATGAGCTTTACGGTCTTGCCTTGCACCAAAACTTCGGCAGGTTTAGCGCGGCTGTTGTAGTTGGAAGCCAGCACCATTCCATAGGCGCCCGAGTCCATTACCGCCAGCAGTTCCCCTTCCTCAGTAGCGGGAAGTTGCCGGCCGCGCGCCAAGAAATCTCCGGTTTCACAAACCGGACCAACCACATCGGCAGTTTCCGATCCCTCGTGTGCCTGCTCCCAGACAGGAAGGATTTCGTGATAGGCGCCGTACAACGAAGGGCGTACCAGATCGTTCATGGCCGCATCGACGATCAGGAAGCGCCGGGCGCCGTTTCTTTTCTTATAGAGGACCCGGGTGAGCAGCGCGCCGGCCGAACCGACGACAGCCCGCCCAGGTTCCAGTAAAACTTCAACCTCGAGCTTTCGCAAAGGGCGTAGCACAGCCATGGCGTAGCGCGAGACATACCTTCGGAAATCCCGCGAATCCTGCCCGTGGGTGTAGGAGATTCCCAGGCCGCCGCCCGCGTCCACATAGCGGATCTGATGTCCTTGCGCTCTCAGCCCGCGCACCAGCACGGCGACACGCTCTATCGCAGCGCCGAAGGGGCGCACATCCGTGATCTGGGATCCGATGTGGACACTGACCCCAGCAACCTCCAAGAACTTGCTGTGCGCAGCTAGGGCGTACAAACGCGGAGCTTGGCCAATGGCAACCCCAAACTTGTGCTGATGGAGTCCGGTCGAAATGTAGGGGTGAGTTTCTGCCGGCACATCCGGATTCACGCGCAGTGCGATAGGAGCGGTCTTTTTCGCCGCAGCCGCTACCTCCGCGAGAACCATAAGCTCCGATTCGCTTTCCACGTTGAACAGCAGGATCCCTGCCCGCAGCGCAGCCTGCATCTCTTCTTTGGTCTTGCCGACTCCGGAAAAAACTATTTTTTTTGCCGCGCTACGGCTTGCCCGGAGCACGCGCTCCAGTTCGCCTCCGGAGACCACGTCGAACCCGCAGCCCATCCCAGCCAACATGCGCAGCAAGCTGAGGTTGGAATTCGCTTTCACTGAGTAATACAGCTGATGAGGGACCTGCCGAAACGCCTGGCGGAACGCCAGCACGCGTTCCCGAATCACTCGCGAGGAATACACGTAAAGGGGCGTGCCGAAACGATCGGCCAGTTGCGAAAGCGGAATTTGCTCGCAGTGCAGAACGGAGCCGGCACTGCCGCTCTTAACCCTCCGGTAGACAAAGCCCGGCGGACGGCCCAGTTTCTTCAAAGCCGATGCATTCACGGACGCTTACCTGCCGGGCTCTTGACGCGGATGGCGACCACGGTCTGGTCATCGAAGGCTTCGACGCCCGAGGCATGTTCGCCAGCCGCCTGAAAGATCGCTTTCACCAGCGTGTCGGCCGAAGCTTGGCTGTGTTGAGCCACGATACGTTCCACGCGCTCCCGTCCGAAAAGTTCCCCGGCTGTGTTGCTGGCGTCGAGAATACCGTCACTGAAGAACACGAACAGGTCGCCGGGCTTAGCACGGAAAGTCAATTCGTCGTAATCGGTTTCCTCGAACAGCCCCAGGGGAAGTCCGGTGGCCTCGATGATTTCAGTCTTGCCGTCGCGGCAGTAAATCGGCCGCGGCAACCCGGAATTGGCGACGCGCAAAGTGCGGCTCTTGTCATCCCACAGAGCATAGATCAAAGACACGAATTGGCCTTCGATACGGCGCTCGCCCAAGGAAAAATTCACCGCCGACAGCATCTCCGCCGGCGCCGGTTCAATGGGAGCGTGGGAGCGCAGAATTCCGCTAACCAGCGCCGCGTAGATGGCTGCCGGAGCCCCTTTGCCGCTGACGTCCCCGATCATGATGGCGGTGCGGCCCAGCGCGTAATTCACAAAATCATAAAGATCGCCGCCGATGGCCCGCGCGGGAACAAACTTGGCGGCAATGTCGAGATGTGCAACTTTGGGAAGCACCTGCGGCAGAAGCCGGAATTGCAACTCTAGTGCCAGGGCAAGGTCGCGCTCCAGGCGCTTTTCCTGCCGCGCGATCTCCTCGTAAAGCCGCGCGTTCTCAATGGCAATGGCGATCTGCGCTGCCAGGGTGATCATGGTGCGCCGGTGGTCCTCGGTGAAAAAGCCCTGGCGCGTGTGCTCCAAATCAAGCACGCCAATCACCTTGTTTTTGTATATCAACGGCACGGCCAGTTCAGAGCGAGTTTCGGGATTCAATTGGATGTAGCGCGGGTCTTTGCGCACGTCGGGAACCAGAATGGCTTCGCGGTGCTCGGCTGCGTAACCGACCACCCCCCGGCCTAGCGGAATGTCGTGTTTGAGGTGGATGTTCTCCTGGAAGCGCAAAGAGAAACGATGCTGCAGCTTGGTGCCGGCAGAATTCAGCAGAAGGATGCTGAACATTTGGTAATCGATCACGCGCCTCAGCAGTTCGCCAATGCGCTTGAGGACCTCATCCACGTTCAGGATCGAAGTCAGCTCGCGCGCGATTTCATTCAGCAACAGCAGCGAGCGGGCCTGGCGGGTCGAACGGGTGTAGAGCCGCGCGTTTTCGATGCCTACCGCCATGCGGGAGGCGATCAAAGTCAACAGCCGCTTATGTTCTTCCGTGAAGTGATTAGGCTGTGGTGATTCGATGTCGATCACACCGATCAGACGGTTCTTGACGATGAGCGGAACCGCCAGCTCAGAACGCACGTTGGGAACCCCAGAAATGTAACGTGGATCTTGGCGCACGTCACCGACCAGGATCGGTTCCCGGCGCTGGGCAGCCATGCCAGTCACGCCTTCGCCCACTTTGATCCTGGTCCGCTCCGCCACCTCTCGCGGATGCCCCACTTGAAAGCGGATAAACAATTCCTGCGCTTTCTCGTTCAGCAGCATGATGGCGAATATCTCGTAATCGATGACTTTGCGTACCAGTTCAGCCACCCGGGCGAGCGTAGTGTCAAGATCCAGCGTGGTGTTGACCACGTCGGCCACTTCCAGCAGAAGCGGATCGATCCTGGATTGAATGTCAGGCTGAGTAGTGACCATGACCTGCTCTTTATGATAGCAGCCGCGCCCACCCAGCCCCGCAGGCAGTGGAAGGGCGCAAGCGCGGGACGAGCGGTTTTCTAAATGGCCAGGTCGCGCGGCACCACGCAAATGTCGGCCAGGTTGCGGTATTTCTCAGCGTAATCCAGCCCGTACCCGACGACGAACTCATCCGGGATGCGGAAGCCGACATAGTCCGCCTCGATGGGCTGCTTGCGGCGCGACGGCTTGTCGAGCAGCGTCGCGATTCGCAACGTTTTTGGCTGGTGTGCCAGCAAGACCTTCTTCAGATAGCTGAGCGTCAGCCCAGTATCGAGAATGTCTTCCACCAGAATCACGTTGCGGTCCTTCATCGACTGATCCACATCTTTCGTAAGCCGGACTTCGCCGGTGGAGTCCCACCCATTCGTCAGTTCCTGGCGGGGGCTGGGACGGTTGCCGTAACTGGAGACGCCGATGAAATCGAAAGTAGAATCCAGGTGCACGTTGCGCGCCAAGTCGGAAAGAAAAATGGCTGCGCCTTTGAGCACACCCACGAAGATGATGCTTTGGTTGGCGAAGTCCCGGGTGATTTCGGCGCCCATGGCCGCCACGCGGCTGGCGATCTGTTCGCGTGTGATCAGAACCTTTAACTCGGTCACGGCGAACATATTAGCGCCAGAAGGCGACCTTGCCCTAGAAAAATTTACAGCCGCCGCACGTTGCGCCCCTCTGGGCCACTTACTAGAATGCTTAGGTGTAGAGTGTGGCTCTCAGCAAACATATCTTAGAAGGGAACTACCGTCATGAATCTTAATGGAGTCAAACTGACTTGGTTGGGTCATGCCACGTTTCGTGTCGAAACTCCGGGTGGCAAAACCATCCTTCTGGATTCCTGGGTGATGGGCAATCCGATGTGTCCGGCCAATGAAAAGACCGTGAAGAAAGTGGACGCGATGCTCGTCACCCATGGCCACGGCGACCACATTGGTGACGCGGTCGAGATCGCCAAGAAGCACAAGCCTATTGTTGTCGGCATTCCGGAACTGTGTGGATGGCTGGGCAGCAAAGGCGTCGAAAACCTGGCCGAGATGAACAAGGGCGGCACGCAGGTTGTGGCCGACATCAAGGTCACCATGGTGCACGCCGACCATTCCTGCGGTATTCAGGATGGCGACCAATATGTGTACGGCGGCGCGGCTTGCGGGTATGTGGTTACGTTCTCAAACGGCTTGAAGATCTATCACGCAGGCGACACCAATGTTTTCGGGGATATGGCGATCATCCACGAGCTTTACGCGCCGGATATCGCGATGCTTCCCATTGGCGACCA
>Ga0187784_10001892_pt1 | contig 16704 bp, 15 predicted proteins | sample 1015_SJ02_MP15_2_FD_132964 | JGI IMG/M metagenome (GOLD analysis project Ga0187784, IMG submission 132964) | Tropical peat soil microbial communities from peatlands in Department of Meta, Colombia - 1015_SJ02_MP15_20_MG | ecosystem: Environmental > Terrestrial > Soil > Wetlands > Peat | place...
CGCGCGTAGCGTGATGCCGGAATAGAAGTCGACATTGGGATAGAGCTTCTTCTCGATGAAGTACTCGTCATGCAGCGCGATACGCTCTAGTTCCCTGGCGACGTCGAACAGCGGATCGTCGACGCCGATCTCACGCAGGACCTCGTGGCAGGTCTTCTGCATGATCTTCGCCCGCGGATCGTAGTTCTTGTAGACGCGATGGCCGAACCCCATCAGGCGGAAGGAATCCTTCGGGTCCTTCGCCCGCTTGACGAATTCGGGAATACGGTCGACCGTGCCGATCTCGCCGAGCATTTTCAGGCAGGCCTCGTTGGCGCCGCCATGCGCCGGCCCCCACAGACAGGCGATGCCGGCGGCGATGCAGGCGAACGGATTGGCGCCAGTCGAGCCGGCAAGCCGCACCGTCGAGGTCGAAGCATTCTGCTCGTGGTCGGCGTGCAGGATGAAGATGCGGTCCATGGCGCGCGCGAGCACCGGATTCGGCTTGTACTCCTCGCACGGGACGGCAAAGCACATGCGCAGGAAATTCGAGGCATAGTCGAGCTCGTTCTTCGGATAGATAAACGGCTGACCGATCGAATATTTGAAGGCCATGGCGGCCAAAGTCGGTATTTTCGCGACCAGGCGGATCGAGGCCATGTCCCGCTGTTTCGCATCGGTGATGTCGGTCAAGTCGTGATAGAAGGCCGAGAGCGCGCCGACGGAGCCGACCATCACCGCCATCGGGTGGGCGTCGCGGCGGAAGCCCTGGAAGAAGCGGCTCATCTGCTCGTGGACCATCGTGTGACGCGTCACCTGACGGTCGAACTCGGCCTTCTGCGCGGCGGTCGGCAGTTCGCCGTAGAGCAGGAGATAACAGGTCTCGAGAAAGTCCCCGTGCTCGGCGAGCTGCTCGATCGGATAGCCGCGATAGAGCAGGACGCCTTCGTCGCCATCGATGTAGGTGATCTTGGATTCGCAGCTTCCGGTCGAAGTGAAGCCGGGATCAAAGGTGAAGATCCCCGTCTCGCCGTAAAGCTTGCTCACGTCTATGACCTGGGGACCGATCGTCCCTTTATGGAGCGGGAATGACCAGTTCTTGTCGCCCAGTGTCAGCTTGCCGGACTTGATGTTGGCGTCGGTTAGCGCATCCATGATGGCATTCTCCATGCTTTAGGCCATAAGCGAGATGAGATGAGAATTCGTCGTCGGTGCCGCCGAGTGACAAACGCGCGCCGGAGCGACCCAATCGAAGTCTTGCCCTGATGCGACCCGCAGAGGCCGCTGCCAGCGAACCGTCCGTGTGCTTTACCGCTATGCTGAGGCCCGAACGGGTAACCCAGCAATCACCGCGGTCTTTTGACCCGGTGGAATCATGCGCACCCCCGCGTCAAAACATTATACCCAGTCACGAAAAACGATCGGCGGCATTGATCTTTGTCAAAATCGCAGCGGATTCAGTTTCATCCGCTGATCGATCAATCGCTCGAAGACGCGCCGTCATGACCGGGCCGAGCGCTGCGATCCGACGAGGGGAGTTCTATTGCTCCCCTCGCTCCTTACCCGGCACGCGGCCCAACGCCGCGTGCCGACCTCTCCGGCAAGCGGCGAGGTTGAAATTTCGTTCAACCCGCCTCGGTCGAATGAATGCGCCGCTTGGCGACGGCGAGCGGCTCCGGCTTGCCGCGCTGGCGCTTGATCATCAGCTTGTTGAGCGCGGCGAGATACGCCTTGGCCGAGGCGACCAGCGTGTCCGGATCGGCGCCCTTGGCGGTGACCGAGCGGCCGTTCTCCGACAGCCGCACCGAGACTTCCGCCTGCGCGTCGGTGCCCTCGGTGACGGCGTGCACCTGATAAAGCTCGAGCACCGCCTCGTGCGGCACCATCGCCTTGATGCAGTTGAAGGTGGCATCGACCGGGCCGTTGCCTTCGCATTCCTCGAGCACCGGCTTGCCGTCGACGTCGAGCTTCATGGTGGCGCGCTGCGGCCCGCGCGTGCCGGCGATCACCGACAACGACACGAGCTTGATGCGATCCTGGGCGGTGGCGATCTCCTCGTCGACCAGGGCTTCGATGTCCTCGTCGTAGACGTGTTTCTTGCGATCGGCGAGCGCCTTGAAGCGTACGAAGGCGTCCTCGAGCTGGTTGCCGGCGAGGTGATAGCCAAGTTCCTCGAGCTTGTGCACGAAGGCGTGGCGGCCGGAATGCTTGCCCATCACCAGCGAGGTCTGCTTCACGCCGACGTCCTCGGGCATCATGATCTCGTAGGTCTGCGTGTGCTTGAGCATGCCGTCCTGGTGGATGCCGCTCTCATGCGCGAACGCGTTCCGGCCGACGATCGCCTTGTTGTACTGCACCGGGAACGAGGTGACCGCGGCGACGAGCTTGGACGCCCGGGTCAGCATCTTGGCGTCGACGCCGGTCCAGTAGGGCAGCACGTCATTGCGCACCCGCATCGCCATCACGACTTCCTCGAGCGCGGCGTTGCCGGCGCGCTCGCCGATGCCGTTGATCGTGCATTCGATCTGGCGCGCGCCGGCGCGCACCCCGGCGAGCGAGTTGGCCACCGCCATGCCGAGATCGTTGTGGCAATGCACGGAAAAGCGCGCCTGGTCGGAATTGGGCACGCGCTCGCGCAGCATCTGGATGAGCGCGAAATATTCATCCGGCACCGCATAGCCGACGGTATCGGGAATGTTGATGGTGGTGGCGCCGGCCTTGATCGCGGCCTCGACGCAGCGGCAAAGGAAATCGCGCTCGCTGCGGGTGCCGTCCTCGCTCGACCACTCGACGTCGTCGGTATAGCCGCGCGCCCGCGTGACCGACGCGACGACCGCCTCGTAGACCTGTTGCGGCTCCATCTGCAACTTCCACTTCATGTGCACCGGCGAGGTGGCGATGAAGGTGTGGATGCGCGAGCGCTTGGCCGGCTTGATCGCCTCGCCGGCGCGGTCGACGTCGTTGAGGCCAGCGCGCGCCAGGCCGCAGACGACGGCGTTCTTGGTGCGCTTGGCGATCTCGTTGACGGCGGCGAAGTCGCCCTCCGAGGCGATCGGAAAGCCGGCCTCGATGATGTCGACGCCCATCGCATCGAGCAACTCGGCGACTTCGAGCTTTTCTTCGTGCGTCATGGTGGCGCCGGGCGACTGCTCGCCGTCGCGCAAGGTCGTGTCGAAAATGACGACGCGGTCCTTCTCGGACGGGGCTGAAACGGTCATGATTGAGGTCCTTCTCGCTGGCGCCCGCAAACAGCACGTCGTTTCAGCTTTTGGGCGCTCCTGGGTTCCGTGGCTGCTTCGACCCCTGAGTGCCCAGGCACAAACGCCCGGCCGGCCCTCAGGGGACAATAAGGAGCAGGAGCCCGCCGAGAATGAGGGCAGCGCCGGACGCGGCCGCGTCGGCCGTCCGGTTGATCACGCTGATCTGGTGGCGTGTCGCCATCATCTGCCCTCGTCGGCCCGAAGGGTCGCGGAAGTCGGTAAAGGCCGCGTTAACCTCAAATGGGGCCTTTAGCCTTTTAGCGGAAGACCGCGCCCCGATGCAAGCGCGCGAATTCAGCGCGGCTTCTGCCTCCGCAGCGCGCGTTCCACTTTCTGCAGCTCCTTGAGCGCCTTGCCTCGCACTTTGGGAAAGTCGGGCTTGAGCGCCTCCAGCGCCTCGATGATCGCCCCGGCGACAATGACCCAGGCGACGTGTTTGTGGTCGGCGGGAACGACGTACCAGGGCGCATGCGGCGTCGAGGTCGAGCGGACCATGTCCTCGAAGGCATCCATGTACTGGTCCCAGCGTTCGCGCTCGGCGATATCCGCTTTGGAGAACTTCCAGCGCTTGCCCGGCTCGTCGAGCCGCGCCAGGAAGCGCTTGCGCTGCTCCTCCTTGGAAATGCGCAGATGGAATTTCAGCACCAGGGTGCCGTTGCGGACGAGGTAGCGCTCGAAGGCGCGGATTTCCTGGAAGCGGTGCTCCCACACCCCTTTGCCGGCGAGCCGCGGCGGCAGCCCTTCATGCGCCAACAGGTCGGGATGCACGCGCACCACCAAGACCTCTTCGTAGTAGGAACGGTTGAAAATGCCGATGCGGCCGCGCGCCGGCAGCCGCAGCGACGCGCGCCAGAAAAAATCGTGCTGCAGTTCCTCCGCGCTCGGAACCTTGAAGCCGCGCACCTCGCAGCCCTGCGGATTGACGCCGGACATCACATGCTTGATGACGCTGTCCTTGCCGGCGGCATCCATGCCCTGCAGCATGATGAGGACGGCCCAGCGATCCTGGGCATAGAGCCGTTCCTGCAGTGCGGCAAGCCGCCTGACGCCGTCGGCGAGCATCGCCTTTACTTCGTCCTCGTCGATGGCGAGCCCGAAACTCTCGGCCGGATCGCAATCGGCGAGGCGGAAGTGCCGCGGCTTGTCGATGCGACACTGCTTGAGAATCTTGGCGAGCTTCATCCCTGCCTCGCATGGACACGCGCGGCTTCACAGCCGCGAGATTATGTGGAAACAGCGATCAGGAAAACGCCGCATCCGCCTGGCGGCTGCGCATTTGCGAAAGAGCGGCACCCAGGGGGTGCTGGGCGCCGAATGATGCAACCCGCAGGCGCGGTCGAGGCACCATCAGTTTCCCGCTGCGGAATGCAAATCAGTTCCGGCTCTTGTCGACCAGCGCCCGTTCCTTGATCCACGGCATCATCGCCCGCAGCTTGACCCCCATCTGCTCGATCGGATGAGCAGCGCATTTGGCGCGCATCGCCTTGAACGACGTCTGGTTGACCTTGTTCTCCAGCATCCAGTCCTTGACGAACTTGCCCGACTGGATGTCGGCGAGAATGCGCTTCATCTCCGCACGCGTTCTTTCGTCGATCACGCGCGGGCCGGAAACATATTCGCCGTATTCCGCGGTGTTGGACACCGAATAGTTCATGGTGGCGATGCCGCCCTCGTAGATCAGGTCGACGATCAGCTTCACCTCGTGCACGCACTCGAAATAGGCCATCTCCGGCGCGTAGCCGGCTTCGACCAGCGTCTCGTAGCCGGCCTTCATCAGCTCGACGAGCCCCCCGCACAGCACCGACTGCTCGCCGAACAGGTCGGTCTCGCATTCCTCGCGAAACGTCGTCTCGATGATGCCGGCGCGGCCGCCGCCGATGGCGGCGCCGTAGGACAGGCAGAGATCGTGGGCATTGCCCGAGGCGTCGCGATGCACCGCCATCAGCATCGGCACGCCGGCGCCGCGCTGGTACTCGGCACGCACGGTGTGGCCCGGCCCCTTGGGCGCAATCATCATTACGTCGAGATCGGGGCGCGGCTCGATCAGGTTGAAATGGACACTGAGCCCGTGCGCGAACATCAGCGCCGCGCCCTGCTTCATGTTGGCATGCATGTGGTCGTTGTAAATGTCGGCCTGCAGCTCGTCCGGCGTCAACATCATCATCACGTCGGCCCATTTGGCGGCGTCGGCCACGTCCATGACCTTGAGCTGCTGGGCTTGCGCCTTCTTGACGCCCTGCGAGCTTTTTCGCAATGCGACCGCGACCTCCTTGACGCCGGAATCGCGCAGATTGAGCGCATGGGCGTGGCCCTGGCTGCCGTAGCCGATAATGGCGACCTTCTTGCCCTTGATCAGGTTCAGGTCGGCGTCGCGGTCGTAGTAAACACGCATGGTCCTCACCTCTGCTTTGCATGGAGGCGCATTCGCCCGCCAGCATTCCCATCGCGGCGCTTCTAAGGTCGTTGCGTCGTCCGGACAAGCCCGATTTGCGGACGCCTGCGATCCCGCGCCATTTGCCAAAGGCCGGCGGCGCTCACATTGTCCGGCCGTCGAAGCGCTCGCGCGCGCGGGCGATCTTTGCCTGATTGCGGATCGCCCAGGCCCCGAGCGCCGAGACCGGGTTCAACAGATCGCGGCCGAGCGGCGTCAAAGCGTAATCGACGCGAGGCGGAATGATCGGGAAGACGGTGCGCGTGATCAGCCCGTCGCGTTCGAGCCCGCGCAGCGTCAGCGTCAACATGCGTTGCGAAATGCCGCCGATCGAACGCCGCAGCTCGTTAAAGCGCCGCGGCCCCTCGCCGAGCCGCGTGACCACCAAGACCGACCATTTGTCGCCGACCCGGGCAAGCACGTCGCCGATGGCGCGGCAATCGGCGGGCAAATGCATGTGGCTTGGTTTCATCAATGTGCCTTCTTGCGCCATTCCCGCACAGTTACCTATTTAGTCTCAGTTATCGATTTTAACCAGAGGGAATGTGCAAATGGCAACCCCGAAACTCGCCGTCATCGTCGGCAGCAATCGCCGCGATTCGATCAACCGCAAGCTTGCCGTGGCGCTCGGCGCGTTGGCCGAGGGCCGGTTCGACGTCAGCTTCGTGCGCATAGACGATCTGCCTATCTTCAATCAGGATTTCGAGAGCGAGCCGGCCGCCGAGGTCGTTCGCTTCAAGAACGAGATCACCGGCGCCGACGGCATATTGATCGTCACGCCTGAGCACAATCGCTCGATTCCGGCGGTGCTGAAGAACGCGATCGACTGGGGCACACGCCCCTGGGGACAGAACTCCTGGGCCGGCAAGCCGGTAATGGTGACGGGCACCTCCCCCGGCGCGATGAGCACTGCTCTCGGCCAGCAGCATCTGCGCTCCATTCTCGTCGCGCTCGGCACGCTGGTCATGGGCGGCGAGGCCTATATCAATTTCAAGCCCGGCCTGATCGACGAAGCGGGCCGCATAGCCGACGACAGCACGCGAAAATTTCTTCAGGGCTTCCTCGACCAATTCGCCACGCTGGTCGCGCGGTTGGCGCCGATGGCTGCGCGTTCGGCGGCCTAGCTTCGGCCCGTCACCCTGAGGCGCGCGGCGAAGCTGCGCCTCGAAGGGCGGCGGCCGGGTGGGAGCAGCATCCTTCGAGGCTCGCTTCGCTCGCACCCCGGGATGACGAAGCCGAGAGCTACATCCCCTCCGGGCCGCGGGCGATGGCGGCGACGCCGGTGCGCGAAACCTCGACCAAGCCGAGCGGCAGCATCAGGTTGATGAAGCTCTCGATCTTGTCGGAAGCGCCGGTGATCTCGATCACGAAGCTTTCATTGGTGGCGTCGATGACGCGGGCGCGGAAGGCGTCGGCAAGCCGCAGCGCCTCCATGCGCTGCTCGCCCCTGCCGCGCACCTTGACCATGGCGAGCTCGCGCTGCAGCGACGGACCGGAGGTCGTCAGATCGACGACCCGGTGTACCGGCACCAGGCGGTCGAGCTGATTCTTGATCTGCTCGATCACCATCGGCGTGCCGCGGGTAACGATGGTGATGCGCGAGAGATGTTTCTCGTGCTCGGTCTCGGAGACGGTGAGCGAGTCGATGTTGTAGCCGCGGCCGGAGAACAGACCGATGACGCGGGCGAGCACGCCGGGCTCGTTGTCGACAAGCACGCAGAGGGTGCGCGCCTCGACGCCCTGGGTGATTGTGGCGGCCGGATAGTGAGTCGTCGCGGCGTTGCCGTTCATGGCCGATAACCTCAACGTCTGACGATGGCGAAGGCCCAGTCGCGGCCGAGACCGCGCTTGAGCGCAAGATCGATCCACAGCATGGCGTGCGCTTCGAGCAGGCGGGCGTTGCGCAAAGGCCCGGCGTCCAGCACCTCGAAGCCGAGCGCGGCGACCAGCGCGATGACCTGCGGCTTGGCTTTGGCATCGTCGCCGGCGACGAACATCACCGACTTGACGCCGTGAAAAACCGGATCGGCCATGTTGGCGAAGCCGGTGGTGTTGAGCGTCTTGAACACCGCGGCGCCCGTGGCCCAGCCCTGCACCTTCTCGCCGGCGGAAATGCTGTGACCAAACTCGAGACCGAGGCCCTCCGGCCCCATGGCCAGCGGATTGGTCGCGTCGAGCATGATCTTTCCTCGCAAGTCGCCCATGGAGCGGACCGCCGCTTCGGCGGCATTCCACGGCGTCGCCAAGACGATGATCTCGGCGAAGGTCGCCGCCTCCGCCGCCGTGCCGGCGCGCGCCTTGCCGCCGAGCGTGCGCAGCAGCGCCTGCGTCTTGTCCGAATTCGGGTTGGTGACGCCGAAGCAGATATCATGCCCCGCCTTCCGCGCCCAGGCGGTGCCGAGCGTCCCGCCGACACTACCGGCGCCGATGATGGCAAGTTTCATCGCAGCTCACTCCTTGCTCGCAAATCTCTCCCTTGTGGCAGAGCGCGTTAAACCCGCTTTCGCCTACACCATCACCTTGCCTTCCTCGGTGATGGCGTCCTCGACGCGCGTCGCCGCGTCACCGAGCAGCATCTCGTTATGGGCACGGCCGGAGGGGATCATCGGGAAGCAGTTTTCCGCCGGATCGACCACGCAGTCGAACAACACCGGCTTCTTCACCTCGATCATCTCGCGGATCTTCTCGTCGAGTTCGCCCGGACGCTCGCAGCGGATGCCATGCCCGTGATAGGCCTCGGCGAGCTTGACGAAATCGGGCAACGCTTCGGTGTAGGAATGGGCGTAACGCCCGCCATGCAGCAATTCCTGCCACTGCCGCACCATGCCCATGTAGCGGTTGTTGATGATGAAAATCTTGACCGGCAGCTCATACTGCACGGCCGTCGATAGTTCCTGCATGGTCATCAGCACCGAGGCCTCGCCGGCAATGTCGATGACCAGCGAATTCGGGTGCGCAAGCTGCACGCCGATCGAAGCCGGCAGTCCGTAGCCCATGGTTCCCAGCCCGCCCGAGGTCATCCAGCGGTTTGGCTCCTGGAACTGGTAGAACTGCGCCGCCCACATCTGGTGCTGGCCGACCTCGGTCGTGATGTAGACGTCGCGGTCCTTGGTCAGCTGATAGAGGCGCTGGATCGCGTATTGCGGCTTGATGACCTCGTTCGAATTGCGGAAGGCGAGCGAGTTCTTTGCCCGCCATTTTCCGATCTGCGCCCACCAGGCTTCGAGCGCCTTCTTGTCGGGGACGGCGGCGCTCTGCCGCCACAGCCGCACCATGTCCTCGAGCACATGCGCGCAATCGCCGACAATGGCGAGGTCGACCTTGACGTTCTTGTTGATCGAGGACGGATCGATGTCGATGTGGATTTTCTTCGAGCCGGGCGCAAAGGCATCGAGCCGGCCGGTGATACGGTCGTCGAAGCGCGCGCCGACGGCGATCATCAGATCGCAATCGTGCATCGACCAGTTGGCCTCCCAGGTGCCGTGCATGCCGAGCATGCCCAGCCATTGCCGATCGGCGGCGGGAAAGGCACCGAGCCCCATCAGCGTCGAGGTGATCGGAAAGCCGGTGAGTCTGACGAGCTCGCGCAGGAGATCGGACGCGGCACGGCCGGAATTGATCACGCCGCCGCCGGTATAGAACAGCGGCCGCTTGGCGGCCGCCATCATGTCGATCGCCTCTTTGATCTTGTCGAGGTCGCCCTTGACCTTCGGCCGGTAGCCGCGATGCTGGAATTCCCTCGGCTTGGCATATTCGCCCTTGGCGAATTGAATGTCCTTGGGGATGTCGACCACGACCGGGCCCGGCCGCCCACTGGCGGCAATATGGAACGCCTCGTGCAGCGCGCGCGGCAGGTCGGCGATGCTTTTGACCAAATAATTGTATTTGGTGCAGGGCCGGGTGATGCCGACGGTGTCGCATTCCTGGAAGGCGTCGTTGCCGATGAGGTGCGTCGGCACCTGCCCGGTGATGACAACGAGCGGAATCGAGTCGCACAATGCGTCGGTCAGTCCGGTGACCGCATTGGTGGCGCCGGGCCCTGAGGTGACCAGCACGGTGCCGACCTTGCCGGTCGAGCGCGCATAGCCTTCGGCGGCGTGCACGGCACCCTGTTCGTGCCGCACTAGAATGTGCTGCACTTTGTCCTGATGGAACAGAGCGTCGTAAATCGGCAGCACGGCGCCGCCGGGATAGCCGAAAATATGCTCCACGCCCTGATCGGCGAGCGCCGCTATGACCATTTCCGCGCCGGTCATTTCCGTCATGGCTTGCTCCGCTTGATTTATCGCCTTGAGTCGTTGAGGAAATAAAAAAGGGGCTGAAAAGCCCCTGAACTATGCACCGCCTCCACACGCGGGTGGGTTCATCCACCCTCGGCGGTGCGCCTTCCTACGAGAACCAGCGAGATAATGACGAAAGTTCGCACGAGACGTGCCCTTTTGCTCACCACCAATTTATATGCGGTGCCGCATGCGGTCAAGCAAAATGCCAGCAAGTGCCTTTATTTCTGCCTCTGTCGCCCGATCGGGTCCGGCCTGCTCGCCGCTTCCAGCGTTAACGGATGCGGCGGCAACAGCCGCGCTGCCGGCCGTTATTGCCACAGCTCAGCCGCGATTTCGCGCCGGCGCGGCCCGCAAATCGCCCTTGCCGGGTGCTCTATTCGGCGCAGTTTCTGGCGGCGCGCACGTCAAGCGTGGCGTCGGCGGCTTTCTCCGCTGGAGGGAGGCATGGCTGCAGGAGGGTTGCTTAAAAAATCCTTGCGCCGCACCGCGGCCGGACTTTACGCCGTCCTTGCGCTGATGGCCGTCTTGGTGGCGTCGGCCGAGGCAACGCCCCAGCCAGCCGGGGCGCCCAACTCGACCGACGCCATACTCAAATGGATCAACGCCTATCGCGCCAAGCCCCAGCCCGACGGTCTGCCGACCCTGGTGCGTATGCTGAGCGATCTGCAGGCGTTCAAGGACGCCGAAACTTCCGGCGCCTATGTCGGCTTCATCGCCGGCGTCATCAGCGCCAATCCCGACCGCGCGGCTGCCCTCGTCGCCAGAATGCTGCCGATCGCGCCGGGCGATCATTGGGTGCTGGTGCGCGCCATCGCCTATTCCGGTCTGCCGAACTGGCGGGAGCTGCTTGCCACCTTCGTCGATCGCATGCCGACGCGGCGCGCGATGGTCGACAAATATCTCGACGGCAAGCTGCCGACGCTTGATCAGATCGTCTATCGGCCGGAAAAGCCGGGCATGCTCGACAAGATCGAGCACGTGCTGACGTTCGGCACAAGCGGCAAGAAGAAGGAGGTGGCGATCGAGCCGAGCCCCGAGCTGATCGACGTGCTGTGGGGGTATTATCTCGCCACCGGCGCCTATCAGCCGATCGAACGCATCATCAAGCTCCTGCCGCTCGCCAACGACCGGGACAACGTCGACAATCTCACCACCGGCAGCGCCGCCAAATTCACTCTCGCCAGCAACGCCGTGCGCGACCTCAAACTGCTCGCCATGCTCAAATCGGCGGTAAAGAAACAGCCCGCGGACGTCGCCGCGGTGCTCAACGACGTGATCGAGACCGCGGAGACGGTCGACACCGCGCGCATGCGCAAGGAGTCGCTCGCCGCGATCGACGAGCTCAAGCAGAAGGGCCCGAACTCGAAGCGCGACCTCGCCGGCTGGGGCCAAGTCGGCCAGGGCGCACTGTCTATGGGCTGCGTGGTGGCGGCGGCCACGGGTCAGATCGAGCTGGGCCTGCCTTGCGTCATCGGCGGCGCCGTCTATTCCGCCGGACTGCAATACATGTCGCATTAGAGCATGATCCGAAAGTGGGAACGCCGATTTTCAAGATCAGGCTCCAACGGAAATAAGCGGAAGACGATCGCCATCACCCGGAGAGCGCGCGCAACTGGGCCTCGATCGCGGCGAGCGCCTTCTTCGGCTCGACCCAGGCGAACTCGGGAAGCTGATTGCGGAACCACGTCGCCTGCCGCTTGGTGTATTGGCGGGTGTCGCGCTTCGACTCCTCGATCGCCCGCGGCAGCGCAATCTCGCCCTTGAGGTGACGAATGAGCCAGGGCACGCCATGCGCCTTCATCGCCGGCAGATCGGGGTCGAGGTTGCGCGCGGCGAGAAGGCGCACCTCCTCGATTGCTCCGGCGGCGATCATGCCCTCGAAGCGCACCTCGATGCGGCGGAACACCTCGTCGCGATCAGGCGCGAGAAAGACCTTGGCGGCGCGGGCGGCATCGAAGGCGGGGGGTGCGTCCGCCTCATGCCAGTCGAGGAGCGAGCGGCCGGTCGATAGAATGACTTCGAGCGCGCGCGTGATGCGGGCGCGGTCGCCGGGCATCAGCCGCGCCGCGGCGGCGGGATCGCGGCGCTGCAGCTCAGCGTGCAGCGCCGCAATGCCGTCGCTGGCAAGCCGCGCGCGCACCCGTTCGCGAATCTCGGCCGAAATCGGCGGCACGGCCGCGAGCCCGCGGGTGAGCGCATTGAAGTAGAGCCCGGTGCCGCCGACGATAATGGCCGTGCGCCTGGAGCGTTTTATCGTCTCGAGCGTGGCCGCCGCCTCCGTCCGCCAGCGGCCCACGGAATAATTCTCCGCCGCGTCGATGTGTCCGTAAAGTCGGTGTGGCGCGCGTTTTGCCTCCTCCGGCGTTGGCCGCGCGGTGATGATGCTCAGGTCGCGGTAGACCTGCATGGAATCGGCATTGATGATCGTGCCGCCGCGTTTTTCGGCCAGCGCCAGCGCCAGCGCCGACTTACCGCTAGCGGTCGGGCCGGCAATGAGGACGACCTCGGGCTCGCTCACGGGGTTGACGTAATGCGTATTTGCACGAATTAAAATCCCGCACGGGAGAGAGGCCACTTGACCCTGATAAAACCTTTCCGCGCGTTGCGGCCGGCGCCGGGACGCGCGGCGGAAATCCTGGCGCCACCCTATGACGTGCTTTCCAGCGCCGAGGCGCGCGAGCTTGCCAAGGGCAAGCCGTGGAGCTTCCTCCACGTCTCCAAGGCGGAGATTGATTTAGATCCGACGACCGACCCTTATGACCGCGCGGTTTACGCAAAGGCCGCGGAGAATTTGCGGCGCATGATTACCGCCGGCGTGCTCAAGCGCGACGACAGGCCGTACTACTATGTCTACCGGCTGACCTGGCAAGGCCGCGTCGAGACCGGCCTCGCGGCGATCGCTTCGCTTGCCGCCTACGCCGAGAACCGCATCCGCAGGCACGAATACACGACGCTCGCCAAGGAAGACGATCGCGTGTGCCAGATCGAGGCCGTCAACGCGCAGACCGGTCCGGTCATGATCGCCTATCCGACGGCGCCTGAGATCGACGCGGTGCTGGCGCGCGCCGCCGCCGGCAATCCAGCGGTCGACGTCAGCACCGCCGGGGTGCGCCATCAGCTTTGGGTGATCGACGACGACGCGACGATCGCAGCGCTCACGCGCGCGGTCGACGCCTTGCCCGCTCTCTACATCGCCGACGGCCACCATCGCTCGGCGGCGGCAGAGCGCGTCGCGCAGGCGCGAGGCGAGAACGGCCGCGGCTATTTCCTGGCGGTTCTCTTTCCGCAACACGAGATGACCATCCTCGACTACAACCGCGTGCTGCGCGACTTGAACGGGCACAGCGCGGACGAGCTTCTCGCCGAAATCCGTCGCCGCTGCGCAGTCGAGGCAAGCGACAAGCCGGTACGGCCGGCGCAAGCGCGCGAGTTCGGCATGGTTCTCGCCGGCCGCTGGTACCGTCTGACGCTGCCCGCCGAGCGCGTCGGCGCGCGCGGGCAGTCCGACGATCCGGTCGCCCGGCTGCCGGTGACGCTGCTTGCGCGCAACATTATCCAGCCTATTTTCGGCATCACCGATCCGCGCACCGACAAGCGCATCGACTTCGTCGGCGGCGGCCGCGGGCTTGGCGAGCTGGAGCGGCTCGTCGCCTCAGGCAGGATGGCGGCGGCGTTCGCGCTCTACCCGACGCAGATGCGCGACCTCATGGCGGTCGCCGATGCCGGCGCGGTCATGCCGCCAAAATCCACCTGGTTCGAGCCCAAGCTCGCCGACGGCATGGTCAGCCACGTGCTCGATTGAGTAGCCCTCACCTGCCTGCCCTATTCGGGTGGCTGAGCCGAGCGATTCTGCGCGGCAACCTGCATTCATCCTTCTCGCGATGCAGCTTGCGAAGAATGAAAGAACTTCCACCATGAACCTCGTCTCCGGCGGACAATCGGGCGTTGACCGCGCCGCGCTCGACGCGGCGATCGCGCGCGGCGTTGCTTACGGCGGCTGGTGCCCCAAGGGCGGCTGGGCCGAGGATTTTCCCGCGCCGCCCGGACTATTGGCGAAGTATCCGCGGCTCAAGGAGACGCCGCTCGCTGATCCGGCACAGCGGACGGAATGGAACGTGCGCGACGCCGACGCGTGTCTGATCATCGTCGACGCCGACGGATTGCAGGTATCCGAGGGAACGATATTGGCGCGCGACTTGGCGCACCGTTATCGCAAGCCGCTCTTGATCGTGAAGCTCGACGATGCGGAGGGCCTCGCGCGGGCCGCGCTCTGGTTGCGCGTACAGCAGGGAAGGCACGGCAGTAATCTCAAACTCGCCATTGGCGGGCCGCGCGAGAGCGAAGCACCCGGCATCTATGCCCGCGCCCAGGCGTTCATCGGCGGCTTGCTGGGCTGAGTCGATGGAACGAGAGACCGGGTGAGGGCGGCGGCGCTTCTTTCGCTGTCGGACCGGCGCCGCGCGTAACGACGCCCGCGGAGTATCCGCCGCGACCTTGTGCGGCCTTCGTCCGCTCCTCATTTAGCGTTAAGCTTCCGGCGCGACTCAGCCGCAACTTGCAAAGCCGCAATAGACCCATGCGCCAATATCTCGATCTGATGGAACGCGTGCTCACCGAGGGCGTGGAAAAACGCGACCGCACCGGCGTCGGTACGCGCTCGATCTTCGGCCATCAGACGCGCTTCGATCTCGCCCGCGGTTTTCCGCTCCTGACCACCAAGAAGCTGCACTTCAAATCCATCGTCTATGAGCTGCTCTGGTTCCTGCGCGGCGACACCAACATCAAATATCTCAACGAGCACGGGGTGAGGATCTGGGACGAATGGGCCGACGCCAACGGCGACCTCGGCCCGATCTACGGCCGGCAATGGCGCTCCTGGCCGGCGCCGAACGGAAGCAGCATCGACCAGATCGCGAATGTTTTGAGCGAAATTCAAACGAACCCGGCGTCGCGCCGCTTGATCGTCACCGCCTGGAACCCGGCGGAGAATGACCGCATGGCGCTGTCGCCGTGCCACTGCCTGTTCCAGTTCAACGTTGCCGAGGACGCGCTGTCGTGCCAGCTTTATCAGCGCTCCGCCGATGTCTTTCTCGGCGTGCCGTTCAACATCGCCTCCTACGCGCTGTTAACGCTGATGGTCGCGCAGGTCACCGGCCTCAAGCCCGGCGTGTTCGTCCACAGCTTCGGCGACGCCCACCTCTACCTCAATCACCTCGAACAGGCGCGACTGCAGCTTACGCGCAGCCCGCGGCCGCTGCCGAGGCTGCGGCTGAACCGGGCGATGAAGGACTTATTTGCGTTCCGCTATGAGGATTTTGCGCTCGAAGGCTATGAGCCGCACCCGCACATCAAGGCGGCGGTGGCGGTGTGATGGCTTCAACCGTCTTTCGCGGGGAGGCGAAGCGCGACGCTCGCAATCCATGAGCATTGCTGAGCATCGAATCCGAAGGCACGGCTTCGCCTTGTTCCGGAACGACGCGCGGTGATTTGCACACCCGACATCCTTCTCCTCGCTGCCGTATCCGAAAACGGCGTGATCGGCCGCGGCAATTCGCTGCCGTGGCGGCTCAAATCGGACCTGCAGCATTTTCGCGCCTTGACCATGGGCAAGCCGGTCGTGGTCGGCCGCAAGACTTATCAGTCGATCGGCAAGCCGCTGGCCGGTCGCACCATGATCGTGGTGAGCCGCGACCGCACCTTCGCGGCGCGCGGCATTGTGGCGGCACCTAGCCTCGCAGCGGCCTTCGCAGCGGCGTGCGGCGACGCATTGCGCCGGGGCACCGACTCGATCATCGTCGCCGGCGGCGCCGACATCTACGCTCAGTCCTTGCCGTTGGCCTCGCGTCTCGTCATTACTGAAGTGCATCGGCGCGTTGCCGGCGACACCCTCTTTCCCGCGATCGATCGCAAAGTGTGGCGCGAGATCGCGCGCGAGGAGCATGCGCCGGCCGCGGACGACGATGCCGCTTTCGCCCTCGTCACCTATGAACGCCGAATGGCCGGCGCGTTCGCAAACTAGGGAAAGCCGAGCCCGCGCGCCGGCGCAAGGAGCGCGGCGTCGGCGTGCGTTGCAAGGGGCTGCGCACTCCCTTATATCCCCCGCACCAGGCCCGGCCGGGTTGGCCCGGCGGTGAGGAGAGATTATTCGATGCCGTGGAGCAACCAGTCCGGCGGCCCCTGGGGTTCGGGACCGCGCGGCCCCTGGGGCTCGGGCCCGCAGCAACAAGGGCCGCGGCCGCCCGACCTCGAAGAATTGCTGCGCCGCAGCCAGGACAGATTGCGCAGCGTGCTGCCGGGCAATCTCGGCGGCCGCGGCATCGCACTGATCGCGCTCGCCGCGGTCGCGCTCTGGGGCTTTTCCGGCTTCTTCAAAGTCGAGCCCGAAGAAGTCGGCGTGGTGCTCCGTTTCGGCAAGTTCGTCCGCGAGGTGCAGCCGGGGCTCAACTATCACCTGCCCTATCCGATCGAGACCGCGCTGACGCCGCAGGCGCTGCACGTCAACAAGATCGACATCGGCATGCGCCCGGTCGAGGACATGCGTCGGGGGACCTCGGTGCGCGAGGTGCCGGAGGAAAGTCTGATGCTCACCGGGGACGAGAACATCGTCGACGTCGATTTCTCGGTGTTGTGGCGAGTCAAGCCGAACGGCGTCGGCGATTATCTGTTCAACATTCAAAATCCCGAAGGTACGGTGAAAGCGGTCGCTGAAAGCGCGATGCGCCAGGTGATTGGGCGCTCGAACATCCAGCCG
>Ga0187784_10001893_pt1 | contig 16703 bp, 17 predicted proteins | sample 1015_SJ02_MP15_2_FD_132964 | JGI IMG/M metagenome (GOLD analysis project Ga0187784, IMG submission 132964) | Tropical peat soil microbial communities from peatlands in Department of Meta, Colombia - 1015_SJ02_MP15_20_MG | ecosystem: Environmental > Terrestrial > Soil > Wetlands > Peat | place...
CGTTCGGGTGGTTCAACACGCTGATCGGGTTCGAGACGCGGTTCTACCTCCTGACCCTGCTCGCCCCGCTGAGCCTCTGGCTGCTCTATGCGAGCGCCGCGTGGACCCCGCGTTGGTGGCTCGGCACGCTGGTCGGCGTCCTGAGCTACTTCACCATGGCGTCCGGCGCGCTCACCTTCCCGGCCTTCATTGTCGTCGCCGCGATCCAATTCGTGTCCGGCTGGCGCCGGGGGCGCGGCGAGATCATCGGCCTGCTCGTGCACCTCGCGCTCGCGGTCGCATTCCTGCTCGACATCGTGAAGCTGCAGCCGGCCGAAGCAACGCCGGTGACCTCGCTGCAGGACGCCTTCGCGACCATCGCCGTGGTGGCGAGCTGGCCGGTCGCGAAGGCGAGCTGGCCGTTGTCAGCGCGTGCGCTCACCGCACTCGGACTTTACCTTCCGCTCATCGTGCTCGTGCTGCATCTGCTCCGCCGGCCGGCTCCCCTGCGCGATCACGCCTGGTTCATCGCGGCGATCGCGTGCTGGGCGAGCCTGCAGATGCTGGCGCTGATCTACGGCCGCGGGCAGGCCGCGCTGCAGTCGCGCTACTTCGACCTGCTGCTGCTCGCGCCGCTCGCGAGCGCTGCGGCGCTGTTTCATCTGCAATCCGAGCGTTGGCGCGGCACCACCGTCTTCGCCTGCCTCTGGTTTGCAGCCGTCATCATCGGCACGGGCCAGAAGGCATTTGATGATGTTCCACCCGAGCTTGCGTTGTGGCGTGAGACCACGGAAGCGCAGACGCGTGACTTGAAGAATTTCCTTGCAACCGGAGACGTCGCGGCACTCGAGAACGAGCCGAAGCTCGCCGTGCCGTATCTGCAGCCCGGCACCCTGCGCGATGCCGCGTCGGACCCGACCGTTCGCGCGATCCTGCCGCCGGATCTCTTGGGCCAGCCTGAGCCGCCGAACAAGCCGAAGGCTCTCGCACTGCACCAGGGGCGGCTGCTGCTGCCGATCGGCCTTGCGCTCCTGGTGATCGCCGTGTTGCTGGCGACCACGCGGCGCGAGAGTTGGCTGTAGAGCTTTCTTGTTTGTGCGTGATCTTTTCCGAAAACCGGCAACCACTTTTCGGGATCACGCACGTGCTAAACCAGCATCACCTCGACCAGGTAGGGCCCGCGCACGGTTAGCCCGCGCGCGACCGCCTGGTTGAACTCATCCATCGTTTCGACCCGCTCGCCCGGCACGCCCATGCCGCGCGCGAGCGTCACGAAGTCGAGATCGGGGCGCGACAGGTCCATCATGTCGAGCGCCTTGCGTCCGACGTTGCGGGCGCCGACATTCGCAAGCTCGAGGCGCAGGATCGCATAGGAGCGGTTGTTGAAGATCACGGTGGTGACGTCGAGGTTCTCGCGCGCCTGCGTCCACAGCGCCTGCACCGTGTACATTGCGCTGCCGTCAGCCTCGAGATTGACGACCCGCCGATCCGGGCACGCAACCGCCGCGCCGGTTGCGAGCGGCATGCCGATGCCGATCGAGCCGCCCATGTTCTGCAGCCAGGTATGCGGATGGGCGTGACGGGTTGAGGGAAAGAAGCCGCGGCCGGTCGACACCCCTTCGTCTACCACGATCGCATTTTCCGGGATGAGACTGCCGAGCGACTGCGCGATCGTCGACGCGTCGATCCTGCCGGTCGCGAGCGCCGGCGGGTCGTATTTCGCCGGCGCGATCGGCTGTTTCGTGGCGCCAAGCTCGTCGGCAAGCCATTCGAGCGCGTGCACGATGTCTTCGCTGTCCTTTGCGAGCGTCGTGAACGCGCAATCCGGCGGCGCCAGCAGGCTCGGCTTGTCCGGATAGGCAAAGAACGCGACCGGCACGCGGCTTCCCGCCAGCACGATGTGCTTCGTGCCTTCCAGCAGCTTCAGCGCCTGGTCGACCGGATAGGGAATGCGCTCGACCGGCACGCGCCCTGCTCCGCGCTCCATGCGGCGGTTGAAGGTCTGCGCCAGGATGCGCGCGCCGGTCTTCGCCGCGATACGACCGGCAAGCTCCAGTCCCCTCTCGCGCAACGCAGGCCCGGTGAGCAGCAGCACGGTCGTCTGTCCCTCGCGCAGGGCCTTGGCGGCGGCCTTGACCGCATCCTCGCTCACGCGCGCGCGTGCCGGCGCGGCCGCGACAGTCGCGGGGCCTGAAGCTTCGTCCCATGCGGTATCGCCGGGCAGGATCAGCGTCGCGACCTGCCCGGGCGGCGCGAGCGCGGCCGCGATCGCCGCCGCACCGTCGGCGGCGACGTCCTTTGCGGTCGGCGAGGTCTTCACCCAGCCGGAGAACGGCTTCGCGGCGGTCTCGATGTCGGAGGTGAGCGGCGCATCATATTTGCGGTGATAGGTCGCGTGATCGCCGACGATATTCACCACCGGCGTCGAGGCCTTCATGGCGTTGTGCAGGTTCGCGAGGCCGTTCGCGAGCCCGGGCCCGAGATGCAAGAGCGTCGCGGCCGGCACGTCGGTCATGCGCGCATAGCCGTCGGCCGCGCCGGTTGCCACGCCTTCGAACAGCGCGAGCACGCAGCGCATGCCCTCGACGCGGTCGAGCGCGGCGACGAAATGCATTTCCGAGGTGCCGGGATTGGAGAAGCAGACATTCACCCCGCCGCCGACCAGCGTACGCACCAGACTTTCCGCGCCGTTCATCGCTTGTTCCCGTTATCTGTCCCAGTCGGGCCGCACGATCCCGCTGACGCCGTTGAACGCGCCTTCGACCAGCTCGGCAACCAGCATGCGCTCGGGATCGACCGGGCCGTCGAGCTTCACCTGTCCGCCCGGGATGCGCCGGAACCCGACGCGCGCATAATAGGGCTCGTCACCGACCAGCACGACGAGCCGATGGCCTTTCGCCCGGGCCTGCGCCATCGCGCGCTCCATCAGCACCTTGCCGATGCCGCGGTCGCGGAACGGCGGCTCGATGGTGAGCGGCCCGAGCAGCAGCGCAGGCGTGTCGCCGATGCGCACTTGCGTCAGGCGCACCGAGCCGACCAGCAGCGTGCCGATCCGCGCCGTGAACGAAAGATCGAGCTCATGCGCGATCCGCTCGCGGATGCGATAGGAGGCGCGCGCATAGCGCCCGGGCCCGAACGTGCGCTCGTGCAGCCGCTCGATCGCTGCGGCATCCTCGGGCTTTTCGGGGAGAATGGTGAGGGAGAGGTCGGTCATCGGATCTCGCGCCGCTTAGCATTTGCCGCAGATGAGGTCCATCGTTTGCGCATGCGCAAAATCGCCATTGCGCCACTGCGCTGGCGCGTCGGAGCGACTAGATGGAAAATACAGCGAACCGCAGGAGCAGCTCATGGCGCACGGAATGCTGATCGACGGCGTGTGGCGGACGCAATGGCACGACACCAAGTCGAGCGGCGGGCGGTTCCAGCGCACCGAGCCGAAATTCCGCAACTGGGTGACGGCGGATGGCAGCGCCGGCCCGAGCGGCACCGGCGGCTTTCCGGCCGAGCGCAATCGCTATCACCTCTATGTCTCGCTCGCCTGCCCGTGGGCGCATCGCACGGTGATCTTCCGCAAGCTCAAGGGTCTCGAGCAGGTGATCTCGATGAGCGAGGTCGAGCCGCTCATGGGCGACGAGGGCTGGCAGTTCGGGCCCGACGCCGACCTCGACACGGTGAACGGCAAGGACCGGCTGAACCAGATCTATCTGCTCGCCGACCCACGCTACACCGGCCGCGTCTCGGTGCCGGTGCTGTGGGACAAGGAGCGCCGCACGATCGTGAACAACGAGTCGCCCGAGATCATCCGCATGCTGAACTCGGCGTTCGACGCTTTCACCAACAACCGCACCGACTACTATCCGGCCGCGCTGCGCGGCGAGATCGATGCCGTCAACGAGCTCGTTTTCGCGAACGTGAACAACGGGGTCTATCGCTGCGGCTTCGCGAGCACGCAAGAAGCCTACGAGGAAGCGTTCCTCGACCTGTTCGGCGCGCTCGATCAGCTCGAAGCGCGGCTGTCACGCCAGCGCTATCTCGCCGGTAACGCGATCACCGAGGCCGACTGGCGGCTGTTCACCACGCTGGTGCGCTTCGACGCGGTCTATGTCGGGCACTTCAAATGCAATCTGCGCCGCATCGCGGACTACCCGAACCTGTCGAACTATCTGCGCGATCTCTACCAGGTGGGCGGCATCGCCGCGACGGTCAACATGGACCACATCAAGCGCCACTACTACGGCAGCATGCGCAACCTCAATCCGAGCGGCGTCGTGCCGCTCGGACCGGCGCTCGACTTCGAGGCGAAGCACGACCGCGCCCGCTTTGGGTGATGCACGTCACCACTGCGCCGAGAGCGCGGCGCCGTTCAGCACCTCGTCGAGCCGCGCGCGCGTGCCGCGCGTCGTCCCCTCGGGCAACGCATCGGGCGGGAAGAATCCGTGCGCGACGATCTCGTGGGCGTAGCGCGGGCCGCCTGCTTGGGTGAATTCGCGCACCACGTAGACGGCGACATGGTCACGCCGCGACACGCGCGCGTTGAAGAAGATGCCGTGCAGTCTTGGCGCGGTCGGCGTGATGCCGCCCTCTTCGAGGAGCTCGCGCGCGAGCGCCTCGCCGGCCGTCTCGCCCGCCTCGACGCCGCCGCCCGGCAGATGCCATCCGGCCACGTAGGAATGCCGGACCAAAAAGACGTGGCCCGCAGGATCGATCACCACCGCCCGCACGCCGAGCGTCAGCCCCCGCGCGAATCGCCAATAGGCGTGCAGCAGCCGCCGGACGGCTGGCTCCAGCGCGCGGCGGACGGGGTCCAGGTTCATCGGTTAAGCCTTTGTTAAAATTGGCTTTCGTGGTCCCGCGCCGGCCGCATGGCTGCCCCTGTCCGGCCTGGCCTTCTCATTGGACCAGGTCAGACCTATTTGTGCAGCGCACAATCCGCTTGTCCGACCTCTGGTGAACTCTCATGCTGACCTTCCTCATCTATCTCGTCCGCCGCAAGCGCGGCTTTGTCTGGGCCCCCGCCGTTGACCTGAGCGACCCCTATGTGGCGGCCGCGCTCGCGCCGGTAACTCACAGCTAAACCCTTCTTCCAGCATCGTTTTCTGTCTGAGCACTGAGGCGCCCCTTCCCTCCCGGGGCGCCGAAGCTTTTCCAGGCTTGCTCGGCACGATCCTCTATTTATAGTCGTTCTAAACAGGGGACGACGTCCGTGAAGCGCTTCGCCGACCTGACCGAGCAGGAAGTCCTCGCGCTTTCGATCAGCAACGAGGAAGAGGACAGCCGCATCTATCGGAACTTCGCCGAGAATCTGCGCGCCAATTACGCGGCGTCGGCGAAGATGTTCGACGAGATGGCGGACGAGGAGGTGCGCCATCGCACCATGCTCTACGACCTCTACCGCACGAAGTTCGGCGAGTTCCTGCCGCTGATCCGGCGGCAGGACGTCAAGGGCTTCGTGAGCCACAAGCCGATCTGGCTGACGCAGCAGCTCGGGCTCGACGAGGTGCGCAAATACGCTGCCAACATGGAGTACGAGACCGCGCGCTTCTATCGCAAGGCCGCGGAGTCGGCGCGCGACGCCTCGGTGCGCGAGCTGCTGATCCGCCTGGCCGAGGCCGAGGACAAGCACGAGGACCTCGCCGAGAGGCTCGAGGACAGGCTGCTCGCAAGCGACGCGCGCAAGCAGGAAGACGAAACCGCACGGCGCATGTTCGTGCTGCAATACGTGCAGCCGGGACTCGCCGGCCTGATGGACGGCTCGGTGTCGACGCTCGCGCCGCTGTTCGCCGCCGCGTTCGCGACGCACAGGCCATGGGAGACGTTCCTGGTCGGCCTCGCGGCCTCGATCGGCGCCGGCATCTCGATGGGCTTCGCCGAGGCGCTGTCCGACGACGGCTCGCTGACCGGACGCGGCGCGCCGTGGCTGCGCGGCGGCGTATGCGGGGTGATGACCGGGATCGGTGGGCTCGGACACACCCTGCCCTACCTGATTCCAAGCTTCTGGACCGCGACCGCGGTGGCGTTCGCGGTGGTGATCGTCGAGCTCGCGGCGATCTCCTGGATCCGCTGGCGCTTCATGGACACCCCGCCGGTGTCGGCCGCGTTCCAGGTGATGTTCGGCGGCGCGCTCGTATTCGCCGCCGGCATCTTGATCGGGAGCTCGTAGATCGGTCTACTTCGTTATGACCGCGTAGCTTTGGCCAATTCCTTCCGGCCCCGATAACTCGATGCGGACATTGAGCTTGTTGGCCCAGGAACGCATATCATCTTTTCGCAGAAGCTGATTCCTGACCGACCTTCCAAGGAGTCTCTCTCTCATTTGAGTGAACCAGTGTCCGGCGGCGCCCTTGTGGTGTTGTAACTCGGTATCAAGGAACGATGCGATGATCCGACCACCGGGTTTGAGAACGCGCACGGCGTCGGACAGATATTTCCACCCCTCGCGGCGCGTGAGATGGGTTAGAACCGAAAACATCACTACGAGGTCGGCCTGCGCGTCGCGCTCGGGAATCGTAAGGCCCTCGACGACTGCGAAGGTCCAATCCGGGCGTGCTATCGTCTGCCGCGCGTAAGCGATCAGCTCGGGCACGACATCAATACCAAGATAGCGTAGCGTTCCTATGTCTCGGAGTGCGCATGCCGTCCGCCCCGACCCGCATCCAACATCGATGACATAGTCATCGTCGCGCAGGCCGATCTTGCGAAGGACGGCGTATTGGAGCTGGCCCATTTCCTCAAAATCACCACCCACTGCTTGGCGCGCGACGTCGTCTGCAGTGGAGGTCCGCATAAGATTGTGGACAAGTCTTCGATACTCACGAACATAGTGCGGTTGGAGCAGCATTCACGAATCGTAAGAGGGCTTCCGCAGATGTCAATCTTTGGGATCAAAATCGGGTCGTGACGCGTTCATGGACCTTGGCGCCGTGCTTGCTATAAGCGCGCGATGTTCACGCTCGCGCATCTCTCCGACCCGCATATCGGACCGATCCTGACCCCGCCGCTGCGCGAGCTGTTGAACAAGCGCGGCCTCGGACTGATCAACTGGTACCGCAAGCGCCACCGCCACCACTCGACCGATGTGCTGCGCGAGATCGTGCGCGACATGCATGCGCAGGCGCCCGGCCACATCGCGGTGACCGGCGACCTCGTCAACATCTCGCTCGACAGCGAATTCGCCCGCGCGGCGCGCTGGCTCGGCGAGGTCGGCGCGGCGTCGGACGTCACGCTCACGCCCGGCAACCACGACGCCTATATCCGGCGCGTCGCCGGCCACGCCGCCGAGCACTGGGGCGACTACATGCGCGGCGATGACGGCGCGGCGTTCCCATTCGTGCGCCGGCGCGGACCGCTCGCGCTCGTCGGCCTCACCACGTCGCTGCCGACCGGACCATTCATGGCGACCGGCCGGCTCGGCAGGGCGCAGCTCGCGCGGCTTGGCGAAATCCTTTCCGCGCTCGCGCGCGCGCCGCTGTTCCGCGTGATCCTGATCCACCACCCTCCCATTCCCAATCGCGGGCACTACATGAAGCGGCTGATCGACGCGCCCGCGCTGCGCGCGCTGATCGCCGCGCACGGCGCCGATCTCTTGCTGCACGGACACAATCATGTGCAGCAGCTGGTCTGGCTCGACGGGCCGACCGGGCGCGTGCCGGCGGTCGGCGTGCCGTCGGCATCCGCGATCATCAGCGATCACGACGAGCCGGCCGCCTACAATCTCTACCGCATCGCCGGCACGCGCGGCGCATGGGAATGCGAGGTCGTCGTGCGCGGCCTGCGCGCGGGCCACAACGGCATCACCGAGCTGACACGCAGGAGACTGATCGGATGAGCGAGCTGCCGGCAAGCGCCAGGAAGGTCCAGGAGGCTGCGACCGCACTTGGCCTGCCGATCGAGGTGCGCCAGATGGCGGAATCGACCCGCACCGCGCAAGAGGCCGCCGCGGCGTGCGGCGTCACGGTCGGGCAGATCGTCAAGTCGCTCGTGTTCCTCGGCGCGACGAGCGGACGGCCGTATCTGCTGCTCGTCTCAGGCAGCAACCGGGTCAACGAGAAGGGCGTCGCGCAGCACCTCGGTGAGAAGCTGCAACGCCCGGATGCCGACGCGGTGCGCGCGCTCACCGGCTACGTGATCGGCGGCATCCCGCCCTTCGGTCACGCGAGCGCGCTTGCGACCTACATGGACCGCGATCTCCTGCAGTACGACGTGGTGTGGGCCGCAGCCGGCACGCCGAAGGCGGTGTTCCGCACGGTGCCTGCGAAGTTGCAGGCGGCAACCGGCGCGGTGGTGATCGATGTGAAGTGATGAGTGGTCATTCCGGGGCGGCCCCTAAAGCGCGGTCACGCGCGTCTTCGACGCGCTAATGGGGCCGAGCCCGGAATCCATAACCACGATCCTCGCAATGCTGCACTGTTCATGGCTATGGATTCCGGGCTCGCGGACTTCGTCCGCGCCCCGGAATGACCAGCGCTACAGCACCCCGCGCCGCGCCAGATTGCGCATCAGATCCGCAACGCCGAACGCCCATTCCGGCGCCTGATCGCTGGTCGTCACCACATTGGTGAGCGCGCCAAGTTTTTCCGCCGCGATGGTCACCACGTCGCCGGCGTGATGCGTGAAGCCCATGCCGGGCGCGTCGCGGTCCTTGACCGGTGCGAACATGGTGCCGAGGAACAGCACGGCGCCGTCCGGATACTGGTGATGCCGCCCGATCATCTGCGCCACGAGCTCCTCCGGATCGCGGCTGATCTTGCCGACGTCGCTCACACCGTCAAGCGCGAAGCCATCCGCGCCTTGCACGGTCAGCCGCACCTGCGCGCGGCGCACGTCGTCGAGCGTGAAGGTGCGGTCGAACAGGCGGATGAACGGGCCGATCGCGGTCGAGGCGTTGTTGTCCTTCGCCTTCGAGAGCAACAGCGCCGAGCGGCCTTCGACGTCGCGCAGGTTGACGTCGTTGCCGAGCGTCGCGCCGACGATCCGGCCCTTCGAGCTCGCCACAATGACGACCTCCGGCTCCGGATTGTTCCAGGTCGAGGACCTCAGCACGCCGATCGACATGCCGGTGCCGACCGCCGAGAGCACCTGGCACTTGGTGAAAATCTCGGCATCCGGCCCGATGCCGACCTCGAGATATTGCGACCACAGGCCCTTCTGCTGCAGCAGCTTCTTCAGCTCCATCGCCTGCGGCGAGCCGGGCTTGATCCTTTCGATCGCGCCGCCGAGCGCGCTTTCGACCTCGGCGCGCGCCGCCGCCGCGCGCTCGGGCGCGCCGCGCGCCTGCTCCTCGATCACGCGCTCGATGAGCGAGATCGCGAACGTCACGCCCGCGGCCTTCACCGCCTGCAGGTCGATCGGCGCGAGCAGCCACGGCTTCGCGCCGTCGCGCCCCTGCTCCGGCGTATTGGCGAGGATCGCCGCGAGATCGCCGATGCGCCCGCCTTTGGCCGCCGCGGCGCCCGCCGCGGGGTCCGCCGCTTCGCACAGATCCCGCATCGTCGCGAACGCGCGCGAGATGTCGTGCACACCGTCGGCGCGGATCGCGACGACGGAGGGACCGGAAAGCTCCGGCCGCCACACGCGGCCGACCAGCGTGCCGGCGGTCGCGTCGTGCGGCAAGGTCGCCTGCGGATCGAGCGCGAGGGCCATGATTTCAGATTCCCGCAAAGGCTTCAGGGAAGAACATGTCTTTCCAATCCGCTGGCGGATTCTTCAACGTGCCGGTCTTCGCCATGAAGGTGACGTAGGCGCCGACGCCGCCGAGCTTGTTGGTGTAGACGACCTCCGGATCGGACAGCACCTCCATCACCTCGCCGATCGGTGTCTTCTCGCCGGAGACCTTGAGATAGATTTCGGCGCCCTTGCGCTTGTCGGCGTTGATGATGTCGGTCGCCTCCCGCATGGCGGCAACGAAGGCCGCGTAGAGTTTCGGATTCTCCCTGCGCCAGCGCGCGGTCGTCGCCACCAGGTTGAACGAGGCCGGCTCGTCGAACAGCTCGGTGGAGCTGAGCAGGCGATGGATCTTTGGATTCTTCATCTGCCGGTACTGGAACGGCGCCGAGGAGAAATTCGCCGTGATCTCGCTTGGCCCCCCGAGCATCGCGGCGGTCGCGTCCGGGTGCGACATCGAGACCGTGAGGTGGTCGAGCGCGTTCCATTTCGCGTCGCCGAATTCGCGCGCCGCCGCCATCTCGAGCAGGATCGCCTGATTGGAAACCTTCACGGCCGGCAGCGCGATCCGATGCGTCTCATTGAAATCCTTCAGCGACCTGATCGCCGGATCGCGCACCATCAGCATCACCGGCGAAACATTGATGCCGAGCACGCCGCGCACCTCGTTGGCGCCGCCGTGCGTCTTCGACCAGATCGTGATCAGGCCCGGGACGCCGACCGAGACGAAATCGACCGAGCCGGAGATCACGGCGTCGTTCATCACGTCGGAGGAGCGGAACGTCGCCCATTCGGTGGTGATGTCGAGGCCGGCCGCCTTGGCGTGCTTCTCGATCAGCTTCTCCTCCTGCATCACCATGTACTGCATGTAACCGACGCCGAACTGCTTGGCGACGCGCACCACGTTCGCCTCCGCGCGCGCCATGCCCGGCGCTGCGACGCAAGCGATGAACGCAATTGCGGCGGTCAGCCGACGCAGCATTCGATTTCTCCTTGCGGCGGAGTCTCGGCGCCGTATTCCCATCCGACACTACAACGACGACTAGGCAGCGCGAAAGCATCGCGCCATTATCCGGCCCGAACAGGGGGAAGCATGCGCGCAACCGATCCACCGGCTGACACCCGTGCGCCGCTGCTCGCGGTCGAGAACGTCACGCTGCAGTACAAGACCGAGCATCATCTCGTCACCGCGACCTGGCGGGTCGGCTTCGAGGTCTTCGCGGGCGAGCGCTTCGTGCTGCTCGGGCCGTCCGGCTGCGGCAAGTCGACGCTGCTCAAGGCGGTCGCGGGCTTCATGCAGCCGGTCGAGGGCGAGATCCGCCTCTCCGGCAAGCCGATCGAGCGGCCGGGTTCCGACCGCATGATGGTGTTCCAGGAATTCGACCAGCTGCTGCCGTGGAAGACCGTGCTCGGCAATGTGATGTTCCCGCTCTCGGTGAACCGCCGCATGCCGAGGGCCGCGGCGGCCGAGCATGCGCGCGCGCTGCTCGCCAAGGTCAACCTGTCGCGCTTCGAGAACGTCTATCCGCACATGCTGTCCGGCGGCATGAAGCAGCGCGTCGCGATCGCGCGCGCGCTCGCGATGGAGCCCGCGGTGCTGCTGATGGACGAGCCGTTCGCCGCGCTCGACGCGCTGACGCGACGCAAGATGCAGGAGGAGCTGCGCGCGCTGTGGGACGACGTCGGCTTCACGGTGCTGTTCGTGACGCATTCGATCGAGGAGGCGCTGCTGGTCGGCAGCCGCATCCTGGTGCTCTCGCCGCATCCGGGCCGCGTCAAGGCCGAGCTGAACGCCGACCACCTCGGCTTTGCCGACATCGGCACGCCGGCCTTCGAGGGACTGCATCGGCGCATCCACGATCTCTTGTTCGCCGACAAGGTCGAGACCGCGCTCGCCACGGAGATTCACAATGGTTGACATCGCGCAGCGGATGGCCCGGCCGGAGCCGCCGCAACGCCCGGAGCGGATGGTCGAGCTGCAGGCGATCGGCGCCGTCGGCGACGCGGCGCGGCCGCTGTCGCCGCTCGAGCGGCTGATGCAATACACTCTGGTGCGGCGGCTGATCGTGGTGCTGGTGCTGTGCGCGGTGTGGGAGGCCTATGCGCGCTACCTCGACAATTCGCTGCTGTTCCCGACGCTGACCGAGACCGTGCAGGCGCTCTACGACGCGCTAGTGCACGGGCCGTTGATCGAGCGCACGCTCACCTCGCTGCAGACGCTGCTGATGGGCTACGCGGCCGGGCTGTTGCTCGCCGGCGTCTTCACCACGCTCGCGGTGTCGACGCGGGTCGGCACGGACTTCCTCTCGACGCTCACCGCGATGTTCAATCCGCTGCCGGCGATCGCGCTGTTGCCGCTCGCGCTGTTGTGGTTCGGGCTCGGCGCCAAAAGCCTGGTGTTCGTCATCATCCATTCGGTGCTGTGGGCGGTCGCGCTCAACACCCACTCCGGCTTCACGTCGGTGTCGCCGACGCTGCGCATGGCGGGGCAGAACTGCGGCCTGCGCGGAATCTCCTATGTGGCGCTCCTGCTGGTGCCGGCCGCGTTCCCCTCCATCCTGACCGGACTGAAGATCGGCTGGGCCTTCGCGTGGCGCACGCTGATCGCGGCCGAGCTGGTGTTCGGCGTGTCCTCGCGCTCGGGTGGGCTCGGCTGGTTCATCTTCGAGAACCGCAATCAGCTCGAGATCCCGTCGGTGTTCGCCGGGCTGCTCACCGTCATCATGATCGGGCTGGTGGTCGAAAGCGTGATCTTCCGCTCGATCGAGAACGTGACGATCCGGCGCTGGGGTATGCAATCGTAGGCGTCGTAGGGCGGATTAGCGAAGCGTAATCCGCCGATTGCGGGACGCGACGCGGCGGATTACGGGCCTTCGGCCCTAATCCGCCCTACACGCTTCGCCGGTCACTTCGTCAGCATCCACGGGTTCCAGCCGGTCCGGCGCGACTTCTTCATCAGCTCGGCCATCAGCGAGAGCCGCTTCTCCTTGCGCGGACCAAGCGAATTGCGTGTGTCCATCGCAACGTCGGCGCCGGGCAGCGCCATCTGGAACGGCGTCATGCGCCGTTCGCGCCGGTCGACCGGCCGCCACTTGCGCGACAACACGCGAAACAGCGGCGCCTCATTGCCCTGTGCCATCATCCACCATGTTCTAGGAACGCGCCGCGTCATCATGACGAAGCCCACCAGAGAACAGGCCAGTGTAACCTTCAAAGCTTTGAGGATGCGCTAAACCCGATCGGGCGAAACGCCGTACGAATTGAATCGAATTTGAATTGAAGGGGAGGAGCTAAACGCCGATCCCGTACGGCCGGCCCCAGACCAGGCTGTCGACGGTCGGACCGCCGGGGCCGTATTCGGCGCCGACCCAGCCCTTCCAGCCCATTGCGTCGATCGCCTCGAAAATGACGGGGAAGTTGAGCTCGCCCTTGTGCGGTGGCAGCCGCGTCGGCGGCCCGGCGAACTGCACGTGTCCGATCAACGGCAGATGCGCCTCCATGCGCTTGAGCACGTCACCCTGCATCACCTGCACGTGGTAGAAGTCGTACATGATCTTCAGGTTCGGCGCGCCGACCTTGGCGATGATGTCGGCGATGTGCTCGATGTGCGACACGAAATAGTCCGGCCGGTCGCGCTGGTTGAGCGGCTCGAGCATCAGGAAGATGTTCTTCTCCGCCGCCGCCGCGCAGGCGCGCGTCAGGTTCGCGACGATCACCTTCTCGGCCGCCGGCCGCGCGTGCGGCGGCACGATGCCGCACAGCACGTGGATCGAGGTGCCGCCGATCGCCACCACATAGTCGAGCGCCTTCGCAAACAGCGCCGCGAACTCCTTCTCGCGGCCGGCGACCGCCGCCAGCCCCGGCTCGCCTCCCGGCCCTTGCGGGGAATTGATGTTGAGCATCGTCAGGCCGTGCCGGTCGATCTCGGCCTTCACGGCGGAAGGCGCGAGATCGTAGGGAAGCTGCAACTCGATCGCCCGGAATCCTGACTTCGCCGCGGCGCCGATGCGCTCGATCAGCGGGTATTCGACGTACAGGTGGCCGAGATTGGCCGAGAAGCGCGGCATCGTGGTTCTCGTTTTGCGGCGGGTGACGAGGTCGGCGTCACGGGATTTTGCACAAAGCTTTGGGCCTCCGCGAGTGGGATGAGGGCCTTCGCGCTGACTCGTCGACGGAGGGGAGCAGTGGGAGATGTCGACAGCATGGCCCCCGAAGCGCAGTCTTCGCGGCAAAATCAATGATTTCAGGTGCTTCCGGAGACCACCGGTCACCGCATTTTGCCCACCGTTGCCCAATCGCGTTTGAATTTAGGTGGGACGAAGCCCAAATTTCGGCTGACTAGCCTTGCGCCTGGTCGCCCACATTACTGATTTATCAAAAGAAATATAATCCCCACGAAAACTTCCCACTCACCTAGTGGGCAACTTTGTGGTTGACCAGCAAGTGTCGACTTGGTTCGCTTCGGCCCAAGGCTCCTGCGCCAAACGAGCCATCGCAAGGAAGTCCCGAGGAAAGTCCGATGAACGAAGCGATCCTCCAGGAGATCTCCGATTTCTGCCGCCAGAGCGGCCTTGCCGAATCGACCTTCGGCCGCCGCGCCGTGAATGACGGCAAGCTGGCGAGCCGGCTGCGCAATGGCGGGCGCATCACGACCGAGACCCTCGACCGCATCCGCGGCTTCATGGCGAGCCATCAGGGCAAGCCGGCGCTGTCGCGCCCCTTGGTGATCGAGCGCAGCCCGGTTCTGCGCGCGCCGATGCCATCGCAGGGGCCGGTGCCGATCACCCATGCGGGAGCCAATGACGACCCGCAGCGCAATTTCCGCTTCTTCGACAACCGGCAGAAATACCTGCTGTTCGTCAATACCTGCTCGGAGAAGTGGGTGGTGGCGAGTCGCGTTGCGCTCGAGCTCGGCAACATCCATCCGCGTCCGCCGGCGGTGCGGGTGTTCGATGCCGGCGTCGGCGACGGCTCGGTGCTGACGCGGGTGATGCGCTCGATGCACGACCGCTTCACGCACATGCCGTTCTACGTCGTCGGCAAGGAGATCAGCCTGGAGGACGTGCGCCTCACCTTGCAGAAGATGGCGGACCGCTTCCTCGAGCATCCACAGACCGTCCTGGTGCTGACCAACCTCGCCTATGCGGATGCGCCCTGGCTGCACGTCAAATCACTGAGCGCCGCCTCGAGCCTGGTGTGGCACGAGATGGCGCTCACCGGCGACACCGCGCACACGTTCGAGTCCCAGATCATGGATCTCGAGCCGTTCCTCGCCGAGAACTGGAAAGCCGGCGTCAGCCCGAAGACCGGCAATCCGGTGTACGAGCGGCCGGTCGTGCTGGTGATCTATCGCGACGACCACAAGTTCCTGCTCGACCCGATCATCCCGCGGCCGGGCGGCACGATCGCGAACTACGATCTCATCATCGCGTCGCAGCCCTACCGGGCGCGCGCCTCGACCGAGTTCAAGGCCAAGCGGGTGATCGCGCCGCTCGCGCGCGCGCTCGGCCCGGGCGGGCGGCTGCTCGCGATCCATTCCTACGGCCACGATCCCGGCATGGAGATCATCCAGAAGGTCTGGCCGGGCGACAATCCGTTCATCTCGGATCGTCATCAGATCCTCAAGGCGGTGAAGAACGAGCTCGGGCCGGCGGGACGCGATCTCAACTTCAACGCCTATGCCGACAACCGCTCGCTGTTCCGCTACGAGATGCACACGCTGCCCTCCGAAGTGTCGGAGTCGATCGGCACGTCGACCGCATTCGCGGCGTGGAACGCCGCGATCTATGTGGCGCAGATCGAGGACTCGCGCCTCGACAACGCCGTCAATGACGGCCGCTATCTCGACGCGACCCGCGAGGTGCTGCGCAAGCATGGCGGGCTGTGGTTCTACGACGAATCCTACGTGATCTCGCGCAGGCGGGACTAGCCGTGAGCGTTGCCATGCTCGCTCCCCGTCCGGCGGCCGATGCCGCGCCCGAAGCGGTCGCCGCGATCGCGGCGTTCATGCGCGCCGGCTCGCTCGAGGCGACGCGGCCCCGTGCGCAGGACGTTGCCGCACTGAAGGCCGCGGCCGCGCCCGGCGCCTCCGTCTATCTCAGCGCCGTGCTGACGCGGCCGCAGGAGGAAGCGGTGGCGCAGGCGCGCCTTGTGCGCGCGGCCGGGCTCGAGCCCGTGCCGCATCTTGCGGTGCGCAATTTCTCCTCGGGGGACGCGCTGCGGCGCTTCCTCGACCGGCTCGCGGGGGAGGCCGGCGTGCGGCACCTCTTAGTCATCGCCGGTGACCGCGCCGAGCCGGCGGGGCCGTTTCGCGGCGCGCTCGAGGCGATCGACTCCGGGCTGATCGCACGCAGCGGCATCGCCGAAATCGGCATCTCGGGCTATCCGGACGGGCATCCGCGCATCGCCGACCATGAGCTCGAGCGCGTGCTCGCCGCCAAGCTCGAGGCCGCCGCGCAGACCGGGCTGAAGGTGAACATCGTGACGCAGTTCTGCCTCGATGCCGCGCCGATCATCGCCTGGGTGCGGCGGCTGCGCGCGCACGGCGTCGATCACCCGGTGCGCGTCGGCCTCGCCGGCCCGACCAGCCTCACCACGCTGATGCGCTACGCGAAGCGCTGCGGCGTGCGCGCCGCGACGCAGGGCCTCGCGCGTAATGCCGGCCTGATCAAGCATCTGCTCGGTGCGGCGGCGCCGGATGGAATCATCCGCGCGCTGATCGAGGCCAACAAGGACGGCGAGCTCGGCGACATTACGCCGCATCTGTTCTCGTTCGGCGGGATCGGCGCGACCGCGCGCTGGGCCGCGGGCGCGGCGGCCGGGCGCGTCAAGCTCGACCGCGACGGGTTTGCGGTGGAGGCGGCCTGAGTGTCCCGGGCGCGTCGCAGCATGAAACGATGCGACGCAGAACCGGGACCGTTCCAAACTCGGAGCTTCTGGCGGTCCCGGGCCTGCAGAGCAGCACCACAGCGCGTCGAAAACGCGCGTGAACGCGCTGTTGGTACAGCATTGCGCCCGAGACACACGCTCACTTCATCACGGCAATCTCCCTCGCCTCGCCGGTC
>Ga0187784_10001894_pt1 | contig 16699 bp, 16 predicted proteins | sample 1015_SJ02_MP15_2_FD_132964 | JGI IMG/M metagenome (GOLD analysis project Ga0187784, IMG submission 132964) | Tropical peat soil microbial communities from peatlands in Department of Meta, Colombia - 1015_SJ02_MP15_20_MG | ecosystem: Environmental > Terrestrial > Soil > Wetlands > Peat | place...
GCCGACTGCTTCCTGCCGACCGCCGACTGCCGACTGCCGACTGCTTCCTGCCGACCGCCGACTGCCGACTGCCGACTGCCGACTGCCGACTGCCGACTGCTTACTGCCTACCGCTTGATGTTGGCCCTTCTGCTACAATTTCTCGTTGCAGCCGGACGATGGCTTTGTGGATGCTTTTCGCATCCCGAGCATCCTTGGCGGAAGGAAGTTCGTCCAGATATTTCCGATACGCGTCCAGCGATTTCTGCCAAAAACCCATTTTCTCGTAGACCCTGCCCAGCTCTCGGTACGCGGGGGCGTAATGCGGGTCGGTCTGCAACGCCTCTTGAAAGCGGCTCAGCGCGGCGTTCAGCTTATTCCTTTTCATATAGAAATCGCCGATTTCCACAGACTTCGACGCGGAAGGTGAAACGTTGCTTCGCACCGGGTCAGCTTTATCAGCAGCAGGTTGGGCTTGCTGCTTTTGTGCGCCAATGACAAGTCCGCCCGCAAGGCAGAGGAAGAATGCCATCAACGCTATGCTCACCCTGCACCACATAATAGCGATTCTCGCGCTTCATCGCGCGAAGTGTCAATAGAGCAGTGACGAGTGACGAGTGACGAGCAAAGAGCTTCTCTCGTTTCTGTTTGCTCATCATTCGTCACTTGTCACTTTGATAACACCGGGCGCTGGCGGATAATGAAGTTAGGAGAAACTGGTGAATCCCGCTCTCGCCGAAAAAGCCGAAGCCCTCCCTCTCCAGCCTGGGGTATATATCTTCAAGGATGAAACGGGCCGGCCCATCTATGTCGGCAAAGCGAAGTCACTTCGCCACCGCGTGCGCTCCTATTTCCAGGAGTCGCGTCCGCTGGATGAAAAGCGGGACCGCATGCTCGAGCTGGCTAAGGATCTCGAGACCATCCTGGTGGACAATGAGCGCGAGGCGATGGCGCTCGAGAACAACCTCATTAAACAGTTCAAGCCGCGCTACAACATTCTGCTCCGAGATGACAAGTCATATCCTTTCATCAAGCTCACGTTACACGAGCGCTTCCCGCGTGTCTATGTCACGCGGCGGGTAAAGAAGGACGGCTCAATCTACTACGGCCCGTATTTTCCGGCCAACCTCGCCTACCGCATTGTGGATTTCGTGCATCGCCATTTTCTTGTCCCCTCGTGCAACGTCGACTTGACGCGCTTCCATCCTCGGCCCTGCCTTCAATATCACATCAAGCGCTGCCTGGGGCCGTGCGTGGAAGGTCTGACTACCGCGGAACGCTACGCGGAAGCAGTGCGGGATGTCCGCATGTTGCTCGAGGGGCGGGAGAGCGACTTGGTCCGCAGCCTGCACGACCGCATGACGGAGGCATCCCAAAAACTCCTTTTTGAAGACGCCGCGCGTTACCGCGACCAGATCGCCACCGTGGAAGAGCTTCGCGACCGGCAGAAGATGGCGGCTTGGTCAGGCCAGGAAGCCGATATCTTGGGCTTCCACCAGGAGGGTTCACTGCTGGCCGTAAACCTGTTTCACTTGCGGGGCGGGCGCGTTTTGGACCGGCGCGAGTTTTTCTGGGAAGACCTCGATCCCTTCCATGCCGGCGAGTTCTTCTCCTCGCTGCTCAAGCAGATTTATCTTGACCAGCAGTATCTACCCGGCGAGATCCATGTACCCGTAGACTTTGAAGACCGCGAACTACTTCAAGAGTCGCTGGCCGAAAGGCGAGGACATCCGGTGAAGATCCTGACCCCGCAGGCCGGTCGTAAACGCGCCCTGCTCGAGCTGGTCGCCCGGAACGCGCGCCACTCCTTCGAAAGACGATTTCGAATTCTGAAGCCAAAGACCCGCCAAGTGCTGGAGAGCCTTGCCGAGGCACTCGACCTGCCTCACCCACCAAACCGCATCGAGGCTTTCGACGTTTCTCACACTCAAGGCACGGATATTGTGGCGTCGCTGGTGGTTTGGGAAGGCGGAGGCATGAAGAAGTCCGATTACCGCAAGTTTATTGTCAAAACCGTTCCCCAAAACGATGACTTCGCCAGCATGAGGGAGGTCGTCGGACGCCGCTACAAAAGGCTGCTGGAGGAAAAGAAAACCCTTCCCGACTTGGTCTTGATCGATGGGGGAATCGGCCAGCTCCACGCGGCCGCAGAAGCTCTGGAGCGCTTGGGCATCATCAACCAACCTTTGGCGAGCATTGCCAAGCGGGAGGAAATCCTCTACCTTCTTGGACGTGAGGATGACCCCACAATCCTCGACCATCACTCTCGAGCCCTTCACTTGATCCAGCAAATCCGTGACGAGGCGCATCGCTTCGCCGTAACATTCCACAGAACACGGCGTGGAAATCGAGAGTTGGCCAGCGAGTTATTAAACATTTCCGGAATCGGAGAGAAGACGGCAAACAAGCTGCTTGCGCACTTCGGCAGCCTTAGCGCGTTGCAAAGTCTCTCCGCCGAAGAACTCGGGCAAGTGGTGAATTCGAGCCAAGCGAAGCAGATAGTGGAACACTTCAGGGCGGAGAAGGGGTCCTAATTTAATAATCCGTCTGGACCGTCTATTTATAACCTCAAGTATTTCCAGAATTTTTACCTTGCCCGAGATTCGCTCCTGTGCTACATTCGGCCTTGAACGAGGGAGGTAGATTATGGCCAGATGTGGTATAGCTGGGAAGGTTGGGTTTTTTGCAGTTGGCGCCGGTGTTGGCGCAATCCTCGCCCTGCTTCTTGCGCCCAAGACCGGGGAACAAACACGGAAGCTTATTGCCGAGAAGGCTGAAGAAGGCAAGGACTTTGTGGTCTCAAAAGGTCGAGAATTCAAGGGGCAAGCTGAAGAGTTGGTGGAAAAGGGCAAGGATCTTGTAACAAAGCAAAAGGAGCGGCTTGCCGGGGCGCTCGAGGCCGGCAAAGAAGCCGCGCGAAGCACGTTTGCGAGAGTGTGAGATGGAGGTGGCTTATGAGCCAAGAGGGTAACGGCGCAACAAATCTGGGATTCTTCCTTGCGGGTTTGGGCATCGGAGCGATTATCGCCCTGCTGTTCGCTCCCCAGTCGGGGAAGGAGACTCGGGAGTACATCACGGGGAAAGCGGAAGAGGGCCGAGACTACGTAAAGGCCAAGACGGATGAATTGCGTCGCCAGGCAGAAGGGGCAGTCGAGAAAGGCAAGGATCTTGTGACCAAGCAGAAGGAACTCCTTTCGGCGGCGTTGGAAGCGGGCAAGCAAGCCTACCAGGAAGAAAAAGCCAAGGCGAAGTAAGAGGCCGGGTCGCAAAAGGACTGGTGAGCGAACCATGGTGCTAAACACATGGCTGCTATTCCTTCTTGCCCTGGCGGTCTTGATGCAAGCCGGGGCGATGATCGGGTTCTGGTTGGCAATGCGGAAGATTCCCGGTCAAATCGAAGCTGTCCGCGCTGACCTCAAGCAACGTTTGGACCCGCTGACCCAGTCGGTCACGGAGGTTGTGAGCGACGCCCGCGCGCCTTTGCGGATCATCACCTCGAACTTGGCCGACATCAGCAAGATGCTCCGCGAACGGACCACCGATGTGGATGGCCTGGTGGCGGAACTCGTCGATAAATCACGCTTGCAGGTCACTCGCGTGGACCAGATGGTTTCCGACCTCGTGAAGAAGGTTGAAACCACGTCGGAAGCCGTGCAGCGCGGAGTGCTGGCGCCCATGCAAGAGGTTTCGGCTGTCATTAAAGGGATGCAGGCTGGCTTGGAGTTCCTGTTCTCCCGCCGGCGGACGACCAGCGTCAGCGAGGCAGCGCAGGACGAGCAACTCTTCATCTGAATAGGCGTGCGCATTGGCGAATTTCGTTGCCGATTGCCGATGGGCAGCGGACTATTCGCTACGACACCTTCTCAATCGACCTGCCTTTGTTTGCGCGGCACGTTCTGCGCCAAGCGCCTCTGGAGTTGCGTGCCTGCGAGTCGGCGCTGGGCCCCTGCCCTGATGACGGATATTATCTGGTTGGCTCTCGACGGCCTGAATATCGAGGGAGATTACGGAGCATCAGCGGCAGGGTTCCTTGGAGCACCGCCTTCGCATTCCGCGATACTCTTTGGGACTTGCTGCGACAGGGCCTCTCATGTGCAGTCCTGGAGGCCTATGCCGACGTGGACCTGCCCCGTGATACAAGATCGTAATTTGTTGCTTTTTTGGCAAACATTTTTCTCACCAATGCGTAGAAGCCTCATGGACAGCGGGTTGCTTCCCATAGATGATCGACGCAACGAGCTCGTTTGGTTGCGGCTCTGCCGCGCCGTGATCACCATCGCCTGAAAAAGGATTTGTCCCGCAACGGGATGGCGCGCCGCCAGGCCCCCGCAACCTGGAATTTCTCGAAAGGGTCCGTAGTCCGTTGTCCTCGTCCGTGGCAAAATCCTCGGATCGCAGGGCATTCTGAGACCGTCGACGATCAAACCGTCCGTCGGTCGACAGACCCGGCCACCGACGGGCTGGCGGATTCCTCGGCGTTCAGGCTGCCGTGTTCGTTATGGCCTGACCACCGCCCATCTTCCGGTCGACCCACCAAAGCGGCCCCCACCGGGGGGTGGCGCAGACTCCGTAGTTTGGAGTCTGCGATTTCCCGAAGGGACCAGGGGTGGCCGGGGCATCTCCTTACAACCGCCGGCGAAGTCTGCCTTCGGCAGATCGCAGACGTTAGCAAACTACGTCTGCGCCGGCCTGCCGGGGACAAGCTTTCAAGGGCCTTGGTCGACGAGGCAGATAGGCCGGGGAATGAGCCGATTCTGGCGAGCTGGCTTTAGACCGTAGTGAATCCCTCGTCCTTACACACCTTCTTGAATTCGACGAATCCCTCTGGGGTGTCGATAATCCAACCTTGAGTCTTGTAGGATTGAAATTGTTTCCACCATTCGCCCAGGCCGAACACGAAGAAATCGCGAAGCTCCTTCTGGCGGACCATCCTGTGGTTTATCAGGAAGCAAAGGTATTCAATGGTGTTGAAAAAGCTTGCACACCATGCCGTCCTTTCCGCTTGTGGCATATGCGTCATGAAATTCTTCTTGATCCAGGTCTTATCCAGCTCTCTGATGTCACGGAAGATGGCTTCGAAGGCCTGCAGCTGCAGAGATCTGGAATTCTGGCGGAGCTGGTAAACCACGAAGCACAGGCCGGCAATGGCAGCCGCTGCCGTGGCTAACGTGCCAACGGAGTTGAGAACGGTCCAGATGTCGGTGGTGCATGGGGGGCCTGTCATTTCTTCTGCCCCTGGCTTCCGCTTTGGCCGCTCTGTTTCTGAGGTTTAGGCGGGGTTTTTACCGTTGAACCAGTCTGGGGCGTGTAAGCTCTCTTCTCAGCATAGTCGGTTGGCTTTGTCGCTTTTTTTGCCATGGTGTCCTCCAATTCGGTATAGGATTCTACACCGTTTGTTCATCACGAGAATGCTTAAATACCGTGCGGCGACCGCGGACTTCGGCTTTTGTGGTCCGCGTCTTTCGGCCACGTTATGGGGCGATCAAATTCGTGCGCGCGGATCGGAGGGCATTGCGACGGGGTCGATCCCGCAGAGCGGGACAGGCGATCAAACCGCAGCAGGTAGCACGGACCGCCACCTGTAGCAAAGAAGAGACGCGGACCGCAAAATTGGCGGTCCGCGCTAATTCGGTCCTGTGATTCTCCGTGGGTGCCGCGTACATTGGTTTGTATGTGTGCGCCGACTAATCTGGCTAAGGCGGGGCTGCGCCCTGAGAACAGGGAAGGCTCTGCGCGTGGCTGAGCCCTGGCATTTTTGAGAAGCTTCGCGCGTCGCGAGTGGGCCCTTTAGCGCAGAAGGCCGCATTGCCGGGCGAAATATAGGAAGGACTGGTTTCTCGTGGCCGCAACGCGGATGTCGAAGTGTTTGAGAACCTCGATCATGTAGGCGATGCGCGAGTCAAGGCCCGTCGGCATGGTGTTGTTGAACTGCTCCTTCGTGAGGGCAGTCGTGTCCGTTGGCACCTGGACGCCCAGTGGATTGTCGTCCTTCAACCCGGCTAAATACCAACCCTCGATTTCCCTGACAACAACGACGGTTTTCCCGCTCTCCAATTCGGTGAACACCTGAAGCAGAGCTTGTTTTTTCTTCGGGAAGCATTGGTAGGCGTTAAGGTCACCGATTAGAAGGTAGTCAGCTCGCATCGCCTTGATGCTTCTGAGGAATGCGTTTACCTTTTCCGTCTTCTTCTGCGCATACTTCCAGGCCTGGACGGAATCGTAGCGAGCGCTGAGCTTTGGAATGACGATCCGTTCAAGAAACCTTACGTCATCGTCCCCTTCGACCAACAGGAATAATCTTGTGTAAGGCATCTCAGGAGTGAAGCAAGTTTTGGACGAAGAGTTCCTCTAAGCCCATCTCGTTCTGAAGAAATATCTTGATCTCTTTGCTCTCTGACGGCCTGGAAACGGTCGAAAAACCATCCGCACTTCTAGAGACCAGCAGAACGTCGCCAATATCAGCATGTCTGACCACTTCGGGATTATGCGTGGTCACAATGATCTGCTTGTTCTTGGAAGCGTCTTTCATCATTGCGACGACCTTGGAAATGAGGGAAGGGTGGATGTTTCGTTCCGGTTCCTCAATGATCGCCACAGGCTTCTTCTCAAAATACAGCGCTGCTATCAGTGCAGTTACATTGATTGTTCCATCAGAGATGAGGGAGGCAGGCAGGAACTGTTTCTTCGCATACGTCTCCCTGAGGTTAAAGAGAAGTGACTTGTGGGCAAATTTCTCGACCTTGAGGCCCGCGACAAAGGGAAGAAGGTCCCCTAAGAGATTCTCAAGTTTTCGCTTCCGATCCGCGTTCTCCATAATGTTCTCGAGAACGATGGCGAGATTGCTACCGTCTTCCTCCAGGTCCGCCCTACCAGTGATCGGCGTTGCCTTCTTGGGAAGCTTGGGGTCAAAGTCGTATATCGCGACGTCTGCGAAATCCGAGCCGACGAAGAACGGGGAATAAACCAGCATGTGTGATCGCCGTGAGACGACTTCCCTGATCCCAGGGGAGATCTCGTATTGGTCCAAGGATAGGCCTTCGGGTGGCTTAACATGCTCGCATATCTCTTCCCCGACCCTCGAAATGAGGACTTCACCCAGGCCGTGGGGCTTCGGCGCTTCGGACTTCACGCGGTCTCGCTCGAAGGTGCGAAACTCACCTTTGAGGGTTAAACGCTCGTCGGTGACTTCGAACTCAGCGCCTTTTTTCGCAAAGCCTATCGAGATGGCACAGGTGGCTTCAAGTGGTGCCAGTTCCACGTTCGTCTTACCTGTTCTCGACTTGGCGATGGTCCACGGATCCCCTTCGCCTTCTCCCGAGACAACAAACTGAATCGAAAGGTCCTCGGCGGTGCCGGAGTTCAGATTCGTGAGGTATTCCGCCCCGCCCTGCATCGCGATTGCATTCTCCAGGCCGTCTCTCGCAATATCTCGGAGAAACTTGAACACCTGGATGAAGTTCGACTTGCCTGACGCGTTCGCCCCGATCAGGACATTGAACTTCCCCAGGTCAGCTCGTAGTTCCTTAAAACTCTTGAAGTTCTTAACATGGATCGTTTTGATGACCATTTGGCACGCCTCTTCCGCATGATGATTCTAACAATAAACTGGTGCCTCGGCATCCTAATCTTCACGGCCGCGCCAAGGGAAACGTCGGTGCCAGTCGCGCTTGGTGGATGGTAAGGTGTGACCCTGATCGCGTGGCCCGGACGAAACTCGGGTGATAAGATAAGAGCGTGGGGGGTTCGCGTGCAAACACGAAGGTTAGGGAACAGCGATCTTCATATTACGCGGCTAGGAGTTGGCGCCTGGGCCATGGGTGGTTCGGGGTGGCGCTTTAGCTGGGGCCCGCAGGATGATAAGGACTCCATCGCCGCCATCCGCAAAGGACTCGAGTCCGGTATGAATTGGATTGATACGGCGGCGGTCTATGGGTTGGGGCACTCGGAGGAAGTGGTGGGGCGCGCTTTAGAGGGCATCGCGCACAGGCCTTATATCTTCACCAAGTGTTCGCGGGTCTGGAATGAGCGCGGTGAACTCAGCGGAAGCCTGAAAGCCGAATCCCTGCGGCGCGAGTGCGAGGTGAGTCTGCGACGGCTGAAAGTCGACGTCATCGATCTCTACCAGATTCACTGGCCGCTACCGGAGGATGACCTCGAGGAAGGTTGGACGACGCTCGCCATGCTTAAGGAAGAAGGCAAGGTTCGTTACATCGCCGTTTCGAATTTCAACATCAGCCAAATGAAGCGAGCCCAGGCCATTGCTCCGATAACTTCTCTTCAACCCCCCTATTCCATGCTGGCACGCGAGGTTGAAGAAGAGATTCTGCCTTACTGTGCCGAGCAGAACATCGGCGTGATTGTTTACTCTCCCATGCGGAGTGGGCTTCTCAGCGGTGCGATGACGCGGGAGCGGGCCGCCGCTCTTGCGGAAGACGATTGGCGTCGCCGCGTGCCGGACTTCCAGGAGCCAAAACTGTCGCGTAACCTTCAACTGGTTGAATTGCTCCGTTCGATCGGCCAACGACATGGCCGGACTCCCGGCGAGGTGGCCATTGCCTGGACGTTGCGCCATCCCGCCGTGACCGCCGCCATCGTTGGCCTTCGCCGCCCCGAACAGGTTTCGGGAGTAATTGGCGCGGCAGAATTTCGCCTCAGTTCGGAAGAAATTGGGGAGATCGAAGATTTCCTTAGTCCCGCGCGGTGAGATGCTTTGCAATAATCAGTGGACGAAGGACCGGGTTCACGCAAAGGCGCAAAGGACGCGAAGGTCGCAAAGAAAAGAAACGGCCTGTAGTTTGCGTGTCTGTGCGTGAAGCGGCTTTCGTTGGGCTGTCCGCTGCCGAGGGTAGGGCAAGCCCTACCCCTACCGCCTGTAGGGGAAAGGCTTACCGTCCCCTAGTCGGCGTGAACCCGGCCTGTCGCGCAATACTCATGGGGTTTTCTCCGCCGGCGCCTGCACTTTGCCTCGATCCTTCACCCATCCCTTTTTCGTGACTTGACGGCTGCGCGCTATGGCGAGCGAATCGGGCGGCACGTCTTCGGTCTTGGGCGCACGCAAGAGTGCCCGTGTCACTGCTGGGACCTGCGGCAAGCCCTCAGCCCTGTTGTTTGATCAGCCTCTGATACTCGTCATGCGGACCGACCCAGACCCAGACGAAGTCCGCGCCGTCCTGCACCGCGACGGCACGGTAATTGATCCCAACCCTTGCGGACCATAGATTCCCTATTTTCTTGAAATGCAGGGAGGGGTGTGCGGGGTTCACTTTCAGGAGCGCGAAGTTTTGGTGGGCAACTCGCTGGATGGGTTCAGGCAGACGCGCAAGCGAAGTCCTGAAGCGAGCTGTAGTGCGATGCATTCACAGTTCCTTGAGAGTCCCTTTCGCCTTCTCCGCGTGGGCCTCCCGCAGCAGGAAATACAGCTTTCCAGCCGCAGAGTCGGCTTCGATTTCCTTGTCCCAGCTTTCCCATTCTTTTTCAGACAACCACCGGAAAAGCTCGGCGACTTCCTCGTTGGGAAGTTTCTCGATATCTGCTTTGAGCTCATCAAGCTTGGACATCTTGTTTCCCTCCCTTGGACGGCCGGTCAAAGCCGAATCATCGGATGAAACGACCCTTGTGGATGATGGACCAGTCACCCCATGCAGGTACACCCACATTATAACGCCACTCAGGTTGCCGTTTGTCGTTTTTAAACAGCGGGATTGAATGGGGACGCGCGACCGATGGGTCGAGACACAATTAGACCTCTTCGGGGTCGACAGATTTTATGGATGGCCGCTGTCCGTGGGTTTCATCCTGCGACTGCGGGACTAATGATATTGTTCCCCTTCGGGAAACACCCTTGGCCGCTACGCCTTGTTGGCTTTCCCCGCCGGCGCTTGCGCTTGGCCGCGATCCTTCACCCATCCCTTTTTCGTGATTTGACGGCTGCGCGCGATGGCAAGCGAATCGGGCGGCACGTCTTCGGTGATAGTCGAGCCCGCAGCGGTGATCGATCCCTGGCCGATGCGCACCGGGGCCACCAGCATGTTGCCGCTTCCGATGAAAACGCCGTCTTCGATGACGGTGGGGTTTTTCTTCACGCCGTCGTAATTGCAGGTGACGGTGCCGGCGCCGATGTTGGCGTTCTCGCCCAATGTGGCGTCGCCGAGGTAAGTCAGGTGGCTCGCCTTGGTGCCGCGGCCTACGCGCGATTTCTTCACTTCGACGAAGTTGCCGATGCGCGCGTTCTCCTCGATCGCCGCGCCATCCCGCAGGTGAGCAAAGGGGCCGAGGGTGACGCCGGAAGCAATTTCGGAGTTGGCGATCACGGAGCAGGGCCGCACGGTGACGCGGTCGGCGAGTGATGAATCGGTAATGGTGCAATTGTTGTGAATGTGGCAGTCGCGGCCCAGGCACGTCTTGCCCAACAGGCTCGCGCCCGGCTCGATCACCGTGTCCTGGCCCACTTCCACATCCGCGTCGATGTAGGTAACCTCGGGATTCACCACCGTCACGCCCGCGCGCATCAGCGCCACTGCCTTGCGCAGACGCAACAGCTTTTCGATCTGCGCTAGCTCCACGCGGTCGTTGGCGCCCAACACCTCCCGCCAATCAGCCACCTGGAAGGCGCCCACTTTCAGGCGGTGCCGGTTGAAGATATCGACGAGGTCGGTCAGCAAGTATTCCTTCTGAGCATTGTCCGCCGACAGTTCCTCGAGATGCTTCAGCAATTGCGGGCGGGAGAAGCAAATTATGCCGGAGCTGATTTCGCGGATTCGCTTCTGCGCCGGCGTGGCCACTCTCTCCTCCACAATGCTCTGCACGCGGCCGTCGTCGCGGACGATGCGGCCGTAGCCGGTGGGGTATTCGAGGCGCGTGGTCAAAACCGTTGCAGCGGCGCGCGCCTTGCGGTGGATTTCGACCAGTTGGAGGAGTGTCTCCGGGCGGAGCAGGGGAGCGTCGCCCACCAGCACCACCACCGCCGCGCTGGCGCAATTCTCGAGCTCCGGACGCGCCGTCATCACCGCGTGGCCGGTGCCCAGTTGCTCTTTCTGCTCGATGAAAACGAGGCCCGGCTGCGCAAAGGCTCTGCGCACCTCTTCGCGCTCGTGCCCGATGACCATGTAGAGGCGGTCAGGCCCCGTGGCCTGCGCCGCTTGCAAAGTGTACTCGCCCAAAAGCCGCCCCGCTAGGCGATGCAGCATCTTCGAGTGCTCGGATTTGAACCGCGTTGCCTTGCCCGCAGCAAGGATCAAGATGGAGAAGTTCTGCTTGGACATTGCTTTCTCCGTTCCAGTCAGCTACTGACGCTTTCGCGGCGACACCTGACAGACCCATCGGCGGCGTCCTGATCAGGTCGGGACAGGGCCCGCCGCCCCTAGACGAAACTGGCCCATTATTCAAGACGATTATTATACAGGAATGGGAGAAGCGTGGAAGCCGCCCACGCGGGTGGTGGCGTCATTTGATCCCGCACCCCTGATCAATCGCACGTCATTCCCGCGAAAGCGGGAATCCAGTTCGTGTTGTAGAATAAAGAGTATGAGTGGGACGATAACTGAGGAGATTCCAATGCATGTCAAAGCTTTGAGCCCGAGGCAAGCCGTAGTCGTTCCGCGGAAACCAGCGAAGAGAGCCCCCCGGGCCGAGAAAAAGCTCACCATTCGCGGTCTGGGTTGGACACGTGAGCGTGCCAGGGGAGTCCGCGCCAAGCTAGCGACCCTCGCAGTGGATTGGGGCCACCCAAGCATGGACATTTAGAATGAACCTTAGACGTGGTGACTTCGCCCTGGTCTACTTTCCCCACTCCGACGTGAGAGCTGATCAGGCTTTGCGCAACACACTGCGATTATGAATGCACCCAGGGCTGGCGCACAGCGAAGCTGTGCGGTGTCCGGGGAGCGCGACTCCAATGAGCCCAGGGCTTCGCCCTGTGCCAACCGGCGACAACTCACTTGCGAGGATGACCATGCGGCTATTTAGGATTTGGCTTCGACCTGGTGGAGGAGTCAAAAATGATGTCTCCCCAGAGTGCTCCCGTGACAACGTGATCGCGCTAGGATGGAACGATATCCGGCTCAACCTGAGCAAGCCGATCACTCGGGAGAACCTACGCGAGAAAGTCAGGAGAAAGTACGACAGTGGGTACGTGGCTGACCAGTTTGTTTGCTTCTTCAAAACCATGCAAGAGGTCCCTCGCTCGATTGTCCTTGCACCATCACCAGATGGGTTCTGCCACATTGGTGAGATAAACGGGCCCGTCGAATGGCGTCATGTCAAAAATGATGACTACTACTGCAGGCCGGTCCGGTGGACCGGGCAGCGGCTCAGGGCCGCTCTATCCGAGACCCTTCAAAAGGAGATTAGAGACCGACATACGTGCCGCGAGATTGAGAATGGGCGGTGCAAGAAAGAGATTGCCAGGCTCATCGGGAGCATGGAGGATGACGGCCAGGAAGAGGCGCGGAGTGGGGCGAGCGGACGCAAGCCGGCCGACCTCAGTTCGGAGGTCACAAGCTACGAGTACCTCGTAAAGGGAGGTCGGCGAACCGCCTTCCGGCCGCACAAGGAATTCCAAGCTCGTTTGGAGGACTATCTGAAGAAAGCCGGTGCCTCTGACGTGAGCCCGGAATTAGACTTTATCGATATGCGCTTTACGCACGGCGGGAGATTATATATTGGCGAGGTGAAGGTGACAAACGGATACATTCGGCCGCGTGCGGCCTTCCGTGCAGCCTTAGGTCAAATGCTGGATTACTGCTTCACCAGGGATTGGAAATCCGCGCCACAAATGGCGATCTTCCTGGATCAGCGCGTCGACGCTGCCAGGTTAGCCCTCGCTGCGCGCCTAAAGGTTTCAGTCGTTGTGGAAGAAGCCCCTGGAGTGTTTCGGCTTGCCAACTCTTACGGAGACGCCGCGCTGCGCTCGCTTTTCCCCCCATTAACCTAACAAAGGCCGCCGCCAAGCGTGCCGCCAAAACCTAGGTTCATCACGACCACGCCCCGCCAAGGCCCGTAACACGGGGAACCCGTGAACTGGCCACCACACCGCCTACGTCTCTTCCTCCGCGGGTGGCGTATACGTCCCGATGCTTCTTGGCGCGATGTATGCGCCCCTGGAGTGTCAGAGGCGTCTGGCGTCAGGTACCCTTTCCAGAGCCCCTTGCAAACCGGCAAGAACTATTCGTAGATTTCGCTCCGCTTGCCGATCTTCAGAACGTATATGGAATCCTTCGCAACGTCAAACACCACCCGGTAATCGCCGATTCGAAACCGAAATTGCCCCTCTCGGACGTCGACGAGCCGCTTGGCAAAGACCAAAGGATCTTCCTGGTTCGCGTAAAAGCGCATCTTGGTAACGATGCGCTTCTGAACTTCCTTGGGCAGACTTTTCAATTCCTCCGCGGCCCTATGGGTGTAGAAAATCTTCATGAAGAATCAAAATCCGAGTTCTTTAAACAAGCGCTCCTGGGGGACGAGCTTCCTCTGTTTGACTTCTTGGCGCGCGCGTCGGATGTCCTCCACATACGCCACATACGCCAGGAATCGACCAAAGCGGTTTTCAATTTCCTTGAGGCGCAAATATTCTTCCCGCGGCACGGAAACTTGGTTCTCAAGCATTGCGTGAGCCATGTTTTTATGCTACCGAAAGCGCGAAAAAAGGTCAAATGGGTGTCAGGTAGAGCGACAGGCCAAACCGGCATACAGCCGGTGCAGCGAAGCTAAAGGTGAGCTCGTAAGCTCCGAAATGCCGGTCCTCCGGGGAAGCGGATGGGGGAAATGTAATGAAGCGTTAAATGGGCCACGCCAAGTGGCTAACCACGCTCGAAGTCGCACCGCGACTCGACGTACGCGGCCGAGCCATCGCGCAGCCAGCCGTCGAGTTGCGCCGGTTCCTTGAGCTGCTGCCCGCGTGCCCGAGGCACGGCTACAAAGCGGCACTTCAATTCGGGCAAGGACGTCATATCGCCCCAGAGCTTTTCAAACTGCGCCACGGGGAACACGTCTTCCTGGCCTTTTCCCCAGCGCTTCTTGACGTCCTTGAGCGTGATGTAGGTTGGCATGCGAGTGGCCAAGTTGCGGATCGCGGTGTTCAGGAGTTCCGGGTTGGTGAGGTCGCTGCGAGCGAGTCCGAACACGGCGAGGAGTTGGTCGATGTCGATCCAATAGGTCGCGCTGTTGTACCAGGTGAGGCGCGATTCGATCTCTTCGCTGGGTAGAGCGAGCCCCTCGATCAGGCGAACACGGCCGTCAATGTGGGCCAAGCCGCCGCCTCGATCCTCGAGGTGGCGGGAGATCACCTCGGTGGTGAGCGCGGCGCCCTGCTCGATGTGGAAGCCGAGTAGCCCGGGGTCCACATTGGCTCCAGTCGTATCAATGTTGTGAACCATGAGGTACTTCAAGCGGGGCTTGGCTTCGAACAAGCGAACCAGAGTGCCGTTGCGGATCAGGTTCGGCACTTCGTACCAGTGGCCGACCGGATGGAGGCATTGCATGGGCAGGTTGTCGGTGTAGCTCGAGCCTTCGCCCATCTGCCGCGCCCAAGCTATCAGCGAGGCGTGCAAACTCTCGCGGACCTTCTGGGCCTGTTCGTCGAGCAACTGCTGTGGCATCTCCTCCCACGCAAATCGAAGGTCGCGCACCATGGGCACCAGCCGCAGGCCGATGGCTCGGCCGGGCGAAAGCACTAACGGGCCGGAGTAACCGTAATTGTGCTCCGCGGCCAGATGAGACTCGATCGCATCCTGCGTCAGGTAACTTGTGGTAATGACGTGCGGCAGCGCTGTACCGTAAAGGCGATTCGTGCGGCGGCTCTTGGCCAGGTGCACTTCGATGAAGCTGCGGTGGCCACGGCTCAATTTGCAGAAGGGATTGAGTGCTTTGACCACGCCTGCGCCCTTCGTCCAACGACTCCCCGCACCGCCGGCAAACGAAACCACGGCCGCCATTCCAGCCGCCAGCGCGTCCCTTCCGATTTCGTGGTAGCGCGGCGCCAACCCACGTGTAGCATCCAAAAGGTCGTCGGGGCCGACATCTCTGATCCGGCTGCTGGCGGGAAGCCGGTTCTGCGCGAGGCCGACCCTGCCGCTGCGCAAGTCAGCCTGGATCTGTTCGTGCTCCACAAGGTCGAACCCGTGCGCTTCGAGGAGAGCTTCGAGGCTTTGCGCGCGCTCCGCCTTCTCGGCGCTGCGCGGGATCAAGTGTTCGAAGACGTGCTGCACCATGCCCTGGAATTCCGGGACTTCGTGGCAGGCGGTGGTGAAGCGCTCCAGTTCGGCGCGGCGCACGGGCGAAAGCAGGCGGGATTCCTGGCGAAGGAGCGAGGGCACGACAAGCTGGTAGTAGGCCGCCGGCATCAGAGCGGAGTCGCCGCGCAGGAGCACGGCCTGAGTTCCGCGATCGTTGATCGCGAAGTCGTAGACCACCGGCTCCATGGCAAAGGGCACGGAGTGCTCCATCTGCCGCCGGGTCTCGCTCATGATGGCCTGGAGACGCTCTGGGGCGACGGCTTTGCGGTTCGGATCGAACAAAAACCCCATGCCGCCGCCCGACATTCCGCCGAGCATCCAGAAGCCCCAGAAGTCGTCGCCCATTTGCGCGCGCACGCGGCGAATGAGTGTGTCGGTGTAGAGATTGCCGGCCCAGGGAATGATGGTCTGAATGGGGCCGTCGAAATTACGCTGGGTAGAGGCGCCAATGGCTTGGATGTTGCCGTCCTTCAAGTGCCCCATGAGGTCATCGAGGATGTGAATGGCTTCGCGTCGCGCGTGCCACTCGCGCTCTGAACGAAGCAGGTATTTCTCCGTCACCATTTCCAGAATGGGGCCCACATCTTGGGCCATGCCGCCATGGACGAGCACAAGGCTTTGCTGGATCTTGTCGCGTATTTCGGGCGACACGTCCTTGCAGTCGAAGATCTGATGATCGGGCAACAGACGCCCGCGGCTGACGCCGCATTCCGGATCGCCTTCCTGGGCTAAGACACCGTAGATGAGCTTGATTACTGGCCAAACCCCGCCGGAATCCTGCCAGCCTCCGCCCGAGCCGCCCAGCCATTCGCCCAGGATGGCGCGCGCGGCCAGTAGGCGGCGGTCGTGCTCTTCCAGGTCACCGCTGAGAGCGCTAATCTGGTTCGTGGCGCGCATGCATACGGAGATGAGTGAAGCCAGAAGGCTGGTGGAAACAGCCAGGCGCGATCCCCGCGGGATGTCATTCACCTTGCTGACGATCTCGATGCCTAGGCCGGGCCGGCCGGTCAGTTGGATCAGAAGGTCGGCGAGCGGTTGGGTGGCGCCCTCCATCCCCGACGGCACGATGCCGGAGGCTATGACCGCCGCCTTGAGCAGGCCTAAGTAGTCACGCGCGAAATCGAAGACTTCAGCGATTGAGCTGATTTCGGCGCTGCTCTTGAGGTCGACGCTGACCAGGCGCAGCACCGGTTGATCGATAACGCGAAGCCAGGCTTCCACCGGCGGCTTCGGGGCGCCGGAGCCGCGCACGCTCAGGTCAATCGAGACGTTGAGCACGCGCGCGCCTTCCGGGAAATCCATGCCAAGGAAGAAGATGTCGCTCCAACCACTGTGGCTGAGGTCCATGCGGACCGGTGTGGTCTCCCGCAGGATGGGAAAGAGCTGATGGGACGCCTCCTGCGCCAGGAGTTCGGGGCGAATGCGCAGCGGCGCGTCCGCGGGGTGCGCGGCGCGGAACATCCACTGATTGCCGCGCACGGAGCGCACGC
>Ga0187784_10001895_pt1 | contig 16697 bp, 17 predicted proteins | sample 1015_SJ02_MP15_2_FD_132964 | JGI IMG/M metagenome (GOLD analysis project Ga0187784, IMG submission 132964) | Tropical peat soil microbial communities from peatlands in Department of Meta, Colombia - 1015_SJ02_MP15_20_MG | ecosystem: Environmental > Terrestrial > Soil > Wetlands > Peat | place...
CGCCGGCGGGCGATAGGCGCTCACCAGCGCGTAGACGCCGCTGCCCCAGTTGGCATCGACGGGAATTTCGAGCGTCGTGCCGCCCTCGGGCAGGGTGAACGATTTCAGCGAGACGACCTTGTCCGACGCGATCGCCAGCTCGGCCTCGCCGGCGAACGGCGCCTTGACGAAGAGCTTGGCGGTGTCGCCGGCGTGGTAGCTCTTCTTGTCGAGCGTCGCCGTCAGCTTGTCCGGCACGTCGGGCAATTCGGCCTCGACCCACCAGCCGACATGAAAGCGCACGCTCGACTGCGCGCCGCTCTTGGCGTCGCTGATCTCCCAGCGATAACGCCCGGCCGGCAGGTTTTTCGACAAGGTCGCCATGTTGCCGTCGGGGACATCGACCGCGCCGCTGTCGATCGGCTCGTCGCGCACCTGCCGGCGGTAGCGCCAGGCGCCACTCGCCGAATACCAATCGTACTGCCAGCGCTCGCGGATCAGCTCCCAGCGCAGACCGGGCGCGGCGATGCGCTTGCCCGCCTCGTCGACGGCGATGACATCGACCTTTGACGGCTGGCCCTCGGCCACCGCGTCATCGCCGGAATTGGTGCGCAGCCCGATCGCCACGCCGCGCTCGCGGATCGGCCGGGTGATGTCGGCGGAGATCGCGCGGCCGCTGGGCTCGTAGACGCTGACCGAGATTGTCGCGTCGAGCTGGCGCGTCAGATCGGGAAGGTCGGTCAGGTTGAGCTCGGCGCTCGACTTGCCGTCATTATCGGTCGCCGGCGCATCGAGGTCCTTGCTGACACCGTCGAATTTCTCGTCGATAAGGCCGAACTGGAAGTCCGGCTCGCTGGGAAACGGCTGGGCGGCAAAGGCGATCTGCGCATGCGCCTCGACCGCGAGTCCGGCGCCCGGCGCGCCGTAATAGTATTTGCCGAGGATCGAGATCGGGTACGCCTCGTTCGGGTGGATCGGCGCGTCGCCGGCCGAGACCTCGACCTTGAGGGTCGGCGGCACGAAATCCTCGACGCGGAACGAGGCGGAGCCGATCGCCGGCGCCTTCGGGTCGACATGAAGCTCGACCGTCCAGGTGCCCATCCGCGCGTCGCGCGGCAGCGCATACATCTGGTAATGCCCACCAAGGGAGCCGGCATCCAGCTGCCGGGTGTCGACGGCGATCCCGTCGGGCCGCAGCAGCTTCAAGGTCAGCGGCACATTCGCGAGGGCGTCCACCTTGCTGTCGCGCACGAGCGCTATCAGGTGGACGTTCTCACCGGGCCGATAGATGCCGCGATCGGTATAGAGATAGGCGTCGACCGGGCCCGGTGGCGCGCGGCCGCTGACGCCGCGGTCGCTGAGGTCAAAGGCGGGACGGCCGACTTCCAGGAAGTTGTAATCGCCGTCGGCGCCATAGGCCATGATCGCGTAGGGCTCGTCGCCGCCCTTGCCATGCAAGAGGCCGGCGGCGAAACGCGCGATGCCGTCCTTGTCGGTCGTCGCGGTGCCGAGTTCGGCGTTGTCGTGGGCATAGAGCTTGAGGGTGACGCCCGACACCGGCTTCGCGTCGTTGAGCGAGCGCGCCGCCACGATCATGTCGTCCGAGCCGGTATAGGTGGTCAGGCCCAGATTGGAGACGAGGATCCAGTTGGTAGCGATCTGGGTGTCCTCGCCCTCCTTGACGTCGGCGCGCTCGACCGCGGCGAGATAAACGCCCGGCCCCTTGTCCTTGAGAATGTCCTTCAAGGGGATCGCGGTCGTGACGGCGCGGTTGCGCTCGCCCTTGATCGTCATCTCGCCCTGCCAGATGAGGCTCCCCGAGCCGCTCGCGAGCGTGTCGACATCGTCGGTGCCGGTGGTCGTCGTCAGCTTCTCAGCGTCGAGGCTCGGCACCAAATTGCGCTCGTTGACCTTGAGGATGCGGATTTTGACGCGGTCGAGATTGACCGTGGTGACCGGTAGCCCGGCGCTGCCCTCGCGCGGCAGCACATAGCCGGTGCCGGAGAAGCTGATCGCCGGCTTGCGGTCGGGCACGACGACATTGGTCTTGAAGTCGCTCAGTGTTTTTTCGCCGGTGCTGGACGGAAAGCCGGCGAGCAGCGACACCTGGTAGGTCTCGCCATGCTTCAGCCCTTCGAGGCAGACGGTATCGGCGCGGCCGGTGACGATGCCGGCAAGCTCGGGGGTCGAGCGGACATAGGCGCCGTAGGACACGTCGCCCTTGGTCGCGATCGGCTCGTTGAAGCGCAGGCAGGCGCGCGCCGCGTCGGCCTCCGCTTCGACCTCGACCTTGATGACGCGGAACGCGACGAGCGCCTTCAACTGGTCGATGCGCGTCGCGACGCCGGGCGACGGGTTGAACGCGACCCCGGCCTGAAACGCGGCGAGCGCCTCCTTGTATTTGTCGTGCCGGTCGTAGTCGCGGCCGATGATGAACAGCCCCTCGGCGCGCTCCACCGGATCGGTCGATTTGCGATAGGCGTTGTAGGCGCTCGCCATCGCGTGGTCTTCGTCGCTATCGGCGAATTGCGCCTGCGCCAGACGCAGCCACACGAGACCGTCATCGGCGCCGTAGGAGATCGCGGTTTCGAGGTCGTCGATCGCCCGCTCGTAGCGCTTCGCCTTGTATTCCTCGGCGGCGTCGGCCTTGAGGCGCGGGATCAGGGCGGGCTTGCGCTTGGCGTCGGGGATCTTGTCGAGCAGGTCCTGCTTGTATTGCGCGCCGGCGTCGGCGAGCTCTTTCGACTCGTAGTCGGCGGCGAGAGCGGGCAGCGCCCAGGAGCCCGCGACCAGCACCAGGACGAACGACAAGATGCGCAACATGAGGACCCCCAAGCGGCCGAACCCGGCGCGTGCGACGCCGCTATCCGAGCAGCGCCCGGACTCGCGTGCAATACGGATTTTGTTTCGATCCGGTTGCGCGAGACGATCGCTCATGCGAGTTACATAAGTTCACTGTATGTTCTTATCAAGACCACAACGTTGCGATTTTCTTACGGCGCTAGTCTGGTCGCCAGATAGCGCGCGATCATGGCTCGGGTTCAGTGCGGCTGCTTGCACTCCGGGGGCTGGCTAGCGCCCTTCGCACCGATGAAAGCGGCACGGTCGTCCGTCCAGCAACGCACATAATGATCCACCGGACAGTCCGGCGTCGCCTTCACAAAGACATTGTACGAGCCTGCGGACGGCGGGGAGTTGAGAACTCCGTCACGGTAAAAACCCGGATTTTCCAGAGGCAGGCATTTCGCGCCCGCCGGCATCAGCGGCGTGCAGCAAGTGATCGGCCCCGCAAGAACCAGCCAAGTCGTCCTGATTTTCATGTGAGTCCACCCTGTTGCCCACAATCGAGGCTCAACTTTCTCAGGTCCTTTTTCCCCAGACGAGCTTATAGCCGCAGGTCTGCCCGCCCATGTAATTGGCTTGAGCGCCCTGTGCATCCACGGTGATCCAGAGGTGCCCGCCGAAACTAGTTCGGGCTTCCCCTTTGCCGTCAGCGCCGATGTCCCCGGTCACTTTGAGGGTTCCCCACGTCTCATCGATATGGCCGTTTCTGATTTCCAATTGGTGGGGAGGGCCATGATTGGCATCGCAACTACCGCCGCCAGCGATTTGTGTCCACGAGACACCGGGATAGATGCCATCCCATTTGCCGTTAGGGGCCTGCGCGTAAGTTGCCGCCGCCAGAAAAAGTGCCGCAACGCCGGCAGCAGCAGATACGGCCAAGTTGCTGTTACGCACGGTGCACCTCCCATGCTCGGGAGCAGCTGATGTCGAACTTAAACCTGAGCGCGAAAAATACAATCATTGTGCCGGCCGGGTTGCGAGATAGCGTTCGACCTGCGGCCCCCAGATCGCCGAGCCGCCTGTCAGCACGAACATGTCGTGACCGTCGGCGCCAAAGGCCGGGTTGGCGAGATACTGGGCCTGGCCGCCAGCCTTGGTGAAGGCGGCGTGCATCGCGCCGGCGATCTCCGGGCTGAAAAAGCTGTCATTGGCCTGGTAAATCCACAGCATGGGGGTCGAGGCCGTGGCGCCGAACTGGCCCGCGGCGACGGCGAGCCCACTTGGGTTGCAATTGTTGTTCGGCTGGTTGTCGTGATGGCCGCCGCGCCCGCCCGAGAAATTGATCAGTGCGGTGACGCGCGGGTGCGGCGTCGAATCGTAGGCGATCGTCGCGAAACCGCCGGTCGACAGACCCACCAGCACCATTCCTTGCGGCCGCAAGAAGGGCAGCGTCGCCGCGTAGTCAACCGTGGTGGCGACGTCGCGCGCACTCTCCAGCCCTGGCCGGACAAACTCCTCCTGCGCGCACGGGCCGCCGCCCTCGGCGTAAGGTCCACCCGTCACACCATAACCGCGACGCACGCTCGCCAGCACCGCGTAGCCGCGCTCGAGAAACCAGCGGAACGCCTCGCCGTCGCAAGACGGCGGGCCGACCGTGACGCGCCGGGCGACCTCCGCCGGCGTACCGTGCGCGTAAATCACGACCCGCGCTGGCGCCTCGCTCGTCGGGCGGCACAGTCGCGCGTAGAGAAGCCGCCGCACGCCGTTGTCGTTCATCGGGATGAAGTAGGTCTGGTCGCGCCAGCGCCCTTGCGGCGTCCCGACCGGGCCCGGCGCGTTCTGCGCCAGGGCCGGCGCGGCGAGCAGCAGCAACGCGAAAACAAGGCGCAGTCTCATCCGATCCTCAATGAAATCGCGGGAGATCGACCGAATTATCGCCTTGGGCTCCGTGCAGGCGGTCAGGCGCTGAAAAGGCGAACTCCATGCGCCGCCGCTCGCCGCCGGGCTTGTCCTTCCCCGAATACCAATAATCGATCGAGAGCTTGCCATCGGACAGCTGGCCCCTGGTCCTTTCCCAGCCCGCCCTGAAATGGCCGTGCGGTTCGTCGCTCCAAGCGCGGACCAGATCGGCGCCGCCATCCGCTTCGATCGCCTCGACCACCTAGATAAACCGGGTGCCGCCGCGCCAGGAGCCGGGTCCCCACGCGCCGAGATAGTTGCGAAACCCGGCCGGCGTCGCTTCTTCGCGGATCACGACGGCGTCGGGAAGCTGCACCTTTTGCGCGACCGCAGCCTGTTTGACGCGGCCAACATAGTCGGCGGAAAACTGCGATGGCGGCGGGGGTGGTTGCGGCGCGACAACCGGCGGCGGCTCTTCGGGTGGCGGTGGGTGCGGCGCCGGCTTCGCCACGACCGGAGGCGGCGGCGCGGCGGTGCGGAACGGGTCGTCCTGCGCCAGGGCCGGAACCACCCATCCTACCAACAGCAGGGCGATCGACGTCCGACGCATTCCGCCATCCCCCTCCCCGCTTGAGACTTGGCACGCATCTGTAGCACTGTGCCGGCAATGCTGGAACGCCGGGCGCAACGGAGGATGCGATGAAGGTCGGTTTTATCGGTCTGGGGATCATGGGGCATCCGATGGCCCTCAACCTCGCCAAGGGCGGGCATCAGCTCTACGTCTACGGCAAGCGCACCTGCCCGGCGCCGGTCAAGGAAGCGGGCGCCACGGTCTGCGACACACTGAAGTCGATCGCCGAGCAGGCGGAGATCGTCGTCATCATGGTGCCGGACACGCCCGATGTCGCCGACGTGCTGTTCTCGCCCGACGGGGTCGTCGCCGGGCTGTCGAAGGGCAAACTGGTCGTCGACATGAGCTCGATCTCGCCGATCGAGACCAAAAAATTCGCCGCCGCGGTCGCCGAGAAGGGCTGCGGCTATGTCGACGCGCCGGTGTCGGGCGGCGAGGTCGGCGCGAAGGCGGCCAGCCTTACGATCATGTGCGGCGGTTCGGAAGCGGATTTCGCGCGGGCGCAGCCGCTGTTCGAACTGATGGGCAAGAACATCACCCTCGTCGGCGATGTCGGCGCCGGGCAGACGACCAAGGTCGCCAACCAGATCATCGTCGCGCTCAACATCGAGGCGGTGGCCGAGGCGCTGCTCTTTGCGTCAAAGGCCGGCGCCGACCCGGCCAAGGTGCGCCAGGCGCTAATGGGCGGGTTCGCCGCCTCGCGCATCCTCGAAGTCCATGGCGAGCGCATGATCAAGCGCACCTTCGCGCCCGGTTTCCGGATCGAGCTGCACCAGAAGGATCTCGGCCTCGCGCTATCGGGGGCGCGCGCGCTCGGTCTGTCGCTGCCCAACACCGCGACGACGCAGGAGCTGTTCAACGCCGCGACGCCATTGGGCGGCAAGGGCTGGGACCATTCGGGGCTCGTCCAGGTGCTCGAACACCTCGCCGGGCACAAGGTAGCGGAAGGCTAGGCTTAACCTAGGCATCCCCTCGAAGAAACGCATACCAGCCCGCGATAAATACACGATACCGTAGCGTTTTCAGGGAATGATCGGCTCCTCATCTCGTTATCCACTACAACGCGGCCGTGCTCCCTCCGGGGCCGCCGACCGCAAAGAGTGGAGAGACGAGATGACCTTCAGATTCCTGAAAAAGACCGGCCGGGCCGTCGCGCTGTCGACCGCCCTTGTCGCCGCAGTCTCACTGAGCGTCGCCCCGACCACCGCCCAAGCGGCCTGGCACGGGCATGGCGGCGGCGGGTGGCACGGCGGCGGCTGGCATGGCGGCGGGTTCGGCTGGGGCTTGGCCGCCGGCGCGCTGGTCGGCGGGGCGATCGCCTCGTCGTACCCGTATGGCTACCCCTATTACGGCTATCCGTACGGCTACGGCTACCCCTACCCCTATGGCTACGGCTATTACGGTTACCCCTACAGCCACTAAGCCGGTCTGAGGGCAACACAGAAGCGGGTGGCGGCAACGCCGCCCGCTTCACATTTAGGCCCGCCCCAGCACGCGATCCAAGGTTTTGATCGCGTTATCGTCGGCCTTCTGTCCCTCCGCCTCGGCGGCGGCGAGAAACTCGTAGAGCCGGGCGATCCCCTTATACATGTCGGACGACGCCGCATTGGCGTTGAGGAAATCGGAAATCTCCTGCATCTCGCCGACCCAGCGATAGGCCTTGTCGTACATGCCGGGGATGCCGCGTTGCATGCGCTTGAGCATCTCGGGCTGCGACGAGGAGAGCTCGGCGATCAGCGCCTCGGCACAGCCAAAGCGCGCCGCACCCAACAGCATCGCCGCGGCGATCGCCGTCGTGCCCTTGGTGATGCCGGCATAGGACATCTTGAGGCCCGAGGCGGCGCCGATCGGCCCCGCGATGATCCGCCAATCGATTCCATAATCCTTGATCGCCTGCGTGCGCTCGGCCTCAGGCCCCGAGGCGTAGATCGCCGGGCTGTAGCCTTCGCGCGGCGGCCCGCCGATGATCCCGCCATCGACAAAGGCGGCGCCGGTCGGCTCGACAATGCCGGCGATCCGCTCAGCGGTCTGCGGACTGACCGCGTTGCAATCGACATAGACCGGCTTGACCGGCAGCGATTGCAGCGCGGGCGCGAGACGCGACGCCAACCTCTCGGCCTGGTCGGGCGGCAGGATCGACAGGATATAATCGGCACCCTGCAGCAGCTCGCGCTCGTCGGCGGCGGGCTGCATGCCGGCGGCCTTGGCGCGACCGGCGCTCGCCTCGCTGCGCCCGGAGAGCAACGTTTTTACCGTGGCACCGCGCTCGGCGAGGCGCTTGCCGACCCCGGCGCCCATCGAGCCCTGCGCCATCACCGCAACCGTAATGCCCATGATGTGCCCCTTCGCGAAAGGAGATTTGCACAAAGCCTAGCGCGAACCGCGCGCCCTGGCGAGGTGCGGAGCGAAATCAGGTTCACGACAAAAGACAAACTATCTGCAACAAATTGTGACATCGGCAGCAACAGTTTTTACAAAAAAAAGACAACACATCCCATGAGAACAAGGCTGCCTTGCGGTGTTTGTTTGAACATCGGATGGTTGATGCCCGGGCGCGGCAGTCGGCGCGGCCGTGGGCGGTGGCGTTGGCGCGACCGCGGGCGCGGCGAGCACGCCGGCTTACCCGCCGCCCGCGGCCTATGTGGCGCCGGCGCCGCCACCGCCACCGGGCTTTAACCACTAAGAAAATACGAGCGAGCAACTCGCCGGCCCGGTTTCGACCGGGCCGATTTTCTTTCTGGAAGACTAATCCGCCGCGGCGCGCGGCTCGGTGCGGGCGCGGGTCGCCAGAAGCACGTCCTTGAGCCGGGCTACGCCGACCCGGTGGCAGAAATCGCCAAAACCCTCGCCATCACGCCGCGAGGCGGCATAGAGCGCGAAAAGCGGGTCGAGCACGTCGGCGACCTCGCCGAGACGGATGCGCTCGGCAACGACCTCGTTCAATCGCGTTCCCTCGAAGTCGCCACCGACATAGATCGAATAAAAGCCCGGGATCCGCCCGACAATGCCCATATCGCCGCTATAGGGCCGAGCGCAGCCATTGGGGCAGCCGGTGATGCGGATCGACACGCGCTCCCTCTCGACGCCCCAGCGCGCCATACGCTCGACGATCTCGGCGACCAGCAGGTCGCTGACCCGCTCGGCCTCGGTCAGCGCCAGGCCGCAGGTCGGCAGCGCCGGGCAGGCGAGCGCCCAGCGCTCGGCCGGCACCATGTCGTCGGCAAACCGCACGCCGTAAGCGCGCAGCGTCTTGTCGATCGCGTCGCGATCCTCGGGGTCGATCTCGGAGAGAAGGATGTCCTGGCTCGGCATCAGGATCGGATCGATGCCGTAAAGCGCGACGATCTCCTTGAGCGCGGTGCGCAGTTTCGCGCGGTCGTCGTCGAGAATGCGGCCGCTCGAGACCGGCAGGCCGAGATAAAACCGGCCGTCACCCTGCTCGTGCCAGCCGAGATGGTCAGGCACCCGAAAGCGCGCCATCCGTCGGCACGGCTCCAACTTTTTGCCCATATCCTCGGACAGCCGCTCGCGCGCCCAATCCTCGCCGCGCTCGGCGATGACGTATTTGAGGCGCGCGTGACGGCGATTGCCGCGATCGCCCCAGTCGCGGTGCAACCGCACCACGGCTTTCGCCGCCTCGACCAGGCCGTCGGGCTCGACAAAGCACACCGCCGTGCCCATGCGCGGATAGGTCTCGGGCTTGTTGTGGGTCGCGCCGTGCCCGCCGCCGAGAAAGAAATTGTAGCCGGTAAGCTCGCCATTCTCCCACAGCGCGACGATGCCGAGATCGTTGGTCAGGACATCGATCGTGTTGTCCTCGGGCACCGCCATGCCGATCTTGAACTTGCGCGGCAAATAGCGCTCGCCATAGAGCGGGTCGGGCGGGTCGCCCTTGCCCTGATCCTCGCTCCACGGCGCGCCGTCGACCCAAATCTCCTGGTAGGCGCCGCTCGTCGGCAGCATCTCGCGCGACAGGAGCCGCGCATCGGCTTCGAGCCGGTCGTGGACTTGATCGCGGATTGGCGCCGGCGAGGTCGTCACCGTGCGCACCACGTCGCCGCACGCCGCGAGCGTCGTCATCAGACCGGCGTTGATCTCGCCCATCGCCGCCTTGAGCCCGGATTTGACAACGCCGTGAAACTGGATCGACTGCCGCGTCGTGACGCGCAGCGAGCCATTGGCATGGGCGTCGGCGATATGGTCGAGCGCCAGATACTGCGCCGCCTTGAGCCGGCCGCCGGGGATGCGCACGCGCACCATGAACTGGTAGTGCTTCGACTCACCCGCCTGCTTCAGCTCGGTCGCGCTGTCGCGGTCATATCCCTGGTAAATCCCGTGGAATTTTAAGAGCGAGTAGCCCTCGCCGTCGAACGGCGTCGCGGTGTCGGCGAGGTCGCGCGCGAGATGGCCGCGCAACTGGCGGCTCTGCTGCTTGACCGCCTCGGCCTTCGAGATTTTCTCGACCAACTGAACCACGCCGCACCCTCCGCCGGGACGGAAATACTGTCACCCGGCGTGATTCAGATAGTCTAACAGTCTTGAATCGTCAATTATTGACTATTATACATATTTTTATCGCTATACCTCCGCCAACGCCCGGTCGAGGTCAGCGATCAGGTCGCGTTCGCCTTCGAGCCCGGCCGAGAGGCGCACCAGCGAGTCGCCGATCCCCAGTTCCGCGCGCTCCTCGGGCTTGAGCCGCGAATGAGTCGTCGTCGCCGGATGGGTGACGATGCTCTTGGAATCGCCGAGATTGTTCGAGATGTCGACAATCCTGAGCGCATCCATAAAGCGGAAGCAGGCCGCCTTGTCGCCGGCGATGTCAAAGCACACCACGCTGCCGCCCAGCGCCATCTGCCGCTTGGCGAGCTCATGCTGCGGGTGGCTCTTGAGGCCCGGATAGAGCACGCGCGTAACCTTGGGGTGCGCCTCCAGGTGCTTCGCGATGCTGAGCGCGGTGCGGCAATGCCGTTCGACGCGCAACTCCAGCGTCTCGAGGCTTTTGAGCAGGAGCCAGGCGTTGAACGGGCTCAGCGACGGCCCGGTGTGGCGGTAGAACTGGCCGAGATCGTTCTTGAGGTAGTCGTTGCTACAGAGGATCGCGCCGCCCAGCGAGCGCCCCTGCCCGTCGATGTGCTTGGTCGCCGAGTAGACGACGACATCGGCGCCGAGCTGGAGCGGCTTTTGCAGCAGCGGCGTCGCGAACACATTGTCGACGACAAAGATGCCGCCGGCGCGGTGGGTAAGCCGCGCCACCTCGGCAAGGTCGATGATGTCCATCGCCGGGTTCGACGGGCTTTCGCAGAACGTCGCCTTGACCTCGCGGCCGATCGCGGCCTCCCAAGCCGACAGATCGCGCCCGTCGACCAAGGTCGTCTGAATGCCCCAGCGCGGCAGCAGCTCGGTAATGATAAAGTTGCACGAGCCGAAGAGAGCCCGGCTCGCTACCACCCTGTCGCCCGCGCGCAGCTTGCAGAGCAGCGACGCGAACACCGCCGCCATGCCGCTCGCCGTGGCGCGACAGGCCTCGGCGCCTTCGAGCAGGCGCAGCCGATCCTCGAACATCTGCACGGTCGGGTTGCGGTAGCGCGAATAGAGGAAGCGCTTGCTGTCGTCCTTGAACGCCGCCTCGGCCTCCGCCGCGCTGCCGTAGACAAAGCCCGAGGTCAGATAGAGCGCCTCGCAGGTTTCGTCGAAGCCGCTGCGCATGGCGCCGCCGCGCACCAGGATGGTCGACTGCTCGGCCTCGGCCGCGATCTCGGGGGGCAGGACGTGCTTGGTCATCGGCGGTGCTCCTCTCGTTACCGAGGCCGCCGATCCGGGCAACAAAAAAACCCGGACCGGAGGCCAGGGTTTTTGCCAAATCCCCGACCTTTTAGCGCGTTATTTAACGTGGCGCGCAAGCCGGTCGGCTCAAATCACCACGGACGGGTGTGGGTACGCCTTCGCCGGCCACCTGTCAAGCGGAACGCGAACCAGGAGGAAGGGCGCTCCGATGGCGCGCCCTGCTCGCCCAAACCGACGATTGATCTCGATCAAACAAATCGCGGGTCATCGGCGTTAGACAGACTGATGGCTCCGTATCGCGTCCATTTTCTCGATCACGGCGGGAACGTCTACGCGATTCACCACGTCGAACATGACCATGATGAGGATGCGATCGGGGCCGCGCATCGCCTCAATGTGCTACCGCATCTCGGATCAGGGTTTGAGGTCTGGGAGGACGACCGCCTCGTCCACCGGCATTCGAACAGGGACAAGAATTAGCGCCGGGATGTGGCTTTGTTACGTTTTGTTGCACAGCTTTGCTGGCACTGCTGATCCCGGTCGGTTAGAAGCGACTCGGTTGTGGCCGAACGGCGCGATGAAGGGGACGCGGCTGATGGCGCGCATCCTGTTGGCGGAGGACGACGCCGACGTGCTGGTCGTCGTCGAGCATGTGCTCCTCCAGGGCGGTTACGGGGTCGATACAGCCCGCAACCTCGAAGAAGCCCACGAGCTGCTGCTGTCGCGCGATTACGACCTGGTGGTGACCGACGGGAGGCTGCCCGACGGCACCGGCATGGAGCTGGCCGACGCGGCGCGGGAAAAGAGCATCCCGTCGCTGATCCTAACCGGCTACGCCTTTATCCTGCGCGAGCTGGCGGCCGACCCGACCAAGTACCGCGTGCTGCTGAAGCCGCTGCGCCCGGTCGAAATCATCCAGGCCGTCAAGGACACGCTGCGCTCGCCATCAATTACCGATTGAGCGGCGATCGGTCGCGGCGCTATCGGCGGGCTTGAGCCGCGCCGCTGGCTTGTCGATGATCGATGGGTCGATAATTGGGGCCGGCCTCCGGCCAAAACCGACAGGGGAGCGCGTCTCGATGATCGCCAAGCGGAAGCTGCCGCAACGGTCGGCTCTCGGTCTCCTGCTCGCCGCCGCGCTCGCCGGCGCCGCCTGGGCGCAGGCGACCGGCAAGTTCGATGGCAACTATGTCGGCCCGCTTACCCTCACCGGGATCATCAACGGCGACTGCACCACGCCACCGACCGGCTCGGCCTATCCGCTCACCATCGCGGGCGGCGTCGTGCATTTCAAATATGTTCCGCGCTTCGACACGGTCCTCGTCGGCAAGATCGACGACAAGGGCGACTTCAAGGCATCCGGCCGCACCAAGAGCGGCATGATCAACATGCTGGGGCATGTCGCGCCAGGCGGCGCGCTGACCGCCAATATCCAGTCGCCGAGCTGCCTTTATTCGTTCGCGGGCAGCAACTGATCGCAACTGATCAGTCGAGAAACTTCAGCCCGCCCGTGACCTTGTCGATCGTCTTGCGGTCGGCATGAAGGCCGAGCCCGACCAGGTCGAGCGCCTCGGTCGGATGGGCCTCCACCTCGGCCCGGTTGGCGACATCGTCCGTCGTCTTGAACAACGGCTCGGTGTAGATGGCGACGCGCAGGTCGCGGGTGATCGCCCGCTGGTGCGTCCGCGTCAGCTCGGTCGAGCTGGCACCGTAGATGAAAACAGGCTCTCGGATCAGCGCGTATAGAGGCGGTGATTCCCATCGCGATAAGGCTCGCCGACGATAACCGGGAAATGCCCGGCCAAGCCACCGGCGAGGAACGCCGCGACATTGGCGACCTGCCAGGGCAGCAGGTCGCGGCGCAGCACGATTGCAGTCTTGGTTTCATAGCGCATGCCGGGCATGGTAGCGGCCCGGCCGTCTCCGTCTTGAACGTTCGTGCATGTCGGCAACACCACCCCCAGCTCACCTACCCACGGGCGACTTCATCGCCACCGACTTCATCAAAACCGATTGGCCCTGCCCCGGCATCCAGCGCCTGCGCGCCGGGTTCTTCGGCCACGCCTACGACCCGCACCGCCACGAGACCTATGCGATCGGCGTCACCGAGCGCGGTTTCCAAGCCTTTCGCTATCGCGGCGCCGAGTGCGTCAGCACCACCGGCATGACGATCGTCATGCACCCCGACGAGGTGCATGACGGCCACGCCGTCGCACCGGAAGGTTTTGTCTATCGCATGATTTATGTCGACGCGGCGCTGATCGGCGACGCGCTCGGTGGATCGAGCCTGCCGTTTGTCGCCGATGCCGTGGGCGACGATCCCGCGTTGGCGGCGGCGCTCGACGAGGCGTTCGAGGGCTTCCCGCACAGCCTCTCGACGCTCGCCGGCGCCGGGATTGTCGCCGCCGTCGCCGACCGGCTCAGCCGTCGCGCCGGCCGCGCGCCGACGCAACACCCCGCGCGGCGTGACGGCCAGCGGCTCGACCGGGCGCGCGAGATGCTCGACGCGGCGAGGGACCTTGCGGTCACCGCCGAGGATCTCGAAGCCGCCACCAGCATCGACCGCTACGCGCTCGCCCGCGCTTTCCGCGCACGTTTTGCGACCTCGCCGCACCGCTATCTGCTCGGCCGCCGACTGCAGCGCGTCAAGACCGCGATCGCCGATGGGCTGCCGCTCGCCGAGGCCGCCGTCGAAGGCGGGTTCGCCGACCAGAGCCACATGACGCGGCATTTCAAGGCGCGTTTCGGCCTCACCCCGGGGCGCTACGCCCAGCTGCTGCGCCAGTCGCGGAACTGAGTGCCGATCCTTCGACGGGCATCGGCGAAGACCGACCGCCGTGTTTGTCAATCCCTTGCGGCCGCACGGTTTGAACCTGGGCGGGCATCTCCGGTATCATCGGTCGATGCCCATCATTCACTGCAAGCTCGGCCTCAACCAGCCGGCGCAAAGCCCGACCGTCGCCCGACTGACCGAGATGGCCGACGCGATCAACCAGGAGGCCGACGGCGCGTTCCGGCTCGAGGTGCACCCCGAAAGCCGGCTGGGCCCCGACCCGCAGATGTTCGCCGACGTGCAGGCCGGGCGGCTCGAATTCTTCGCGTCGGGTGCCGGGCTCGCCGGCATCGCCCCGGCGAGCGCGCTGCCGCTGCTGCCGTTCGCGTTCAGCGACAGCGCCCGGGTCTTCGCCGCGCTCGACGGCGGGCTCGGCGACATCATTCGCGGCGAGCTAGCCGCCGCCGGGCTGCATGCGCTCGGTTTTATGCAGAACGGCTTTCACCATCTGACCACCAGCAACCGTCCGGTCGCCACGGCAGACGATTTCAAGGGGCTCAAGATCCGCAGTCCCGGCGGCGCGATGGCCGCCGATTTCTTCGCCGCGCTCGGCGCCGAGGCCGGGATGGTGCCGTTCAACGAGATGTACTACGCGCTCAAGACCAAAAAATTCGACGGCCAGAGCGACCCGCACCAGGTGGTCATCAACCTCAAGCTCTATGAGGTGCAGACCTATCTGAGCCTGACCCGGCACTGGTGGTCGGGTTTCACGCTGCTCGCCCACAAGGCCACCTGGGACGCGCTGCCAGCACACATCCGCGCGATCGTCTCCCGCCACGGGACGGATTGCGCGCGCAAGCAGCGCGCCGACATCGAGGCGGTCAACGCCGCCGGCGAGGCGCGACTCGCCGCATTGGGGATGATCGTCAACACCGCCGAGACTTCGAGTGTCCGCGCCCGGCTCGGCGATTTCTACGCGCGCTGGAAGGCCAAATTCCCGCCCGCCACCTGGCGCCAGCTCGAAGCCTACGCCGACGGGCTAGGGTGATGTCCGACAGCGCCTTTCGCCTTGACGGCAAGATCGCGCTGGTGACCGGCGCCGGGCGTGGGCTCGGCCGCGGCATCGCGCTGGCGCTGGCCGCCGCCGGTGCGCAAGTGCTGCTCAACAGTCGCTCGCTGCAGGAGCTCGAAGCGGTCGCCGCCGAGATTGCGACCGCTGGCGGCAAGGCGACGCCGCTGCCCTTCGACGTCACCGACGCGGCGGCGATGCGCGCCGCGTTCGAGGGCATCGAGAAGCTCGACATCCTCGTCAACAATGCCGGCGTGAACCGCCCACAACCTTTTCTCGAAGTCGACGAGGAGACGCTCGACCGGCTTCTCGACCTTAATGTCCGTGCGCTTTTTCTCTGCGCTCAGGCCACCGCGCGGCTCATGGCCGCCCGGCAAAGCGGCGTCATCATCAATATGTCGTCGCAGATGGGGCATGTCGGTTCGGAGCGCGACCGCACTGTCTATGTGATGACCAAGCACGCGGTCGAAGGGCTGACCAAGGCGATGGCCGCCGAACTCGCGTCCAAGGGTGTGCGGGTCGTCTCGATCGCGCCGACATTTATCGAGACGCCGCTGACCAAGCCGTTTTTCGACAACGCCGACACCCGGAAATGGATCCTCGACCGCATTCCGCGCGGCCGCGCGGGCACGATCGACGAGGTGGCGAACGCGGTGGTGTTCCTCGCCTCGCCCGCCGCGGGGCTCGTCACCGGCTCGTCGCTACTCGTCGATGGCGGCTGGACCGCGTGGTGACGGCGAGGGCCGTTGCGCTCGAAACACATCGCCCGAGCTTTCCGGGACGCTTGGTGTACTGGGGATGAGCTCACCATTTCAATCCCCGTAGGCAGCGGCGTGGCGCGAAAGCCACACCCGGCATTTATTTACGAATGCAAGATTGACCCGCTATTGCCGTCGAGGTCCGTGGGCTACGTTCCGGGCGACCCGCAGTTGTATCCCTTTGCTGCCAATCGCGCCGAGGAGCACATAGCGATGACGCGATGGACCACGTGCGCTTTCTTGCTGGCGGCAGGCTTGATACCGGAGCTGTCATCGATATCAGCATTCGCCGCCTGCAGTCCCGCCACCGGCTCCAACACGACGGTGACCTGCAGCGGCGCGACCTTCAATCAGGGGCCGGGCATCAATACTGGCTATGGCGACAGCACCCAGAATGGTCTCGCGCTTACGGTCAATGCAGGCGCATCGGTCACTGGCACGTCGACGGGCATTGATGTCAACAACAACAACGTGATCGTCAACCTCGGCACTATTACGACGATGGGTAGCAACGGTATTGGTGACGTCTTCGGTATCAACGCGAATGGCGCGTTGACGCTGATCAATTCGGGAAGCATCGGCCGGATCGACATCCCTGACAATATTTTCGATTTGGCGGGCGTCAACGGCGGGCCCGGGCTGAATGTCACCAACAATAATGGCGCCCTGATTCAAGGCGCGGTCGCGATTCAAGGCGTTAGTACGGCGACCATTACAAATTCAGGAATGATATCAGGCGTTATTGGCGGCGGCGGGCAAGGGATCAATGTCAACGGCGGGTCGGTGACCGTCATCAACAATTCGACCGGCTTGATCACCGCCGATGGCTTCGCAGTTACCGCTGACAACGTAACCGCGACAAATTACGGGCAAATCACTGCATCGGAACCACAATCGGGCGGGACCGGCATAAGCGGGAATGTTTCGGCGACCGTGACCAACTATGGAACTGGCCTTATCACCGGAGACGGCGCCGGCATCTCGGCGCCGACAGTATCGGTGACAAACTTCGGAACC
>Ga0187784_10001896_pt1 | contig 16684 bp, 18 predicted proteins | sample 1015_SJ02_MP15_2_FD_132964 | JGI IMG/M metagenome (GOLD analysis project Ga0187784, IMG submission 132964) | Tropical peat soil microbial communities from peatlands in Department of Meta, Colombia - 1015_SJ02_MP15_20_MG | ecosystem: Environmental > Terrestrial > Soil > Wetlands > Peat | place...
AGTCTTCACGGACTAACTCGCGGGGGCCGACTCCGGTTTAAAGTTTCGTTTACGTTCAATCCATATCCTTTAGATTAGCCGTAAAGGCTCTATTTTGATGATGACTCGTTGTTCCGTCGGGGACGAGCGTTCGTATTTCTTAGCGCCTGTGTATTTGTTTGCTAGCTTGTCGATGTGGGTGTCTGCGCCGTCTCTCGTCTGGCAGGCTACTCGCCCTTGAATCGTGACTCGGTCGTACATGTTGTTCTGGTAGGCGATTGCGATTGATACACGCTTTCCCATAGCGGTTTGCTTCTGCTTGACGTGTCCGACGACAGTATTTACCAGGACTAGGTCTCCGTCATGGTCTATCCACACAGGCGTCACCATGGGTGAACCATCGGGCAGAAGGATCGCGAGGAACGCGAAATTCTTTCTCTCAATGAGCTTGATTGCTTTCTGGTTTAATTTTGTACTCAAACGAGTAGGGACCCGTATCGGTCTGGCGGGTTTACATCATGCCCGGTGGCATGCCGCCTGGCATACCTCCCGGCATTCCTCCCCCAGGCATTCCGCCGGGTGGGCCGCCTTCCTTCATGCCTTTGGAGGAAACTACATCGTCGATTCGCAGTAGCATGCTTGCCGCTTCGGTAGCCGACTTTACGACCTGCTGTTTTACTCGGAGGGGTTCGACGACGTTATCGGCAAACATGTCTTCGACCTTTCCAGTCTTGACTTGGACGCCGTACCACTTGTTCGCTGAGTCCGCATGTTTGGACCTCAGTTCCACCATGATGTCAATTGGGTCGAGTCCTGCGTTCTCAGCTATTGTGATGGGAATTGATTCCAGCGCTTCAGCGTAGGCTTCGATGGCGAGTTGTTCTCGACCGCCAACCTTCACGGCAAAATCTCTAAGCTGCTTCGCCGTTTCGGCTTCGGGTGCGCCTCCTCCTGCCACGATTTTCTGGTCCTCGACGGCGTTTCTGACTACGCACAGTGCGTCATGGAAGGACCGTTCGGCCTCGTCTACGACATGTTCCGACCCGCCCCGAATCACCACCGTTACTGCATGCGGATCTTTGCAGTCGCGCACGTAAACGAGTTTATCGTCTCCTATTTTCACTTCCTCAACAAGTTTCGCTTCCCCGAGCGCTCCAGACGCGATATCTTTTGTGCTAGCGAGAATTGAGGCTCCCGTGGCTCGCGCGAGTTTCTCCATGTCTCCGCTGCTCACGTTCTTGACGGCGAGGATATTCTTCTTCGAGAGAAAGTGAAGTGCCATGTCGTCTATTCCTTTTTCGCAGAGTACTACGTTCGCTCCGCTCTTCACTACCTTATCCGTCATCTCCCTTAGCATGGATTCTTCTTCGTCGAGGAACAGTTTCATTTGGTCTGGTGAGTTGATGTTGATCTTCGCATCGAATTCGGTCTTTTCAATTTCAAGTTTGGCGTTAAGCAACGCTATCTTAGCATTTTTTATTTGCTTCGGCATTTGAGGATGGGCGACTTCTTTGTCGATTACTATGCCCTGGACCAGTTCACTTTGGTCCATGCTCTCTCCTTTCTTCTTCACGACTTTGACCCTATCGATGTCCGCAATAGTTTTCCCGTTCCTTTGTTCGGCGATCTGGCTTACGGCCTCCGTCGCTAGGTTCGCAAGGTGGTCGCTCGTACCCGAAGTTGCCTTCGTCGCCATGGAGGTGACGGCGATTAGTTTGAGCATTTTCTCGTCGTCGCCTTTAATTTGGATAGCCAGGTGGTCCAGTATTTCTAGAGCCTTCTCGGAAGCTTTCTTGTATCCTTCCACGATAACCGTAGGGTGAACTTCTTGGTCCAGTAGTTTCTCGGCCTTAGACAGTAATTCTCCCGCGAGCACGACCGCGGTCGTCGTGCCATCCCCCACCTCGTTGTCTTGACTCTTCGCGACTTCAACCAGCATTTTTGCGGCGGGATGCTGAACGTCAAGCTCCTTCATGATAGTGGCGCCGTCATTGGTTATGACGACATCTCCCATACCCGCGACAAGCATCTTATCCATGCCTTCCGGGCCTAGGGTAGTGCGAATAGTCTCCGTAACAACTTTGGCGGCTAGGATGTTGTTACGCTGCGCATCTCGGCCACGTGATCTAGTCGAGCCTTCCTTCAAGATCAGTACGGGCACGGTTCCTTCTGACATTGTTCGAAACTCCGGCGACCTGTTACAAACCGCCATACATAAGCGGTTCTGTTGCGCCTGTAGGCTGCCACAAATTGTAACCAGGTCGAGCGACGTCTTACGACGGACGCATTCCCTAAACGTCCTTCCTATCCGGAAAGACTATTATTGAGACGTTAGGCAAAGGATTTTTGAATTTGCGTAGGTGAGCTGTGCTGGCTAATATAGGCGAATTGGGAAAGGGGCGCGTAACTAGACAGAATATCCTGATTGGGATCGTTATCGTCGTATTGGTAGTTTTGTCTGCGTTGGCCATGGTGACAGTTAGCCGGACTTTCGAAATTCTCCCATCTGACTTCGTTAAGATGCCGACAACCGCGATCTCCAAGGCTGGTACTGTCGTATTGATTACTTCCGTGTCGCCGGTAGATGAGAACAATCTCGCGGTCGGAGTTCAGGGTTACCTAATGACCACCTCAGGCCAACCGGTAGCAGGGGCATCGGTGTACGTTCAGTACTACTTGGAAGGAACATATAGGACCCAAGTTGGAATGACGAACTCGAATGGTTTCTTCCAGATACATTTCCCGATGAACTGGACTGGCTGGTTACCTTTGACCATGGTTTATTTCGGCGACACGCAGCACCAAGGTGTTCAGCAGGTAGTCAGTCTGCCGGGCGAGAACCTCTAACTCCGTGTAGCGGTTAGGTTGCGCGAGCAGAAGCCCGCACACCTCAGCCTTGAAGAGATCAACCGCACTGTAGTTCGCTGCGAACTCTGCCCCCGGCTGGCTCGTTACCGTCGCATGGTTGCGAAAACAAAACGTCGACAATTCATGCAGTGGACGTACTGGGGGAAGCCACTCCCAAGCTTCGGCGACCCAGCCGGAAAAGTCCTCATCCTTGGGCTTGCCCCTGCCGCGCACGGAGGCAACCGAACCGGTCGAATGTTCACTGGCGACGGATCGGCCCAGTTCCTTATGGAAGAGTTGTACAAATTTGGGTTTGCGAACCAGCCCTCCTCCGTAAGCGTCGATGATGGCTTACGCTTACGAGACGCGTACATGACGGCGATCGTACGCTGCGCACCTCCAAAGAATAAACCCTCTCGGAGTGAAATTCAGACTTGCAAACGGTATTGGTCCGGGGAACTCCGGTTTCTGCCAAACGTACGTGTAGTTCTCGCGCTTGGCAAAGTTACGTTCGAGACATACGTTAGATATTTGAAGGAGGGTGGAGTTGAAACCAAGGAATTCAAGTTCCGGCACGGTGCGCTCTACAGGCCGCCGAAGCCGTATCCGGTTTTGGTTGCGTCATTTCACCCTAGCCGGCAAAACACACAGACTGGCAAACTGACTAAGCCAATGTTCGATTCGGTACTTAGAGAAGTCCAACGAGTAACCGACTCCAATACGCGTGCTCGTTAGTCGCTTGGTCTAGGTTCTTGAGATGCCTTAAGAGTACATGCTGAAACAGGTTTTTCTACGATGGGGTTTCGCTTGGATCCTGTAACTGCCTTAACCCTCTCTCTGATGTGGTCATAATATTATTGGGCGCCCTCGTCTAGGCAAGAAGAGAGGTACTCTGCTTCATACGTGCTCAGTCTCCGTGGGTTTGGAGTTCCTTGATTCTAATGCCCCAGGATTAGAATGTTGTCGGGTATCTGTCGATCATAGCTGGGCTTGCTATGCACTACATCCACCAGCGATAGAATCGCGGCAATTTGTTAGGCCATCCTAGTTGCTTTCTTCAAGCTTCGTGCTAGCCGCGCTAATTTGGCCGAGGCTCGAAGGATATTTCGCGAATTCTCTCCAACTATATTGACGAATGCGCTGCCAACTATAACGCCGTCGGCTCCGGCTCGCACTATGTCCCGAACATGTTTCGGTTGCGATATGCCGAACCCGACCGCGAGCGGAATCGTGTCCCGAAGCGCAATGCTGTACTTCTTTACGAGCTCCAACGCGGTGTCGGGGAGGACACGTCTGACCCCGGTTACACCATAGAGAGAGATTAGGTATAAGTAACCGGTTGTTTGCGAGATAATTTCTTTCAGCCTTCGCTCTTCCGTGGATGGTGCTGCAAGGAATATAGTGTCAAGTGACGCTGCGACGCATTCCTTCTTGAAATCAGCTGATTCTTCGACGGGTAAGTCTGGAACAATAATGCCTGAGATTCCGGAGTTTCTTGCCGACGTTAGGAATTTACGCAATCCAATTCTGAAGATAGGGTTGTAGTAGGTCATCAGAACTAGGGGGGTATCGTATTTCTCGCTGATTACTCGTGCAACGCGCAGTGCGTCGCTTGGTCTAGTTCCACTCATGAGGGATCGCTTAACAGCGGCCTGGATTGCTGGGCCGTCGGCGATTGGGTCGGAGAATGGGATGCCTAGCTCGACGATGTCTGCTCCGCCTTCGATTAGAGCCGACACCAGACGGGGCGTATTTTCCGGTTTAGGATCTCCTGCCGTAATATAGGCGATGAGAGCAGCGGCATTTCGGTCTCGAAGTTCCACGAAGGTTGTCGAGATTTCACTCATATTCGTACGCCTAGTTTTTCTGCGACGACGTTCACGTCTTTGTCGCCGCGTCCTGAGAGGTTGATAACGAGAATCTGATCGGGCTTCATTTTCGCGGCTAAGTTAATGGCGTAGTGAACCGCGTGGGCGGGTTCAAGAGCGGGAATAATCCCCTCAGTCTTGCTCAGATCCATAAACGCCTCTAGGGCTTGTTTATCGGTCACTGAAGTGTAAACTGCTCTCTTAGTCGCTTTGAAGTAGGCATGTTCTGGCCCTACGCCGGGATAATCAAGGCCCGCTGAGATACTGTGTGTTGGCTGGATCTGTCCATCGTCATCTTGGAGAACGTAAGTCAACATTCCATGGAACACTCCCTCCTGACCGGCACGGAGCGTTGCAGCGTGTTTGCCGGTCGCGAGGCCTAATCCGCCAGCCTCAACTCCGTACAATCCGACTTGTGTGTCGCCTGCGAACGGGTAGAATGCACCCATCGAATTGCTGCCTCCTCCAACGCAGGCCACGATGGCGTCAGGCAGTCGCCCTTCTATTCGCAGGATCTGCTCCTTTATCTCTCGACCGATAACGCTCTGAAAATCTCTCACTATTGTTGGATAAGGGTGAGGCCCCACCACGGAGCCCAACAGGTAATATGTGTTGGTTAGGTTTGTCACCCAATCGCGGAAGGATTCGTTTATCGCGTCCTTTAGCGTCCTTGACCCTGATTGGACTGGGTGCACCGTCGTTCCCAAGAGGTTCATTCTGAAAACATTTAGTTTCTGACGTTCCATATCCTCGGAACCCATGTAAACTTCGCACTTCAATCCCAAAGCAGCACATGCAATTGCGCTAGCTACGCCGTGTTGGCCTGCCCCCGTCTCAGCGATGATTCTCTTCTTACCCATACGTTTCGCGAGTAAGGCTTGGCCCATTGTGTTGTTGATCTTATGTGCGCCGCCGTGCGCTAGGTCCTCACGTTTAATGTAGATTTTCGCTCCCTTGACTTTTCGAGTGAGGTTGGCTGCGTAGTAGAGTGGTGTGGGACGGCCAACAAATTCTTGGAGGTAATACTCCAATTGAGTTTTGAAATCTACGTCATTCTTTATCCGAGAGTATTCTCGCTCCAACTCTAGCAGGGCGCTCATGAGTGTCTCCGGCACGTATCTGCCGCCGTACTTCCCGAATTTCCCGTTGACGGGTTGCGAATAATGTTCTGTCAACCTGCCGTCTCCTTCGCGTTCATGATGAATTTCCTAATCTTTCTGTGATCCTTTATCCCAACCGAGCATTCTACTCCACTTGAAACATCGACGGCGAAAGGCTTCACCTTCTCGATCGCAGCCTTAATGTTCATCGCTGTCAACCCACCAGCCAAAATGAGTGGATGAGGAAAGATCGAACTTCGAATCCTGGCCGATAGACTCCAGTCATTGACGATGCCTGTCCCGCCCATTCGTGTTAGGCTCGGGGAATCCGCGAGAATTGCGTCCGAGTAACGTGAACTCCGCCTCGCGGTTCTCAAAGACGAGCTGTCTCGTACCGGGATTGCTAAAATGAGCTTGGTCGAAGGTTGTCGTGTTCTAATCAAGTGAATGAGTTTCGGCGTGTGGTAATGGAGCTGAAGCGCCGTCGGCTTGAGTTGGGTGCAGATTTCAAGAATACGGTTGGGATCACGAGTGGAGGTTACAGCCACTGCTGTCGAGAAGACGCGGGCTGCTTTCATTAGTCTCTTAGCCTTCGGGAGCGTGAGGTTCCGCGGCGATGAGGAACTGTCGACTACAAAGCCCAGAGCGTCGGCGCCTTCATTCAGGGCTGCATTCGCATCCTCTAATCGAGTTATGCCACAGATTTTTACGCGCATTTTCCATCACTCAAGCGAGTACGAACTCACGTACTTTGCGTTCCCAGTCGTCCGCTAGCATTATCGAGGATCCAATCAGATAACCATCGACTCTAGTTGGTTTTACTCGGCGTACGTCCTCGGCTGATTCGAAACCGCTTTCACTGATGATTACTTTGCCGGCACGGGCGTTTGCTCTTGCCATCAAGTGAATAGTTGTTTCCAAATTTGTTTTGAGCGTCGAAAGGTCCCTATTATTTAGTCCTATAAGGTCCGCTTCGCTGTTCAGCGCCCGGCTTAATTCGTCGTCGCGGTGGACTTCCAAGAGTACTTCTAGGTTGGATTCGTGGGCGTACCGGATCATCCTCGCGAGGGAGGATATGGGGTACTTTGAGAAGATGGGTTCGATTAGTAGAATGCAGTCGGCTCCCGTTCTTCTTGCGGCCTCGATCTGTTTCTCATTGATGATTATGTCCTTCATCAGCAGCGGCAGGGCTACCGATTCTCTGACTTTTCGAAGATTCCCTAAGTTTCCGCCGAAGTTGTCCGGTTCCGTTAGGATTGAGAGCGCTATAGCACCCCCATCAACGAGCCTTTCCGCTGCCTTGATAGGGTCAACTTCGGGGCGCAATGGGCCGCGACTGGGAGAAGCCGGCTTTATCTCAGCTATTATTGCGTTCCTTTCGGCTGCTTTGATAGCCCGTTTGAGGCTGATGGGTTGATGTGGAGTTTTGTCCGTGACGTCGTAGTACCCGTCACGCACCCGTTTTCGAGCGTCGTCTATTAGTTTGGCCAAGAAGTCAGGCATTTCCTGTCTCGATCCTCTCCAGCTTGGATTCGTCTCCGTTTGTGATTTCGATTAGTGCCTTCAACTTTTCATACGCACGTCCGGTGCTGATGGTGTTCCGAGCTACTTCAACTCCCTCCGCTAGGTCGTTGACCTTTCCGGCAACCGTGATGGCTGCCGCTGCGTTGGCAAGCACCATCTCTAGGTGCGCCGACTTTTCATCTTCATTGCCTCTCAAGATGTTTACCATCAGCCTAGCACTTTGGTCTACATCAAATCCGGAGATTTCGGCAGGCTTGGCTTGTCTCAGATGCATTTCTTGGGGCGTAATCTCTCTGTTTATGAGTTCTCCGTCCTTGACCCATGCAAGCTTTGTTTTGCCGACTGTGGAAATTTCGTCAACTCCGTCTAATCCGTGAACGACTAGTGCTTCTTCTGTTCCAAGTTTCCTCAAGACTTCTGCTAGAGGTATGACCAGGTTGGGGTCGTACACGCCCAGCACTTGGGCGTTTGCGTTGGCTGGGTTCGTCAGCGGCCCAAGGATGTTGAACACTGTCCTGATTCCAATCTCTCTTCGTGGGATGATCGCGTTTTTCATTGCGGGGTGGAACGTCGGAGCGAACATGAATCCGATTCCAATGTTTTCGATTGCACGCTGTACCGTGCCAGGTGGGGCGTTGAGGTTGACTCCGACCGCTTCGAGTGCGTCAGCACTACCGCACCTGCTTGTCACAGATCGGTTGCCGTGTTTGGCCACATAGATTCCGGAACCAGCCGCCACCAACGCCGATGTCGTGCTGACATTGAATGTCTTGAGTTGGTCGCCGCCAGTCCCACATGTGTCTACTGTTCTGCCGTTGACCTTGGGGTTTATACGGACGCAGTTCTCGCGCATAACCATCGCGAACGCGGTCACTTCCTGAACGGTCTCTCCCTTCATTCTGAGCCCGGTTAGGTAGGCGCCGACTTGGGAGGGGGTCGCCTCACCAGCCATGATCTCCCTCATTGATTGCTGAGCAATTTCGAATGGGAGTTCTCTGCGTTCAACCAGGAGCTGGATCGCTTCTTTGATCATGTTCTTCATGGGCCTTCTAGGAAGTTCCTAAGAATCTTGATGCCTTCTGTCGTCAGTATTGATTCGGGGTGGAATTGGACACCGTAGATGGGGTATCTGCGATGGCGAAGCCCCATAATTTCCTTATCCTCAATTGATGTGGCTGTTTCCTCCAGACAGTCGGGGAATCTCTCTCTTTTGCAGACGAGCGAGTGGTATCTTGTCGCGCGGAGAGGATTCTGTACGCCGCTGAATAAGCCCTTTCCTGCATGCTTGATCGAACTGGTTTTTCCGTGCATTAACTGCTTGGCCGGAGCGATTGACCCGCCGAAGGCGTAGGCGATTCCTTGGTGGCCAAGGCAAACTCCCAAGGTTGGCGTGTGTGGGCTTATCTTCCTGAGAATGTCCAAGCTGACGCCAAAGTATTTCCTCTCATCCGGACGGCCTGGTCCGGGTGAGATTATGATTCGGTCGGGGTTCATCTTTGAGGCTTCGCTTACCGTTATTGCATCATTCCGCAGGACGACCGGTTCAGCACCGAGTTGCCCCACGTATTGGGCGAGGTTGTAAACGAACGAGTCGAAGTTATCGATAATCAAGACTTTCATTTTAACCCCTTCTAACATTCAAAGCCTGCAGAAGCGCTTTGGCCTTGTGTTCGGTCTCGAACCATTCGCGTGTGGGATCGGAGTCAGCTACGATGCCGGCTCCCGCTTGAATGTACCCTTGGTTTCGTTGGGTCACCAGAGTTCGTATTGTTATGGCGAAGTCAGCATTTCCGTTGTAGGAGAAGTAACCTACGGCGCCGGCGTATGGGCCTCTCCGGCAAGGCTCCAGTTCATCGATGATTTCCATGGCCCTTTTCTTAGGTGCACCGGAGACGGTTCCGGCGGGAAATATGGCTTTGAAGGCGTCGATCGCATCACAATCGTGTCTTAACTGACCTGTGACTCTAGAGACGATGTGTTGCACGTGACTGTATTTCTGAACCGTCATGAATTCGGGGACCGTAACTGTTCCGAACCGGCAGACCTTGCCTAGGTCATTGCGTGCCAAGTCGATAAGCATCACATGTTCCGCTCGTTCTTTGGGGTCTTTCAGCAGTTCATTCGCAAGGCGTTTGTCTTGGACAAGGTTTTTCCCGAGTGGCCGCGTTCCCGCGATCGGAAATGTTTCCAAATGTTCTCTATCCAACCTTCCAAGCATTTCAGGGCTTGAACCAATGATTGCCCTGTCCTTCATCTTGAGAAAATACATGTAGGGTGAAGGGTTGATCTCTCGCAGCGTCTTGTAGAAGTTGGTTAGGTTTCCTTTGAATGAAAACTCGAAGCGTTTCGACAATACGACTTGGAAGATGTCTCCAGCTCTGATGTACTGCTTCGCCTTTCTGACATTGTTCTCGAATCTGGTTTGCGTCAGGTTTGTTCGAAGTTCGTTGACGACAAGGCTATTCTCTTCTGTTTTCTTACGAAGAAGGAGTTCTAGTTCTCGAATTCTGTTCCCGTTGTACCAGTAGTAGTAAGCCTGACCATTCATGTGGTCGAACACGATTCCGTCGTCGTATACGCCGAATTCGAAGTCTGGTAACCGCAAATCATCCGTCGAATGAGTTGGCAATGTTTCCAAGTAACGGGCCGTATCGTATGAGAAGTAACCCACTAGGCCGCCGACGAAACGGAATCCCCGATACGGTGTGAAATTCCGTGCTAGGATTCTTCGGAGGTCAAGGAACGGATCTTCGGTGTGGAACGTTGTGCGATTATGCTCCGACAGTTCGTCGTACCTTCCGTTTTTGGAAAGGATTATTCTTGGAGGGGAGAATCCGATGAAGGAGTACTGTGCGAGTGTGCATGGTCCTTCAGCGGATTCTAGTAGGTAGCAGTAATTGGTTTGATTGGTGAGGCTCAGGAAAGTATGTAGGGGGTATGTTGAGTAGCGGAATTTTTGGAGTTTCAGTCTAGGCTGTGTCGTGGCAACCGTTCGTTGGCGTTGTCCAAAGGCTATGCCCCATTCAAATTCCTCAAACCAGTAATGGCGCAGGGTCTACATCAATACATTATTTAAGCCTACAGCGTACGAAAACGTACATCAATAATTCCTGCCCCAATCTTTCTTGGTCAGGGAAAGCACGGATGTCTCTGTCGTCGCCTACGCTCTCTCCGAACAAGAGCCTCCCTGATGTCATCTGACTACGAGCACCGGGCAGGTGGCGTGGTTCACTACTCCCAAGGAGACACTCCCCAGTAACAGCCTTCTGAAGCCAGTCCGGCCCCTAGTTCCAATTACGATTAGGTCCACCCTTCGTTTCTCTGCAAGACTTACTATGGCTTCAACGACCGATAACGTGTTCTCAAGAACCGCGCTCGCAGCTTTCACATGCTTGCCTTCTGCCAACTGTACCAGCTTGCCCGTCATGACCTTCGCGTCTTCTCGTGCGGCCGCGACATAGTCCTTAAGCACGTCGGCTGGAACCGCTAAGCCGTCTTGCGTGAACGAATAGAACGGGGTTTGGATAGCATGGCAGACGATCAATTCAGCTCCGAACTTCTCAGCCACCGCGATGGCAACCTTTGCTGCCCTAACAGCATTATCAGATCCGTCAACGGCCACAAGTAGTCGCTCAAATTTCGGTGAATCCAAGAAACTAAACTCCTGCTTGGGTCATAGACGAATTTCGTCGCTTAGCTTAATTCAGGTAGGATGATGTATAGAAGAGTTCCCGTTTGTGCTGTCTCTACTGTATTTTTTCGAATGTAGAGATCTCATCAGCCCTTACGGGAGTTGCGTCATATTCCGCGTCGAAACGCAGCGATGGCCAGAACCAGCATCAACCCCGTAAACGTTGCTAGGAAGGCGAAATCTCCTGCGACAGCTTGAATTCCAGCCCCCTTGTACATTAATAGTCGTAGGGCATGGACAGCGTAGGTTTCGGGGTTAAATACCGAGACTTCTTGCATCCAGGCTGGCATTCCGTTCAGCGGGTAGATCGCGCCGCTAGTATAGTACAGCAGCAAATTGATCGGAAAGCATGTAACCCTGTACAGGTCGGCCGACGAAGACCTGACGGCGTACGCTGTCATCATAGCGATAAGTCCAAGCGAGGTCAGAAAGAGCGTGACTATGGTCAGTACTATACCTCCTAGGTTAGGGTCTGGGAACACGTTCATGGGTCGAATGCCGGCCAATACGATAGCTAATATGAACAACATTCCGGAAGAGAAGAGTGCTTTGAAAACGCCTGAAAGTAGAACGCCGACTACGATTTCATACTTCTTCAAGGGCGTAACCAAGTACCCCTCTATTATTCCCCTCTCTTTATCGACAACAAGCTGCACGCCCCCCGCAATGATTGAGACGAACATGATTGCTTGAACAAACGTTCCCGGTGCCATAAATTCGATGTACAAGACGTTTCTGTAGGCATCTTCTAAGTTGAACACCAAACCCGCACTTCCTACGGGAGATGTCTGGACAAGCGATGAGAGTTGTTGCCCTGCCTGCGCAACCTCTGGGCCAATAGCGGCGGCACTCAACGGGTCGGTATTATCGAGCGTCACGGTGACCGTGACCTGCGAGTTCGCGGCCAATGAAGCGTCAAAATCCAATGGAACAAACACTATAGCTTTCACTATGCCCGCGCGGAGCATCTGCTGTGCCTTGCCAAGGTCGGCCACATCTATCAATTGAAACGCATTCTGGCAGTTGATTCCGCCGAATTGGCAAGTCTGCTCATTCCGCAAAATCTGGATGAAATTTGACGAATAAGGTCCGTCGCTCTCTTGTACAACAGCAAGCGGGGCGTGCGTTATCGCACCCCCGAACGCGCTGCCGAGCAATATCAGAGTCAGGAATGGCCCTACAAACGTGGAAATCATTAGCACTGGTTGGCCGAGGAATTTCTGAACGTCGCGCCAACAGACTGCCAGGGCTCCTTTCATCTTCTCGCCCCTTGCCAGCCACCCACGAACCGCCTTCGCGTCACATTCGTATCTTCACTTATGCTCCGCCCTGTAATCTCCAGGAATACGTCATCCAGCGTAAGTTCCCGAAGTGTCATGGTTCGCAGTTTTCCTCCGTTCGAATCGACGAGTGAAACCAGTTTCGGTACGGCCTCTGCGCCGTTCTTCACTAGGATCGTTAAGCCGCTATCTCGTTTCTTGATTCCAAGAACAAAATCGGCCCTCTTGATGGCATCGAGGGCAACTTCGGGAAGGACGGCGAAGTCGGTCTCAACTATGTCGCCGCCCGAAACCTTCCGTTTTAGCTCTGTCGGGGTTCCTTCAGCGACTATCACGCCGTGATCCACGATCGCCAGCCTGTCGCAGAGGTTTTCGGCTTCGTCTAGGTAATGCGTTGTGATAACGAGTGTAATGCCATGCTCCTTATGAATCCTCTTTACGTACTCCAACACGGCGGCACGTGCTTGCGGGTCTAGACCAGTAGTAGGTTCATCAAGGAATAGGACCTTTGGTTCACTTACTAGTGCCCTCACAATTTCCAGACGCCGTTTCATCCCTCCTGAGTAACCGGCGACCGGGATCTTGGCTCGGTCAGCCAACCCTACCACTTTTAGAAGTTCATTTATTTTTTCCTGGCGTTTTTTGCGAGGTATGCCGTAATACATCCCGTACAGGTTCATGTTTTGCTGCGCTGTCAATTCGATGTCCAACGTCGATGCCTGGGTAACAACTCCTATGCGCTCTCGCACTTTGTCCGCTTGGTGCACGATGTCGGCGCCGGCGACCGTAGCAGTGCCCTCGGTGGGAGAGAGAACGGTCACCAACATCCGTATCAGCGTTGTCTTACCAGCACCGTTTGGCCCTAGGAGGCCGAAAACTTCTTCTTTGATCTTGAGGTTCAGATGATCCACGGCTGTGAAGTCGCCGAATTTCTTGGTTATACCAAAAGTTTGCACGGCTAAATTCAAGGTAACTTGCTCTCTGCACTTTTTCTTCTCGTATTTAGTTGGGTCTTGCTTTCGGCCGCGTCTTTTCGAATGGTTTTTCGGGTCTTGGTTTCCGCTGGAATTTCAATCGAGAGAGCTTCGTGGTCAGCGTCGTAAACGAAACGGTTTCCCCTCAAGGCTGAAGCTGCGGCGGCCATGATAGCCAGGCCTGCGTTGAAGTAGAAGGCAACTCCGAGGGCCAACATAAAGGAAGGCGCGATGGCTGTTGGGAACCAGGTCTTACTAGTGAGAATCGAGATTGACTGTATGCTGAGGAGTGATGTTGTGGTTCCTGGGAGATGCCCCAGCAGAACGCCCATTGGGTTGTATCCGAGAAATGCAGCAAACAACGCTGTAGTGGGGGGCATCGTGTCGAGTGTAGGTGCTAACTGGGGCGCGCCCGCGTTAGCGGCGGCGATCGACATACCGTGTCCCAAACTGCCTGCTAGAGCGACGAGTACTATTGTGAAGAGGATGCTCATTCCCACCGTGGACCCCGTGTTCTGCAGCGTGCTCCTCATCCCGGAAGCCACGCCCCTATCTTCTGCTGGAACAGAGTTCATGATGGACGCTGTGTTCGGGGACGCGAACATCCCCATGCCTAAGCCCAAGCCGAAGATTGCCAACGCGAAAGCGATGTAATCGAACTGGTAAGGAAGCAGCGTCAGAGACAGAAACACGGCCGCAGACAACAGCATTCCAAGAGTTGAAAATCCTCTCGCCCCGTACCTGTCCGAGAGCCATCCGCTGAGCGGCCCCATTAGGGCGAAGCCGAGCGCCATGGGTATCATGTAAATGCCGGCCCAAGACGGCGTATCCTCGAATGCGTAACCGTGCAGAGGTAACCAGATTGCTTGTAGCAGTATCACGAGCATCAGTGTCACTCCGCCCCTTGATATTGACGCTAGGAGTGTAGCAAAATTACCTGCCGAAAACATTTTGTTCTTGAAGAGTTCAAGCTTGAACATCGGATCCTTTACGCGACGTTCAATGAACGGGAACGCCCCAAGTAACACTGACGAGAGGGCCAAGCCCGCCATGACATAGGGGTTGCCCCAACCCATTTCCGAACTTCCGTACGGGAGTAGCGCATACGTCATTGCGATTAGGAAGACAGTAAGGCCAACGCCGAAGGCTAGGTTGCCCCACACGTCTATCTTCTGGTTCTTCCTGATGACTGCGAGCTCCTTAAGTTTCCAGTAAGACCAAACGGTGCCGAATAGCCCAAATGGGACACTAATCAGGAACACGTACCGCCAGTCGAAGACGGCTAAGATACCTCCGAGTACCAGTCCCAGCAATGTTCCAACGAGTCCTGCGACCTGATTCATTCCTAGGGCCTTGCCGCGCTCGTTGGATGGAAAAGCGTCCGTGATGAGCGCAGCCGCGTTTGAGAACAGAAAGGCGCCGCCGGTTCCTTGGATGAGTCTAAAGAATATTAGTTCGAGGGCGCCCGAGTCGCCGGTTCCAGGCGTCAAGTAGAGCATAAGGGAACCCACCGTGTAGATGGCGAAACCGAGGTTGTACAGCCTGACTCTGCCAAACATGTCTGAGATTCGTCCGAATGTGACCAGGAGGGTTGCGGTTACGATGTCGTATCCGAAGACTAGCCAGAGCAGGTATTGGAAGGAGTTGAAGGGGTCAATGTTTATTCCACGAAAGATGGCGGGCAGCGCAATGATGACGATGTTGATGTCAATTGACGCCATCATGACGCCCAGTGTTGTATTCGAGAGAACAACCCATTTGTACTGCAGCCTTACCACCTGCCTGAGATTAACTCTTGGACGGTCCGAACCTAGTCTTTTATGAGTGAAGTTTGAGTCTCTGCTCTGGATATGCTACGACAGGTCGTTTCATTATGAATGAATCTTCCAAGTCGTCGGTCATGCGTCTCGCGATCTTGATTGGGATGGCGAGTGAGAGGTAATCTTGAGGGAACCAGTTGTTACCCGTAGGATCGCTTGGCCCAACGAAAGCGACGTCGCGGGGAGAGTTTTCAACCATGCCGGCTGCATAACTCACGAATGATGCGCAGGCTGCTCCCTGTGGGACAAGTGTGTCACGGAAAGGGTCTAGGCTCCGGAAGTGAACCAGAGAGATCATATTCCTTACTTGTTCTGCGGTTCCGAAACAAATTATAGATCTCACGCATGGGTCATCGTTAGTTAAGTCAGCGCAAGGACGGATCACGATGTATTTGTCAATGGGCGTAATCTTCCCCATCATTTTTCGGTTTTTCTCGAAAAGTTCCGGGGTGGCCCTAAGAAATTCGGCTTCGCCATTTCGATAATCCTTGGAACCTGTTGAAACGAAGTATTTGATGCCTCGGTTGAGCCGGATAAAGCCTAGGTGCGCTAGACCACCTGGGCAGTATGCCTCTCGCATTTCAGTCGTGACGTAAATGCCTGGCGTCTTTTCGCGGAAGGCAACCGTTGCGATCGCCTGCGCCACACACCGGCTTACGGACGTAGATGGTATTATTCCGTCCGGTACCGTCTTTGAACCGTAAACACACAGTGGTCGGTCTTGCAACCTGCCAGCCTGGCGCAACCTCGCTCCGATTTCGCTAATCGGCAATGACGGTCTCAACTTTACATCGCGACCCTCGGGTAGAGTCTTGCAGCGATAACGACAAAGATCACCATTCCCACCACCAGCGCGATCAAGTCTACGGTTAGACCGTAGACCGAGACGCCTCCTACAACCATCAATGGGCGTAACGCGTCAACTTCATACGTGAGGGGGTTCACCCGCGAAACCGCTTGCAACCATTTCGGCATGATCGATATCGGGTAAATCGCGTTGCTCGCAAAGAAGAGAGGCATTGTGAGGAGTTGCCCGACACCCATGAATCTTTCCCGGGTTCGAACGATACAGGCTATGATCAAAGAGAACGTGGAGAAAAGCGCAGAGCCTAGAATCACTACCACAACAACACCCAGTACTGCAAGTAAACTCCAATTTATGTGGACGCCTACGAGGAGAGCCAATAAGTAGACGATAACTGCCTGTGATAAACCGCGTTCTGACGCGGAAAGCGCTTTTCCCAAAATTAATGCGCTACGAGGGGCCGGACTGGCTAGGAATTTGTGTACGATTCCTAGGTCTCGTTCCCAGATTACAGCTATGCCATAGAAGATTGCGATGAACAGAACACTCTGAGCAAGAATTCCTGGAGTCATGAAGTCGATGTAAGAAATCTGGCCCGTAGGGATAGCTTTGATTTGAGCAAGCACTTCACCGAAAATCAATAACCAAAGGGCAGGTTGAACCGCACGTGTCAGCAGCTCGGTAAAGTCATGATGAAGCTTGCGTGCTTCGAGCTCTCCAATAGTGAGGGTATCGGTTGCGAAGTTGAAGACTGCCGCAAACGCTTGCCCGATCGAGTCTCGGTATGATTTAAGCG
>Ga0187784_10001898_pt1 | contig 16679 bp, 9 predicted proteins | sample 1015_SJ02_MP15_2_FD_132964 | JGI IMG/M metagenome (GOLD analysis project Ga0187784, IMG submission 132964) | Tropical peat soil microbial communities from peatlands in Department of Meta, Colombia - 1015_SJ02_MP15_20_MG | ecosystem: Environmental > Terrestrial > Soil > Wetlands > Peat | place...
AGCGCGGCGGGGTCCTGTAGGGGCGCAAGGCCTTGCGCCCCTACGAGGAACTTGAGTGCGACGAAGCGGCGCAACGCGGTGTCTTCGGCCTTGTACACCACACCCATGCCCCCGCCACCGAGCTTCTCAAGAATGCGATAGTGGGAAACCGTTTGGCCGGTCATGGCGAGGGGACCCGCCTTGCGCACTCATCTTAGGCCGCAGGCACGGGCTAGTCAATACCCAACTAGGGCTGCGAGTTCATACGGCGCGCGATGTCTTTGAAGCGCGTGCCGGGGGGTAAGAGCGCCAGTCGGGATGCAGCCGCGGCTTAGTCCTCCCTTATTGGCTACAGTTTGCTAATCGGCCCGAAAATCCGACTGCGAGGGGGGGGTAAACAATAGGCCGTTGCCAGCGGTCGATCCCCTTGAGCACTGTTCCAGCGCCAATTTGCGCGCACGCCACTTCCGGTTTTTCCTCTCTTCTGTCATACTTTTCTGTATAGCCTGGGCTTCGAGAAGGGGATTCCTTAAACGTGTCTGAAGAACATCCCGACACTAACGCCACCACGCTAGGCAGCCTGGAACTTGCTGGGGCCGCCGTCATCGGCCGTTATCATCTGCTTCAGAGAATTGGCGAAGGCGGCATGGGCGAGGTCTGGCTGGCCGAGCAGAAAGAGCCGGTGCGCCGGCGTGTGGCGCTCAAGCTGGTCAAGGCCGGCATGAACACGCGTGAAGTGATGGCGCGCTTCGAGTCCGAACGCCAGGCCCTCGCCCTGATGGACCATCCCACCATCGCTAAAGTGTTCGACGCCGGCTCCACCCCCCAGGGCGCACCCTACTTCGTGATGGAGTACGTGGCCGGCGTGCCCATCACGACCTACTGCGATGATCACCGCCTCAGCACCCGCGACCGGCTGGAGCTTTTCATGCGCGTCTGCGAAGGCGTCCAGCACGCGCATCAGAAAGCCATCATTCACCGCGACCTTAAGCCCTCCAACATTCTGGTGACCGAAGTCGATGGCAAAGCGACGCCGAAGATTATCGACTTCGGAGTCGCTAAGGCGCTGACGCAGAGGCTGACCGAGGAAACGTTGTTCACGCGGGTGGGAGCCATGATCGGCACCCCGGAATACATGAGCCCGGAACAAGCCAGGTCGTCGGGTGAGGACATCGATACGCGCACCGATGTCTACTCACTCGGAATCATCTTCTACGAGCTGCTGGCGGGTATGCCGCCCCTCGAGCTGCGCAAGGTGGCATTTGAGGAATTCCTGCGGAGGTTGCGGGAGGAGGACCCCCCGAAGCCCAGCACCAAGCTCCGCACGCAGGACCCGGCCACGACGACGGAGCTGGCGCGCAAGCGCCAGACCGAGCCGCCGGCGCTGGCCAGACAGATGCGCGGCGAGCTGGATTCCATCGCGCTGAAAGCTCTTGAAAAGGACCGATCGCGCCGCTATGGTTCGCCCTCCGATTTCGCGGCGGACATCGGGCGGTTTCTGAGGAATGAGCCGGTGCTGGCCGTTCCGCCCTCGATGGCGTACCGTGCCCGTAAGTTCGCGCGGCGCTACCGGGTGGCATTGGCAACCGCCTGCGCGTTTGCCTTGGTACTGATCGTAGCGGCGGTTGTGAGCATCCGGCAGAGCATCCGCGCCAACCGGGAAGCGGCCGTGGCGCAGGCGGTCAATGATTTCTTGCAGACCGATCTACTGGCCCAGGCCAGCGCCTACAATCAGTTGAAACCCGATCCCAATATCACAGTGCGGACGGTGCTGGATCGGGCTGCGCAACGCGTCAATGGCAAATTCGACCGCCAGCCGGAGGTTGAGGCAGCGATTCGCGACACCATCGGTCAGACCTACCAGGAGCTTGGGCAATTTGCGGAGGCGCACGAGCAATTCGAACGCGCGTTAGGTTTGTATCGCCAAACCCTGGGAGCGCGGAATGCAAAGACTCTCAAGACGATCAACGACCTCGCCCACACTGCCCGAGATCAGGGAAAGTATTCCGAGGCCGAGGCGCTCTACGACCAAAGCCTGCCGGTCTTCCGCCAGGTCTTAGGTCCCGAACGCCCCGAAACGCTGAACGCCATGAACGGTCTGGCTGCCACCGATTCCGATCTGCGTAAGTATACCGAGGCTGAGGGGCTTTACAGCCAAGCCTTAGAGATCAGCCGCCGGGCGCTGGGTCCCGAGCACTCCGAAACGCTTAAAGCCATGAACGGCTTGGCCGGCACCTACTTTGCGGAAGGCAAGTACGCTCAGGCCGAATCGCTGTTCAGCCAAGCCCTGGAAACGCGGCGCCGGGTGTTTGGTCCCGAGCATCCGGCAACTCTTCTGGCGCTGAATAATCTGGGCAACACGTACGAAGCCGAAGGAAAGAACGCAGCGGCCGAGGATCTCTACCGCCAAAGCCTGGAGACTAGGCGCCGAGTACTGGGGCCCGAACATCCCGATACATTGTATTCGGCGACTTGTCTGGCTAGCGTCGAGATCGGTGAGGGCAAGTACGCGTCGGCCGAGGCGCTCTTCCGCCAAGTCGTAGAGATCCAGCGCCGCGTCCTGAGCCCCGCGCATCCTGACACATTGTTCGCGACGCACGGTTTGGCCGTCGCCTGCGACAACGAGGGCAAGTATGCAGAGGCTGAGGCTCTCTTCAGCCAGACCCTGGAAGCCATGCGCCGCGTACTGGGTCCCGAGCATCCCTTGACCCTGACCGCGATGGCTAATCTAGGTGAGGTCTACGAACACGAGGAAAAGTATGCGGAGTCCGAGGCACTGTTCAAACAGAACATAGAAATCAGACAGCGCGTGCTCGGCCCAGAGGATTCCTACACTCTTGCTACCGTTTCGGATCTCGCGTTGTTGTACCTACGACAGGGGAAGTGGGCACTGGCGGAGACTTACGCCGCACGCGCTCTGGCGGGACGTCGCCATGCGTTCGGCTCCCAAAATCCGGATACGATGGCTGCCGAATCCGATCTTGCGCTCGTGTACCTTGCGCAAGGAAAGTTCGCCGAGAGCGAGGGGTTGGCGCGCGAAGCGCTCGAAACGGAACAGAAAGTCCAGGCTGACGACTGGCAACGATTTCGCGCCGAGAGCTTGCTGGGCGCAAGCCTCGCCGGCGAGAAGAAATACGCCGAGGCCGAACCGCTGCTGCTCGAAGGCTACCAGGGATTGCTGGCGCGAAAGGATCGGATCGTAGTCCCGGATTGGTACCATCTGGACCGCGCCCATGACTGGATCGTTCAACTCTACCAGGCCTGGGGCAAGCCGTCGAAGGCTGCCGAATGGCGCAAAAAGTGAGACCCACAGCGCGCCAGAGCCGCAATGGGAAATTCCAGTATGCCACCGCTCCGGCTCGTAGGGGTAGGGCTTGCCCAAGCTTGTCCAAATTCGCGGGTGGCGCAGACATTGCCTTGTATGTCTGCGCCCCCATAGTACTGTCGCGCCCCTCACCCCTACAGCGCTAGACATCCGGTTGGTTCGGTTTCTGTGAGCACCCGGCGCGCGGGACGGCGAGGCGACGACTGGGACGCAGACATAAAGGGCAATGTCTGCGCCACCCCGCGACCCGCGCGGATTTGATAGTCTGCGAATGGCCCATAACAATGGCGGTCAAATGAAAAGCCGCAGAGGAATCGGCCGGCTGACGGATACCATTGCGCTACTCGTTTTCGCCGGGGTTTTTTGGCAGGTCGCGGATAATCTCGGTGGTGCCGTTTGGGCGGAAAATCTGAGCAACTACCGGCGCGCGGTTACCCCGCAAGGCGGAGCAGAGGCGCTCGTGCAGCTCGGCAAAGGTGGTGTGGTCGTACTCCTCACCGGTCAAGACCAGCAATGGGGTTTGATATTCCTGGGCACTGCGTTCGGTTCCCTTCTTGGTGAACTCGGTTACGAAAACTACCGCTCGCATGTGCGGGGCGTAGCCGTCTGCGTCGACCGGAACGGGAGGCGGTAAAAATGCGCCGAAAGGATCACCGCCTTCGTACCCGGCCCCTGGGCTTGGCGATCCGAGGTGCGGGGGAACGCCCTGAGCCGTCACTTCGATCCAATCGCACCCATGGAAATCGTCTCCACCTGCTGGAAACTTCAACTTCCAAAGTGTCGCGTAGATGCTCATACAGTTCAAATGATAGCATGCATTGGGTTCCACTCACTTCGGAATAGACCAGCTCGACGAAATACAGGCTGACGGCAGGAGTGGCTCGCGGCCGCGTGCGACGGCTGGTGAAAGCGCCGTCGCGTGCCACCCTATCCCCAGGGAGAGGGCTAGTTTTGCTACTTGGCTCGCGTCTCCAACTGCCCACTGCCTACTGCCGACTGCCGACAGCCTACTGCCGACCGCCGACTGCCTACTGCCGACTGCCGACTGCCTATTGCCGACCGCCGACTGCCGACTGCTTACTGCCGACCGCCGACTGCCTACTGCCGACCGCCCACCGCCGACTGCCTACCGCCTACTGCACTGCGCCTACTGCACGTCCTTGACTAATGCGCTCCGACTGATATATACGTAAGCCACTGCAAGAAGACGAAACCGGAACACGGGGAAGGGCGATGAGGCTGGGAATCGATTTCGGCACAACCCGTATCGCGGTGGCGTTCGTGGACGGCGGCAATTATCCCGTCGTGGCTTTCGAAACGCTTGACGGCGCCGTGCGCGACTGGTTCCCGCCGCTGATCGCCGTTCAAGGTTCCCGCCACCTTTTCGGCTGGGAAGCTTGGGCCGTTCAGGAAGAGCCCGGCTGGACCCTCATTCGCTCTCTTAAGCGCGTGCTGGGCTCCGCGAGTCTTGCCAGCAAGGTCGAAATTGCCGGCCAGCTCATCCCGTTGAAGGCCCTTATGGTGGGACTGTGCATCTCGCTTCGCGAGGGCCTGCTGAAACATTCCAACTTGCCTGTCCGGAAATCTGAGCCCTTGCAGGCGATGCTCGGTGTGCCTGCCAATGCCAACAGCAACCAACGCTTTCTGACCACGGACATGTTTCGCACCGCCGGCTTCGAGGTCCTCGGTCTGCTCAACGAACCCTCCGCCGCAAGCATCGAATTCGGCCACTGCCGCCGGGAATCATCCCGCGAAGAGGAAGAGCACGTCCTGGTCTACGACCTTGGCGGCGGCACGTTCGACGCCTCACTGGTAAGCCTCAGCGGTTACGAACATACCGTGCTCGCCTCGGAAGGAATCGAGGCCCTGGGTGGGGATGATTTCGACGAGCTGCTCGCCGAGCTCGCCCTCGACGCTGCGAGCGTAGCTGCTGCCCAGCGTGATTCGCTCAGCCAGGCTGAACTCTTCCGCCTGCATGAGGAATGTCGAGAGAAAAAGGAAGCCCTTCATCCCAACACGCGCTTGATGCATGTAGATCTCGATAAGGTCCGTCCCGAATGGTCCCCCACCACCGTTTCCGCCGCCGATTTCTATCAGTGTTGCCGGCCCGCGGTTCAAGAGACAATTCAGGCCGTCGAGAGTTTGATGAAATCGCAGGGGCTGGCCTTGGCTCCTTCGGGCGGGGAAGCGCACATCGACACGCTCTACGTCACCGGTGGCGCCAGCGAGTTGCCGCTCGTCTCTCGCATGCTGCGCGAGGCTTTCGGGTCCTGCGTGCGCCGCTCCGCCCATACGCGCTTTGCCACCGCCATCGGCCTCGCGATTCAGGCCGATTCGGAAGCCGGCTATCATCTCCACGACCGCTTCACACGCTACTTTGGTGTTTGGCGCGAGGGTGAGGCAGGCCGCACCGCGGTCTTCGACCCGTTATTTACGAAAGGCCTCGAGCTTCCCCGGCCCGAGCAACCGCCGCTGGTTCAAGTGCGACGCTACTTCCCGGCGCACAACATCGGCCACTTCCGCTACCTCGAGTGCGCCCAACTTTCTGCTGACGCTCGCCCCGCCGGAGATATCATCAGTTGGGGCGATATCTTCTTCCCCTTTGATCCATCCCTCCGCGATGCCTTCGATCTGAGCGATGCACAAGTGGCGCGCACTTCCGCCGCAGGCCCGGAGATAGAGGAGAGTTACGCCTGCGACTCGGAGGGGGCTGTCGTCGTCCGCATCACAAATCTCACTCACGGCTATCACCGCGAGTATCGCCTGGGCCGCTGGAACGTTCCCGGTGGGCACATCGTCCCTGGCCGCTCGCCAAGGCGCCGGCACGCGCGCCGTCACTAAACCCAGACCTTCCAGCGGCGCGTCATCCCGCGTGCCGGGCTGAAGCCCGGCTTTGGAGTGCGGCCCGCCGCGGCGGGCCGCACTCCAAAGCGCCTTCGGCGCACTTCAACCGCTTGGCCGGGTTGCCACGCAGACTCCCAAGAGGCAGAGGGCTGGTGTTCGGACTACGGCCCGCGTGCCTCGGCCGCCCGGCCCCGACTTTGCGTGGGGCTGAAGCGACCCCTCACCCGGCCCGCTCCGGCTGGTGAAAGCGCCGGCAGCGGTCCACCCTCTCCCCAGGGAGAGGGCTAGTTTTGCCACTTCGCTCCCGTGTCCAACTGGCGACCGCCGACTGCCTACTGCGGACTGCCGACTGCCTACCGCTCGCTGCCGACTTTGCGTGGGCCTGAAGCGACCCCTCACCCGGCCCGCTCCGGCTGGTGAAAGCGCCGGCAGCGGTCCACCCTCTCCCCAGGGAGAGGGCTAGTCGTACTACATCGCTCCCGTGTCCAACTGGCGACCGCCGACTGCCTACTGCCGACCGCCGACTGCCTACTGCCGACCGCCTACTGCCGACCGCCGACCGCCGACTGCCTACTGCCTACTGCCGACTGCCTACTGCCGACCGCCTTCTGACTCCCGCTCGTCACTCGTCACTTGTCACTCGTCACTGTACTTTCGCCACCGGCTCAGCCTGGAGCGCGTCGAATTTCACTGAGACCAGCTTGGAGACGCCGGGTTCCTCCATGGTGACGCCGTACATCAGTCGGGCGATTTCCATGGTCCGTTTACTGTGGGTGATGAGGATGAACTGCGTGTGCCTGCTCATCTGTTCGACCATGTGGCTGAAGCGATCGATATTCGACTCGTCGAGTGGAGCATCCACTTCGTCCAGGATGCAGAAGGGGCTTGGGGTGTAGCGGAAGATGGCGATGAGCAGTGCCAGCGCGGCCAGCGCTTTCTCTCCCCCGGAGAGCAACAGCACATTCTGAAGGCGCTTGCCGGGAGGCTGGGCGGCGATGTCGATGCCGCTGTCAGCGTCCAATTCATCCGTCAGCCGCATCTCGCCCACGCCGCCGCCAAAGAGGGCGCGGAAAGTCTCGGCGAAATATCCGTTGATCGCCTGAAACGCTTCCAGGAATTGCTGGCGCGAGACTTGATCGATTTCGCGAATCGCTTGGGTAGTGTCCTCAATCGAGGCCAGCAGATCCTGGCGCTGGGTCTCGAGGAAAGTCAGCCGGTCCTCGGCTTCCTGGAGTTCTTCGAGTGCCATCATGTTGACCGGCCCCAAGTTCTCGAGGCGGGTCTTGAGTTGGCGGACCTCCTCCTCAGCGGCCGACAGGTTTTCGCCCGACAGCGCTGACCCGGGAGGCAACGTCGCGAGCACGGCGGCAGGTTCCGCGTGGAGTTCCTCGCGGCACTGTTGCGCGTGGTGGCTGCGGTCGGAATCAGCCCGGGCAAACGCCACGTCGGCTTCTGAACGCCGGGCGCGATGGGTTTCGAGTTCGACTCGCGCGGCGTCCACCTGCGGCCTTAGGGCCGCGCGCCGAGCGTTGGCCGCGTCCGATTCCTGCTCGAGGCGCTGAAGCTCCGCCCGGGCCGTCTCGAGCAACGCTTCCAGCTCGTGCAGGCGAACTCCGATATTCTCGCCCTCTTCTGCCAGCCGCTGCCGTTGATCGAGCCAGCCCTCCGATTGTTGTTCGAGGCGGGTCATATGGCTGCGTATGTCCTCGCCCATGCCCGCCAAGCGCGCCACCTCGGCCTTGGCGGCGCGTGTCCTTTCTTCCAGCGCGCTCGAGCGAGCGCTTGCCTCGGCCAATTCCTGCGAAAGGCGTTCCAAGTCCGCGCGCAGTTCGCGCAGCGCGCCGGTGGACCGCGTGATGGCTTCTTCACGCCGGGTCCTTTCCTGGCCCGCCGCCTCCAGGTCGGCGTGCAGGCTGGCTTTCCGTTCTTCGGCGGAGGCGAGGTCGCGCTCGAGCACGGCCGCTTCGGACTGGAGGATCTCGAGCTGGGCGCGCGCGTGCTGCCAGGCCTCTCCTACTTGGCGCATTTTCTCGTTGGCGACCACAGCTCGCTTTTCCGCTTCCTGCTTGGCCGCGGCCAGGTTCCCGAGGTTTTCGGCGTGTTGTCTTACCCGGCTGTCGGCTTCGGCCAGCGCCGCCTCGCACGCCTCGGTCTTGCCTTGCAGTTCGGCGGCGCGGCGCTCGAGTTTTCGCAGGTCGCGGCGCAGTGCCAGAGGCCCCGCGCTCGAGCCTCTGCCCCCGGACACCAGGCGATGCTGATAGTGCTCGCCGGTACGGGTCAGGAAGTGGTATTCGGGGTAGGCGCCTGCCAGGCGCTGGGCGGTGGCGGGGTCCTCAACCAGATAAGCATTGGCCAGCGCCGGCAGCGCCAAGTCGCCATTCAAGCCAAGAGACTTCTGGAAGCTTATCAGGTCCCGCACCTGCGTTACCACTCCCGGCTCGGCAAGCACCTGGGAGTGGGTTTGCCCATAGGAGTGTTCACTCGGAGGAATATGCGTAACGAAGAAGGTGGACCACCCCTTGCCTTCCTCGCGCAGCAGCGCGATGCCGGAGCGGGCCTCCTCATGTTGTTCCACCACCACACACTCGAGTTCGAGCTTGAGGAAGTCTTCCACCACTTCTTCGTAGCCCGGCGCGACGTCCACGAAGTCGGCGAGTACGCCCAGGGGACGGAACTGATGCCCGTTGGTGGGGATTTCCCCCGCGAGCAGCCGCCGCACGCTTTCTGTGCTGTAAGCGTGACGGGACAGCGATTCCTCCAGCGCCTGCCGGCGTGCCACGGCTCCGGAAAGTTCCCGGCGAAGCGTCTCGAGAGCCGCTCGCTGGGAAGCTTCCTCGCCACGCGCCTGTTCGAGCGCCGCCATGGTTTCGCTCAGCCCCTTCGTCAAGTCGGCCAGCGCTGTCGCGTCTTGCCGCTGGGCGGCCATCAAAACCTCCAGCTCGCCCGCCCAGCGCTGGTTTTCCCGCTCCACGCGCTGCTTCTCGGACTCGGTGCGCGTCGCTTGGCGAGCGAGCGCCAAGCCAGCTTCTTCGGCCTGCACAAGCTGGTTGCGAAGCTCCGCCGCATGGCTCACGGCGGCAAGCATCTCCTGGCGACATGCCTCTACCTGATCCTCTGCGGCTGCCACCTGGCGGCTTAACGAGTCCTGGCGCGACAGCAGTCGCGCCCGCGCCCCTTGCGCTTCCGTCCAATCCTGCTGGACCTGCTCGAACTGAAGGGTGCTTTCCCTGCTCTGCTGTTCCAGGGAAGCCAGTTGGGTTTGGAGGTCCGCCCTTTCCAGAGCCGCGTCCGTATCCCGCGCCTCGAGGCTCGCTGCCTGCTGGCGAACTTGTTCGCCGCGTGAGAGCAGCCGCTCGCGCTCCAGTTTGCTTTGGGCGATCTGCTCCCGCCATTGCTTGAGCTGGCGCTCCCACTCCTCGTGCTTTTGTGTGGCGGCCTTCTGCTCCTGCTCCAGGGCTTCCAGCCGCTGCGCCGCGAGCGCGCACGCTTCCTGCGCCTGGGCCACTTCACCCCCCAAGCGCGCGCATTGCGCTTCCAGGGCCACCCACTGCGAGGCGAGGACCACTTTCAGCCGCGCGCGCAGTTCGTCGTGGAATTCCCTGTAACGCCGCGCCTTGGAGGCTTGGCGCTTCAGCGAGTTCACCTGCTTGCTGACTTCCTCCAGGATGTCGGTGATGCGCGCCAGGTTCTGCCGCGAAGATTCCAGTTTGGCCTCCGCCAGCCGTTTGCGCGTCTTGAATTTGGAAACGCCTGCTGCCTCCTCCAGGATCAGGCGCCGGTCCGATGGCCGCGAACTCAGAACCTGCCCGATTCGCCCCTGCTCGATGATGGCATAAGATTCCGGGCCCAGTCCTGTGCCCATGAACAAGTCTTGGATGTCGCGCAGGCGGCAGACTTGGCCGTTAATGAGGTACTCGCTCTCTCCGGAACGAAACAGCCGGCGTGTGACCGCGATCTCGCCAGCGCGATGGCGAAGCTTGGGCGGCCGGCTCCACTCTCCCTCGCTCTCCTGGTCGCCGGCCGCAGCTTCAGCTTCGCGCGTCTCCGCTTGCCCGCGTTCGTCCTCTTCTTCCGGGAAGCCCGCCTCGTTGTATTCGGGGTCGATGAGGGTCAGGCTGACTTCCGCCATACTCGTGGGAGGCCGTGTGCCGGTGCCGTTGAAGATGACGTCCGCCATGCGCTCGCCGCGCAGGCTCTTTGCGCTCTGCTCTCCGAGAACCCAGGAGACGGCGTCGGAGAGATTGGATTTGCCGCAGCCGTTCGGCCCCACAATGGCCGCAACCCCGTCCGCGAATTCGAGCCGCGAGCGATCCCCGAACGACTTGAAGCCCAACAGCTCGAGTTTTTTCAGTTTATACAATTTACACACCTCCCCTTCGGTCTTACCAAGGAGGTGCGAGCCTGCGCTGGCCCAAAAAGGGAAGCCGGAAGCGTCGTTCCCTTGTCGTCTGTAGGCAAGTCAGATAGCCCACAGAAAGTTGCGCCGCAACTCGCCCCGCCCTGCCTTCTGGCGCGCACACAAAGGCTCACGCGAGCATCCCCCAACACTCCACAGAATTATTAACACGAAAAAAGGGGGAAGTAAAGCGAAAACCACAAAATGAAGGGCTTTTTCAGGTTCTGGGCCCCCATATATAGGGGGCGGGGGTAAGGCCTGGCGCTTTGAGTTTTCGCGCCCCGCAGATTGCCTGCGAGCTGGTGTGGTGTCCCACGTAATTCTTGACAACCCCGCACATTGCATGGGTGGCGCAGACATCGAAGTCAATGTCTGCGCCACCCCCGGGTCCATTGGAAAGTCCTAAGCGGGACAGGACACTAGCAGACGCTTTTGAGAACCTCTCGCACATCCAGCGCCGTCGCCTGCACGCCGAGTTCTCGGCGCTCCGTGGCGGCTAAGTCTTTTCCGCCTTCGATCTCTTCCATGAGGTAGTTCGCCAGTTGATAGGCCAGATGAGTGGTTTCGTGGCGGCATGGATCCGACAGTTCGGGCAGGATCTCCAGCAGACCACGCACTCCCGCCGCGGTGTTCCGCACCTCATGGTAGAACATTCGCTCGAGCAGGGCACGGCGTCTTTCCTGGCTGATATCGTGGAGTGAGAACAGGGTAAGTTGCCCCTCGAGGTCAAAACATGAAGCTGTCACGCGCAGCACGAGCGCCCCCTCGCCCTCGTCCATCCGCCTGGTGATCGTACACTCCTGGGTATCCTCGCCACCCTCTTGCCGGCTACGCAGGATGGCCCGAACCGCCCCGCAAGTCTCGCAGAATCGGGAGGGCCCGCATCCACACTTTCCCTCTTGCCAGTGGAGGCAGTTGAAGGCCTCGCCAGGACGCATTCCCAGAAGTTCCTCTTGCCGCCGATTCAGGAGCTCGCAAACCCTTTGGTTGGCCGCCACAATCTGTAGGCAATCATTCAGGATGACCGCCGGGGTCGGAAAGGCGTTCAGAAGTTCCTGGAGATGAGGAATCTCCAGGATGCGGTGGTGTACCGCGGAAATCTGGGCGATGCCTTTCCGTTCCCCAGTGGCAAAGCCGGTTGAAAGTGGATCTGACATGAGCGTGCTCCTCGTGTTTCGAGCCTATACGTTTTCTTCCCCCACTTTGTTATCGGCCACTTCAGGATTCCTCATAAGGATTCTCGAGCGGTTTACGTGACTGCGACATAGCGCCCCGTCTGCGAACGGGCAGCCTAGGATTCCTCGTCAGAGGACCAGAGGTAGGGTTGCGGGGAAGGCTTCCAGCGCAGGATGGGCTTGCGCGCCGCGCCGGCTTCATCCAAGCGCGAGACGCGCGTAGTGTACGGCGCCTTGAGGACAAAATCCGGATTCTCCTCGATCTCCTGGGCAATGGAGCGCAGCGCGTCGATGAAAGCGTCCATTTCCTCTTTGCTGGCGCTCTCGGTAGGCTCGATCATCATGGCGCCGGGGACAACCAGGGGAAATGCCGTGGTGTAAGGATGAAAGCCGTAATCGATGAGCCGCTTGGCGATGTCGCCGGTGCGGATGCCGCGTCCCGCCTGGCGCCGGTCGGAGAACACGCACTCGTGCATACAGGTGCGGTCATAGGGCAGGTCGAAAAGATCTTTCAACCGGCTCATCACGTAGTTGGCATTGAGCACGGCGTCCTGGGTGGTCTGGCGCAAGCCTGCAAAGCCATTGGCCTGGATATAAGCGAGCGCCCGCACGGCCATGCCAAAGTTGCCGTAGAAGGCGCGCACTCGACCGATACTCTGGGGCCGGTTGTAATCCAGATAAAACGTTCCATCCGGTGCCTGCTCGACGACGGGCAGGGGCAGGTAAGGCTCGAGAAGTTTCTTCGCTGCCACCGGCCCCGAACCTGGGCCGCCACCGCCGTGAGGCGTAGTGAAAGTCTTGTGGAGATTCAGGTGCATCACGTCGACACCGAAATCTGCCGGGCGCGCCATGCCCACCAGCGCGTTCATATTGGCGCCATCCATATACATGAGGCCGCCTCGGGCATGCACCAAATCGGCGATTTCCCGGATTTGCGACTCGAAGATGCCGAGCGTGTTGGGATTGGTGAGCATCAATCCCGCCACTTTATCCGTCATAGCGCGGTTGAGTTCGGCAAGGTCAACGCAACCGCGCGCATCGGATTTGACGTGGCGGACTTCGTAACCCGAAATAGCGGCGCTGGCGGGATTCGTTCCGTGCGCGGAATCAGGGATGAGGATGTATTTCCGCGGGTTGCCGCGCTCGCTCAGCCAGGCGCGGATCATCAAGATGCCCGTCAGTTCGCCTTGCGCGCCCGCCGCAGGCTGAAGCGTGACCGCGTCCATGCCGGTTATTTCCTCGAGGCAACGCGCGCTTTCGTGGAGTATTCTCAGAGCGCCCTGGACCAATACTTCAGGAGCGTAGGGATGATCCGTTGCCAGGCCCTCCAGGCGCGCCACCTCTTCATTGATCCGCGGGTTGTACTTCATGGTGCAGGAACCCAACGGATAGAGGCCCGTGTCCACTCCGTAATTCCAGGAGGAAAGGCGCGTGAAGTGGCGGATGACTTCCAGTTCCGAGACCTCCGGGAAACCCTCGACTTCGCCCCGGCTGAACTCCGGGCCCAGGAGTTCTTCAGCTGATACAGGAGGCACGTCCAAGGGCGGGAGGTCCACGCCTGATTTCCCCGGTGTGCTCCTCTCGAAGATCAGCTTCTCGTTTCTAGTAACGTGAGGCCGTGCCTCACGGATGCGGTTTTCCATCGCGGTCATTTCGAAAAACGGAATCGGGCAGGTTCTCGACCCCCTCACCCGTCCCGCCTCCGGCCGGTCAAAGCGCCGGCGCGGGCCACCCTCTCCCCCAAGGGGGAGAGGGTCGGCAGGTACGGCGACTGCCCCTACGCGCGCTCCACTGTTTGAGCGACGATTGCTAAACTGGCCGCCCGACTGAAAGCTTCTACCGTACGGTCAATCGCCTCCCGGGTGACCGTTTCGGTGACGCAGATCAACAGATGGTTTCGCAGGTCCGGATAGAATCGCTCCAGGTTCAAGCCGCCGATAATCTTTCGCTTTTGCAATTCGCCCAGCAATTCGTCCGCGTCGCCGGGCGTCCTGACGACGAACTCATTGAAGCAGGGCCCGTGGAATGGGGTCGCGAAGCCGGGGATAGCAGCCAGTTGCCCGGCCGCGTACCGCGCCTTGGCGAGGTTTTGTTCGGCCAGCATTCTCAGTCCACTTTTCCCCAACAGGCTGAGGTAGATGGTCACAGCCAGGGCGCACAACGACTGATTGGTACAGATGTTGGAGGTGGCCTTCTCGCGGCGGATGTGTTGCTCGCGCGTGGCGAGGGTCAGCACGAAGCCCCGGCGGCCCTCGCTGTCCACCGTCTGGCCCACCAAGCGGCCCGGCATTTGCCTCAGAAACTTTTCCTTCGCCGTCAGGAAGCCAACGTAAGGCCCGCCGAAGGCCACGGGCACACCCAAGGATTGAGCTTCGCCGCAAACGATGTCCGCCTCACAGGGGGGCTTGACGATCGCCAGCGACAAGGGTTCGGCGATGCTCACGATCAGCAGGGCGCCGCTTTGATGCACGACTTTCGCAATCTCCGCCGTGCGTTCCAGAGTTCCGAAGAAATTGGGCGATTGCACCACCACCGCCGCCGTCTCCGCATTGAGGGCGGATTCGAGCCGGGCGAGATCGAGTTGGCCCGATTCGCAGTAGGGAAGTTGCAGAAGTTCGATTCCCTGGTGCCGGATGAAGGTCTCGAGCACCTGGCGATATTCCGGGTGCACCGTGCGGGCCACCAGCAGGCGGCTGCGCTGCGTGACGCGCATCGCCATCAAGACGGCCTCGGCGGTGGCGGTGGAGCCGTCGTAAAGCGAAGCATTGCTGACTTCCATGCCCGTGAGCTGGGTCATCAGGGTCTGGAACTCGAACATGGCCTGCAAGGTGCCTTGGGCGATTTCCGCCTGGTAGGGCGTATAAGCGGTGAAGAATTCGCCGCGCGAGAGCAGCGCCTTCACGGCCACCGGGATGTAGTGGCTGTACGCTCCGGCGCCCAACAGCGAGACATACTCGCGGCTGCTCTGGCTGGCAGCTTGGCGGAAGAATTCCAGGATCTCGGGCTCGGAGAGCGGCCCCGGCAGGTTGAGCTGGCCCCGAAGTCGCAGTTCGCTGGGAATCTGCTCGAAGAGTTCTTCAACCCTGCTCCGGCCGGTGGCTTTCAGCATGGCGGCGCGGTCGGACTCAGAGTTGGGCAAATAGCGCATCAGGTGGATTTTTCCTTTTGGATGTAAGTTTCATACTCATCCGCAGACATCAGCTTTTCGATCTCGCTGCGGTCTGAGAGCCGTACCTGAACCAGCCATGCTTCGCCGTGGGGATCACTGTTCAACATCTCGGGATTGTTCTGGAGCTTGGTGTTCACGGCAGTCAGTTCTCCGCTGACCGGGGAGTAGATCTCAGAGACTGCCTTCACGGATTCGACAGTCCCGAAGCTCTCAGTGGCGGTCAGATGTTCACCCGGCTTGGGAAGCTCGACATACACGATATCGCCCAGTTCCTTTTGGGCGTGGTCAGTGATGCCGATGGTGCCGATCTGTTCATCGACTCGGATCCACTCGTGCTCTTTGGTGTAGAGGAATTCTTGGGGGTACATGTTTGCTCGCTCTCTCAGGGGACCGGAGATCGGAAGATCGGGCGATCCGGTGATCGGGAGATCGCGTGAACGCGAAGCTCGAAATTCGAAAATCGAAATTCGAAAATCGCCGCAAGTCCTGATTTTCGGTTTTCGAGTCTCGTTCTTCGATTGTTCACCCGATCATCCGATCTCCCGATCATCTGATCTCCCGATCAGCTACTTCATTCTCTTGTAAAAGGGCAGGGGAACGATCCGCGCCCCCGTTCTCTTGTCACGTATTTCGACTTCAATCTCTCGGCCCACCTCGGCTAGGGAGGGGGGAATGTAGGCCATGCCGATGTTCTTCTTCAAAAACGGCGCATACGAACCGCTGGTCACATGGCCTGCGATTTTGCCATCTACGTAGACAGTGTAACCGTCGCGCGCAATTCCCCGGTTCGTCATTTCAAAACCCACCAGCTTTTTGCGAATGCCTTGGGCTCGTTGCCTGAGCAGGACATCACGGCCGATGAACTCGCCTTTTTCCAGCTTAGCGATCCAACCCAGGTTGGCCTCGAGCAGGGTGGTATCTTCATCGAGCTCGTGGCCGTATAGAGGGTAGCCTGCTTCCAGCCGGAGGGTGTTCCTTGCGCCCAGGCCTGCGGGAACCAACCCTTCGGGCTGGCCAGCCTCGATCAGCGTATCCCACACCTTCACGGACTCTGCCGGCGGGAAATAAAACTCGAATCCGTCTTCGCCGGTATAGCCCGTGCGCGCCAGAATGCCCTCCACGCCGCAGCAGCGCGCGGGGCAAAACCAATAATACTTGAGCCCCGCGACGCTCGTGTCCGCCACCTTGGACAGGATCTCAAAGGCGCGCGGGCCTTGCAGAGCCAGTTGCGCATACTCGCCGGAAACGTTGCGCACCTCAGCCCCCACGGCGTTGTGCTGTACCATCCAATCGAAATCCCGCTCCGCGTTCGCCGCGTTGACGCAGAGGAAGTAACGCTCCTCCGACCAACGGTGCACCACGCAGTCATCTATGGCGCTCCCTTCCGGGCGCATCAAAGCGCTGTACTGGGCCTGGAAGTCCTTCAGACGGGACACGTCATTGCAAGTAATGTGCTGGAGGAGCGACAGGGCACGAGGGCCGCTGACTTCGATCTCCCCCATGTGACTGACATCGAATAGCCCTGCCGCGGTGCGGACGGCGAGGTGTTCCTGGATGATGCCGGAATACTCTACGGGCATCTCCCAGCCCCCGAATTCCACCATCTTGGCGCCAAGTGCCCTGTGCAGAAAATTGAGCGCCGTGCGCTTTAGTGCCACTCCTGTGGGCGTCGCCAACCTTTCTCCCCCAAGCGACAAGAGCAAGTCAACCTAAACTAACACACTCTCCACGATTCGGTCAAGGCAACGGTAGTATGGGTAGTGGCGTCATTTGAGAATTCTCGCCCGAAAC
>Ga0187784_10001900_pt1 | contig 16678 bp, 12 predicted proteins | sample 1015_SJ02_MP15_2_FD_132964 | JGI IMG/M metagenome (GOLD analysis project Ga0187784, IMG submission 132964) | Tropical peat soil microbial communities from peatlands in Department of Meta, Colombia - 1015_SJ02_MP15_20_MG | ecosystem: Environmental > Terrestrial > Soil > Wetlands > Peat | place...
CGCGGCGAGGATGCCGCCGACGAGGACGAAGCCGACCAGCGGCAGCAGCCAGCCGGCAATGATCGCGCCGATGATGCCGACCACGATATTGCCAACGAGCCCGAGACCGTAGCCCTTGACGATCAAGCCCGCGAGCCAACCGGCAATCGCGCCGACGATCAGCCAAATGATGATGGATTCGAGCATGAACGTCCTCCCCGTTTATGAGGTGCCGCGTGGTTCGCGCACCCAATCGACGGTAGCACCAAATTCTGTCTATGTCTTGCGCAAATACATCGGATCGGATGGCGGGTCTTTTCACCGCCGTCCCGAGCGCCAGATCGAAAGGATGATCCACAGGCTGTTCACGAACGCGACCAGGTAGCCGACCAGACCGCAGTAAGTGAGCAGCGAGACCCCGAATACTCTCGGCCCTCCCGAAACCGTCATCACGATGGACGAGCCGACCACCAGCGATGCCGTCATGACGCCGACGGTCGCGCGATCGACTGCATGGTGCAGGCGATCGCCGAAGGCGTCGAGGCGCTTGAGATCGAGGTCGACCCGCAGGCGGCCATGGCGCGCGTCCTTGACCAGCCGGGCGAGGTCGCGCGGCATCGAGGCGATGAGCCCGAAGAAGTCGACGAGCGTCGCCTGTCCTCGCCGCCATGCGTCCGCCGGCTGGTAGCGTTCCGCCATGGCGCGGCTGAGAAACGGCTCCACCCGATCGACCAGGCGGAACTCCGGATCGTATTGGCGGCCGAATCCCTCGAGGCTGACGAGCGCCTTGAACAGGAGAGCGAGATCCGCCGGCAGCACGATCGAGTGCTCGCGCAGGATCGCCGACACTCTGTGCAGCAGCGTCCCGATCTTCAAATCCTTCAACTGGGCGTCGGAAAAATCGAGGGCCAGTTCTCCCAGATCGGCGCCCAGCCGGGCCTCGTCGACCGTCTCGTTGCCGCGCCAGTCAAGCAGCACTTCCAGCATCGCCTCCTCGTCGTGGCGCACGAACCCGGCGAGCAGGTCGACGATCTGGCCGCGGCGCGCCGGCGAGAGCCGGCCCACCATGCCGAAATCGATCAGCACGAGACGGTTGCCGGGCAGGCACATCACGTTGCCGGGGTGGGGATCCGCCTGAAAGAAGCCGTCCACCAGGATCATCTTGAGCATCGCGTCGACGCCGCGCGCGGCGATCGCCTTGCGGTCGAGACCGGCGTTGTCGATGGCCGCCAAGTCGTCGCCGCGGATGCCGTCGATGTGCTCCTGCACGTTCATCGAGCTGCTCGTCCATTCCCAGAAGATGCGGGGGACGAGCACGCCGAGATCGCCGGCGAAGTTGCGCGCGAAACGTTCCGTGTTGCGCGCCTCTACGGCGAGGTCCAGCTCGCGTTCGAGCGAGCGGCGCAATTGCGCCACGACGTCGAGCGGCCGGTAGCGCCGCGCCTCCGGTATCTCCCGTTCGGCAAGATGGGCAAGATGCTCGAGGATTCTCAGATCGGCATCGACCTTTGCCGTAATTCCCGGGCGTCGAATTTTCAGGACCACCTGCGTGCCGCTGGCAAGCGTCGCCCGGTGTATCTGTGCGATCGAGGCGGCGGCGTAGGGTTTGCGCTCGAGACTGGCGAACACTTCAAACGGCGACCGGCCGAGCGCCTGTTCGATCTGCGGCAGGAGATCCTCGAACGGCACCGGCGCCACCTGGCTGTACAGGCGGCTGAGTTCATCGGTCCACGCCGCCGGGAGGAGGTCCTCTCTCGTCGAGAGCATCTGACCGAGCTTGACGAAGGTGGGCCCGAGTTGTTCCAGAGCAAGCCGGGCGCGTTGCTGCGGCTCGAGATGGGCAATTTCGCCGGCCTGTCCCCATTGCAGCACTTGGCCGGTCTGTTCGAGCAGCGTGGAAACGCCGACGCGGCGCACGAGGTCGCCGAGCCCGTGGCGAATGAGGACCGAGCTGATCTCTCGCAGGCGCGGCAGCTCACGGGCTACGCTGAATACCCCCGTGGCCATTTATTGAAACCTATGTGCCGCTCTTCGCCTCGGGCCGGCCGCGCAGGGCATCCGCGACGCCGGCGAGCACGCCGCTGGCAAGCAAGGCCATCCGCACGCTGGCATCGCGGACCGTCGCCATCCCCGGCACCGCGCCCACGCCTCCGGCAAACTCGCCCATCATGCCGGCGACACGGGCGCTCGCCTCCGCTCCGACGTTTTGCGCGTGGACCGCGAGCTCGGTGATTTCGCGCGTGAGGTTGCCGGTCATCGCCTCGGCGATGCGGCCCGCGGCCGCCGTGTAATCCTGTTCCAGTTCCCGCAGGGTGACCAGCGCTTCCTTCAGGTCGTTGTCGGAGAAGTCCGGCCCGCGCGATGCGAGCCGTTGCAGGGCATCGTGCGTCGCGCTCGCCGACTTCACCAGCGCCTCGTCAAGCCGTCGCACCGCGTCGGCGAACAGCTCCCGCGCCTCGGTGGCGCCGGCGGCCACGTTGCCCGGCGTCGCGCCGATGACCGCGCGGACAATATCCCTGACCGCCTCGGGGTCGACCCGACCCTGCTGGAGAACCTGACTGGTCAGCTCCTTGACCCGTTCCCGGATCGCCAGGTCCTCGCTGGTCGTCGGAGAGGCGGCGTCGGATGTGGCGGACATGCGTTCCTCCATCGCGGGTGCCGCTCGACGTTAGCGCATCTTAAGCCCCGCCGACAGGAGGGAGTTGCCGCCGGATCGCCCGCCCCGCGCCCGCCTCACTCCGCCATGAGCTTGTCGATGGTGATAGGCGGGTCGCGCACGCACCTGCCCGTCGCGTGGTAGATTGCGTTGGCGATCGCGGCCGCGATGCCGACGAGGCCGATTTCGCCCACTCCTTGACCCCGAGCGGTTTGATCTCGTCGTCCGCTTCCTCGACGAAGATCACCTCGATGCCGCGCACGCCGGCGTTGACCGGCACGTGATAGTCGGCGAGGTTGTGGGTCATGAACCGGCCGAAGACCCGGCAAAGCGAGGTTGGGCCTTGATCAGACGCACCGCCCGTGCAATCATAACGGGTGACGCTCGCATAAGCACCACGTAACCGGTGCAGCGTGGCGTACCCATGAATGATCTCACGGGAAACAAGGTGATATCACATTGTGCGTGATGAGCGCTGGAAGGACTAAAACGACTGGCGCAAATTGCTGGTGAGGCTTCCTTCATTGCGGGGTTAATTTGCGAACCAGAGTTGCAGGACGTACTGCAACAGTAAGCTAGACCCCTTGTAGCCTCCAAAACCTTCACTAATGATGGAGGACCCATGCCCCCGATTATTGCGGAACCCGTGTTGGAGATTACGGACCCCGCGCTGAGCGTTAAGATCTCATCGTGGTATCTGTTGGCGTTTTTGGGCGCTGTTTTCGTCATCACGACCGTCTGGCTTGTACGTAAGGGCACGCAGACGACACGCGTTGCCGTTGTCATATTCATTTGCGGCCCAGTGCTATTCCTCGGACTGTTTCTTGCCAGCCTAACCGATCTGGCCGCGATGGTTCTTCGCCTTGTTTTGTTGATATCCGCGACGTTTGTCCCCGCTATGCTTTATTTTTTATTCATTTCTGCCCGTCGCGAGAGTTTATTTAACGCGTTTGCTACCTACCTCGAACGTCTCGGGCTTCTTCGTCGCTGGTGGATCGCAGGTCCGGATGAGGCGACGCCGCGCCGGACCGCGCTGATCCTTGAGAGTCCGTTGCGCCGACGAAGGAGGGTCAAGAGCTATCTCGACCGCTTCGGAGCAGTATATGGCGGCTTATCTGAAAAATTCACGAGCGACTTTCTCACGTCAATCGAGACGGACGACGACAAAGCTTTGAGAAAGTTGAGCGCTGACGCGGCAGCGTTCGATTTTCCCACAGTGCTTCCGGTCCTCGGGGCCACGTGCCTCTTGTCGCTCGGTTGGCTCGGCACGTTACCGCCGGGAGTGTTCGAACCGTATCAGGGTAGTAATTTCTCGGCGTGGTTCAAAGGGATAATGACGCCGACCTCGCATCCGGTGACGTTCGCATTTCTCGGCGCATATTTTTATTCACTTCAAATGGTAATTAAGCGGTTCGTTCGCCGCGATCTCGGGGCGAATGCGTATAATGCAATATCGCTTCGCGTTTTGCTCGCTGTTATTGCGGTCTGGGTCGCGACTAGTGCTTTCAAGACCTTTGACCCCGCTTTCCAGGAATCCTCCCCATACGCCATGGTCGCTGCCTTCGCGATTGGCGCTTTTCCGCTGATCGTATGGCAGTTGATCACGGGGAGCCTGAAGAAATTCCCATTATTCCAGTTTGCCTTACCGAGCCTGACGGCTTCGCAGCCACTCGATGCAATCGATGGCATGACGATATGGCACCAAGCCCGTTTCGAGGAAGAGGACATTGAGAATATCCCCAATCTTGCCACTGCCGACATCGTCGATCTGATATTAAGCACAAAGATTCCTCCGCACAGAATGATCGATTGGATAGACCAGGCGATACTACTGACATATCTCGGAAAAGGCGAGGAGCAGGTCCGCTGCCGCGCCATCTTGCAAAAATACGGAATTCGGACCGCCACCTCGCTTGAAGCTGCCTGCCGAGCGACCGTGGAGGCCGGCCATGGAACCGCATTACCTCCTTTCAACGGGGAGGATGGGCGACGATTTCGTGCCATGGTGGGTCCGATGTATGATTGCCCGAATTTTATCCTCGCTCGTAACTGGCGCGGAATTGCCGACGCTCATCTGAGCGCCTCCGCGCTTCTGGAGCGCCCGATTCCGCCCAGGCCTCGGGTAGAGCGCAACATAGAACGGGTTGCTCCGGACGCCTCGGCCAATCGCTCTGAAGGTTCGCAGCCGATACTTGTCCCCGATTCGAGGCCAGATGAGGTGAGCGAAGATGATCGTGCTGGCGCCGCCGAAACCGCTGTCAGCGCGGTCACGCCGGACGGAAATCCTCCATCGGCACGTTAATGCCGCGAGCTGATCACGCTCGGGTTTAACCGATGATCGAACGGGAGAATGCGCGGGGGCGCGGGCCGACTCAACCCATCAGCTTGTCGATGGTGATCGGCAGGTCGCGCACGCGCCTGCCCGTGGCGTGATAGATCGCGTTGGTGATCGCGGCGGCGGTGCCGACGAGGCCGATGTCGCCCACCCCCTTGACCCCGACCCGGTTGATCTCGTCGTCCGCTTCGTCGACGAAGATCGCCTCGATGCCGTGCACGTCGGCGTTGACCGGCACGTGATAGTCGGCGAGGTTGTGGGTTATGAACCGGCCGAAGCGATGGTCGGTTGCGCTCTGCTCCAGCCCGCGTCAGCAGACGCGCTGCGACCGTCGAGCGCTTGCCGACCCGGCCGAATTGGGGCAGCATTGAAAAAAATGCCCCGGGCATTCCGGGACGACGTTCAAGAAAATTTGGCTGACCGGTCGGGAACGCGGCTTACGCGGCTGCGCGCCGCGTTACATCATCCGGGGACGCATCCCCCGGCAAAAGAAAACTGCACCCGCACGCGTCGGCCGAACCGGTGTCCGGATTCCGAAGTTCGCTCGGATTTGCCGCACGCTCTGATGCGAACTTCGGAATCCAGGACACCGGAAACGTTATGATTCTAGTGCCGCTTTGAACCCGAAGTTCGCAACGAATCTAGCGGCACGATTAGGCGAACTTCGGGTTCGCGGCACTAGCGGAAGGGAACGCGCCATGCTGCATCACCTGGAGCAACAGAAGTCGCTGACCGCGAACCAATGGAAAATCTTCACTGCCGCGACCATCGGCGACATGCTCGATTTTTATGATTTCTACCTGATCGGCTTCATCCTCGCCTTCGTGGTCAAGGGCTGGAACCTCACCTACGGCGAATCGGGTCTGGTCCTGCTGGCCTCGGGCATCGCCGCGCCGCTCGGCTCCCTGTTCTGGGGCTGGATGGCCGACAGGATCGGTCGGCGCAAGGTGATGATTCTCACGGTGCTCAACTTCTCGATCCCGACCGGGCTGATGGCGCTCACTCCCGAGCATGGGTGGATTTTCCTCTCGGTATGCCGCTTCTTCGTCGGCCTCGGGGTCACCGGCCTCTACACCGTCGACGTGGCGATCGTGCAGGAGTTCGTCCCGGCCTCCAAGCGCGGCTGGGTCACCGGGCTGACCACCTCGCTGCTGCCGGCCGGCACGTTGCTGGGCGCGCTCACCGGTGCCTACCTCGAGCACTATATCGGCTGGCGCGGCCTGTTCGCGGTGGGGCTGTTGCCGGCGGCGCTTACTCTCCTGATCCGCGCCTGGGTACCGGAGTCGCCGCATTGGCTGATCGGCAAGGGGCGGCTCGACGAGGCCCGCCGGTCGCTCGCCTGGGCGCTCCAGGTCGATCCGAAAGCGATCGATCTGCCGTCCGTCGCGCCGGTGATCGAGCCGGTGTCGTGGCACGAGCTGTTCAAGTATCCGCGCAGCCTGGTGGTCTCTTGTCTCACCGGCCTTACCCAGACCGGCAGCGTTGGACTGACCCTGTGGCTGACGACCTTGCTCGTGCTCGTGCTCAAAATCAGCCCGGCCGAGGCTTCCTTTCTGGTGATCTGGTTCGGCGTCGCCGGCATCCTCGGGCGCTTCTTCTGCGCCTGGATTTCCGACGCCATGGGCCGGCGTCCCTCGGTCGTGCTGTCCTGCTTGGCGGCGGCGGCGGCGACCTCGCTGTGCGGGTACTTGAGCGGCATACACATCGGCGCCGTTTCGATGTTCTACGTGATGGTGCTGCTGAGCGGCTTCTTCGGCAGCGGCAACTACGCCATCGTCGGCCCGTACATGGCCGAGGTGTGGCCGGCGAAGCTGCGCACCAGCGGCATGGGCTTCGGCTACGGGGTCGGCAATCTCGGCAAGTTCATCGGGCCCGCCGGGCTCGCGCTGATCGCCGGCTCGGCCAACTACGTGAGCCCGCAGGCAACCATGGATGCGCTGATCCCGGCGATGAACTACTTCGCGTTTTGGTTCGTGCTCGGCGCGGCGGCAATCTGGTTCATCGGATTCGAAACGCGCGGGCGCACCATCGACGAGATCGACAGCGCGCTCACCGCCCGGCCGCCGTCGCAGGCCAAAGCGGCGTAGCTTGATTGATCGACGCGCGGGCGTCATTTTCGGTCGTCATTCCCGGGCGCCGCGCAGCGGCGATCCGGGAATCCAGTAATCGCGGCTCTGGAATACTAGGTTCCCGATAGCCTCGCTTCGCTCGGCTTCGGGAATGACGAACGGCTGAGTCATTGCGGTAACGGAGAGGCCACCATGATCTCCTCGGTGATCGGCGGCGCCATGCTGCCCCACGCGCCCCAGTTCTTCACCCTGCCGGACACCGAGGACAAGGCGGTGGTCGCGCACGTGCGCGAGGTCGCCGCCGACATCGGGCGCCGCCTGCGCGCGCTCGAACCCGAGCTGTGGATCATTTTCTCCAACGACCACGCCGAGCAGTTTTTCCACACCGCCGCGCCCCCGTTCACGGTGCATGTCGGCGGCGAGGCGCACGGCGAATTCGCCGGCCACAAGTTCCATTGGGAGATTCCGAGCGAGACCGCGTTCGAGCTGGTGCGTCAGCTCTACCGCCAGAATTTCGATCCCGCCTTCACCTCCACGGCGAAAATCGATTACGCCATCGGCATTCCCCTGACGCACCTCGGCCATACCGGGCCGGTGCTGCCGATCTACGTCAACGCCTACCTGCCGCCGCAGCCGACCATGGAGCGCTGCTACGCCTTCGGCCAGGCGGTCGCGCGCACGGTCACGGCGCTCGGCCTGAAAACCGTCATTCTCGCGAGCGGCGGCATGTCGCATTTCCCCGGCACCGACCGCTATTCCAATCCGGAGCTCGAGTGGGACAAGCGCGCGCTTGACAAACTCGCGCAGGGCAATCTCAAGTCGCTGATCGGCTACGACGAGGCCGAACTCGACGACACCGGCAACATCGAGCTGCGCTGCTGGGCCTGCGCCGCCGGCGCGCTCGGCGAGCGCAAGCCCGACGTGGTCTCGCTCGATCCGAGCTGGCACCACAATTACGCTTCGCTCGCCTGGACCGGCGGCACGGCGGAGGACGACCGCGCGGCGCATTACCCGGCGATCAAGCCGGAGCTTGTCGAACTGACCTCGGCGCTGCACGGGCTTGCCCACGACCCCGCGCTGCGCGCGCAGTTTCTCAAAGACGCCGCGGCCTTCGCCGACCGCTTCCGCCTGCCGCCCGACCAGCGCGAGGCGCTGATCAAGCTCGACCTGCCGACCATGGTGAAGATGGGCGCGCACCCGCTGGTGCCGTTCCTGGCGCAATTGCAGATGCAGCGGGAGGCGCGTAGGGCGCAATAGCGCCGCCGGCGCGTATTGCGCCGTTCCACGCAAGGCGGCGCAGGCCTAATGCGCCCTGCACTTCACCGCTCACGGCAAAGCAAAGGATGCGGTCGACACCTTGAGCTTCCAGCCCTGCGCGGCCGTGCCGTTAAGATCGAGCTTGCCGGCGGTGAAATAAAGGCGCGCGGCATCGGTGCTCTTCGCCGTGCAGAAGCGGTCCTGCAGGTAATAGGGCGGCGTCGCCTGATAATAGAGCGTCGCCTCGACCGAGGCCGGGTCGCCGGCGAGCGGGGCGAGCGGCACACGGTAGACGAGCGTGTCGGCGCCGCCGGAGCGGTAGTCGGGATCGCCGTCGACGCCGTGCGGGCCGGCCTCGGCGGCCAGCGCCGCGTCGGCGCCGAGCGCCGCCGCGATCGCCGTACGCTCGGACAGCGGCAGGAAGCCGTGCGGCAGGATGCGGTTGTCCTTCACCTTGACACATAGCGAGAGGAAGCTCGTGGTCAACGGACCCGCCGACGTGGCGCCGCTCCCGCACACCGGCGTCGCAACATCGGCCGGCGCCGCCACCAGTTCCTCATAGATCTGCGCCTGCGCCTGCCGCTCGATCATCTGGTAGTGCGGCTGGTGCTTCGTCGCGTCGACCGGAGCGCAGTTCCTGTCCCGCCGCAGTTCGCCGTCGATCGCTTTATTATTCTCGTCGACGATGATGCCCAAGTTGTTGGTGCGGCCGGAAGCCCACAGCGTGTTCCCGTTGGCATCGAGCACGCGGAACTCGAGAAACGCGCGGCGGAATGCCACCCCGCTCGGGAATTTATGGCCGGTGTCGTTGACGACCGTCACCGTGGCGCTGAGCACGCCGGCATCGGTGTCGACGCTGTCGATCCTCACCTCGGCGGTGCGCTTCTTCGCCTGATCGAGGATCGCGCGCTCGGTCGCCTTGCTCGGATCGACGCCCTCTTTCGTGAGCATCGGATCCTGGGTGGGGATGCCGAGCACGTCGGGAAACTGCTGCGCCATTTTGGTGAGAAACAGGTTGAGCCCGACGAGCGTATGGCGGGCAAACCCCTCATGCCGCTCGAGGTCGATATCCTTCGGCGGCAGCGTGTGCTCGGCCTGGGGAAAAATGCCGTACTCCTGGATGCCGGCGATCTTGCTGCGCAACGGCGCGCCGTCGGCGGCGAGGTTTCCCATGTGGCAATCCTGGCACGACTTCGCCCGCGCGCCCGCGCCGCCCGGCAGATTGCCGTCCGGCGTCGTGCCGGTGCGGTAGGCGCTAAATGCCCATTCGGCATAGGTCGTCTGTTCGTACACGTAGCCGACCGTCTTGTCGCGATGGAGCACCGGCAGGTGCACCACGTGGCAGGAGCCGCACAGCTCGGAACTGCGGATCTGCGCGTTGTGCTCGGGCGCGATGCCGATCGCGTGTTTCATCGCGGCCGGCTTGGGGTTCTCGAATGGGCCGTAGATAACCGACGGCGACGCCATGAAAAAGCTGCCGGTGAAGGTGCGGGCAAAGCCCTTCTGGTCCGGCGTGAGAAACGCCTGGCGCTCGGCGATGCACGCGTTCTGCGGCTCGCCCGCGTATTTGGTGCGCTCCGCCGCGGTGAGCGCCATTTGATGGCAGGCGTTGCAGGTGACGCCGTCGCGGGCGAGCGCGCCGTAGGCGGCAGCGTGGGAGTCCCGCGCACTTTGGTCGCGCGGCTCCACGTCCACGCGCGGGCGCAGGAACGGATCGCAGCGTTTGCTCGCGGCGAAACGGTCGATCGCGAACTGGCGCTGGCCGCCGATGCCGTGGCAGCCGAGACAGGCGTCCTGCAGCTTGGCGGCGGAGGCGGGATGGAATTCGCCCTCGCTCGCTAGCTGCGCATAGAAGATGGGATCGCGGCCGCTGAGCCCCATCGGCGAGGTGCGCCACGTGGCGTAGGGGGAGATGTTGATGAGCTTGTTGCCCGGTCCCGGCTCGGTCATGTCGTACTGCAAGCCGGTGCCGTGCGCGTCGTGGCAGCCGACGCATTGGTCCGAGGTCAGGAACTGGCTCGCCGGCGTCGGTCCGTCCGCCGGCATCCAGACGTTGTCGTAGGTTTCCGACGGCAGCGCGAGCTTCGCGCGCGGCGGGATCGCGCCGACGGTGTTTTCCGCCGCGCCGTAGGTGTCGAGAAAGGCCTTGTCGAATTCCTTCTCCGCGGCCGGCGGCGCGGCGCCGGCGGTCGCGACCGCCTCGTGCTGATCGGGCACCGGTTCGAGATAGAAATCGTGGCTGAGGAAGACGAGCGGCTCGCCCAGCTCGCCGGCGATGTTGCGCAGCGACGCGAACGTGTGCTCCTTCGCCGAGGCGTGGCAGTTGGTGCAGTATTGGCCGAAGCCCATCAAGGGCAGCTCGTTTTGCGCGTTCGCGGGCCAATCGGGCTGCCAATCTTTGAGGTTGGCTCGCGCCGCCTTCCAGTCGAACCAGCCCCAGAACCAGCCGTCGTGCGATCCCTTGCTGTCGCGCACCATCAAGGCGATGCCCTTGGTCGGCTTGAGATGCTTCCAATCGGCAACGTCGGCGCAGGCGCTCGCCGGCGGCACGAACATTTCCTTGATCATCATCGCGCCGTCCGGCACCGGCTCGCGCGCGGCCGGCGCGTCCTCCGTCTGCCGCTGCGCCTTGAGCCACGCGAACATCTCCGGCGAGTACCAGACCAGCACCGCCGGATGGGTGCCGTAATAGGCGGCGCTCCATTTGCCGTTGCGGAACCTCGCGACGTAAGGGCCGGTATCGCGCAGGCGTTTGTCGGGCTTCCACCCGGCGGCTTCGTCGCGGTGGCAAAGCTTGCTCAGGTATTCGGCGAGCGTGCGTTCGTATTGGTCGAGCTGCCCGCTCGGCCGCCGCACCGCCGCATCGAGCTGCGCGCAACGCTCCTTGTCCGTGGGGACCAGCTCCTCGTCGCTCCTGGACGGGCAGGGGGCAGCTAATCCGTTGGCGGCGGGCAGCAGACACGCCAGCACCGCGGCCGCATATCGAATTCGAACCACGCTGCCCACGCCGGCGCCCCCCATCGATGCCGCTCGAGCGACACGCTTTAGGCTGGCAGAATGCGGGAGCTTCGCGCGCCGGGCAAGCCGTTTGTCATTGCGAGGAGCGAAGCGACGAAGCAATCCAGGGCGGAACGCGCGGTGCGGGTTGACCTGGATTGCTTCGCTGCGCTCGCAATGACCGGATGCTACGACGGCCTGTTGAGAAAAATCGGCAGGCCGCGCTTGTGGGCGTAGATCGGGCGGAAGCGCTCGGTGTTGTAGGTTGAGGCGACGTCGACCTTGCGCGGCCCGAGCTTGGGGTCGGGGATCGGGACGAGGTCGTAGCGGCCCTCGACCAGCGCCGACATCAGTCCGCTCTTGCCCGCCAGGATCGCGTCATAGGCCATGTTGCCGAAGGTGAGCGCGACGAGCTTGTCCATGAAATCGGGATCGCCGGAGCGCAGATCGTAGGTGAGGTCGGAGACGATCGTCTCCTCGTCGGTGCGCCGTTTGATCTCTTCGGCGAGCGCCTCGGCGATGTTCGCCTTCTTGCGGTGGCCGTAGGCGTCCGCCTCGCCGTATTGGCGCAGCTCGTAGCCGTCCCATTGCGCGCCTTCGCTCAGCACGATGAGCGCATAGTTGCTCGGGTTGGTGCGCTTGTCCTCAACGAGCAGCCGGATCAGCTTGTCGAGGTTCGCTTTATATTCGGGGATCAGGCAGCGGATCGAGGTGACGTAGGCGGTGTAGAGCGCGGTGAAGCCGGCGTCGCGTCCGAACACGCGGAAAATGCCGATGCGCTCGTGCGAGCCGACGGTGGTGCGCTGGCGCTGGATGGCGTCGCTCGCCCGCGTGATCGCGGTCGAAAAGCCGATGCAGTACTCGGTATTGCGCACGTCGTTGTCCATCGTCTTGGGGATGGCGATGATTTTGACGCCGAGCGCGTCGAGCTTGGCGGCGTAGCCGAGCGTGTCGTCGCCGCCGATGGCGATGAGATGGTCGATGCCGAGCGCCGAAAGATTGGCGATCACCTGCTTCGACACGTCCCAGGTGTTGGCGATCGCGCCGGGCTTGCCGTTGCCGGAGGCCGGGAACTCCTTGCCGGCGAGGTGCGGCGGCAGCTTGCGCATTTTCGCCGGGTTGGTGCGGCTCGAGTGCAGCACCGTGCCGCCGCGCCGGTCGATGGTGCGGGTATTGGCGCGGTCGAGCGGGATGACGTAGTGCGCCCGGCTCTGCGGGTCGTCGAGGTTGACGTGGGTCAGTCCCTCCCAGCCGCGCCGGAAGCCGATCACCTCGAAGTCGTCCTCGCTGCCGCGGTAGGTGACGCTCTTGATCACCGCGTTGAGCCCGGCCACGTCGCCGCCGCCGGTCAAAATGCCGATGCGCCTTTTGCTCATGGACCACCCCCTCGCGGGCGCCGCAATAAGCCCGAATCTGGCAACGCGCAGACGGCACGGTGGGTTCCCGTGAGCGTAGCCCGCATGGAGCGGAAGCGGAATGCGGGGTCCCGCCCCAGGACGCAGTGTGCGTAGCCCGCATGGAGCGACCCGACTTCGCTCGCTGTGCGAGCTACGTCGGGTTTGAGGTCCGCCGAAGCGCAAAGCGCGAAGGCGGAAGCGAAATGCGGGGGTCCCCGGATTACGCCCCGCTGCGCGGGGCTTCATCCGGGCTACCGGTTCGGACTACTCTCGCCCCCCGACGCACGAGGGGAGCCATGGGCCTGTCGGTCAAGAAAAGCGGCGCGGCACTGGGGGCGGAGATCGACTTCGATCTCTCCCGCGACCTTACCGAGCGTCGGTTCGGCGAGATCGAGGCGGCCTTCCACGACAACATCGTCGTCGTGTTCCGCGGCCAGGCGCTGTCGAACGAGCGCCACATCGAATTCAGCCGCCGGTTCGGCGAACTGGAGATCCACATCGTCAGGAAATACCTGCTGCCGGATCATCCCGAGATTCTGCGCATCTCCAACATTCGCGACGCGAACGGCGAGCTGATCGGGCTCGCCGACGCCGGGTTCACCTGGCACACCGACACGTCGTATTTGCAACGCCCGAGCCGCTGTTCGCTGCTGCACGCCATGGAAGTGCCAGTGCGCGACGAAAGGGCGCTCGGCGATACCGTCTTCACCAACACCATCGCCGCCTACGAGGCGCTGCCCGCGCGCATGAAACGTCGCCTCGAGGGGCTCAAAGCGGTCCACCGCTATTCCGAGCGCAAGCGCATCGAAAACAGCCCGCGCCCGAAGCTCACCAAGGCGCAGCTCGACGCGACCCCCGACGTGGCGCACCCGATCGTGCGCACCCATCCGGCGACCGGCCGCAAGGCGCTCTACGTCACCGAAGGCGAATGCATCGGCATCGACGGCATGCCCGACGAAGACGGGCGGCCGCTGATCGCCGCGTTGCACGCCCACTGCATCCGGGAGGAGTTCCAGTATCGGCACAAATGGCAGGTCGGCGACCTTCTGATGTGGGACAACGCCACCTCGATGCATCTTGCCATCTGCGACTATCAGCTCCCCGAGCGCCGCCTCATGTACCGCACCACCGTGATCGGCGGCGTCCCGGTTTGAGCCGATGCGTCATTGCGAGGAGGCCGCAGGCCGACGAAGCAATCCAGGAATCGCGCGCGTTGCCCTGGATTGCTTCGCTTCGCTCGCAATGACACCCTGATGGCATGACCAAACTCCATCTCGATCCCGCAACGACGCTGCCGGCCGACGGCGCCGCCGGCACGCTCGTCGGCCGCGCCTGGCTGCCGCAAGTCGAAGGGCCGGCGGTCGTCGCCGTGCGCGGCGACGGCCTCTACGACGTCTCGCGCGCGTTTGCGACCATGCGCGACCTCGCCGAGGCGCCCGATCCGGCGGCCGCGGTCGCGACGGTCAAGGGCGAGCCGATCGGCGCGCTCGCCGACGTGCTCGCCAACACCCCGGAGGAGGGGCGCGACCAGACAAAGCCGTGGCTACTCGCGCCGATCGACCTGCAGGCGATCAAGGCGGCGGGTGTCACCTTCGCCCAGTCGCTCATCGAGCGCGTGATCGAGGAGCAGGCGCGCGGCGCGCCCGAGAAGGCGGCGGCGGTGCGTGCCGAGGTCGAAGAGGCGCTCGGCGGCGCGGTCGCCGGACTCAAGCCGGGCTCGCCCCGGGCGGCGGAGCTCAAGCGGCTGCTGCAAACAAAAGGCCTGTGGTCGCAGTATCTCGAAGTCGGCATCGGCCCGGACGCGGAAATCTTCACCAAGGCGCCGCCCATGGCGGCGGTCGGCACCGGCGCGTCGATCGGTATCCTCGAACAATCGACCTGGAACAACCCGGAGCCCGAGATCGTGCTCGTGGTCAACGCGGCGGGCGCGATCGTCGGGGCGAGCCTCGGCAACGACGTGAACCTGCGCGATCTTGAAGGCCGCTCGGCGCTCCTCCTCGGCAAGTCCAAGGACAACAACGCCTCGGGGGCGATCGGCCCGTTCGTGCGTTTGTTCGATGCGACCTTCGCGCTTGACGACGTGCGCAAAGCCGAGGTGCGGCTCACGGTCGAGGGCGAGGACGGCTTTCGCCTCGAGGCGGCCAGCGCCATGGCGCGCATCAGCCGCGACCCCGCCGACTTGGTTAAGCAGATGATCGGGCCGCACCATCAGTATCCCGACGGCGCCGTGCTCTTCCTCGGCACCATGTTCGCGCCGGTTAAGGACCGCGACGCACCCGGCCAGGGCTTCACCCATCACGTCGGTGACGTGGTGACGATCGCGTCCGAGAAACTCGGCGCCTTGGTTAATCCCGTGACCACCTGCGACCGCGCGCCGCCGTGGCGCTTCGGCACCGCCGCGCTGATGCGGAATCTGGCGAAGCGGGAGTTGTTGTAGCCCGCATGGAGCGCCCCGCCTTCGCTCGCTGCGCGAGCTATGGCGGGTTTGAGGTCCGCCGAAGCGCAAAGCGCGAAGGCGGAAGCGCAATGCGGGGAAACAATCCCCGGATTGCGCCCCGCTGTCGCCCGCATGACGCTCGCGAAAGCGAGGGCGAGCCGCCCCCGGAAGGGGAGGTGGCGGTTGTCGGCGCCGGACATGCTGTCGTTCAGTCCTTGGTAAATTTGAGAATGTCTTCGACACATGCTTTGGTGTCGATCTCTGGATTGGCGCAGCCCTTGTTGACCGACGACCACAATCGGGGCACGGGGCACGCCCCGCCGGCTCGCTTCTTCGCGCAATCCTGCCACTGCGATAAAGCGCCGCTGACGTGGACCCGGACATTACCTTGACGTACGTCGTGCACCGCGTTCTGGAGATTGACCCGAAAGCGCTTGTTGCATTCGGCACAGGTCGTCGGCTTGCTTTTGTCGTCGCGCTTTGCCACCACCGGGCCCTGATCCTTCTTTTTGTCCGGGTCGTCGTTGTTTCTTGGTGCATCGCGCATCTCTCGAGCGGCGACCTTGCTCAACACTGCCGACCAAGTGGCAATTTCACCGGCCGGGCATCGCGCAATTGAGCACGCAAGGCGCATTTTTCGGATGGCGCTCCGCAACGAAGCGATCTGCGCGGGTACGTCCGACCCACAACTGCCGGGACTCCACGAATCGAGATCCGCTTCCGCGATAAGCAGATTGGCGCGGATGGTCCTACTCGCCTGCACACGCATTGCTTGCCGGAATACCGCAATCTTCCGATGCAGCATCGCGCGAAAGGCGGGAGCATTGGTGCAATTTTTTGGAATATTCAGATGCATGGCAGCAGCGCGATTGTTGAGCGCCGTTGCCGCTTCGTAGGCTGGGTCCGCACTCGCGGAGCCGCCGCCGCCCGAATAGCCTCCCGAGTTATTGTAGTAGGGGCGGGGCGGGGGCGGGCGGTATGGTGCAGGCGGAGGGGAGGCACCGGGACAATTGGCCACGCAATGGCCTGGTCCGACGCCCGGGACCTGCGCCGCCGCGACGGCCGGGAACGCCATGTAGACTGTGAGCGTCAAGGCTTTCGTGAGATTGCTTGCCATACGGATCGCATCTTAGGTCGGCCGCCATAATACGACTACTGGTAGACGTTGCAATCGTACTTTGCGGTCCCCTATGACTTGACGCTTCAATTGTGGACGAGAATCCATACGGCGGCCATCGCCTCGTATCCTCCGGAGGTTGTGAGTCGACTATTAGGTGTCGATCAGCTGGAACTGTTCCAGCCCCATGCAGCGCATCTGTGGTCGCGATACTTCGAAGTCGGCATCGGGCCCGACGCGCACCATCAGTATCCCGACGGCGCCGTGCTCTTCCTCGGCACCATGTTCGCGCCGGTTGAGGACCGCGACGCGCCCGGCCAGGGCTTCACCCATCACGTCGGCGACATGGTGACGATCGCGTCGGAGAAACTCGGCGCCTTGGTTAATCCCGTGACCACCTGCGACCGCGCGCCGCCGTGGCGCTTCGGCACCGC
>Ga0187784_10001901_pt1 | contig 16674 bp, 13 predicted proteins | sample 1015_SJ02_MP15_2_FD_132964 | JGI IMG/M metagenome (GOLD analysis project Ga0187784, IMG submission 132964) | Tropical peat soil microbial communities from peatlands in Department of Meta, Colombia - 1015_SJ02_MP15_20_MG | ecosystem: Environmental > Terrestrial > Soil > Wetlands > Peat | place...
ATCGGCGCGGCCGATGCGTCCGCCGGCATTGATGCGCGGGCCGAGCAAAAAACCGAGGTGCCAAGCTTCAGGCGGCCCGTTCAGCCGCGCCACGTCCATCAAGCTCACATGGCCGACGCGCTGGCGACGGCGCAACGCGATCAAGCCCTTGGCCACGAAGGCGCGGTTGAGCCCGATCAGCGGCACCACGTCGGCGACCGTGCCGAGCGCCACGTCGTCGAGTAGTGTCAGCAGATCCGGCTCCGGTCGATCCGTGGTCCAAAAGCCGCGGGACCGCAAGAGGCGGTTCACCGCCACCACGGTCATGAAGGCGAGCCCGACGGCGGCGAGGTGGCCGAGGTCGGAGAGGTCGTCGCGGCGGTTCGGATTGACGATGGCGACCGCCGGCGGCAGCGTTTCGTCGGCCTGATGGTGATCGATCACGACGACGTCGAGGCCGAGCGCACGCGCCTGCGCAAGCGGCTCTATGCTGGTCGTGCCGCAATCGAGCGTGATCAGGAGCGCGGCGCCGCGCGCGGCGAGCGCCCGTACTGCCTCGACATTCGGCCCATATCCTTCGAACAAACGGTCGGGAATGTGGATCAGGGGATCGACGCCGCCGCAGCGCAGAAAGCGCGTGAACAGCGCCGCGGACGTCGCACCGTCGACGTCGTAGTCGCCAAAAATGCCGACCGTCTCGCCGCGCGTGATCGCGTCGGCGATCCGGCCGGCCGCCGCCGGCATGGCGGTGAGCACGTTTGGATCGGGCATCGATCGCCTGATCGTCGGATCGAGGAACGCCTCCACGGCGTCGACCTCGACATTGCGGCCGGCGACGACCCGAGCGAGCAACTCCGGCAGCCCGTGCCGCTGCGCGATGGCAAGCGCCCGTGCCGAGCTGCGCTCGTCCAGCCGGGGCCGCCAGGCGCGCCCTGCCGCCGAGTTCTCGACGCCGAGGAAGAAGCTGTTGCTCACGGTGAACTGGCGTGATTCGAAGCCCATGACGCTACATTAGCCGATTCACGCGGAAGCCGCTCGCTCGGCGGCGCCGCGCACGCATGCGGCTCACCCGCAGCTTTCCTGCCAGGCCGCGAGTACACCACCGCTCCGGCCCGCACCGTCGCTTTTGCCTACGGCGCGTCGGCACCGAAATAGCGGCTGCCCCAGCGGCCGCCGCGAACCAGTGCCGCCACCTCGGACCTGATGATCTCCAGAACGGCCTTCGTCTGCGACGTAAACGGACGCTCGTTCGACCAGGCGACGAACAGCGTGCGATGAAACGAAGAACCCCTGAAGGGGACCATGACCAGGCGGCCGAGCTCCACTTCCTGCGCCACATTGCCGAGCGGCAGGACGGTGTAGGCGTTTCCGGCCTGGACCAGCTGCTTGATCGCGATGAGCGAATCCACCTCGTACACGATCCGCAGCGTCCGTCCGATGAACTTGAGATGGTTCTCGACCGAAATGCGCAGCCCGTTGTGGCGCGGGGGAAGCGCCAGTGGAAGCCGCGACAGATCGGCGATAGCCACCGATCGCGACTGCGCCAGCTCCTGCTCGGGCGCGCAGATCAAAAAGTGCTCCTCGGACGCGAGCGGCTCGGTGTGAAGAACGTCGCTGGTCAGCGTGTGGTCGTAGAGAATTCCGAGGTCCAGCCGGCCGACGATGAGCCACTCGATGATGAACCCTGTCCAGCCGTCGATAATGCTGATGCCGATTTGCGGGAACGTCTCCAGCACTTTCTGCAACAAGACGTGCGAGAGCGAGTGGCTGACCGCTTCGGGCAGACCAACGTCGACCCGACCGGCCGCGGAGCGAGCGAGCGCCGTTACTTCCACCCTGGCGCGATCGAGATCGCGCAGAACCGATTTTATGCGCTCCTGGAACAATTCGCCCGCCCTGGTCAGCGCAATTCCGCGGCCGTGCCGTTCGAACAACTGGACGCCGAGTTCGCCTTCCAGGGTATGGATGTGCCGCGTGAGCGCCGGCTGCGCGACGCGTAGCCGATTGGCGGCCTTGCTCACGCTTTGCAGGTCGCTCACCGTTGCGAAGTACTGCAGCTGGCGGAGATTCATGCTTGGCACGTGATCCGATCGCGCCGCCAGAGGCGCCGATAACCTATATCATTTTCGATATAAGTCGGCCATCAAAATAGTATTGGTGCGACAACCAAACCGATCGCAAAATTCATATCGACGTCCGGCAGTGATTGGGCCCGAGGTAGAGGCCGAACGAAACCGCCGGCGATCTCTCAGAGCCGCCGCTAGGAGACCGGGAGAAGAATAACCATGGCACCGCACATTGTTGATCTCACCGTCACTCTGACAAACAACATGATCTGCCATAAGTTTTTCCCGCGGCCGGTGATCGTTCCGCTGTTCACCCACGACGAGATGGAAACTTGGGGCCTCGGCGTACCGGGCGACAAGCTCGGCGGTTGCACCACGTATCTCGGCATCATGGACCATGTGGGAACACATATCGACGCGTTCGTTCACACCAAAAGAGGCGGTGCCACCATTGACGAAATGCCATTGGATTTGTTCATGGGAAAGGCAGTATGCCTTGACCTTAGGCACATTCCCGACCTCGGCGATATCGACGTCAAGGATTTGGAGGAGGCGGAGAAGAAAAGCGGCGTCAAGATCGACGGTCACATCGTTCTAATTTGCACCGGCCTGCATGCGCGGCACTTCCCGCGTGAAAGTGCGGTGCATTCGAATGCTGGAATAACCGCAGCGGCGACCCATTGGCTCGGCGACCGCTCGCGTATCCACGGCGTCGAAGGACCCTCGACCGACAAGCCCAGCGAGACATTTTATCCGAACCACCGCGTTTGCCGTGATCGGGGGCTCACGCATTATGAGTGGCTCTGCAACCTCGAGGAACTGCTCGGCAAGGGCGAGTTTCAGTTTCAGGGATTGCCCCTGAAGATCGGCAAGGGCAGCGGGTCGCCGGTGCGCGCGATCGCGCTACTCGACTAGCAGTAGGACTGCGAAAGCGCCTGGCCGGCTTGGGTTGGGCTGCAGCGGTCTTCAACACGCGTTGGGGGGACGCACGACGGTAGAGGAATGGCGCGGGTCGAGCGCGGAGTGCTAGCACGATGACCGACTTCTCATTCATGACCGCGTTGGAGTTGCGGAAGCTGATCCGCAACAGGTCGGTCTCTCCTGTGGAACTGGTCGAGAGCACGCTGGCGCGGATCGAGGCCACGCAGCCGACGCTCAACGCATTCGTCACCGTCACCGGAGACTTGGCGATGAACGCTGCGCGCAAAGTCGAGGCGGCGGTGATGGCGGGCGAGCAAATTGGTCCGCTGGATGGAATTCCGGTCTCCATCAAGGACCTCACGGCGGTCAAAGACGTCCGTTGGACTTCCGGATCGCGCACCGCCGAAAAACTCGTTGCGGCGGTCGATTCACCGGCGTCCGAGCGTGTGAAGGCCGCGGGCGCGTGCCTCGTTGGCAAGACGACGACCACGGAATTCGGCTGCAAGCCTTCGAGCGACAGCCCGCTCACCGGCATCACGCGCAACCCTTGGAATCATGGCAAGACCACGGGAGGGTCCAGCGCCGGCGCCGCGGCCAGCGTCGCCGCCGGGATCACACCATTCGCGCTCGGCACCGACGGCGGAGGCTCGATCCGGATCCCGTCGTCATTCTGCGGCTTGTTCGGCATCAAGGCGCATTTCGGCCGGGTGCCGCTCTACCCTGCTCCGGCAACACCGACACTCGCCCATGTGGGGCCGATGGCCCGCACGGTGCGCGACGCCGCATTGCTGCTTTCGGCCGTGTCCGGATTCGATGAACGCGACCCGGCTGCCGTCGCGGCGCCGGTCCCGGATTATCTTGCGGCCTGCGAACAGTCGCCGCGCGGATTGCGCGTCGCCTGGAGTCCCACGCTGGGCTACGGCAAGCCAATCCCGGAAGTCCTCGAGGCGACGTCGCGCGCCGCGCGCGTCTTCGAGGATCTCGGATGCACGGTGGAACTGGTCGAGACTATATTCGCCGATCCGATCGATCTTTGGATGGCCGAGTTCTATGCCGGCGTCGGTACGCGCCTGAAGGAGCCGCTGACCAATCGACGCGATATCATCGATCCGACGGTGGTCGAACTGCTGCGCACCGCGCTGGATCAAACAATCGACGGTTATTACGGCCGCGTATTCGGACGATACGAGTTTCGCGATCGGCTGCGCAACTTCTTCGGCTCGTACGACCTGCTGTTGACGCCGACCACGCCGACGCCGGCCTTCGACATCGGCCGCGAACTGCCGCAGGAGTTCGATGGCAGCAGTATCGTAGCGTGGGTGGCCTACACCTACCCGTTCAACCTTTGTGGAAATCCGGCGGCCTCCATTCCCTGCGGTTTCACCGAGGCAGGCCTGCCGATCGGTCTGCAGATCGTGGCACGCGCCATGCATGAGGTCGACATCTTCCGAGCGGCTGCGGCCTTCGAGGCGGCGCAACCTTGGATCGACCGAAAGCCAGCCGCCCACTGAGCGGTTGTCGCGCCGACCATCCGGCGCTGCGGCTGCAAAACGAGGAAGCAAATACTGCAACCAAACGGAGGTTCGAATGCCTAGACCCTTATCCGGCCGGATGTTGCCTGCCGCCCTCGTCGCGGGCGCCCTGACGGCACCCAGCGTCGTCTGGGCGCAAGACATCAAGATCGGCTTCGCCGGGGCCCTGACTGGGCCCGCCGCTTACGTCGGCCTCGAGATCAAGCGGGGTGCGGAAATAGCGATCGATGAGATCAACGAGCATGGCGGAATCAAAGGTCGCAAACTTGTTCTGGTCGCGCGCGACGACGAGCACAACCCGGTCAAGACCGTCGCCCAATACCGCGACCTCGTCGAGCGGGAAAACGTGGTGGCGATGATCGGCGCCACCAACAGCGCCTCGATGCTCGCGGTCGCCCCGATCGTCAACGATACTCTCAAGGTGCCGGTCATTTGCCCGACTACCGACGCAACCGCCATCACCGAGAACGACGCCAAGAAGGAGGGACGCGACAACTATCTGTTCCGCGTCGGCATGTACGGAACGGGTCAAGCCAACTTCATCGTCGACACCATGGTCAAGAAGTTCGGCTACAAGAAAATCGGTTTGCTGAACTGGACCGGCGGATGGGGCGTCACCGGGCGGAATGAACTGCTGCGCCGGGTCAAGGAGCTTGGCCTCACGCCGGTCGGCGACGAGACCTTCGAGAACAGCGACACCGACATGACGCCGCAGTTGATCAAGCTCCGACAAGCAGGAGCAGAAGCCATATTGAATTACGGCTTGGTCAGAGAGAACACGTTCCTGGTGCAGACCAAGAGCAAACTATCCGACGAGACGCCCTTCGTCTCGGCATGGGGCATCGCCGGGCCGGCGTTCTGGAAGGCGGCAGGTCCGATTGCCGAAGGCGTGCTCACCAGCACGACGGTCACCATCGACGGTCCTCAGTCGCCGGAGCGCACCGCATTCATCGAGAAATACAAGGCGAGATACAAGCAGAACTTCGAAGGACCGGTATTCGTCGTCGGCGCCTACGACGCGGTCTATCTGTACAAGCTGGTCATGGAGCGCGACGGCACCGATCCAAAGGCCGTTCGCGACGGCCTGGAGAACGTCCCGTCGTTCAAGGGGCTGGTCAAGGCATTCGATCGGCCGGTCTTTACTCACGATCGTCACAACGCGCTGACCGAAGACGACATGATCATGACCCGATGGACCAATGGAGCCATGCTCCCGGTCATGTTCGACGACAAAGGTCCGTACGTGCAGACCGACGCGGCCACCAGGAAATACATCGACAAGAAGAACCTCTCGTTGATGTAATCGAGGCGATCCGCCGCGCCCCGGCGTCCGGCGTCGGGGCGCGGCTCGACCCCGGCCACAAGCCTCGCATGCGCTCGTGAGACGGCGATCCCGATGTATTTTTTCCTGCAAATCGCGCTCAGCGGAATCGCCACCGGCGCGATCTACGGATTGATCGCCGTCGGCTACAGCTTGACGTTTCTGACGACGCGGGTGCTCAATTTCGCGCTCGGCATGTGGGTCATGGTGGGCGGAATGCTCACCTTCTCGCTGGTCGTTCAGTACGGCATCAATCCCGTCCTGAGCCTGGCGGCGGTCTTGTTGGCAATGACCGCAATGGGCGTCGCGGCCGAGCGCGTTTCGGTGTTTCCGTTCCTGCGTGCCGGCAGCGACGTGTGGGTCATGAGCACGCTCGCCGTCGGGTTTTTGTTCATCGATTTCGCCGAAATCATCTGGGGCCGCAGCCCCAATCCGGTGCCGGGCCTCTTCGGCAGCCAGCCGGTGCGGTTCGGCGCCTTATCGGTGCTGCCGCAACAGATCGCCATATTGATAACCGCCGCCGTGGTGTTTGTCGCCCTCGATCTGTTCTTTCACCGGACTCTCCTCGGCAAGGCCTTTCGCGCAGTCGCCCACAGCGATCAGGTCAGCACGCTGATGGGCGTCAATGTGCGACGAATTCAGGCCGGCTCGTTCGCGGTGGCATGCGGTTTGGCCGGCCTTGCCGGCTTCATGGTGGTTCCGCTCACTCTTGCGGAACCGCAGATGGGCACGGTGCTGGGCCTTAAGGCGTTCGCGATCGCGATCATCGCCGGCCTCGCTGCGCCGCGCGGAATTTTGCTTTGCGGCCTCGGCTATGGGGCGCTGGAAGGCCTGATATCCGGATATCTGTTTACCGGCATCCGCGACATTCTCGGCTTCTCGCTGATGATCGTGGTGTTGTGCTTCAAGCCGGAGGGTTTGTTCGGCCGTCCGCAGGAAGAACGCGCATGACGCGGGCGCGGGTGGGAGCGGGACTGCTCGTTCTCGTGGTTCTGATCGCCGTGCCCGCAGTCGCGTCCGGGACCTATTACACCTATCTGGGAATGATCGTTTTCATCTACGGCATCGTCGCCATCGGCCTGAACATCCTGGCCGGCTACGCCGGGCAGCTTTCCCTCGGGCACGCGGCGTTGATGGCCGTCGGGGCCTACACCACGGCGCTGCTGTCGAAGGCCGTGGCGCATGTGCCGCTCTTTGCCGCGACCGGTATCCATATTTGGCTCGGCGTCGTTGCCGGGACGGCAGCCGCGGCGCTGTTCGGCGCTCTCCTGGCCATCCCGGCATTGCGGGTGAAGGGGCCCTATCTTGCGATGGTGACCATCGCGTTCGGGTGGGTCATCTTCAAGGTTCTCCAGGAGTGGAGCTCGGTGACCGGCGGCGATCTCGGAATCTCCGGAATTCCCAAGCCTCGCATCGCCTCGATGACGCTCGGCACCAACCAGTTCTACTACGTCGTGCTGGCGATTTTCCTGGCCGCACTGGTCGCCCAATACCGTCTGGTCAATTCCGAGTTCGGGTTGCGCCTGCGCGCCATGAAATACAGCGAGATCGGCATCGCCTCGGTCGGGGTCAACGTCTATCGCGCCAAAGTCGCGGTGTTCACGCTCAGCGCGGCGTTTGCCGGCCTCGGCGGGACCCTGTTCGCGCACCAGCAGAACTACATCAGCCCGGACAATTTTCAGTTCTTCAGCTCGGTTTTCTTCTTGCTGGCCGTGCTGTTCGGCGGCGCCGGGACCCAGCTCGGGCCGCTCATCGGCGCCGCCGTACTGACCTTGCTGCCGGAAATGCTGCACGACATCGACACCTACCGCCTGATCGTGTATGGCGTCTTCATCCTGATCACGCTTTACCTGCTGCCCAACGGGGTGATGGGCGCCCTTGAGCGCCGCGCTCCGCAACCGGCGCGCGATCGGCCGAACACGGACCGCATTCCGCTGGCGCCGCGATGGATCGCTCAGGGCGGCGGCGCTTCCTTCGATGTCCGCAACATCTCACGGTCGTTTGGCGGCTTGCAGGCGCTGCGCAACGTATCGTTCCATGTCGCACGCGGCTCCGTCCACGCGCTGATCGGGCCGAACGGAGCCGGAAAGACCACCCTTATCAACATCCTGACGAGCTTCTATCAGCCGGATTCGGGCGAGGTCGCAATGGATGGCGCCGTCCTTAAGCTCGCATCGTTCTCCGACGCCGCCCGCAACGGCATCGCCAGAACCTTTCAGACCGTCAAGCTGTTCGGCGACCTCACCGTGCTCGAACACGTGATGACGGGCTTCGCGCCGCACTCGCACGCCGGAATCCTGAGCGCGCTCATCGGCGGAAGGCGCATACGTGCCGAGGCGAAACGTTTCGTCGAGGAGGCGCGCGAGCTGATTAGATTCGTCGGGCTGGAAGGATTCGAGGACAGCTCGGCCAGCCAGCTCGCCTATGGCCATCGCCGCCTCGTGGAGATCGCGCGCGCTCTGGCGGTGCGCCCGCGAGTGCTGCTGCTGGACGAACCCGCGGCAGGACTGGTCGCACGAGAAATCGAAGCCCTGGCGGGCGTGATCCGGCGCTTGCGTGAATACGGCATGACCATCCTGCTGGTCGAACATCATATGGACCTGATCGTGAGCGTGTCCGACCGCATCACCGTGCTCGACTACGGCGAGGTCATCGCCGAAGGCTCGCCGGCCGCGATCCAACAGGATCCGCGGGTGATCAGCGCCTATCTGGGAAAATCTCTTGCCGCTGCTTGAGGTCAAAGACCTGCACGTCGCCTACGGATCGCTGGAAGCGGTCAAAGGCGTATCGTTTCACGTCGACCCGCATGAGATGGTGACTATCCTCGGCAGCAATGGCGCCGGAAAGACGACGACCTTGCGCACGTTGACCGGCCTCACCCGACCTTCTGCCGGCGAAATCTGGTTCGACGGCAAAAATCTCGCTTCCGTCCCGCCGTATTCACTTCCCGAACTCGGCATCGTGCTCGTGCCGGAAGGCCGGCAGTTGTTTCCCGAACACTCGGTGCTGGAGAATCTGCAACTGGGTGCCTACCATCGGCTGCGCAAGGGCGAGTGGGCCGCATTTCAGCAGGACTTGAGCTTGATATTCGAATTGTTTCCCCGTGTCCGCGAGCGCCTCACGCAGGCCGCCGGGCTCTTGAGCGGGGGCGAGCAGCAAATGGTCGCCATCGCCCGCGCGTTGGTAGCGCGGCCGCGGCTCCTGATCCTCGACGAGCCCTCGCTCGGTCTTGCCCCCAAGGTCGTGGAAGCGATTTTCCATGCCCTTCGCAGCTTCCGCGGCAAAGGGATCACGATCCTGCTCGTCGAGCAGATGGCTCTGATCGGGCTGGAAATCTGCGATCGAGCCTATGTGCTGGAGGGAGGCCGCGTTGCGCTCTCCGGGCGGCGCGATGAGATCATTTCCAATCCGGCCATTGTCGATGCGTATCTGGGAAAGCGTTAGCCAGTCTGATCTGGTTCAGAGCGGAGTCTCCGTTGTCAGTGCATGTTCCGGAAAAACTGGATGCCGGTTTTTCTGCGAAGAGATTGAGGCTTAAAATTTATCCAGCTGCCGATGCTCGGCTCGGATCCAGCGCACCGTGCCGGTGACCGAGCGCATGACCACCGTCTCCGTCTCGACTCTAGCCTGGCCGAACTTGACGCCGTGCAGCATGGGGCCGTCGGTGACGCCGGTGGCGGCAAACAGGCAATCGCCGCGCACCATGTCCTCGATCTCATATTTCCGGCGCGGATCCTCCACGCCCATCTTGGCGGCGCGCTTGCGCCGATCCTCAGTATCGAGCACGAGCCGCGTCTGCATCTGGCCGCCGATGCAGCGCAACGCCGCCGCGGCGAGCACGCCCTCGGGAGCCCCACCGATGCCGAGATAAATGTCGACGCCGGTCTTGTCGGGATCGGCGGTGTGAATGACGCCCGCCACATCACCGTCGCTGATCAGGCTCACCGTCGCCCCGACCTTGCGGACGGCGCCGATCAGGTCGGCGTGCCGCGGACGATCGAGAATCATCGCCGTTATGGATTCGGCGGGAACGCCCTTGGCCTTGGCCAGATTGATGATGTTCTCTTCGGGCGGGGCATCGAGATCGACCACGCCTTTCGGATAACCGGGTCCTATCGCGATCTTTTCCATGTAAACGTCGGGCGCGTGCAGGAGCGTGCCGTCTTCGGCCATCGCCACGGTGGCGATGGCGCCCGGCATGTTCTTGGCGCACAGCGTAGTGCCTTCGAGCGGATCGACCGCGATGTCGACTTTCGGACCGGCTCGGTTGCCGACCTTCTCACCGATGAACAGCATCGGCGCCTCGTCCAGTTCCCCCTCCCCGATCACGACGGTGCCGTCGATCGGCAGTCTGTTCAGCTCGCGCCGCATGGCGTCGACGGCGGCCTGGTCGGAGGCCTTCTCCGCCCCGCGGCCACGCAATCGCGCCGCGGAGACCGCGGCCCGTTCAGTGACGCGCACGATCTCGATGGTGAGCACACGCTCCAGAAGCAGACTCGATGGAACGGTGATGGACGACATAGGACGAATCTCCCTGGGCGACGGAGGCCGTCGGCTCAATTTTTTTCGATGCGAATCACTTGCGGGCGGCCGGAGATGACACGATCGCGGCGAACGGCCGCGAGCGCCTTGCGCACTGCGTCCTCCGTGGTCGCATAGGTGATGAGAATAACGGGGACCGGCTCGCCCGAACGTCCGGACTGACCGTTGCCTCGCGGCGGGACTTCGTGGCGCTGCACGATCGATTCGATCGAGATTTGCTGTTGCGCCAACCGGCGCGCGATAGTCGCCGCCGAACCTGGCCGGTCGCGCGCCAGGAGGCGGATATAGTAGCCCCCTTCATGGCGCTGCATCGGTGCCTTGCGGACCGCGGTCATGCGGTCTGCCGGGCGGCCGAACGGCGGACTGCAGACCCCGCGCGCGATATCGGCGAGATCGGAGACCACGGCTGAAGCCGTCGCCATGCCGCCGGCGCCGGGCCCGACGAGGGTGATCGGCGCCAGGCCTTCGGCGTCCACCGTCACCGCGTTGGTCACGCCCATCACTTGGGCGATGGCGGACTCCTTCGGCACCATTGTCGGATGCACGCGCTGCTCGATGCCGGCCTCGGTTCTCACCGCCACGCCCAACAACTTGACGCGATAGCCAAGCTCCGCCGCGGCATCCAGATCGGCAAGCGTGATCGACGAGATGCCTTCCACGTAGATCGCGTCGGGATCGACTTTGGTGCCGAAGGCCAAGCTGGCCAGAATTGCAAGCTTTTGCGCAGTATCGTGTCCCTCGACGTCAAAGGAAGGATCGGCTTCCGCGTAGCCCAGGGCTTGCGCGTTGCGCAGGCAGTCGGCGAACGCGAGCCGGTCCTGCTCCATCCGCGAGAGGATGTAATTGCAGGTGCCGTTGAGGATGCCGTAGATGCGCGTGAACGAGCTTCCATTCAAACCCTCGCGCAGCGTCTTTATGATGGGAATTCCGCCGGCGACCGACGCCTCGAAGTTGAGCGCTACGCGATGCCGTTCGGCCAGCGCTGCAAGCTGGTCGCCGTGCCGGGCCAGCAGCGCCTTGTTGGCGGTCACCACCGGCTTGCCTGCCCGAAGCGCGGTCTCCACCGCACGGCGCGCCGGATCGCCCGCCCCGCCGATCACTTCCACCAGCACGTCGATTGCGGGATCGCGCGCCAGCGCCACGGGATCGGCGACCCAGCGAAATTTCTTCAGGTCGATACCGCGCTTCTTACCGCGCGATCGCGCGCTCAGCGCGGCAATCTCGATCGGTCGGCCGCAGCGGGCGATGAGCTTGTCGCGCCCTTGCTGCAAAAGGTGAACCACGGCCGTGCCGACCGTTCCCAGCCCGGCAAGACCGACTTTCAGCGGCTCGGCCATGGAGATTTGCCAACCGGCGATAGGAGCGACGCCGGGTCAGCGTCGCGTCGCGAGAGGTACGACGTTGTGCAGCATTTCCGGAGCGGTTTCAAGAAAGCGCCGGACGCTGCGGGCGGCCTGGCGGATGCGCTGCTCATTTTCCACCAGCGCGATGCGCACATAGCCCTCGCCGTGTTCACCGAAGCCGGCCCCCGGCGATACCGCGACGCCCGCCTTCTCGACCAGCAACGTGGCGAATTCCACGCTGCCGAGTGACCGGAGCGGTTCCGGTATCGGCGCCCAGGCGAACATGGAGGCCTGCGGTGAAGGCACATTCCAGCCGGCTCGGCCAAACGATTCGACCAGGGCATCGCGCCGACGCCGGTATGTGGCTCGCATCTCATCGATGCAGTCGTCTGCGCCGTTGAGCGCTGCCGTCGCGGCCACTTGGATTGGAGTAAACGCCCCGTAGTCCAGATAGGATTTGACCCGCGCGAGCGCCGCGATGATGCGCTCGTTGCCGACGGCAAAGCCGATCCGCCAACCGGGCATCGAATAGGTTTTCGACATCGACGTGAATTCCACGGCAACCTCGATCGCACCGGGAACCTGCAAGACCGAGGGCGGTGGATCGTTGTCGAAATAGACTTCGGCGTAAGCCAGATCCGACAGAACAAGTAATCCGTGTTTTCGCGCAAAGGCCACCAAGTCGCGATAGAAATCGAGGTCCGCCACACAAGCCGTCGGGTTCGAGGGGTAGCACACCACGACGGCGATCGGTTTGGGGATGGAATGCTTCACGGCGCGCTCGAGCGCCCCGAAGAAGGCGGCGTCGGTCTCGACCTGTACCGAGCGGATCGCTCCGCCGGCCATGAGGAACCCGAAGACGTGGATCGGATACGTCGGGTTGGGAACGATGATGATGTCGCCCGGCGCAGTGATCGCTTGCGCGACGTTGGCGAAGCCCTCCTTGGAGCCGAGCGTGGTGACGATTTGCGTCTCGGGGTTGAGCTTGACGCCGAAGCGACGCGCGTAATAGGCGGCTTGGGCGCGGCGCAGCCCCGGTATGCCCTTGGAGGACGAGTAGCGGTCGGTGCGTGGTTTGCCGAGCGTCTCCTTGAGCTTCTCGATGACGTGCGCGGGGGCCGGCAAATCGGGATTGCCCATGCCGAGATCAATGATATCGGCGCCGCCGTTGCGTGCCGCCGCCTTGGCGCGGTTCACCTGCTCGAAGACGTAAGGCGGCAGCCGGCGGATGCGGTAGAATTGTTCCATGTTGTCTCGACGAGTTTCAGTCAATGATCACCCGAAGGTTTGCGGTGATTGTATCATGGCTTCGAGTTGGCGGCAGCCGGCGCCTGCGCAGCCGCTTGAACTGCCGGCTGTTGGGCCGACGAAGGCGGCTTCGCCGGCCGCACATTGGCAGGGGCATTTGGCGAGGCATTGGCCGGGGCGGCATTCTGCGTGCCGGTGCTCAACTTGTTGCGCGCAGAAATAAGATCGTCGGTCGCCTGCTTGACCTGGTCGGGCGTGAGCGGCGTGTCGGACCGCGGCGGCGGCACGTCGTGGATCGCCGGAAAACCGACCTCGGGGGAACACCCTGCAACGAGCATACCGGCCGATGCAGCAATCGCTGCGACGGACAGCACCCTTCCCGCACGCACACGCTTCATCGCACTCTCGCAGCTCGGCACATTGGTCCCCGACATGGTGCGCCGGCGCCTGGCCCGGCCCGACCGGGCTCGGTTCCGCCGTCCGCCCCGATCAGCTTCAAACACTTACCTCAATGATTTATAAAGCATTAACTCTAAAGATCACACCGGGCCGGAGCTACGACGCGAAATATGTCGAAACAAGGACCCGGGCTAGTCCCGCGTCGCGCGTTTGCGACAGCTGCCAGGGCGCCTTGCACCCATGATCCGAGAAGGCCATTTCTGAGCAAAAGGCCCATTTGACTGCCCTTTGGGCACTGAGGAAACGCTCGTGCGGGGTCCAGCGCAAGAACCGAGTAAGGTTGGTGGCCTCGACGTCGAGGAGTTTGCGCGCAATTTGGCGCGCCTTGTCGAGGAAGGGGGACGGGCGCTCGCCGCCTATCTCAAACCCCGGGAAGAGGGCCGCGCCTCCACGGGCGCCACGGAAGAGGTGGCCGAAATTGTCAAGACGCTCGGTCATGTCGCGCAGTATTGGCTAGCCGATCCACAGCGCACGGTCGAACTGCAGACCCGGCTGGGCAGGGCCTATCTCGATCTGTGGGCCACCGCGGTCAAACGGCTGACCGGAGAACCGAGCCCGCCGGTCGCCTCGCCGCCGGCCACCGACAAACGCTTCGCCGACCCGGAGTGGACGTCGAACCAGTTCTTCGATTTCCTCAAGCAGGCCTACCTGCTCACCGCGCATTGGGCCGACGAGCTGGTCAGCACCGCCGAGCTCGACCCGCATACCAAGCAGAAGGCCGAGTTCTACGTGCGGCAGATCGCCAACGCGCTCTCACCCTCCAACTTCGTTTTGACCAATCCGGAGCTACTGCGCGAGACGCTTGCCACCAACGCCGACAACCTGGTGCGGGGCATGCACATGCTCGCCGATGACATCAAAGCCGGCGGCGGCGATTTGAAAATCCGTCAGTCCGATACCTCGATGTTTGCCGTCGGCCGCAACCTTGCCACCACGCCCGGCAAGGTCGTGTTCCAGAACGATCTCATGCAGCTCATTCAATACGCCCCCTCGACCGCGACGGTGCTCAAGCACCCGCTGCTCATCGTGCCGCCTTGGATCAACAAATATTACATACTCGATTTGACGCAGGAAAAATCCTTCATCAAGTGGTGCGTGGATCAGGGGCTTACCGTGTTCTGCGTATCGTGGGTCAACCCCGATGCGCGACTGGCGCAAAAGAATTTCGAGGATTACGCGTGCGAGGGGCCGCTGGCGGCGCTGGATGCGATCAAGCAGGCGACCGGCGAGGCCCGCCTGCACGCGGTCGGGTACTGCGTCGGCGGTACGCTGCTCACCGTGGCGCTGGCGGCCATGGCGGCGCGGCACGACGCACGGGTCTTGTCGGCGACGCTGCTCGCCTCCCAGGTGGATTTTACCTATGCCGGTGATCTGAAGGTCTTCATCGACGAGGAGCAGATCAGGTCGATCGAAGAGCGCATGGCCGAGCGCGGCTATCTGCAGGGCAAGACGATGGCCAACGTCTTCAATTTCCTGCGCTCCAACGATCTGATTTGGCCGTATGTGATCAACAACTACATCAAAGGCAAGGCGCCTTTCCCGTTCGATTTGCTGTATTGGAACGCCGATGCTACGCGCCTGCCGGCGGCCAATCATTCATTTTATTTGCGCAAATGTTATCTGGAAAACCGGCTGTCGAAGGGGACGATGACGCTGGGCGACACGCCGATCCATCTCTCATCGATCAAGATACCGGTATACAATCTGGCGACGCGCGAGGACCACATCTCGCCGGCGAAGTCGGTGCTGCTCGGCTCGACCTTCTTCGGCGGCGAGGTGAAGTTCGTGCTCGCCGGCTCGGGCCACATCGCCGGCGTGGTCAATCCGCCCGACAAGAACAAATATCAGTATTGGACCGGCCCGCGGCCGCGCAACGCCGACATCGAAGAATGGCTGGCGAAGGCGAAGGAGCATCCGGGCTCATGGTGGCCGGATTGGCTTTCCTGGCTCAAGCGGCAGGACGAGACTGAGGTTGCGGCGCGTGTTCCCGGCGACGGCACGCTCAAACCGATCGAGGACGCGCCGGGCAGCTACGTCAAAGTCCGCGATTAGGACCACCCAAAAGTCGAACCCAGCCCCAGTCCGCGCGCCATCCTGGCGCCGGGGAGACCGTGGCGCCGCGACCGCGGGCCGCGGTCGCTCTGGTGGAAACCGCGGGGGCGGCGCAACCTGTGCACAGGCCTTCCACGCTCGCCCGACAACTGCGAAACTGTGGCGCGGACAATTCCGCGACCAGCCCGGGGGAGCAACATGTCAAAGGAACTGTTCTGGTTGGTACTGACCGTCGCAATGACGGGTCTATTCTGGGTGCCTTACATTCTCGACCGCGCCGCGGTGCGCGGGCTCGTAGGGGCGATGGCAAACCCGAGTCCGGCTGACAAGCCGCAATCGGACTGGGCGCGCCGCATGATGGCCGCGCACACCAATGCAGTGGAAAATCTCGTCATCTTCGCGCCGCTCGTTCTGGCGGCTCAGGACCTCGGAGTTTCCACGCCGGCCACCGCGTTTGCCGGGGCGCTCTATTTCTGGTCGCGCCTGGCGCACTACGTCGTCTACACGCTGGGCATCCCGGCGCTGCGCACGCTCGCGTTCCTCGGCGGCTTCGTGGCCCAGGCGATCCTGGTATTGGCGATATTCAAGCTGATCTGAGCGGCCGAGCACCGATACCGCGTCGTTTGCCAATCGTGCCTTGCCATATGACCGTGGTCATCGACCACGGTCATATGGGGCGTGAAGGCTTCGCCCATCTGGACCAGACAGGCGGCAGCGCATCCGAACCGATCAAGACCGAGGCGGCTTTAAGGAAACAGCGCGACCTGATCCAGCCCCGTCGTCTCGGGAAAGCCGAGCATGAGGTTCATGTTCTGCACGGCCTGGCCGGACGCGCCCTTGGTGAGATTATCAAGCGCCGCGCCGATGATCGCGCGGCCGGCGATGCGGTCGGCAGCAACGCCGATAAAGATCATGTTGGAGCCGCGCACGTGGCGGGTCTGCGGCAGCAGGCCGAACGGCAGCACGTGCACGAACGGCTCCTTCGCGTAAGACTTCAAAAGTATCGCGTGAAGATCCTGCGGCACCGCTTTGCGGCCGCGCACGTAAATGGTCGATAGGATGCCGCGGTTCATCGGCACCAGATGCGGCGTGAAGGTGACGACGACATCCCGCCCGGCGGCCTTGGAGAACTCCTGATCGAGCTCCGCCATGTGGCGATGATGGCCGACGCCGTAGGCGTGAAAGCCTTCCGACACCTCGGCGAACAGCAT
>Ga0187784_10001902_pt1 | contig 16671 bp, 15 predicted proteins | sample 1015_SJ02_MP15_2_FD_132964 | JGI IMG/M metagenome (GOLD analysis project Ga0187784, IMG submission 132964) | Tropical peat soil microbial communities from peatlands in Department of Meta, Colombia - 1015_SJ02_MP15_20_MG | ecosystem: Environmental > Terrestrial > Soil > Wetlands > Peat | place...
ACGAGCTGTTTTCCGAACAGGATATTCAGCCGTCCCTGTGAAGCCGATTTCTCGTCATACTGCTGCACGTGGTCTGCCTTCACGCCGGCCCCGCAGACCGCTATGGGCACCTCAGTGGTCATGTGATCATGTGTCACACACGAAGATCCGTGATCTGAAAGGAGTGCAAAGCGGGTTTGTGCGATGTCCGTGTGTTCGAGCAAATGGCCAACCATCCCGTCGATCTTCTCAATTATGGTTAGTTTTCCTTCGACGTTGCCATCGTGACTAGCTTCATCAGTCCCTTCGACGTGGATCAGCACGATATCGTAGTCACCCAGGTTTTCGAGCGCAATTTTGCCTTTTGCTGCCGTGTCTGTGTCGTACTCCCCAGTCGCCCCCGGTACATCCACAAGGTCCATACCGGAGTATTTGCACACGCCCTTTATGACCGGCGCGGCAGCGACGCACAGGCCCTTGCCATACTCTCTCATGGTTGGATTCGGCTGTTTTATTTGTCCGACGGCCCAAGGCATGACGACGTTGGCCGGTGGCTTCCGGTCGGTGATTCGCCGCAAATTAAGCGGGTGCCGCTCCAAGACTTCGTTAGTCTTCACCATAAACTCGTTGATCGTTTCCGCCGTGTGGAGCGCTTGGGAAGTTCCGTTCGCTGCCCGTGCCCATATCTGTCTGCCAACGCCATACTGTGTCGGCAAGCGTACGTCCACGCTAAAATCGTCGTCGCGTAAAACGAGAGCGCCTTTGAAGCCCAGCGTTTGCCTAAAATCGAAAGAGACGGCGTCAAGTTCCACCATGTCGTTCACGGCGTGCTCGAGCTCCTTCGCTTCACCTCGGATCCGCCCTGCCCTGCCGTCGACGAGCACGAACTGATTATCTACGGTAGCAAGGTTCACCCGAAAGCCCACGTCTGTGGGGCCGAGTGCCAAGCCCGCCCCAAGCGCCTCGTACGCCCCACGATTTGAAGAAGACAGGTTCACGTCGTGGCCGAGCATCGCCAAGTGGGCCGCGTCACTGTCAACCTTAATGCCGGGCCTTATCGCGTAGAACTGACCTATCGAACCGGAGCGCACCACGTCATCCATGTGTGGTGTCTGTGCATACTCGAGCGGGGTCTGTCCTCCGAGCGCCTCGAGCGGCTCATCTGCCATCCCATCTCCGATAATAATGATCAATTTCACACCTAACGGAAGGCAAAAATCAAACAAATACTTTTGCATCAAGGCAGTGACCGCTGCGCGTTCCTTGCTTTCTTAGCCCCGAAGCCGGGAAGCTGGCGTCCTGGAATCTGCGCTGACGTTCACGTCAGTTATGTCTGATGCAAAAAAAGCAGTTGTTCAACATTGGCGAGGACGGCGCACGCTATCGATCTAGTCGGCACTCGCACAAGCTTTCCAGAAAAGGCTGTCACGTTCGCGCAGCCGATCGATTAAAGTGATCGTGTTCCATATTATTGCTAAGTGCTGCGCGACAGTGCACAAAGGGCTGTCGCGGCGTGCGCCAAAGAGGAGAGAGGCTTATGCTCGAGTCGCCAGTTCGGCAATTGCAAAGCGATGATCCGGTCATCCGGACAAAAGCAGCTAAAACCCTTGGAAATAGCGGCGAAAAAAGCGCAGTATCATTTCTCGTACGAGCGCTTGTCGATGAAAATAGGCACGTTCGCCGAGCTGCTTCTGCAGGCCTTGGACAAGTATGGACGGATGAAGCTGTGACGCCCTTGTGCACCGCTTTAAAGGATTCCGACTGGTTTGTCCGGTGGAATGCTGCGCTGGCCCTAGGAGTAATAGGCGATCCGCGAGCCGTCGACCCTCTCATCGGGGCTTTGCGCGACGCGAACAGGTACGTGCGTCGAAACGCCGCCGAAGCTCTTGGAAATATTAAAGACAAGACCGCAACCCGCTGGCTCATTGACGCGCTGCAGGATCCAGACGTGGACGTCAGGTGGAACGGGGCTGACGCGCTCGGAAAACTGCGAGACCGGCACGCAACTGATCCACTCATTCACACACTGAGTGATCCAGACGAATTCGTGCGAGAGCGTGCCGCAGACGCGCTCGGCAGAATACGAGATGTGCGCGCTGCGGCCGCTCTGCAAGCCGCACTCAAAGACAGTCACAAGGACGTTCGAAAAACTGCGGCCGAAGCGCTCGAAAAAATCAAGCTACGAGACGCGCGATCGTAGTCGTGCCAGGTGCCACCACTGAATCAATGGTGCGAGATCGGCGCGCTAAAGATCTGCAACGTTTTTAAATATGATTACGCTGTGACTACAACTGGAAGCATGGCAGACACTCTCAGCACGATGGCAGAAGTGGACCGCGCCGTCGCAGCTATCAAGCAAATAAAAGAGCGGACCGCGAAGTTGCCACCGGTACTCGTGGAAGCTTATAGAGAGGCTCTTGAATCAGCTAGCAGCGCAATCGTCCGTCGATTCTTTGAGGGCCTCGCGAATCAATGCCCTGATGCATTGGAATACTTCATAGACGTAGACAAACAAAAAAAAGGCGACGACGAGAAGCAAACCAAACTCGATACCATCTCATAAGAAATTGAAAATGCGTAGCCTTGTCAAGCACCAGCCGAGCTAGGCAAAAGACTTTTTCTTTCAGCTCGCAGATCTTTGCACGGAACGTCGTTAGCACAAATAGAGCGAGCACTTTGCTGCGGGCTTGGCGACACGCGTCGACCGATCCCTAGGCAACGCCGCGCGAGGTCTGTTGACTACAAAGACGCACTCGCCAAGCGTGAACAGTTTGGCTACGCAATGATGCTTTCACCCTTAACGTGCGCCCGAGTTGGAGTGATCTGTTGTTTGTCAATGGAGTAGCCGTTGGCAAAAAGATTTTAGTACTTGCAAAGTTGCCCTTTTCTACTATTTTTTTGTCATCCATGGTTGGAATGGCTATAAAAAAGGCAAAAAAAGGATTCTTGCGAGATTTTGGCGAAACGGAAAACGAAAACTCTTTAATAATGAAGGCGATATTGATTCGCTTTTGATCATCCTTACCATATATGTCGCAGTGCGCTACTTACGCTGACAAGGAAGAAGAATGACATCGATTGCTGTTGAGGGAGCCTACGCGCGCCTGGGCGATTTTAGACTTCAGGATATCAATGTCCGCGTGGAGAGCGGTGAATTTTTTGTCATTCTTGGCCCTAGTGGCGCTGGGAAAACGGTCTTGCTGGATCTGATCGCAGGGTTCATTTATCCGCGACAGGGGCGGGTCCTCCTCGACGGAATCGACATATCTTTCTTACCGACAGAGAGGCGACATATCGGCTACATGTTCCAAAACTATGCGCTGTTTCCAAACATGAGCGTGTACAAGAACATTAAGTTCGGTCTGCGGTATACGAAGCTGGCCGATTATCGACGAAGGATCGAGGATATCATGGAACTAGTGGGGGTAGCAAAGCTCAGAGACCGAACCCCGACGACGCTGAGCGGCGGGGAGCAGCAACGAGTGGCTCTCGCTCGATCCTTGATTCTCGAGCCGAGCGTTCTCCTTCTTGATGAGCCCCTAAGCGCTCTCGACAGCCGATCACGAGACTTGGTGCGCGAAGAACTGCGAGACGTGATTGACCGGTTTGAGATTACGGCCATGTTCGTGACCCACGACCAGACCGAAGCCCGGTTGCTTGCAGACCGGCTCGGGGTTATGTATGATGGCCAGCTGATACAAACTGGTTCCGTACATGAAGTCTTTGACCAGCCTGAGGATCAGCGGGTTGCCTCGTTTGTTGGGATGGAGAACCTTTTTGAAGGCGTCGTTGTTTCTCAGAAAGACGGGATTATTACCGCAGACATTGGCAATGCTACTATTGAAGCCGTCGCAAGCAATGGAAGGGGCGACAGGGTCGTCTTGGGAATCAGACCGGAAAACGTGACCGTAATGCTCGAACAGGTTGTCAGCAGCGCGCGGAACACTTTCAACGGCACGGTCAAGCAGATACTCTACCTCGGACCTATCAACAAGGTGATTATCGACTGTGGGTTTATACTAGCTGCGTACGTCACAAACATCTCCACAGAAACGCTCAGACTCGATCAGGGCAGCGAAGTCAGCGTCGCTTTCAAAGCGACGGGGGTAAACGTGATCAGCAAAAGACAGCATAATCGCAAGAGTAAGTCACGCTAAGCGCAGGAGCGGGTGCGCTCCACTCACGCAAACTAGAGGAAGGGTCGCTCGTTGGTGGCAGGTGATGCTACTCGATAATCAAGTGAAACCGTCACAGAATCACGCGTCAGTTTCCTTGACCCGCGAGTTCTTGCACCCACGGGTCTGGAATCCCCTTTTGGAGCTCCCGATGCCGACGCTACAACGACAGCAGCCGTTCGCGATAGCGCTGTAACTCTGCTTCGCGTTCGTCTAAAGAGAGCAATCGGACGCCATAGGCTACAAACGGTGGCAGGAATTCAACGCCAGCCGTCTGGAACATATTGCGAGCGAAGGTAAGCAGGACGGTAATATCCCCGGCTGGTCCTTCCGGAGTGTACATCGCAGCAGCCCCTCCTGTCGTAAATGCAAGTAGGGCCTTCTTGCCCGAAAGAAGCGGATCGTAGGTCGCGAAGTTTACGGCTATACCATTGGCCAAGACGCGGTCGCACCAGCCCTTCAAAATCGCCGGAAAAGACTGCCACCAGAGAGGAAATTGGAAAATGATGAGATTGGCCCAGTCAACTTTCTCAATTTCCTTCTTGATATCATCAGCGAAGGATCCTCTCATCGCAGCGTGGTACTGTTCGTTGACCGGATCGAAGAAATTCGGATCTTGTCGCTCTTTGAAATCGTGCTCATCCAGCGTTGCCTTGAAATTCATAGCATAAAGATCTGAGACCTGTACTGCATGCCCCGCCTCGGTTAGAGCGTCGACGGCAGCTTCTCGCATTGCAGCATTAAATGAGCGCGGATTTGGGTCCGCATAGACAATAAATACGTTCATTTTTTACCAGCTCCTCGCGCGGTTTAGTCTCCTAGTGGACTTGATTTTTCATCATATATAAAAAGACTTAGCATTTATTGTGGGGCTAACTCCATTCCTTTACGCTTTGCGGATATCCACCCCGAACCTAAAAGGTCAGGCGTTGATTTAGATGGATGAAATGCAGGAGATCCTTGCAGAGCAAACGCCACACCGACGTCTGAAGCCGATATCGGGGTTGTCCGCTCGAGACAGCACAAATAAAATGATAACTATCCCCATAATCACAGTTATAACTGAATTCCCAGACTGAGTTAATGGGTGCTAAAGCAGAGACTAAACCGATACGCCCATTTGCTAGTTCCATTACCTAGCTAATTGGTGAGTTGAGAATAAAAACACTTAGAGCGGGACGTGTGGAGTCATCGTCGCATTAGCGCTTGCAACATCACCGGCCGCACACTCGCGCTCACATGTACCATACGAGCGCGACGATTACTCTCAGCAACAAAAATAGTCGCGGGCTCTTACAAAGTGGCGCAGCCACACAAGATGACAACGAGCTCGCTGGGGAGCCCGCAAAGAAGAACCAGTTTAAGCTTTTTCGTATTCATGGTTGGTCTTCTTTATTCATGGTCAGTATTTGGGAGGGAACGCCTTCTCGTGTGGCCACAAATGCTTTACGGCGTTGAACTGCGCTTAGTTTAACGTCGCTGAGCTGGTGAAATAAGCAACGGTTTTGTCTCTCGTTGCTCTACGCATAATATCAAGATGATTATACTTAAGCGTTATGATATACTAGTAATAACGCTTTTATAGCACAAAAACATATGATGCTTCAAGGTTCGGGACGTGAACTCCCACGCCTTATCTCCCAAATTTGTCGAAGAAGTGGCACATATGCACTTCACGTGCGTGTGTCCTCTTCTTTGCCTAACGATCGTTGCTTGTGTGCACTATGCTTTGTCCGTCATCATACATCTTTTCCCGAGCAATTGCTTCCAAGAGAAGCGACCGCGAAAAAAAACAGCCGAGATATTACAAGGACAAATGATAAGAACCAACAGGCTAAGCTTTGAAAGGTGATGTAAAATGCCTATCAGCATACGTAATCAATTTCCGGGTAAAGTCAAAGAAGTAAAGTTAGGCACAGTAATGGCCGAGGTCATCGTGCAAGTTGGTGGTGGCAATCAGTTCATTTCAGCCATCACTAGAGATGCCGCAGAGGACCTCTCACTCAAAGCCGGCGATGATGTGACTGTGCTCGTGAAATCAACATCGGTCATGATTCAAAAGTAATATTGAACGCCGAAAACCGGCTTGACTTCTGTGTTTAAGGAGAACGAAATACTCCGGATCCAAAATAGATAACAAAGCGCGTTTCGTTGACATGCTGCAACGTCCTCATCCCATACCAAAACAACTGTTGCCTCTGAAGGACCTCCAGGAGGGACGCTTGTAGCTCTACAGAAGATGCTGATCCGCGGCGAATGGGTTCCTGCCGCAGCAGGTCGTTCCATTCGCGTCTATAACCCGGCCACCGGCGAGGCTGTAGGCGACATTCCAGCGGCGTCGACTGAAGACGTAGCCAGCGCCGTGGGAGCCGCGTACTCTGCCTTTCCAGCTTGGGCACACACGCCCGCTGTTAAGCGTGCCGAGCTGCTCGACAGGTCACGGAGTTTATTGCTGTCCCGTGCAGAAGAGATTGCGCGCTCTATTACAGAAGAATGCGGAAAACCCTTGCGCCAATCCCGTGGAGAGATCAACGTTGCAGCAGATTTCATCCGTTGGTATGCCGAAGAAGGAAGGCGCTCATATGGAGAATGGATCCCCGATCCTCTACCGGACCGACGTTTGCTGACCATTCGACAACCGATAGGCGTTGCTGCAATTATTACTCCTTGGAATTTTCCTGCATATATGGTCGCGAGAGCCGCCACTGCAGCCTTGGCCGCAGGCTGCACAGTCGTCATAAAGCCGGCTAGGCAAACCCCTTTCACAGCGCTCGCCCTAGCTCGTGCGTTTAACGACGGAGGAATACCTGCAGGTGTCTTGAACGTGGTCACAGGCGACGCAAGTGTCATTGGACAAGCGTTTCTCGAGGATCAACGCGTGAGAATGATCTCGTTTGCAGGTTCGCCCGAAGTGGGCAAGCTACTCATGCGCGGAGCGGCGAATCACGTTAAGCGAGTTTCATTAGAGCTCGGAGGTCACGCAGCCTTTATTATAATGAGTGATGCAGCTCTGGATCGAGCTATAGACGGTTTGATGTCGGCCAAATTCCAAAATGCGGGCCAAACATGCATAGCTCCAAACCATGTCTATGTGCATTCGAGCTTGCTTGAAACCTTCTTAAAGCTGCTATCTTCCCGCGTCGAGAGCCTCAAGGTCGGCAACGGCCTTGATCCTGAGACCGACGTTGGCCCACTCATAAATCGAGACGCACTCGAAAAAGTGAGTGGCCACGTTAATGATGCCATTGATCGCGGAGCACGCCTGCTAACCGGAGGACATCAACTCACCGCAGATGAACAAGCAAACGGCAACTTCTATGCACCAACCATATTAGCGGACGTGGTCCCACAAATGCGCATAACGTGCGAAGAAACCTTTGGACCGGTCATCGCGGTGACCACTTTTGAATCTGATAACGAAGCAATCGAGCGCGCAAACAGTACGCAATATGGACTCGCGGCTTATCTCTATACGCGCGATTTGAGCAAAGCAATACGAATTGCAGAGCGGCTCGAAGTCGGAATGGTGGGAGTGAACGATACGCGAATCGCAGCGGTTGAAGCTCCCTTCGGAGGCGTAAAATTGAGCGGCATTGGTCGCGAAGGCGGTCGTCAAGGATTGATAGCTTTCACGGAAATTAAGCAGTTAGCTTTTCGCATCGAACCGGCTTAGCATCGATTTTCAAACGCGAATAAGTATCTCGTGCAGATTTTAAGCCCGACAAGCGAAAGCCGGACTGGCTCTTTGATAAGATAATAGATGCGAGCACGTGCGGAACCCGTCGTGAGGTGGGCCGCGTCCTCAAAGGAGTGGCACAACTCTTTTTAGTTCTCATCCGACGGTGCGGAGCGTCGTACTTTACCTCTTAATTCCTCACACCTTTTTTTAAGCTGCTCCGCTTTTTCATATTCGTTGAGTGCCAGCAACCTCGCAGCTAAGGCTTCACCCACTTTAACCGCAGCCATGTTGTCGCTCTCCTCCTCATTCAAGCAGAATTCAATCTCTTCATTGCTGACGGACAACCCGTCCTTGTTAGTGTCACCTATAAGAAAACGGACTTTAGCTATTCGCACTTTATTCAGCCTTGAATCGGCTGAATCTCCATTATAAGTTCCCTTCATGCTTTTTTGAGCGGTTACTGACCTATAAGCAGATTTCTTGCGAGACAACATCACTCGCTAGCAGGACGTACACGCCGAAAAATGCGTTTAAACATACTAAAAAAACTCACTGAAGTTCTTACGTCGCCGCTCGACTCGGCAGTATTGCCCGGAAGGTGAGCTCGTGTTTGTCGGCATGCGCTCCTTCGATATTTGAGTACGCAAATCCCGCTGGTTTCATAATTGTGTAGAGTCTTCCGCTGCCGAGTTGCTCGTCCTCGATAGCAAACTGACTCGAACGTTCTTCGGTAACAGTTGCAATGTGTTTATGAAGGCTTCCTTCGTCTTGCTTTGTTAACCTCAATGGACCACGCTGCAGCTCAAAAAGAGCACAGCACCCGTCCACGACGGCGGGTGCCACAAGGACGTTCGTACTAGTGCTTAGTGCGAACGCTTATTCAGGCGAGCCTTTGTTACTGGTCAAGTCGCAGCGGAGGCAGTTACACTCTGCGATGTCAGCGATGATGCCGCTGCAGCCGACGATGTTGCAGCAGCGGTGGTCGTATTCTGCGAAGTCGCTGGAATTAGGAACCCGTAGCTCGCCAATATTGCCTGTCCATCAGGAGACTTAACGTAGTTGATGAAATTCTGCGCCGCTTGTGCATTCGGCGAAGCGCTTAGCACTCCGATGTAGTACTGTGCAACGACGTTCACGCTGTCAGGAATCGCGATAACGGTCACTTTACTCAGGTATGCAGTTGGTACCTGGGATTTGTAGACGATACCGGCATCGGCCTCTCCGAGTGCGACTTTGACTACGACGTCGTTGACATTCGATTCTTCTGACTTAACGTTGTTGTTGAAGCCTGTTACGAAGCTAGAGCCGTACGTCGTACTATTAGCCGCTAGCGCGAGCATTTGAAGCGTGTAATTCCCGACGGGAACAGAACTGTTTGCGATATCGAGTGTTACTCCTGACTTTGCGAGGTCGGCCAGACCAGTGATGTTTGCGGGGTTCGCTGTCGGCACGATGATCGCCAACTTGTTCTCAGCGAAAGTGGTAACGCTGGAGTTGTTCATCAACCCTGCATTCTGCACGTTCTGCATTTGCGCGTGATCGGCAGACGCGAAAACATCCGCACTGGCCCCTTGGATGAGCTGCGTTGCCAAAACGTCACTGCCAGCATAATTAAAGGTGAAGTTGACGCCTGTGTTGTTAGCTGTAAATGCCGCGGCTGTCTGATTAAACGCATCGTCAAGCGACGCTGCAGCATAGACAGTAAGCTTCGTGCTTTGCGTACTCGTAGTAGTACAGCCACTCATAGTGACGGAGAGCACGCACACGAGTGCGCAAAGCGCTACGGGTATAATCTTCTTATTATTCATCCATATCCTCCCTGTTAACCATCCGATCCTCCACTAGCACCTGCGAGCTAGATTCAAATTTCTAGGTAATGGGGTGCACACCTTTGCTTCCGCTATGTTCACTGCCTCAGAATAGGGTGCAAACCATTTCCCACTTAACCGGAGTGATAATGCTTTCGCAGATACTTAAACGTTATGAATATTTAGTCATAACGCTTTAAGGCCCACCCTATTTAAAAAAAGTGCTGTTTTTTGAACGAAGCTCAAAAAGACAGTTTCTTGTCAAATCGCCTGTAGAAACAACCTGCCATAAATTTTTATAGCAATAAGGGTTCGTCTGTACCTGGCTGGAAATGAAGCAGAAGTTCATGCGCAGTCCGTTCGCCGCAGAGGTTTCGACCCCGCCGACGGCGGGACATAAACTCCTTAAAAGTCGCTTTGTCTTGAAATCCTGGCGTGAGAGAGATGCATGCAATCTTTGAAAAAGCCTCGCAGTACTTTCTCATCTTCGCTCACTAAAATGGCCCAGCTGACTGCGACGCTTGGTAAAACTACTGTGTTACTGCTCATTTTCCTAGCGTTTGCAGTAGTAGTAACATTTGTCGGCCTGCCTCTCGTGGCACTCTTTGCTTACGGGACTCTCTCTGGCTTTCTTAACTCCCTGTCGTCCCCAGTCTTCGTCCAGGCCATCCAGCTAAGCTTGGTGACGACAGTGACGACCTTATTGCTTGTCGTTACATTTGGTACTCCGGTGGCGTACTTTAACGCGCGTCACAGCTACCACGGCAAGAGAATAATAGAGACTCTAATCGATCTTCCAATTGTCCTGCCTCCTGCCGTGGCAGGGATCGCGCTCTTGCTGGCATTTGGCCGACGAGGATTGCTTGGTCAATACTTCAACATCTTAGGAATCAACATCGCCTTTACCACAACCGCTGTAGTACTCGCGCAAACATTTGTATCCTCTCCTTTCTATATTCGGCAAGCAACAACGAGTTTTGAAGACGTCGACCCCGACTACGAACGGGCGGCCCATACACTAGGCGCATCAGGTCCTGGAACCTTCTTCCGCGTGACAGCGCCCATCGCTCTAAACGGCCTTGTTTCGGGAGCACTCATGACGTGGGCGCGCGCTCTCGGAGAATTTGGCGCAACTATTATCTTTGCAGGCAATCTGCAGGGTGTAACCCAAACAATGCCTCTCGCTATATATAGTGAGCTTGACATCAGCTTGGATATCGCCGTTTACCTCGCAATCATTCTCGTCCTAATATCATTTTCGGTTATCATTACCGTCAAATTGCTCACTTTGAAAGAGAAAGGCGCCGTCAAAGAAAAAGAATCCATTCTCGACCGAGTGCAGCCGCCATCTGACTAGTTGTGGCGTTTTAGTAAGAGACTATGGCGGTCTCGAGAGCAGCTCCTTGAATCACTCGACTCCGCTCAGCCTCACTCATTGATGAAGCCCACCGGCCGATTTCTCGTAGTAACTCGTTCCTGCGCACGATGTGCACACGCCGTCCTCAACCAGATAGTCTGGCACCATCTCCTTGCATATGGGACATTGCACGGCCTGCCATAACGCCTTATGCGGGACCGAGACTTTGACCCGTTCCCAAGAGAGAATATCTCTCCCAGCCTCTAGAATTTCGTCATAAACCCGATCTCTTTCAGAAACGGACTTGTAACGTGGATCGTTCGTATACCAGAGATTGAGCGTTGGATAACGTCGGATCTTCGTTGCGTCGACGTAAACGCGTATCCCGTCGGCGCTATCTTCGGTGGAACCTCTGTTTAACGTAATCGAGAATTTGCCGGTTTCTATTATGCGTAGCTGCTTATTGCCGATAGTGGCGCTCGTGATAACTTGCACCGCATCCGGGGCACATTTCGCTGTCTCAGCCACCGCGTACAACTTCTCACCAAGATTCGCGTCGAGTTTTTCCAAAGCCAAATCGACCATAAACACGCCAATAAGCAATCCTGGGGGAACAAAACCGTGAAATGACACGCACCGCCTAATATATTTGCGGATTTTTTCTTCCGTGCCGTAGGTGTCCATCAACGTTTCAAGCTTTTCAACTGAGATACTCATGATTGATCCTCGCTGATTACACGCAGATACGATGCTTTCTGTTGATTATAACGATACTTTTATATTTTCTGTTGCCAACATATAAGCAGAGTGGTATTATAATAAAGCAATATCGCTAACGGCGCAAGGGTTCGCAGCGTCTACCAAACTAAAGAGGCGAAAAAAAGTCGGTTTCTCGTCTTTCGCTCATAACTAGAAAAGTACAATTTGGCGGTGGAACTGCGAATTGAGGTGCAAGTATGAGTTCTGAAGTACAAGAAGGCCAAACTAGCAACAAAATTACCTGTACGGACGTAACGTGCCCTGTTTGTGGAATAACGTGCGATGACATAGAAGTCGAAGTCGATGATGCATCAGTCATCACGCGCAATGCCTGCATCATGGGCGACGCGAAGTTCAAGGAGCTGCGAAGTAGCCATCGAATTACCGCTCCGCTGATCGACGGAAAAGAAGCACCATGGAGCGAGGCAATCGACAAAGCTGCTGAGATTTTAGTCAATGCAAAACGACCGTTCTTTTTTATCGGCAGCGAAACGGCCACTGAGGCAATGTCTGTGGGCATCGAGATCGCAGAGATGCTTGGGGGACTGGTCGACGGCAATGCTACGATTTGTCACGGACCAACGGTAATGGCCGTTCAAGATGTTGGCCAGGTCGGCTGCACCCTCGGCGAGACCCGCAACAGAGCAGATCTTGACATCTACTGGGGTGCCAATCCTGAAGACTCGCATCCGAGACACTTAAGTCGCCACTCCGTATTCCAGCGCGGCTTTTTTACAGGACAGGGACGCTTCGGACGACAGATAATCGTCGTCGATCCACGACGTTCGACCACCGCCGAGCACGCCGATCTGCACCTCCAACTCAAGCCTGGGACCGATTTCGAAGTATTGAATGCTCTCATGACGATTCTCAATGGCTTTGAACCGAACGAATCATTCACTGAAGTGACGGGAATTAGCAGGGAAGACATCTACAAGGCGGCCGACATGGTCAAAGACGCCCGCTTTGGGGTCATTTGGGTCGGTCTAGGTATCGCAAGTACCCGCGGCAAGCACTACAATGCATCGATGGCGATGAGGCTGACGCAGCTCGGCAACAAGTACGGAAAGTTCGTCATCTTGGCAAACAGAGGACATTGCAACGTCGCGGGGTTCAACGAAGTCCTCGCGTGGCAGTGTGGCTTCCCGTACGCCGTCGATTTCTCGACCGGCGAACCGCGCTATCAACCAGGTGAGTATTCGACCGTCGACGCACTGCGGCGGGCCGAAGTTGACGCGTTGTTCTGCATGTGTGCCGATCTTGGAGCTCATTTACCGAAAAGGGCCGTTGAAAGGATGTGTGAGATCCCCGTCGTCTCCATAGAAACGGCAGAGGGGCCACAAGCATTCGTGAGCGACGTTGTGCTCCCCGGCGTCTTGGATGGCATGGAGTGCGAGGGAACGTTCTATCGGATGGACAACGTTCCGTGCCACGCGCGAATGTTCATCGATCCGCCATTTGACTTTACGAAGTCTAATGAAGACACGTTAGTACAGCTGCGTGACGCGATCAAGCAAAAACTCGACGCGCGAGGGAGAACAACGGTGCCGGCAGCACCGACAGCGGAGACCGGCCCGAAGGCGACGCTCTCTGAAGAAGAGTTCGCGCAGCGCATGGATGCGCTGCTATCGCAGCCCCAATCCTAATAGCACCGAGGTGAGCGAATTGGAAATTATTCTTAATACGGGCGGCACCGCGTTTCAGGGCGCGGTCATCAAAGGAGGCCGCAAATTCACGGACGAGTACACGCAAGAAGCGGCTTACTGCGACATAAATCCTGAAGACTTTGTCGCATTAGGCAAACCGTGGTTCGTAAAAGTCACGAACGAGTACGGTGATAGCGTCGTCCTCAATGCGAAAAAAACCGATAGGCAACAAAAAGGTGAGATCTTCATCCCACGCGGGCCGTGGGCGAACATCGTTGTCATCGCATACACTGAGTCAACCGGCAGTCCTGCCTACAAGAATAGGAAAGTGGAAATCGAAAAAGTCAGCAGCGGGCCCGTGCTCGATCCAGTTACGCTTATGAAAAAATATTACTCGAAACGCACGACACGCTCAGGCAGAACAGCGGCAGAAGGAGGCGCTTAAATGGAACGCTTGACGCTGACACCAAAGGACGTGGAATACCTCGTCCTCGAGGCTTCCGCCATAGCGCCTGACGCAGTGTGCGGAAAAACGCTCGAGGAAATTGCCGAGCTAGAAGTGCTTGAGGGGAATACCATATGGCCCCTCGGACGATTTTTCACGATCACCGGCAAAGCGGCAGATGCGGCAGAGGATCAAGGGATTATCGTCGACGGGGACGTGCCACGCGTTAAGTACATCGGCTCGAAGATGACAGCCGGAGCCGTACTTTGCAAAGGGGACGTCGATATGTACTGCGGCGCTTGGATGAAGGGCGGCAGAATACGTGTCAAAGGAAACGCTGATGCATTTGCGGCCATCCAGATGGAGGGCGGCGATATTCTGTTTGAAGGGAATGTCGGCGATTACTGCGGCGCTTCCTATCGCGGCGACTGGCGTGGCATGAAAGGCGGCAACGTCGTCGTCAACGGCAACGCCGGTGTGAGCTTGGGCGAATACATGATGGGTGGCACGATTACGGTAAAGGGCAATGTCGGTATCAACGCCGGAATCCATATGGGGAAGGGCATCGGAGCCAAAGACCCTCTTCCTACCATAATCATCCACGGAGACTCACCAGGGCGCGTCGGTGCGTTCATGAACCGCGGGAAAATCTACGTACTGGGAACAATTGGAGCAATGATGCCCGGTTTCTCTCCGGACGGGACTGAAGAGATCGAAATCGACGGAGTAAAAGCCACCTTCCAGGTTCTCGACGGCGATCACGGTGAAAAGGGAAGGGGAAAACTGTACGTGAAGACATAACTCAGCCACGCTTTCAGGCACGATGAGCAAGCTTCCTTTTGGACTGTAGCCCTAGCCAATCAGGTCACGCGCACGGACATCGCTTGATTAGCCGTGGTTCGACAATAACGGCGGGGGTAGAGCTTTCAGTTCGGTCGATGACGTGTGTTAGACAACGTCGGAGAGCAAGTGCGAGTTTGTCGCTTTTTCTATAAGGACGGAAGCGCCTCAGACTGGCGCCCTAAAACACGTACCTTTTTTCGAATACGCCCGTAGGATTAGGACCGTTGGTCACAGATTTGTATTGCTTAAAACAGAACAGGCGTGGTAGACGCCGACGCTTATTCCAACGTTTTTTTTGCTCGTTTCACGGCCAAAAGAGCCTATAGAATTCGAGCCGCAATACGTCCATTAGTAAGACGTGAATCCTGAAACGGCAAACGCGTCCGAAAACCTATATATGCCATTGATGAACATAAGGGCGGAGAATTCTTATGATACTCAGGCAGGACGTCCTCGATGTCTTGAGCGAATATGACAAAAGAAACGTTACGGTCGGCGTGCTAGGCTCACACTCCGCATTAGACGTTTGCGACGGTGCCCGCGACGAGGGGCTGCCCAACCTAGTTGTCTGCCAAAGAGGGCGCGACAGACTTTACACTAACTATTTCAAGGGCCGCACGATGAACGGACTTGAAAAAGGCCTCGTCGACGAGACTATTGTCCTCAATAAGTTCGATCAGATTCTCGCTGAAGGCGTGCAGAAACAGCTCGTAAAGAAGAACACGCTGTTCATCCCTAACCGTTCTTTCGTAGTCTACAGCGGCATACGCCGAGTCGAAAACGAATTTAGGCTGCCGCTCGTGGGCGCACGTGAAATGCTGAAGATAGAGGACAGAGAGACGGAAAAAGAGAACTACTACTGGGTAAGTCAGCAAGCGGGCATTCCAATCCCGAAACACTATGTGAGCAAAGATGACATCGACACGCTCGTAATGGTCAAGCTTCATCACAAGCATATGACGCTCGAGCGCGGGTTCTTTACCGCCGCTTCTCCTGAGGAGTACGACGCAAAGGCCGAGCGGCTCATCGACAGAGAGATTATTACAACCGAAGCCCTTAACGACGCCAGGATCGAACAATATATAATTGGCCCTGTGTTTAACTTCAACTTCTTTTATTCACCGATCGATGATGAGATCGAGCTCCTCGGGATTGATTTCAGATTCGAAAGCAACCTCGACGGATTGGTGCGAATTCCCGCCGAGCAGCAGCTGGAGCTGCCTGCAAGATACCGCGACCCACTGATGACCATCGTCGGCCACGCTAATGCGTCGCTCAGAGAGTCATTGCTTGAACGAGTCTATCTGATGGCCGAACGATTTGTTGACTTCTCCAAGCGACACTATAGCGCCCCAATAATCGGACCGTTTTGCCTACAGACGATTGTTGATCAAACCATGGACTTTTACGTTTACGACATAGCAACGCGCATCGGCGGCGGCACAAATGTGCACACGAACGTGGGGGCTCCATACGGAAACTCGCTGCTAAGAACGCGTATGAGCTCAGGACGACGTCTCGCGCTTGAAATCAAGCGCGCGATCGCGCTCGACCAAGTCGACAAGATAGTAACGTAGCATGAGCCGCACCGCGACGAAACGAAAAACCGATTGGGATGCTATCATTATAGGAGCCGGTCCTGCCGGCATGTGCGCTGCAAACGAGCTCACAGACCGAGGTCTCAGCGTGCTCGTCGTCGATCGCGGGCGCGACATCGAAGAACGGCACTGCCCGATGGAAGAGATCGGCAAGTGCGCTGAGTGTAGGCAGTGCGACATCATGTGTGGCGTCGGCGGCGCGGGCACGTTCTCCGACGGCACTCTTAATCTGCGCCCCGATATCGGGGGCGACCTTGCTGCAATTACGGGAGACAACCCGTCAGCCTGGGCACTGGTCGACTACGTCGACGGCTTGTTCCTCAGGTATGGCGCCCCTGAACGGCTTTACACTGCCGATGGCGCCGACGTCGAGAAGCTCAAA
>Ga0187784_10001903_pt1 | contig 16660 bp, 13 predicted proteins | sample 1015_SJ02_MP15_2_FD_132964 | JGI IMG/M metagenome (GOLD analysis project Ga0187784, IMG submission 132964) | Tropical peat soil microbial communities from peatlands in Department of Meta, Colombia - 1015_SJ02_MP15_20_MG | ecosystem: Environmental > Terrestrial > Soil > Wetlands > Peat | place...
ACATCTGAAAAAAGTGCAGCTCGAACTCGGCGGCAAGAACGCCGTCGTCGTCCTCGACGACGCCGATCTCGATTCGGCGGCGTCGGCGATCGCGTTCGGCGCCTGGTTCCACCAGGGTCAGATCTGCATGACCACCGGCCGGGTGCTGGCGCAGGATCAGATCGCGGCTGCGCTCACGGAGAGGCTGGTAGCCAAGGCGAAGCATTTGCCGGTCGGCGATCCGCTCGGCCAGGTGGCGCTCGGACCGGTGATCAGCCGCGCCCAGGTCGAGCGCATCCACGGCATCGTCAAGGATTCGGTCGCTGCCGGGGCGAAGCTTGAGGCCGGCGGGACGTTCGACGGGCCGTTCTACCGGCCGACCGTGCTGAGCGGCGTCAAACCCGGCATGCGCGCCTTCGAGGAGGAGGTGTTTGGTCCGGTCGCCGCGATCACCTCCTTTACGGGGGACGACGAGGCGGTGGCGCTCGCCAACCGCAGCGAATACGGCCTCTCGGCCGGCGTGTTCTCGGCCGATGTCGCGCGCGCCATCGCCATCGGCAACCGGCTCAACACCGGGCTTCTGCACATCAACGACCAGACCGTCGCCGATGAGCCGCATGTGCCGTTCGGCGGCACCGGCGCCTCCGGCAACGGCACCCGCATCGGCGGCCCGGCCAATTGGGAGGAGTTCACCCAATGGCAGTGGATGACGATCAAGGAGAAGCCGAACCCGTATCCATTCTAGGCGAAGCCCGGCGGCAAGCGCGCCGCCGCCGGACAACAAATAAAGGGGCGCGCACTCCGGGGGGCAACTTCGGCCGGAGCACAAATCAAAACGCGCGATCGCACCGAAGGCATCGCCAAAGGAGGAGAGGGATCATGCATACACAATTGCGCCGGACTGCCGCCGCCGCGGCGGTCGCCGCGCTCGCGACCGTGACTGCGTGGCCGGCGAGCGCCGCCGACGCGCCGAAGAGCATCCGCATCGGCTATGCGGTGTCGCTGTCCGGCGTCAACGCCCAGGGCGCCGCCGTCACCACGCTTCCCGGCTATGACCTCTGGGTCAAGGACGTGAACGACAAGGGCGGCATCATGGTCAAGGAATTCGGCAAGCGGATTCCGCTCGAGGTCGTTGCCAAATACGACGACACCAGCAGCGCCGAGACCCTGCTGCGGCTCGAAGAAAAACTGATGAGCCAGGACAAGGTCGACTTCGTGCTGGCGCCCTGGAGCACAGGCTTCAATCTCGCCACGGCGCCGATCTTCGCCAAATATGGCTATCCGCATCTCGCCGTGACCGCGAACGCCAATGACGAGGAGCAGCTGGTCAAGCAATTCCCGACCTTGTTCTTCTTCCTCAACCAGCCGCCGCATTTCGGCGGAGCGCTGATCGAGGTGCTCAACAAGTTCAAGAAAGACGGCAAGCTCAACAACAAAGTGGTGCTGCTTTCGGTCGGCGACCAGTTTGGCGCCGAGTTCGCCGCCGGCTTCGGTGCCGGACTGAAAGCGACCGGCTACGACATCGTGCTGCAGAAGAGCTATCCGCTCGGCGCCGCCGATCTCACCAACGAGATCAAGGAGGCCAAGGCCTCGGGCGCCGACACCTTCATCGCCGGCAGCTATCCGCCCGACACGTTCATGCTTACCGGCACCTCGATCACCCAGGGCTACAATCCGAAGATTTTCTACACCGCCGTGGGCACCGCGTTCGCCGAGTATGGCGCCAACTTCAAGGACAAGGTCGAGGGCGTCATGGGCATCGGCGGCTGGAATCCGAACGTGCCCGGCGCCATGGACTATTATAAGCGCCAGCTCGCTGTCACCGGCCACGCGCCCGACGGCTGGGCGAGCCCGGTCACCTACGCCAGCCTGCAGGTGCTCGAGCAGGCGATCGAGAAGGCCGGCACGCTCGACCGCAAGAAGGTGCTCGACACCATCGCCAATGGCGGGCCGTGGGACACCGTGGTCGGCCCGATCGACCTCAAGACCCATATCCGCGAGCATCAGATCGGCGCCGGGCAATGGCAGGGCGGCCAGTTCATCGGCGTGTCGCCGAGCGACTTTCCCGGCGTCAAGCCGGTGATCTTCCCCAAGCCGGCGTGGTGACGTTCGTTCCGGCCAATTAGATCAGCGACGCGAATACCGGTCCGGCTTGTCCGGACCGGCTCATTTCCGCTAACCATTCACCGATATGTCGGCGATCGAAGTCATCCTGGGCGGCGTGATCCTGGGCGGGCTCTACGCGCTCGTCGCGATCGGCTTCAATCTCCAGTTCGGCATGGCGCGCATCGTGAACCTCGCCTATGGCGAGTTTCTGATGGGCGCCGCGTTCGCGGCGTTCTGGATGTTCACGCTGTTCCGGATCAATCCGATCGCCGGCATGCTGCTGTCGGTGCCGGTGTCGTTCGGCGCCAACTGGCTCGTCTATCGCGTGCTGATGCTGCCGCTGGTGCGCCGCACGCGCACGCGGCAACAGCTTGAAGGCGAGACTATCCTCGCCACCTTCGGCCTGCTTTTCGTCCTGCGCGGCGCCGCCACCCTCGCCTTCAGCGCCAACAACCGCTTCTACGACTATCTCGGCGAGCCGATCAGCATCTTCGGCTTCACCTTCGCCGCCAACCGCGTGCTCGCTTTCGCCATGGCTTGCGTGTTCGGGGCGGCGATCTGGCTCGTGCTCAACCGTACCCGGTTCGGCGCCGCGCTCCGCGCGCTGGCCATCGATCCGGTCGGCGCGCAGCTGGTCGGCATCGACGTCCGCGGGCTCTCGGCGCTCGCGTTCGCCTCGGGCGGCGCGCTCGTCGCCGCAGCCGGCACGCTGGTCAGCACCTTTCTAACCTTCAATCCGGCGATCGGGATCGAATTCACCATGAAGGCGCTGGTCGTGGTGATCATGGGCGGCATCGGCAATATCGGCGGCAGCCTGGTGGCGGGCCTCCTCCTCGGTATCGCCGAGGCGCTGTGCTCCTACTTCGTCGATTCCGGACTGACGCTCGCGGTCGCCTATGCGCTGTTCCTCCTCGTGCTGGTGATCAGGCCGCGCGGCCTGTTCGGAACGCCGTGAGATGAGCGCGCCCGCCGAAACGAGCGAAGCGAAAAGCATCCGCCGCCGGCGCGCCACGGCCGCGATCGCGGCGCTCGCCGTCCTTGTCGCGGCGCTCGCGGCGGCGCCGTGGTTTATCTCCGACTATGGCCTCGCCTTGATGGTCAACGTCATGAGCTATCTGGTGCTGACCATCGCCTGGGCCTTGTTCTCCGGCACGACGCGGCTCGTTTCGCTCGCGACCTCGGCGTTCTTCGGCGTCGGCATGTACACGGTGGCGATGCTGATCAAGACGCTGCCGCTCTACGCCACCTTCGCGGTCGCGATCGGCGCCGGCGCGGCGCTCGCCTTCGTCGTCGGCGTGCTCACTTTGCGCATCTCCGGAATGTTCTTCGTGATCTTCGGTTTCGGCCTTTCGGAGATGATCCGCGAGCTGATGGTGTGGTGGGAGATCAACCAGACCCACACCATGGGCCGCTACGTCTATGTGCCGTTCGACACCACCATGATCTATGAGCATCTCCTCGCTCTTGCCGTGCTGGTGTTTCTGGTCGGCTGGCTGCTGCGCAGAAGCCGCCTCGGTCTGGCGCTCCTCGTCATCGGCGAGGACGAAACCGTGGCGCGCCAGGTCGGCATCAACGTGCCGTTCGCCAAGGTCGCAATCTTCATCGTCTCGGCGATGTTCATGACGCTCGCCGGCGCGCTGATGGCGCCGCGCTTCGGCTTCATCAATCCGAATTTCGCCTTCAACCCGCTGGTCTCGTTCGTGGTCGTGATCATGGCGATCCTCGGCGGGCTGCAGCGGCTATGGGGGCCGGTGCTCGGCGTCATTCCGCTGATCATCCTGTCGGAGGCGCTGCAGACCGAGTTTCCGTTCTGGTACAGCGTGCTCCTTGGCCTCGTCTTCATGGTCATCGTCTATTTCCTGCCGCGGGGCTTGACCGGGCTCCTCGAGGACGGCTGGGAGGCCCTGCGCCGGCCGCTCGATCTGCCGCGCGGACTGACCGGACCCATTCTCGATGCCTGGGCCCGGCTGTCGCGGCCGATCCTGCTGCCACGCGGCATCGCCGGCGCGATCGAAGAGCGCTGGGAGAAGATCATGCCGCGCGTGCCGGAGCGGCGCTGACGCCATGGCCGCGCTGCTCGAAGTCGAGGGACTGAGCAAGGCGTTCGGCGGGCTGCTCGCCGTCAACCGCATGTCGCTCTCGGTCGCCGCCGGCGAAGTGCTGGGGCTGATCGGCCCGAACGGCTCGGGCAAGACCACGCTCCTCAATCTCATCGCCGGCACAATCCGCAGCGATTCCGGCCGCATCCGCATGGCCGGCGAAGACATCACCCGGCTTGCCAATCATCTGCGCGTGCGCAAGCGCATCAACCGCACCTTCCAGCTGGTGCGCGCGCCGCCGAACATGCCGGCGATCGGCACGGTGATGGCCGGCGTGCTTTACGGCGCCGGCGAACGGGTGCGCTTCAAGGACGCGGGCTACGAGGCCGCCGGCTGGCTCGGCGAGATGAACGTCCTGACCAAGGCCGACCGGCGGTTCGACCAGCTCACCTACATTGAGCAGAAGCGGGTCGAGCTCGCTCGCGCGCTCGCGACCCGCCCGCGCGTCCTCCTGCTTGACGAGTGGCTGTCGGGGCTGAGCCCCGCCGAGCTCGAGGGCGGCATGTCGGTCGTATGGAGCCTCGCGGCGCAGGGGATCGCGGTCGTGCTGGTCGAGCACGTCATGACCGCGGTGCGCGCGCTCTGCCATCGCGTCATCGTCATGAATGCCGGGGCGAAGATCGCCGAGGGACGGCCGGAAGACGTGCTGCGCGATCCCGAGGTCGTCCGCGCCTATCTCGGTGACGAACATGCTTGAGCTCGACGGCCTCGACCATTCCTATGGCCGCCATCGCGCGCTGCAGGATGTTTCGATACGCGTGCGCCCGGGCGAGGTCGTGGCGATCCTCGGCGCCAACGGCGCCGGCAAGTCGACGCTCCTGCGCGCCATCGCCGGCCTCCTCAAGCCTTCCGCCGGTTCGATCCGCTACCGCGGCAACGAGCTCGTCGGCGTCTCGCCGCACTGCATCGTCGAGCAGGGGGTGGCCACCGTGACCGAGACCCGGCATCTGTTCGGGCCGATGTCGGTCATGGAGAATCTGGCGCTCGGCGCATTTTCCGCGCATGCCCGCGAGGCGGCACCGGCGGCGATGGCGCGCGTGTTCGCGCTGTTCCCGCGGCTTGCCGAACGGCGGCGGCAGCCGGCGCGCACGATGAGCGGCGGCGAGCAGCAGATGGTCGCGGTCGGCCGGGCGCTGATGGCGCGACCCTCGCTTCTTCTGCTCGACGAGCCCTCGCTCGGGCTCGCGCCGATGCTGGCATCGGAACTCTTCGCCGCGCTCGAGCGCATCGCACGCGAGGGCGACACCAGCATTCTGATGGTGGAGCAGAATGCGCGCCGCGCGTTGAAGATGGCCGACCGCGCCTATCTCCTGTCGCTCGGCCGCATCGTCGGCGAGGGCCCGGCTGCGGCGCTCGCGCAGGACAAGGCGGTCGCCGAATCCTATCTCGGCCTGTAGGGGATTTCGGATGCGACAGGGCCGCGTGCGCTATTGCGTGCGCTGCCGCGGCCGCTCGCGATTGGCGCCGCGCTCGATCAGGTATTCGCGGTCGAGCAGCTTGACCGAGTGATTGAGGTCGGATTGCGCGATCAGGACGCCGACGTCCTTGCCGCGCAGCGCGCCGATCACCTCGGCGAGCCGGCGCGACAGCGCCGGGGCGACGCCCTCGAACGGCTCGTCGAGGAGGAGAAGGCGTGTACCCGCTTGCAGCGCGCGGGCGAGCGCTACGAGCTTTTGCTGGCCGCCGCTCAGCACCAGCGGCTTTCTTTCCCGCATCGCCGCGACCTCCGGCATCAGGGAGTAGACGAAATCGAGCCGCGCCGCCGCGTCAGCCGCCTGCGTCGCCCAGCTCGGCAGCAGGATGTTCTCTTCGACCGAGAGCTGCGGCACCAGCCGGCGGTCTTCGGGCATGTAGCCGATGCCGAGCGCGGCGCGGCGGTAGGTCGGCAGCGCGGTCAAATCCTCCGCGCCGCAGCTGATGCGCCCGGCGCTCGCCGCGACGAGCCCCATCACCGCGCGCAGCATCGTGGTCTTGCCGGCGCCGTTGCGGCCGAGAAGCCCGACCATCTCGCCGGCGGCGAGCGACAGGCTCACCCCGCGCAGCACCTCGACCGACTGCAGCTTGACGCGCAAGGCTTCGATCGAGAGGAGAGTCACGGCGTCATCCCCGTCACGTAGCGCTGCACGTCGGCATTGCCGAGCACGGCGTCGGGCGTGCCGTCGGCGATGATCCGCCCCTCATAGAAAGCGAGCACGCGCTCGGCGTAGCGGCCGACGATCTCCATGTCGTGCTCGACGAACAGCACGGTGGCGTCGCTGCCTTCGAGCGCACGCATGATCACGTCCATCAGCGCGAATTTTTCCTCGGCGGCGACGCCGCTCGTCGGCTCGTCGAGGAGGAGAAGCTTGGGCCGATGCGTCACCGCCATGGCGACATCGACGAGCTTGCGCACGCCGCCAGGCAGCGCCGCGATCGAATGGTCGCGATATTCGCGCAGCCGAAACCGCGCCAGCAGGTCCTCGAGCCCGGCCGTCATCGCCGCCGAACGCGCCGGCTGCCACGACGACAATCCGTCGTCGCTGGCGATGCCGAGCGCGATCAGGAGATTCTCCTCGGGCGTGAGGCTGGCGAAGAGCTGCGGGATCTGGAACGAGCGGCTGACGCCGTGCCGGCGCACCCGCCGCGGCGCCAGCCCGGCAATGTCCAGCCCGTCGAGGACGACGCGCCCGGCATCGGGCTTGAGATAGCCGGTGACCAAATTGACGAAGGTCGTCTTGCCGGCACCGTTATTGCCGATAAGGCCGAGCCGCTCGCCGCGCCGCGCCGCGACCGAGATGTCGTTGGCGGCGACAACGGCGCCGAACGACTTCTGCAAGCCGCTGGTCTCCAGAAGCGCGGTCATTGGCTCGTCTCCGCCGGAACCGGCGCCGGCGCCGGCTTGAGCTCGCCCTCGCTCTCGCCCTGGCTCCGCCGCCGCCGCTGCACCAGCGAGCCGAGCCCCTGCGGCAGGAACAAAATGACGAGCAGAAGAAAGATGCCGAGCGCGCCCTGCCAGGTGTTGGGGAAATACTGGCTGGAGAACGAGCGCACCAATTCGACGATGACGCTTGAGACGAACACCGCGGTGACGCTGGCGTAGCCGCTGAGGATGGCGAGAAAGACGAATTCGCCGGAGGTGGTCCAGAACGTGAAGTCGGGATCGATGTGGCCGAGCGACAGCGCCGAGAGCGCGCCGCCGACGCCGCCGAGAAGCGCCGCGATCGCGAAATTGACGCCGCTGACGCGGCGCACCGAGGCGCCGAGATATTCGACCCGGATCTCGTTGTCGCGCGCGGCGAGCGAGAGAAGGCCGCGCAGCGAGTCGAAATGGATACGGCAGAGCGCTGCGGCGATGACGGTGACCAGGCTGGTCAAGGCATAGAGCGCGTAGCTCACCGCCTGCGGCGTCGGCGGATGATAGCCGAGGAAGCTCGGTTCGTGCAGGTTGATGCCGTCGGAGCCGCCGAGCGAATAGGTCTTGTCGAGAATGCCGTAGGCGATCATCGACAGCGCCAGGGTCAGCGTGGCGAAGAAGATGCCGCGATAGCCCGCAAGGAGCGGCGCGATGATAAGGCCGAGGATCAGCGCCGCGACGCCGCCCAAGATCAGCAGCAGCACCGCGTCATCGACGCCGAGGCTGCGCATCGCCAGGCCCGCGGCATAGGCGCCAGCGCAGAAGAAGATGCCCTGCCCGAACGAGACGAGCCCGCCGCGCATCAGCACGACGAGGCCGAGCGCGACGAGGCCCTTGGCGAAGGCGAGCGTGGCGACGAGCACGAACCAGTTCGGCAGCACCCGGCCGAGGAGCGCTAGCGCCGCGAAGGCGGCGAGCGCGGCGGCGAGGATGCCGAGCCGGCCGGCCATCAGATTTTCCGCAGCGTGGTGCGCTGGAACAGCCCCTCGGGCCGCAGCGCCAGCACCAGCGCCATCACCAGATAGACAATGAACAGCTCCGCCCACGGCATCAGATGAATGGCCGCGGAGCGGGCGAGCCCGACGATCAGCGCCGCGATCGCCGCTCCCTCGACGCTGCCGAGGCCGCCGATCACCACGACGGCGAAGCTCAGCAGGATCACCGAGATGCTGATCCCCGGCTGCACCGAAATTTTCGGCGCGGTGAAGGCGCCGCCGAGCGCGGCGAGGAACACGCCGAAGGTGAAAGCAAGGACGAAGACGCGGTTGACGTTGACGCCCATGGCGCCGCTCATGTCGCGATCATGGATCACCGCCAGGATCACCTTGCCGGTGATGGTGCGGTTGAGGCCGAGCCAGAGCAGGATGCCGGTGACGAGCGCCAGTGCGATCAGGGCAAAATCATAGCCGACATAGCTCAAGCCGAAGAGCGAGACATTGCCGAGCAGACCATAGGGCTCGTAGGCGTAATACGGGTCGACGCCCCAAATGAGCTTGGTCGCGTCTTCGAGAATGAGGAACAGCGCGTAGGTGACGAGCACCAGCACCACCTCGTCGCGGCGGTAGAACAGCCGCAGCACGCCGCGCTCGAGAAGCGGGCCGATCGCGACCGCGACCAGGAGCGCCGCGCCGAGCATGACGAAATAGCCGAAGAAGGGCGGACCGATCTGGCCGCCATAATACCAGCCGGCGGCGCTCGCCGCGGTATAGGCGCCGACGGCGTACAGGCTGCCATGGGCAAAGTTGAGAATGTTGAGGACGCCGAAGACGAGCGTGAGCCCGACCGCGACGATGAACAGCCAGGACGCGTCGATCAGTCCGTCGACGAAGATTGCCGCCGCGAGGTTCACGCGCCGTCTCTAGCGGGAAGCGGCCGAAGCGGCTAGCACTGCCGCTTCGACCTGTTCAGAACCCGTGCCGCTTCGCTGCACGTTATCAGCTGCACGTTGTCAGTTGCACTTGGCGCCGGGGAAACCTTCGGCGATCCAGTCCGCCGACTTGATGCCCGGAGGCGGGTTCACGCATTCGGCGGAGAAGTGGACGATGTCGACCAGCTTGACCATCTTGGCGTCGGCATCCCACTTGGTGCGGCCGGCGGCGTTCGACTGAATCGCCTGGTGGCCGTCACCGAGCGCCATCTTGAGGTGGCCCGACGGGGCGTCCCATTCCTGGCCGACCATCGCCGCCGCCATTTCTTCGCTGGTCGGCTTCTTGCCGCCATTCGCCGCCATCGCCTTCTCGACCGCGGTCTTGACCGCGAGTATGCCCTGGGCGCCGCGATAGTGCGGCTGCACCGGCTGCACGCCGGGACGCGACTTCGCCATCGCCGCGACGAACCAGTCATTGATTGGACTGTGCTCGGCGAATTGGCCGTTGGCGCCGCGGGCGCCGATGATGACGCCGTCCGGCATGCGGTTGCCGAGCGGCTGCAGCACGTGGTCCGACGCGCTCAGCACCACGACGCGGTCGCTGAGGAGGCCGCGCGGCGCGGCTTGCAGCACGAAGGCTTCGAGGTCGCCGCCCCACAGGCTCGAATAGACGAGGCTCGGCTTTTCCTGCAGCAGGGTCGAGATCTCGGTGCCGTATTGGCCGGCGCCGAGCTTCGGCCAAAGCTCGACCTTTGCTTTGGCGTCGGGCTCGAGTTGCGCGAGGCTTCCCTTGAAGTCGCGCCAGGAATCCTGGCCCCAGGCATAGTCCTGGTTGATGGCGCCGACTTCGGTCACCTTCAGCCCCTCTTTGACCAGATAGCGGGCCATGGTGACGTTGTCGATGCCGCCATGCGCGGCCGAACGGAACACGTATTTGAACTTGTTCTCTTCGAAGATGCGCGGTGTGCCGCAATCCATCAGCACCAGCCACTTCTTGAGCTCCTCGGCGGCCGGGGCGACGGCGAGGCAATCGCCGGAGCTGATATAGCCGAGCACGGCGTCGACGTGGTCGCGCTCGTAGGCGTTGCGCAGTTCCTCGACCTGCTTGGTGGCGCCGCCGGCCTCGTCGATCAGATCGATCTCGATCTTGAGGCCGCCGAAGCCGACTTGGTCATAGGGCTTGATCACGCTGCCGGCATTGAGCGCGTCGACCACCGTCTTGACGCCGTCCCACGCCGGCTTGCCGAAGGATTCCGCGGCCGGCCCGGACAGGAACGCGACCACGCCGAGCTTGAAGACCTTGTCGTCCTGCGCCGATGCGCCGGCGCTCAAGGCGCCAATGGCCGCTGTCGCCGCCAACAGGCGAATCGTCAGTCCACGCCAATTCATGACTGCTCCTCCCATGTCATTTGAACCATGTCATTTGAATTTGCGGGCCGCGCGCCTCGCACGCGCCGCCCGCGCCTTAACCGATAATGTGCCCGGCTTCAGCAGACCTGTCCATGACCCCGCGCAGCGATGGGAGCGAGCCGCCTAGCCCGCGCCAGCAGGCCAGATCGGCGGATGCGTGCCGAGCGGAACCGTCGGCCGCGTCCAACCCGCGGGCGTTTGCGCAAGCTGCGCCGCGTGCCGCGCCGCCCGCACCGCGCCGAACGGCGACGCACTATCCTCGCGCAGATCGTCGACCTCGGTGAGCGAGGGGAGCGGGCAGGACAATCCGCCCTCGAGGCGGCCGAGATTCCAGAGCCAGCGCGCGGTTGCGGCGAGCGAGATACGCACCAGCCAATTGCCGCCTTCGCTCGCCTGGCGGATGCGGGCCATGATGATGCCGAAGGCGAGGAGATAGCCCGAGGCGTGATCGAGCGCCTGGCACGGCAATTCCTTCGGACCCGCGACGCCCGCCGCCTGCGCTTCGGCGTGGTTGAATCCGGTCGCGGTCTGCACCAGCGAGTCGAAGCCGCGGCGCGAGGCCCATGGCCCGGCATCGCCATAAGCGGACAACGAGGCGTAGACGATCCCCGGACGCAGCGCCGCGACGTCTGCCGACGCGAAGCCGCGCGCCCCCAGCGCGCCCGGGCGGTAGCCTTGCAGGAACACATCGGCGTCCGCGATGAGCCGCTGCAGCGCCGCCTTGCCGTCGGCGGTCGTGACATCGGCATAGGCGGAGAGCTTGCCGCGCCCAGTGTCTTTCACCAACCAATCGATGAACGGGAGGCCGGGCGCGGAAATCAGCATCACGTCGGCGCCGTGTGCGGCGAGCGTACGCCCGGCGACCGGACCGGCTATGATGCGCGTCAGGTCGAGGACGCGAACGCCCGAGAGCGGCCGCGGGCCGTGCGGCAATGGTCGCGGCGGCGCGGCGCCGAATTTCTCGATCCGCACTGCCGGCATTGCCGCGACCGCGGCGGCCTGCGGATGGCTCGCCCATTCGTCCGGCGAGCGCATCGCGGCGACGACGCAGCCTTGCTTATAGGCCGCCGTCTCGAAATCGAGGGCGTTCCATTTTCCGAGCGCCGCGAGAACGCTCTCGCGCGTCGGCGCGCAGTCCAGAAGCTTCACGACATTGTCGCGGTGATGCTTGAAGTTCGTATGCAGCCGGACGAAGCGGCCGTCGCCGGCGCGATAGGCGCCGAACAGCGGGTCGCCGACAACCGCCGGCGCCTTGCCGTCGATGCGCAGGAATTGTTCGCTGCGAAACTCGGCGGCGGCGTGACGCATGTCGACCGCCACCTGTTGGCGCGGCGCGCCGGCGCGGTGGCGAAGCTCTGCCGCGGCCAGCGCCGCGGCGGCGATGCTCGCCTGCGCCGCGGTGGCGATCCGGAACGAGGACGGCAGCACCGGATCGCGGCCGGAAAGTTTGAGCTGCGCCAGCGCCGCCGCGTCCCCGCCGGCGGATTGCCAGAGCGCGGCGACGATATCGGCAGGCGAGCCGGCTTGGGTCATGGCACGATGGCCACGCGGCTTAGCCGAGATGCGCCTCGGCGATCAAGGTCGCGACCAGATCGGCTGCCGGCATCGCCCGCGAGCGCGTCAGCCCCTGCCCGGCCCACAGCGAGATGAAATCCGCGGCGCCCTGCTTGCCCGCCTCGTTGCGCATCGGCCGCGTCAGATCGTTCTGCTGCCGGAACGGCAGGATCGCGCTCTCCTTGCCGGCCACCATGGCGATGAAGCCATTGCTGAGCCCGCGCGCCGGCCGCCCGGAGAAGGCGCGGGTGATCACGGTCGTGTCCCTCTTGGCGGCGAGGAGCGCGCGCTTGTAAGCCTCCGGCGCTCCGGATTCCGGGCACGGCAGGAACGCGGTGCCGAGCTGTACCGCGGCGGCGCCAAGCGCGAGCGCCGCGGCGACGTCGCGCCCATCCATGAGGCCGCCCGACGCGATCACCGGCAGCGCGACGCTCCCGCGAATTTCGCGTAGCAGCGTCCCCAAAGGCACCATCGACTCCTCGAACGGCGCGGCGAAGCTGCCGCGATGCGCGCCCGCTTCCGCGCCCTGGGCGGCGATCGCATCGACGCCGGCCTGCTCCAGAAGGCGCGCCTCTGCCGCAGTGGTTGCGGTGCCGACGACGGCAATGTCGCGCGCCTTGAGCGCCCCGATTTGCGCCGGCGAAGGCATGCCGAAAGTGAAGCTGAAGACTGCCGGGCGTTCTGCCAGCACGGCTTCAAGCTGCGCGTCGAACGGATCGGCGGGCGACGGCGGCAACACCGGCGGCGGCAATCCGAGCCGCGCATGCGCCGCGCCGACGATCTCCAGCATCGGCCGCGGATCGATGGCGTGATCGGTCTGGCAGCCGCCGGCGAACAAATTGATGTTGAACGGGCGCTGCGTGAGCGCGCGCATGCGGCGGATTGTCGCCGCGATCTCCTCGGGTTTCGCATAGGCGCCACCCCAGGCGCCGAGGCCGCCGGCATTCGATACGGCGGCGGCAAGCTCCGGGGTGCCGCCGGCGCCGGCCATCGGCGCGAGCAAAATCGGATGTTCGATGCCAAGCCGCTGCAGCAGCGCGTTCACGATCATTGCCCTTTGTTCATCTGATCCGGAAGATAGTCGGGACCCTTTTCCGCGCAACGGGGTAGCGGCCGGTCGCGCTATCGTCATTTTTAAATCTCGGCTTCGGCCGGTGCGAAAGCGCCCGCCGCGCGCCACCGCTTCGACACGTTTGGATTGCCGCAATTTAATCGGCGCGGCGCCGAGCCGGTCCTTGCCGCTGCGTTCCGCCGCTCCTAAAATTAACGCCGCAACGCGAGCGCAATCCCGCCGGGGACAGGCATGGTCGATCGCTCCACGTTTGGGTTCGCGGCATCGTTGGGCGTGGGCGCGATCGCTGCGGTCGCGTGGCCGCATCCGGCCTTTGCCGCCACGCATGAGCAGATCGTGGAACGGTGCCGGGAAAGCGCGCGGCCGCAGGTCCAGGCCTGCATGATGCGCAAGCGCGGCAGCGGCGATCGCGAAAGCAATCTTGCCGCCTGCCGCGAGTCGGTCGGCAGGCCGATCGTTCAGGCTTGCGTCCAGCGCGAGGAGCAGAAGCAGGCGGCGCGGACGCCGGCGCCCGCGGCGCCGAAGGATGAAGCCGCGATCGCGCCGAAGGATGCCGCCGCGGTGCAGCCGGTTTTCGTCGCCCCGCCGCGCACCATCGCCGACATCACCGCGATTCTCGACAGCGAGAAGCCCGACGAAGCCAAGATCGCCGAGCTCGAGGCCAAGGCTGACGCCACGCCGCCCGCCACCGGCTCGCCCGCCGAAATCGCGCAATTCTACTACGACCGCGGCAATGCCCGCGCGGTCCTCGGCCGCACCAAAGAAGCGATCGCCGACGGATTGCAGGCGCTTGCGGCCGGCAAGGACACGATCGAGTACCGGCAGCGTTGGCGCATCGAGCAATTCGTCGGACTGCAATACAAGGACCAAGGCGATCCGAAGCAGGCCTTCGCGACATTCGACGCGATGGCGCGCGAGGCCGACCAGCCCGGCCGGCGCGGCAGCCTGATCAATACATTGGCCAACACCGTGCGGCCGTTGATCGCCATGGGTGACGTCAGTCAGGCCGGCACTTACGCCGGCCGCGTCCAAGCGCTGGTCCAGGAGGCGCGTGGCAGCCCGAACCCGCAATGGCGCGCCGGTTACGCGCTTTACGGTCGCAGCTGGGAAGCCGATGCCGACGGCGTGCGCGCCGCCGTCGCCGAAGCGCGCGGCCAGTATGCCGAAGCCGAGGTCGCTTACCGGCGCAGCGAGGCGTTCCGCCGCGCCGCGCTGCAGGATATCGGCAAATACCCGTTCCCACCCCCGCCGGAACAGATGCTGCAGGCAGCCGATGTCACGCTGCTCGCGATTGCGCGCAACGAAACGCGGCAGGCGCGCCTTCCCGAAGCGGAAGCCGATGCGCGCCGCGCGCTGCTCGGCATCCTCAAGGCGCAGGGCAAATACAGCCCAGCGGCTCCCGGATTCATCGTCGGCCTCGCGACCATCCTGGTGGAGCAGGGCCGCTACAAAGAAGCCGAGCAGCTGGTGCGCACGGCGCTCGATATTCAGCGTACCATCGGCGTCAGCGACGATACCGCCCAGAGCGCCAATACTCTTTCGCAGCTGGGCAGCATTCTCACCCTGCAGCGCAAGACCAAGGAGGCGTCCGCCGTCTATGCCGAGCTCGATAAGGCGGTCGCGCAATGGACGCCGGAGCGGCGCGCGGCGTTCCAGATCAACACCGCACGCATCGTCACGCTCTACGCCGCCGGCCAGGTCGAGGCTGGGATCGCGCTCGCCGAGGAGCTGGTCAAGCGACAGACTGCTCGCACTGGCGCGAACTCGGTCGATACCGCGTCGGCGCGGGCGGCGCTTGCCATCGGTTACGCTCGCGTCGGGCGCGACGCCGACGCCATTCGCGAGTTCAAGGCCTGCGTGCCGCTGCTGCTGATGTTCGCTCACGAGAACGCCGACGAGGATGATGTCACCCTTGTCGCCTCGCGTAGCCTGCGAACGCAGCGGGTCATCGAGTCTTACATTGGCGTGCTGGCCCGCAATGCGGGCACGTCGAACGACGCCGCGGTCGAGACCTTCGCGCTTGCCGACGGCGTGCGCGGCCGCGCCGTGCAGCAAGCGCTCGCCGATTCGAGCGCGCGGGCGGTGGCCAAGGATCCGGCGCTCGCCGCGCTGCTGCGCAACGAGCAGGATATCGCCAAGGAGATCGGCGCCCAGCTCGGCGCACTCAACAATCAGCTCAGCTTGCCGTCCGGAGAACGCGACGAGCAGAACATACGCGCGATCAGCGCCGCGCTCGACAAGCTGCGCGCCGATCGCAGGACCGCCTGGCAGGATATCAACCGGCGCTTCCCGTCCTACGCCAACCTCGTCGATCCGAAGGCGCCGACCGTCGAGGAGATCAAAGCAACGTTGCGGCGGGGCGAGGCCGTGGTGTCATTTTATTTCGGGCAGACTCAGAGCTTTGTCTGGGCGGTGCCCAAGGACGGTCCGGTCGCGTTCGCGGCGGTGCCGGCGACCGCAGCCGAGCTTGCCGCCAAGGTCCGCAAATTGCGCGAGGCGCTCGAGCCGCAGATCACCCTGGTGAGCGAGATTCCGCCCTTCGATCTGACGCTCGCTTACGAGCTTTACGCATCGCTGCTCAAGCCGGTCGAGGCAGCGTGGAAGCCGGCAAAGAGCCTGATCGTCATCACCAACGGAGCGCTCGGCGAGCTGCCGCTGAGTCTGCTCCCGACCTCCCCGGCCGAGGTCGATGCGCAGGCGAAGCCTTTGTTCGCCGGCTATCGCGACGTGCCCTGGCTCGCGCGCACCCACGCGGTGACCGTGATCCCGTCGGCCGCGGCGCTTGTGACTTTGCGCCGGCTGCCGCCCGGCTCGACCGATCGCAACCAGCTGATCGGCTTCGGCGATCCTTATTTCAACGCGCAGGAGGCGGCCGAAGCGGAACAGACCGCAAGCGTGGACAAAACGCAGGTCGCATCATCGGAAACGCCGGCCGATGCGGCGAACGCAGAGACGGCGACCCGCGGCGTGGCGCTCAAACGCCGCGCTTCGCCGCATACCGAGACGGTCGACAGCGCCGAGCTTGCCATGCTGCCGCGGCTTCCCGACACCCGCCTCGAATTGCAGGCCATGGCCAAGGCGCTCGACGTCGATCCGGCAAAGGCGCTTTATCTGGGCAAGGACGCCAACGAGCAGAACGTCGAGACGCTCGACCTCGCCCATTACCGCATCGTCGCCTTCGCCACCCACGGGCTCGTCCCCGGCGACATCGACGGGCTGACGCAGCCGGCGCTGGCGCTGACCGCGCCGGACGTCGCCGGGGTCAAGGGCGACGGACTTTTGACCATGGAGAAGATTCTCGCGCTCAAGCTCGATGCCGATTGGGTGGTGCTGTCGGCCTGCAACACCGCGGCGGGGGCCGGCGCCGGCGCCGAAGCGGCCTCGGGCCTCGGCAGCGCTTTCTTCTACGCCGGCACGCGCGCGCTCCTCGTCACCAACTGGTCGGTGCAGTCGGCCTCGGCGCGCGAGCTGATGAGCGACCTGTTCCGGCGGCAGAGCGCCGATCCCAAGCTGTCACGCGGCGAGGCGCTGCGGCAGGCGATGATCGCGCTGGTTGACGGGCCGGGCTCGGTCGACGATGCCGGCCACACGGTGTTCACCTACGCCCATCCCCTGTTCTGGGCCCCCTACTCGGTGATCGGCGATGGCGGCGGCAGCTAAAGGCGTGCGCATGATGGCGG
>Ga0187784_10001904_pt1 | contig 16653 bp, 16 predicted proteins | sample 1015_SJ02_MP15_2_FD_132964 | JGI IMG/M metagenome (GOLD analysis project Ga0187784, IMG submission 132964) | Tropical peat soil microbial communities from peatlands in Department of Meta, Colombia - 1015_SJ02_MP15_20_MG | ecosystem: Environmental > Terrestrial > Soil > Wetlands > Peat | place...
CGACCATATTGAGCCCCTTGGCCCCGCTTAGAAGGCGGGGCTTCCGGGGCACGGTCCGGCCAAAATTTTAGAATGCGGTCTCTTAAGAATAGCTAATCAGTGCTTGTGGGGAATGGAGACATCGCAAGGACAGGGAACCTCTGAATTTCTCGTATAAAAGGTTGCCGCCCTAAGACTTTTCTACCCGACCGTCTCTTCCGTCTTCTTTGAAATCGGTTTTTGTCATCACTTGACAGCCGCTGGTGTAAGAACTTGCCTGCCCTGTACCATGCTGGGTTCAGCCCCTGCCGGTAGGAAGGGGTAACGAACCTGTCATGTGAGGTTTATCTGAAAATCGGGGCTTGGTTTTTGGAATTTTATCCGTTACATTTGTGTCGGCAGAGAAAAAGAAAATGCTCAAAGTGTTAAAATATTTTGTTTTCATGGTTCCGGTCCTTTGGATTTTCTTCAAAGATCTGGCCTGGGAAGGCCTCGCTTTAGGGGAGATCAGGACCAATTACCTTTTCGGAAAGGCCAACGCCTATGACCGGGCCAATTTTTTTAAGAGGGCGGTCAGAGTTTATAAGGAGATATTAAGAAGGGACACGAACAGCATTGCCGTTTTTTTAAACCTTGGAGGGCTTTATTATCGGAGAGGCATGTTTGAGACGGCCATCCCTTATTATGAAAAGGTAATCCGTGCAAACCCAAAGCATTACCAGGGACACTATTGGTTGGCAATGTGTTTCTGGAAATTGCAACGATATCATGCGGCCATCAACATTTTGGAAGAGGTCATCCAATTTCTGCCCACCTTTAAAGATGCCCTCAATTTAATGGGAGAGTGCTACGAGCAAATAGGAGAAGCTGCGAAAGCAGAACGGTGTTATCTCAAAGCGATTAGCGCCGACCCGAATGGGATTATCATTCACGGGGGCATGTTAGACCGTTGGGCCCGAGAAAAAAGGAAGGAAGAAAGGATTAAACATTAAAGGTCGATCTCAGTCAGATTTGTCGAGATAAAAAGATATGTCTCCTTCCGTTCACTCAAAACTTCACGCTGCTCTAATTTCCCAAAAATGTCAATGAGAACGACATATTGTTCAAAGTCCGACCATTTCCACTCACCTTCATAAAGAGATTTCTTAAGAAAATCAATTAGTATTAAGTAGATTATCTCTGGCATAAAAAATGCTCCTTTTTCTCGGGTAAGTTGAACCGAAGGCATACATTTACCTTATCGTGAGCAGCTCAGATGGTATACCATTTTGTAATGTCTCTCATTATTTCCTTTCTCTTGCTGACCGAGGTCATCCTACCTATCGTTCTAATATTAATCCTGGGATTTTTCGTGTGGCGTCTCATTCGGGAAAAATGGATAAACAGGATTTTTGTAAGTCTCGTCTACGAGAGAATTCCCCTTGTGAACGAATTTCATGAACAGGTAGGCCGCTCGGCGGAAGAAAAAGGAAACAAAGTTGTAAAACCGCTCGCTTACGTTGCTCTTATTTCATGTGTTGCTATCATTTTGAAGACTCTGTGGCCGCACGTATTTTATCACAGTGACACAGCCAATTTATTCGTCAAGAACGATCTCCCTTGGATGTTTCTTTCTATCGGATTGATTTTTCTAGGCTTCGGGGTTCTGGCTTCTGTTATTTCATCTTTGGTTTTCATAAGGGAGACGAAAAAATTCGAGGTTTACAACAGGAGTCTTGAGATTTACCTATTGAGCAAGTACCTTGAAAACATCCTATACATCACCCTCGGAATAGCCTTAATCATAGGGACTGTTTACTTATGGTTATTTTTCCTGGAGAGGTTGTCACCGATGTTCCGCTACTTTGAGAATGAATCGGCATCTCTCGTCGATTTAAAAGTAAACTATGAAGGCATGTTGACCACGTTGAGGGCTTTGCTAATCAATTTTAGGGACCAATTTCAAACCTGGTGCCTCACGTCCTTTCTTATATCCCTGGCAAGCTTCACCATACCCTACATGTGGTTCAAGGGAAGACGATTTACTAAAGTATTCCTGACCCTCTTCTTATCAGGAACAACCTTTTCTTACTTGGTGTCTTTCTTGATTAAAAAATTCATCATCTCTGAGCTGACTTGGATATTTGTGGCCGTGTGGACCATGTCCGCATTAATTACCTATATGGTCTTCCACTTGCTTAACACCATTTCGATGAATAAAGTACATATTTGCAAGCGCTGCCGAACGGAGAACGGCATCTACTCGAACTACTGCTGTGAGTGCGGCAAAAAACTTATCCTGGGCGCAAAAACATAATGGAAGACGGATTTGAAGAGGCTTCTCAAATCCGTCTTCCACGGGCGATTCCACTGGGTGATTCTATTCTATTCAGGTTTTTTCTCACCGGAAGAAGCGGATTCTTCCTTCCCCACCTCCAATTTCGATTTGATCTCACTGATGAAATAGACCAGAACACCGGCACCGATTAAAAGCAGTAGGATGGGGACGACTGCCATCAGCCCTTTGATGAACATTCCCCACCAGGTGATCAATAAGGCGAGACCAATGATGATCACCACAACTCCAATAATGATCCCCAATATATTCGACACCATCATCACCCCCTTCGAAAAGTTCTATTGAGAGTGAAAATTATCAAATCAGTGATTAGAAGTCAAGCCAATTTTAATCAGGCGGAGATATTTCTTCCCGTGGCTGCTTCACGGGGGGGGGAATCATTCATTATGGACAGGACAAAAGCATTGAGGTAATATGAATGGAAATGTTTGAATAATAACGGAGGAGGTCGTATAGGGATAGCATGGCTGTAAATTTGAAAGGGAGATCGCTCGATAGCCTTTCGCATTCGACCAAAGAGGAAATTGAAAAGATTTTGGAGACATCGGAGTTATTGAAATCTCAGCTTCTCCGCGGAGAGGAACATCCGCTGTTGAAAGGGAAGACGCTGGCGATGATCTTTGAGAAGCCATCCACCCGAACAAGGGTCTCCTTTGAAGTGGGAATGTGGCAGCTGGGAGGTTATGCGCTTTATCTGAATGCCAACGATCTGCAATTAGGCCGCGGGGAGACCATCGCGGATACGGCTCAGGTTCTCTCCCGTTATGTGAATGGGATCATGGCAAGGGTCTTTGCTCATCAGACCATCCTCGACCTTGTCAAATATTCAAAAGTGCCGGTGATCAACGGGCTTTCTGACTTCACGCATCCCTGCCAAGGCCTGGCTGACCTTTTCACCATTTACGAGAAGAAAGGCCGGCTTTCAGGGTTGAAGCTTGCTTACGTCGGCGACGCCAACAACGTAGCCCATTCCCTCCTCTACGGTTGCTCAAAGGTCGAAATGGATATCACCCTCGGATGTCCGAAAGGATACGGGCCTAATCCACGAGTCGTCTCAGAGGCGATGGAAGAAGGGAAAAGAAGCGGTTGCAAGGTGAAGGTGACAACTGATCCGAAGGAAGCGGTCAGAGAAGCTGATATTGTTTATACCGATGTGTGGACCAGCATGGGCAAGGAAAAGGAGTATGCAAAAAGGGTCAAGATTTTTAAACCTTACCAGGTCAATTCAAAGTTGGTCAAAGGAGCCAAAGCCGATTATCTCTTCATGCACTGTTTACCAGCCCACCGTGGAGAAGAGGTAACGGATGAAGTGGCCGATTCAAAAAATAGTGTTATCTTCGACCAGGCGGAGAACAGGCTCCACGCTCAAAAAGCTCTTCTGGCGCTGATTATGTAAACTATCATCTTAAAATCCCTCCCACCCTCCCTTTGCCAAAGGGAGGAGATCATTACCCCCCTTAGGAAAAGGGGGGCGGGGGCGGATTTTTGCGGTTCGACGGCGCCCTCCGGGCGTGGGGCATTAGTTTGGAGTTGGGTAGGGAACGGTTTCAAACCGTTCCTTACGGGAGTCTGGGGTAATGAAACTCTTAATCAAGAATGCCAGCCTAATAAACACGGAGCTGGAGTCCCTTGAGACCTTCGATGTTCTGATTAGCGAAGGAAAGATCAGTGAGATTGCTGAGAAGATTGTAGCCCCGGAAGCCTCTGGTATCGAGGCAAACGGAAAGATACTCGTGCCGGGTCTTGTCGATGCTCACGTTCATTTTAGGGAGCCTGGCCAGGAATATAAGGAGGATCTTCGCACCGGCTCAATGGCTGCCGCAGCCGGTGGATTCACTACTGTCATCGCAGAACCTAATACGACGCCTCCCATCGATACTCCAACCCGACTTCGGCGTTTGTTAAATATTGCAGAACAAAAGAGTGTCATTAATTTCTATTCCAAATCGACCATCACCAAGGGAACGATGGGGCGCCAGCTGACGGATATCGGCAAGCTGAAAGAAGCCGGCGCTAGAGCCATATCTGACGATGGAAACCCTATGCCCAGCCAAAGGCTAATGCGAAACGCACTGATCAAAGGGAAGGAATGCGGAATCCTGGTCAGTCCGCATTGTGAAGAATCGGCGCTTTACCGCGAAAGAATTCTTAGGAACCGGGCAAAAAGCGGACGTGGTTCGTCCCCATCCGCGATGCCCTATGCACCGCCCGGAGCCAACCCATATACATCCGAAGCCGGGTTTATTAAGCGCGATATTGAATTGGCCGAAAAGACGGAAGCGGCCCTTCATATCTCACATGTGAGCCTTGCCAGGTCAGTGGAAATCATTGCAGATGCGAAAAGGCGGGGAGTCAAAGTGACTGCAGAGGCCACGCCGCATCATCTCCTGCTGACGGAGCGAATGGCAGAAGAAATTGGGCCGAATGCAAAAGTGAATCCACCGTTGAGATCAGAAGAAGATGTGGCAGCACTAAGGCGAGGGCTTGCCGACGGCGCGATCGATATTATTGCCAGTGATCATGCGCCGCATTCAACCGAGGAGAAAAGCCGGCCTTGGGACCAAGCTCCCTTCGGTGTCATTGGCTTGGAGACAACGCTGGGTTTGGTCTTAACTTACCTCGTGGGTCCGGGTATCTTGACGTTGAGTCAGGCGATTAAAAAAATGACCATCACGCCGGCCCAGATTTTTGGGCTCGATGTGCTGGGCGTGGGTTGCCTCAAGTTAGGGGTTAAAGCAGATCTGACCCTGATTGATTTGAACAGAAAATGGAAAGTGGACGCCAATCGCTTTTATTCCAAAGGGAGAAATTGTCCCTTTAATGGGTGGGAGGTTCACGGAAAAGCAGTACTAACAATCGTCGCAGGACGAATCGTGGCAAAGGATGGAATCATCACAAGCGAAAATCTCTAAAATTCGACGGGCAGGACACACCCAATCCCTCCCCCTCAATGGGGGAGGATGAGGGAGAGGGTGAGCAAGATTTTCAATGTAATCAAGGAAGCAGAAGGAGGGGGAGATGGTGAACCTTAAAGGAAAAGATATCCTTCATGGGAACCAGTTTTCGAAAAAAGAGATCGAGAGGATCATTGAGATTACATCCGATTTTGAGAAGGAACTTAAGAAGAAGGAGTCTTTAACGCTATTGAAAGGGAAGATTTTGGCAACCCTCTTCTTTGAGCCAAGCACCCGGACCCGGCTCTCCTTTGAGACGGCCATGCAGCGTTTGGAGGGAGGGGTGATCAGCATGGCATCGGCAGAGAGTTCGTCGGCTGCAAAAGGTGAAACCGTTGCGGATACAGCCAGGACGGTCTCACAGTATGCAGATGCCATCGTGATCCGACATCCTCGCATTGGATCGGCTAAAGAAGCGGCCGATGCCGCTCCGATCCCTGTCATCAATGCAGGGGATGGGGCAGGGCAACACCCCACTCAAGCCCTTCTTGATATTTATACCATTCATAAGGAATTGGGCTCTCTCAAGAATTTGGCAGTCTCCATGGTGGGTGATTTGAAGAACGGACGAACGGTCCACGCATTGGTTGAACTTTTATCCAATTTCCAGACGCGACTCTATTTTGTCTCTCCCAGCAGTCTCCGGATGCCGGAGGAGATCGTCTCCAATCTCAAACAGAAAGGGATTGAGATCGTAGAGACAGAGGATTTTAGGAAAGCAGCCTCTGAAAGCGATCTCGTTTACATGACGCGAATTCAAAAGGAGCGTTTTGAGAATCTTTCTGAATACGAACGAGTGAAGGGCTATTACGTCATCGATGAGAAATTCCTGAAAGAGCTTAAGAAGAAGATCACCATACTCCATCCACTTCCGAGAGTGGATGAGATCAGCCCGGAAGTGGATGCCTATCCCGGAGCAGCCTATTTCAGGCAGGTGAGAAACGGTGTTTTCGTCAGAATGGCTTTGCTTGCGATGATCTTGGGGAAACGATGATCTGATGAAAAGGATTGTGATCGCCCTCGGCGGCAATGCCATTAAGGAATGGAATCAGAAGGGCTCCGTACAGGAACAGCTTGAGCATTTGAGGAGAAGCTGTTTCCATATGATGAAGATCGTTAGGAGGGGCCACCACATTGTTATCACTCATGGAAACGGACCTCAGGTAGGAGCCCTGCTCATTCAGCAGGAGAAGAGTGTACGAGAAATTCCTCCCCAACCCCTCGATATTTGCGACGCGATGACCCAAGGCCAGATTGGGTACATGATCCAGCAGACGTTGTTCAACGTGTTGAAAGATGCCGGGGTTCATCGTGATGTCGTCACCCTGATCACTCAAGTGATCGTGGATAGAAAGGACCCCGGGTTTCGAAATCCTACCAAACCCGTCGGCCCTTTTTTCAGCAAAATCCAAAAAGAGCGAGATGAGAAGCATCGGGGCCATGTTTTTCAAAAGATCGAAATGAAGGGAGAGCGCTATCGGAGGGTTGTGCCTTCCCCAAATCCTATACGGATTGTTGAGGCCAAGATGATAAAAGACCTTTTTGAGTCGGGCATTATCGTGATTGCCTCAGGAGGAGGGGGATTGCCCGTGACCCTGGACGGCCGGGGACACATTCACGGTGTCGAAGCCGTGATAGACAAAGATCTGGCCGGAGAAAAGCTGGCAGAGTCAGTGGGCGCTGATCTTTTGATGATCCTTACTGAAGTGGATCAGGTCTATCTCAATTTTGGAAAAAGGGAGCAGAAAGGTCTCAGGACACTCCGCCTTGAAGAGGCAAACAAATACCTTAGAGAGGGTCAATTCCCGGCTGGGAGCATGGGCCCAAAAGTTGGGGCTTGTATCCGTTTTATTGAATACGGCGGAGAGAAAGCAATCATCACCTGTCTTGAATGCGCTGACGAGGCATTAGAGGGAAGGGAAGGAACACAAATCGTCTCTTAATTCATCAGATCCACTTCAGCACTACTGCAAACAGCACAAGACAGATAATGTCGAAAGCATAGATGATCCCTGCCGTAGTAATCTTCTTTCTGAGGCTATCCATGTCAAGCACCCAGAACGAGACCAGAAAGAAAGGCAAGTAGCCGATCAGAAAGATAAGCCAGGGGGCTCCTGCTCCCCACCACGAATAATCCCAGGTCAATGCACCAACCAAGTTCAACATAATCTCCACGAGGACGCAAAAAACCGAATTAACGATAGCGAAGACCAGGCGATTCGGCAGTCCCAGGATTTTGAGTTTCTTGTCTGCAGGGAGCACTTTCGAGAAGGTAATGCCCGCAACCGCAAACATGAAACAGATTTCGATGTTCAGTCCGATCAGAATCAGGAAGGCAGTCTTGCCGGGGGCGCCCCATACAGGTGCGTACTGAGTGAAGTGGAAGACCAGGCCGTTCCAAATCTCGTTGAACCAATCCATCCCCCAAAAAGCTAATCCGGCAAATACCAGGCTCCAGTTCCCCCGTTCGACCTCCACCACATAGACGTATACCGTTAGGGCGAACAGAGGAATGACGTACCATTGGAACAAACTTCCGTCTCGGAGTATCTTCATTGCTTCCGAAGCCGCTTGCGTCATTTTAGACCTCCTTGATTAGATCGCAATTATATTGTGCCAGATTGATGCCGCTAACGCATAAAATAACCGGACGGCAAGAGCGTAGCTTTTGACGGTCCGGTTGATTGATTTGTCAGCGGTTGTTCAGAATACCATTGCATGATCAACCAGATATTCCGAGTCTTGTTCGACAAGCACCAACTCCGCTACGAATTCCCCTTCTTGCTTCGTGCACCATTGCTTCCAGATCACGGCCACCGACGAAGGCCGGCGGAAGACAGCAACAAATTCCCTCTTTCCGAAATAGCCCCACTCGGCTTGATAGCGCTTGCAGACTTTTTCGAGATACTCCTTACTAACAATTCTCTTCATCCTATCGGTAAAATCTCTCGTATGCTTTTCATGGTTGATTTCTGTTGAGCCTTCCATGAGGTTATCCATGATTGGATTTGCTACCGCCAGAATCTCTTCATCAGATTTTCTTGATAGTTCCATGATTGTATCCTTTGCCTCTAACGGCTTGCGGCTCAGCGGCGACGGCCTCACAGCCGACGGCGTCCGCTGTAGCCGCGGGTTAGGCGACTTCAGATTTTCATCCTCACTCGCCGAATCTGCTCTACTTGACCTCCGTCTCGTGAAAGCGCAGTTCCTTCCATTCGGCGCCGCGCTTCACCCACACTTCGGTGACATCCAAGGTCATACTGAACTTCTGTCCACTCGCTGTGCCTTGGGGCTTCTCCCGGTAAGGGGCGACGGCAGCGTCCGGACCCAGCGGCGTCACTTTGAAGTTGGAGAGCGAATAGCTATTCAGCGCTCAGTCATCCAAATTCCTAACCGGGGTGGCCTTGTCGCGTGCGCCCCTACCGTCGGCCCACACTTGGGTATTGTCGTCACTTAGCACGGCAGCGAACGCGTCTTTTCTGTTGTGCTTTAAATCGTGCCATCGCTGGCGGATCTTAGCCTCTTGCCGACCGAGGGGGAATAGGTCGAGGTCATAGGCCTTTATTTTCTTTCGTCACTGTTGGCGCCTAACATTGTATTTTATATTTAATGCTTATTTTTAGTAAAATTTATGGAAATTTGATGGTAATGTCAAGAAAATAATTGAGGAACTCATATCTAACTTATTAAAATGTAAGGATAAAATATTATGGGGTCGTCCCGAGGGGGCATTCTGATTTTTTTATCCCTCTCCCCTTAATCCCCTCCCGCCAGGGGAGGGGAGTCTATTTTGGGGACCTTGATTTTTCTTGACTTTCGTAGAAATTTTTAATAAAAGAAAACTCATGATCCTGCGACTCGAAGAGATTGAGCGGATGGTGTGGACTGAGGAGAAGCTCTTCCTCATGAAGCAGGTTGGGATTTTGCTGATCAAGAACGATGCGATCAAATTTGGAGACTACATCTTAGCCTCAGGGAAAAAAAGCCCATACTATATTGATCTGAGACAAACTATTTCCAGCCCGAATACGATGGACTGGATCGCCAATTCTTTGACCCGGATCATTCTCAACGAGATCGGGAAGGATAAAATCGACAAGATACTGGGCGTTCCGACGGCAGGGGTTCCTTTTGCTACGGTCGTGAGCCAGAAATTAGGCATTCCCTTGATCTACTACCGGCAGGCGCGGAAAGAACACGGGGTAAGGAAGAAGATCGAGGGAATCCTGGAGCGCAACGACCGGGTTCTCGTGATCGATGATCTCATCACCACGGGTGAAAGTGTCATCGAGACGGCGGAAGTGATCAGAGACCAGGGAGGCGTGGTCAACGAACTGGTCGTACTTTTGGATCGGGAGCAGGGGGGGCAGCAGAGGCTCCGGTTATCCCGGATTGAACCCCATGTCCTGTTCAAGATTTCAGATGCCATGACATGGCTTCACAAAGTAGGCTTGATCGATGATAAGATTTACGAGACGGTGATAAAGTACATCGGGGAGGAGAGTCAGACTGCTGCAATCAGCTCCTCCTGACCTGCTATTTTCTCTGGGCTTCTGCCTTGGCTTTGGCAAGAGCTTCGTCCTCTTTTTTCACATCCTCTAAAGTCTTGGGTTTCACTTTATCCGGCATCGGCTCCAGCCCGTACTTCCACTTCAAGAACTCCTTTCCAGTCTGGGGAAACAAGGCATAGACCAGCGTATCACAAACATTCTTCGCCAAGCCTTCCGTCTCATTTTTCACTTTATCCATCTCCGGCTCGATCAAATCCGCAGGCCGACACGTAATAGGCTCCTTTCCCCTCTTATATCCCTTCAACACTACCTTCTTGATCTCCTCCGGGATGGCCACCGGTGGTCTTCCATAAAGGCCATAGACATAGTCTTGCGTCTCCTTCGAGACCATTTTATATCGACCAAACAGAACATTGAGAACCGCCTGAACGCCCACAATCTGGGAAGTCGGGGTCACCAGCGGAGGATAGCCGAGGTCTTTTCTCGTTTGAGGAAGTTCGGAATAAACCTCCTCCAACCGATTCAGAGCTTTCTGCTGCTTAAGCTGGCTCACCATGTTGGAGATCATCCCGCCGGGGATCTGATGCCTGAGAACACCCGTATCGATCACCGCCATCTTCGTCGTATCCAAAAACTCCCGATACTTTGGCGCAATGCTTTCGATATAATCGCCAAGCTTCAAGAGCTGGTCCAGATCCAGCTTCGGGTCCCAGGGCGTCCCCTCCAACGCCACGACGATCGGCTCCACCGCGGGCTGTGAAGATCGGAGCGCAAAAGGCGCCAGGGCTGTGTCAATGATGTCCACCCCCGCTTCAATGGCCTTAAGATAGGTCATCGACGCCATCCCACTCGTATAATGTGTATGCAGTTGAATAGGAAGCTTTATCGTCTTCTTCAAAGCCTTAATCAATTCGTAAATATCATAGGGAGCCAGCAACCCTGCCATATCCTTGATGCAGAGCGAGTCCGCTCCCATCCCTCCTAATATCTTTGCCTTCTCCAGATAGTACTTAAGATTATAGACCGGTCCTCCCATCCTTCTTTCAGTCAATGAATAACAAATCGTCCCCTGAATATGCTTTCCTACTCGCTTGATTACCTTGAAGGCGGTCTCAAAGTTTCGCTCGTCGTTGACCGCATCGAAACAACGGAAAATGTCAATACCCACCTCGGCCGATTTCTCGATGAATGCCTCCACCAGATCATCCGGATGGTTCCGGTAAGCCACGAGATTCTGACCCCGAAGAAGCATCTGGAAGGGGGTTCTGGGCATCAATTTCTTCAGTACCTTCACCCTCTCCCAGGGATCTTCTCCCAAAAAGCGGTGGGCGACATCGAAGGTAGCTCCTCCCCACATCTCTACTGAATGGAATCCAACTTTGTCCAGCCCCTCTGCAATGGGGGTCATATCCTCCGTCCTCATCCGGGTGGCCAGAGTGGACTGATGCCCGTCCCGGAGGGTCGTATCCGTTATCTTTATTGGTTTCTTCGGTATTTTATCCATCCCTTCCATGTTTTCTCCTCCTCTACAAGCCTTTAGAGATATATAGACAAAATTCTTACCTGACCACTTGCTGCCCTATCCGTAAACCTGTTAACATGCTTAGAATTTTTTTTCAAGAGAAAGCTTTCACATTTCGGTCTGTCCTGTCTCAATTCTTCTTGACAAAAGAAATTTTTTTTATATATTTATTTGCTTAATTCAGTGCAAAAGAGTGGGAATGGAATGTTTACTTTGAAATTGGACGAAATTCCCGAGGAGGGTCTGGATCTAAAGTGGCAAGAGCAAAGGGCTTCCTTGTTAGCCTACGTGAAAGGCCTTTCAAGGATCGACTTTGACTTCGAGACCCCGCTCCAAGCGGAGGTAAAGATTGAGAAGGCAGGTCGATCGGTCATGATCACGGGGAGGGTCGAAGCCACGCTTCGATTCCAGTGTGTAAGATGTTTGAAGGAGTTCTCCTATCCTCTCTCCACTACCTTTGAACTCACGCTTCACCCTTTGAAAGACGCTCCCTCTGAAGAAGAAACCGAACTGGAGAATGAGGAGTTGGAGTCGAGTTTCTTCGAGGGAGAAGAGATTCACCTCTCCGAGATCGCCTGTGAACAGATTTTTTTGGAGATCCCTTACCAACCCGTTTGTCAGGAGGGATGCAAAGGGCTTTGTCCGGTATGTGGAAAAGATCTAAACCTCTCTTCGTGCGGGTGTGTGAAGGAGGAACCGGCATCGGCGTTCTCCGCGCTCAAGAAATTAAAGCTTGATTAATACCGCCGTAATCTGTTATGTGGAACAGATAAGGCAATCGGGCCAAGTTCTTAATTCAATGTCTGAAAGTCATTTTAGTAGATGAGAAAGGATGCCTCCGAATGGGAGTTCCAAAGAGGAGAACATCGCCAGCCAAAAGGGGTAAACGTCGAGCGCATAAGAGCTTGAACGCCCCCAACGTCTCGCTATGTCCTCAATGCCATGAGCCCTTACTCCCTCACCATATTTGTCCCCATTGCGGAACTTATAAGGGGAGAGAGGTCATCAAGGTCGAGGAAGAGAAGTAAACTCGTTCATATCGCCCCCGGTCTCGGGTCGGGCCAGCCTGACATCAATAGTGGGGATTTGTAACGACGTGGATGACCGAGGGGGATGTCAGGGGAAAGTGCAAGATGAAGATTGCGGTCGATGCCATGGGAGGGGATTTCGCTCCTCAGAATGTTGTTGAAGGCGCCTATTTAGTCGCAAAGAAACACGGCGTCAAGGTGGTTTTGGTGGGCGATGAGGATCAGGTGAGTAAGGAACTGTCCAAATACCCCACCTCCAAACTCCCGATCTATATCCATCATGCCCCATACGTGGTTGCCATGCACGACTCTCCCTCTACCGTGATCCGAAGGATGAAAGAAACTTCTATTAAGGTTGCCCTCGATCTGGCAAAAGAAGGTCAGGTCAGCGGGGTGGTGTCCGCCGGAAATTCGGGAGCGGCCATGGGCTTGGCGATGGTTATCTTGAGAAAATTGGAGGATGTGGAACGACCTGCGATTGCCACGATCCATCCCGCGACAATAGGCAACACAGTCCTTATTGATTCCGGGGGCAATGTGGACTGCAAGCCCATTCATCTCGTTCAGTTTGCCATGATGGGCGATGCGTATGCGAAGTATATTCTGGAAAAGGAAGCGCCCCGGATTGGCGTATTGAGCAACGGAGAGGAAGAAGGGAAAGGGAATGAGCTGACCCGAGAGGTCCACGATATTTTATCAGAAACCGATTTGAACTATATCGGTTATGTCGAAGGCCGGGATCTCAACAACGGAGAGGTGGATGTCATCGTCTGCGATGGCTTCGTTGGAAATGTAGCGTTAAAAATAAGCGAAGGGCTCTGGGAGGCCATTCACGCTATTCTCAAGCAGGAAGCGGAGGATAATATTCGAGCGAAGGTGGCTTATTTCCTGATGGGGCGGGCGATTCGCCGCCTGGAGAAAAGGCTTGACTATTCGGAGGTCGGAGGAGCGCCCCTCCTGGGGATTAATGGCAACTGCGTCATCTGTCATGGTTCATCCAACGCGAAGGCCATGATGAATGCCATTCTCCTGGCCTCGAACCTGGCCAAGAACAGACTGAATGAACATCTCATCCAAGAACTCAAGGAGAAACAAGACATGCTTCGTCTGGGGCAGAAACAACTGGAGAAGGTGGGTGAGTCGGTCAAATCGATTCATTAACCCCCCTTGATCCCCCAATCTAACGCCCCCTCCACTCTCCCCCTCTTAATTTAAGAGGGGGAAGGGGGAGTTATAAGGGGGGAATAGGGGGATAGAGGAACGGGAGGAAAGAAGATTGGATTATTTTTTCACGCCAGAACAAAAGATGATTCGAGATTTAGCCAGGAAGGTCGCGCAGGAGAAAATGCTGCCCGCCCGGGCGGAATTGGATGAGAAGGAGGAGTTCCCGTGGGAGATTGTTAAAATCAGCGCGGAAGCGGGCCTCATGGGTGTCTCCATGCCGGAAGAGTATGAGGGCTTTGGAGGAGGCATCCTGGAGTATTGTTTGGTCGCAGAGGAATTGAGCCGCGTCTGTCTCGGGATCGCGACCAGTATTGTGGCAAGCGGATTAGGCGCCATGCCCATCCTGCTTTTTGGGAATCCCGAACAGAAAAAAAAGTATCTCCCGGATATTGCTAAAGGGAAAAAATTGGCGGCTTTCGGGTTGACCGAGGCGGATGCAGGAAGCGATGCCGGGGCCATCCGAACGACCGCAACCCGAAAGGGAGACGGATATGTTTTGAACGGAACCAAGCAGTGGATCACCAACGGAGGGGAGGCGGAAACCTACTCGGTTGTCGCGATGACCGATCGATCAAAGGGCCCCCGGGGAGCGAGTGCTTTGATTGTCGAAAAAGGAACCCCGGGCTTCGATTTTGGGAAGAAAGAGAAGAAGATGGGGATCCGGTCCTCCGCCACGCGTGAACTGGTATTTCAGGATTGCTTTGTTCCCAAAGAAAACCTGATTGGAAAAGAAGGAATGGGATTTATTGTTACGATGAGGACTTTTGATCGAACCCGGCCCGGGGTAGGTGCTCAGGGTGTTGGATTGGCCCAGGGGGCACTCGACGAGGCGGTCCGTTATGCCCGAGAACGGGAGCAGTTCGAAAAGAAGATCATTTCTTTCCAGGCGGTTCAGCACATTTTGGCCGATATGGCGACGCTCGTCGAGGCGGCGAGGGCATTGGTCTATTCTGTCGCTCGCTATATTGATCAATCGGAGAACCCCAAAGAGATTTCAAAGGTCTCCGGAATGGCGAAAGTCTTTGCCAGCGATGTGGCCATGAAAGTAGCCACCGATGCGGTTCAAGTCTTCGGAGGCTATGGATACATGAGAGATTATCCCGTCGAGAAAATGATGCGGGATGCGAAAATTCTTCAAATCTATGAAGGGACGAATCAGATCCAGCGGAATGTTATAGGTTTGGAACTGAACAAGGAATACGCAGGAAAGAAAGGACCCCAATGAAATCCATCGCCTTTACATTCCCCGGGCAAGGGTCTCAGTATGTGGGAATGGGAAGAGAGCTTTTCGAAAATTTCAGCGTAGCAAGACAGATTTTTGAGGAAGCGGACGACAGCCTTCATTTCTCTGTATCCGGCCTCTGTTTTAAAGGCCCTGAAGAGGCGCTAAAGCTGACCGAAAATACACAACCGGCCGTGCTGACGACGAGCGTTGCCGCACTGAAGGTGCTCCAGGCGGAGAAGGGAATAGCTCCACAATTCGCGGCAGGGCACAGCCTCGGGGAGTACAGCGCCCTGGTCGCCTCCGAAGCGCTTGCCTTCTCTCAGGCCGTGAAGATTGTCCGTCTTCGCGGAAAGTTCATGCAGGAGGCTGTCCCGGTGGGAGAGGGGGCCATGGCGGCCGTTCTCGGTATGGAGAGGGAACAGGTCGAAAACCTTTGCGAAGAGATTTCGTCTGGTGAGGTTCTCGCCCCCGCCAATTTTAATAGCCCGGGCCAGATCGTCATCGCCGGGCATACGAAAGCGGTGGCGAGGGCCGTGGAAAGAGTGAAACAGGAGGGGAAGAAAGCCGTCCTCCTTCCGGTCAGCGCTCCATTTCATTGTTCCTTGATGAAACCGGCAGGGGAGCGTCTGGAGAAAGCGCTTCAGGAAATTTCTGTCAGCGATCTGAAAATTCCGGTTGTGACAAACGTGGAGGCAGAGGCCAATACTTCCAAAGACGCGGTGAAAGGATTATTGGTGGCTCAGGTATCGAGCCCTGTCCGCTGGGAAGAGTCCATGAGGAAGATGATCGGAAAGGGAATTGAGCAGGTCGTGGAAATAGGCCCCGGAAAGGTTCTCTCAGGCCTGATGAAGCGGATCGATAGTCGTGTGGAGACTAAGAATGTAGAAGATCTCCAAACCTTAAAAAGCATAGAGCATAGCGCCTAAAGCATAGCGCTATTGTAGGGAGTCTAACATTTCTTTAGAGTGGTAATGAGGGTTGTCATTCCGGCCCCGTATCAAGTACGGCGTAAACTTCAGCGGGAATCCAGGTGAAAACACTGGATTCCGGGTCAAGCCCGGAATGACAAACAAAGTAAGATTTTAACGCGCTCCGCTATGCGCTCAGCGCTTTGCAATTTTCTGACTTGTGGAGGAAGGATTGAAGCTAACGGGAAAAGTGGCCTTGGTTACCGGGGCAGCTCAGGGGATTGGGAGAGCGATTGGGCTGCTGCTCGCTCGAAACGGGGCCGATATTGTTGTGTCGGACATCAACCTTGAGAAGGCTGAAGAGACGGCAAAAGAGATTAGGGGGATTGGCCCCAAAGCGATGGCGGTCAAAGTGGACGTGTCCAATTTGAGCGATGTAGAGCGGATGGTGGAGGACATCTTAGAAAAGCTTGCCAAGATCGATATTTTAGTGAATAATGCTGGCATTACGCGCGACAAACTCATCCTCAGGATGACAGAAGAGGATTGGGATGCCGTTCTCAGTGTGAATCTGAAGGGGACGTTTAACTGTACCAAAGCGGTGATTCGACACATGGCGAAACAGAGAAGCGGCAAGATCGTCAATATCGCCTCGGTGGTTGGAGAGATGGGGAATGCCGGACAGGCGAACTACTCAGCCTCGAAGGCCGGTGTGATCGGTTTGACCAAAACCATCGCAAGGGAATACGCCCAAAGAGGGATCAATGTCAACGCCATTGCTCCCGGCTATATCGAGACCCCGATGACCGAAGCCCTTCCGGAAAAAGCGAAAGAGGAATTAAAGAGGCTAATTCCCATGGAGCGACTGGGGAAACCCGAGGATGTTGCCGAGGGAGCGCTTTTTCTCGTTTCCGAAGAGTCGAGCTATATTACCGGTCAGGTGCTGAATGTGAACGGCGGTATC
>Ga0187784_10001905_pt1 | contig 16651 bp, 16 predicted proteins | sample 1015_SJ02_MP15_2_FD_132964 | JGI IMG/M metagenome (GOLD analysis project Ga0187784, IMG submission 132964) | Tropical peat soil microbial communities from peatlands in Department of Meta, Colombia - 1015_SJ02_MP15_20_MG | ecosystem: Environmental > Terrestrial > Soil > Wetlands > Peat | place...
GCTGTCTTCCGCAATGTCGTCCGCTGGCTCTGGCGTCTTACGACGCGACAACTAAACCGCGAGCTGCCTGCTGATTCTCTGCAGATGCAGGCACCATGCCGTTCTCGACTCAACCGAAGCGGGATCGTGGACGGCTTACACCCCGAGCAGCTCGACATCGAAAATCAGGGTCGCATTGGGCGGGATGACCCCGCCGGCGCCGCGCGCGCCATAGCCCAGTTCGGACGGGATGATCAGCGTGCGCTTGCCGCCGATTTTCATCCCGGCGACCCCCTCGTCCCAGCCTTTGATGACCATGCCGGCGCCGAGGCGAAAGCCGAAGGGCTGCCCGCGATCGAGCGAGCTGTCGAATTTCTTGCCTTTCTCCCCGTCGGGCTGCTGCAGCCAGCCGGTGTAGTGGACCCGGACATTGTTGCCGGCGACGGCTTCGGCGCCGGCGCCGACTTCGTTGTCCTTGTAGATGAGGCCGCTGGGCGTGGTGGGCATGCTGTTTCTCCATTCTCGGGATGCGCCAACATAGCCGAGGCCAAAGCCGCCGCCTATGATGCCGGCAACGGCGATGGGAGGGATGCGATGGCGGCGGTGCGGCTCGGCGGCGGCGACTACACCTTCGAGGTCCACGAAAACTGGGCGAAAATCCCCGACGAGATCGTGCTCGGCGACTGCGCCGCGGTCGGCGTCGACAGCAAGGACAATGTCTACGCCTTCAACCGCGGCGACCACCCGGTCGCGGTGTTCGACAAGGACGGCAACTTCTTGCGCAGCTGGGGCGAGGGGCTGTTTCCGCGACCGCATGGCGTCCATGTCGCGCCCGACGACACGATCTGGCTGACCGACGACGCCGACCACACCGTTCGCCACTGCACGCTCGACGGCAAGGTGCTGCTGACCCTCGGCGTGCCCGGCCAGCCGTCACCCTATATGTCGGGCGAGCCGTTCCACCGCTGCACCCACACCGCGCTGTCGCCGCAGGGCGATTTCCTCTACATCTCCGACGGTTACGGTAACGCCCGCATCCACAAATACACGCCGGGCGGCAAGCTCTTGGCTTCCTGGGGCGAGCCGGGCACCGACCCCGGCCAGTTCAACATCCCGCACAATATCTGCTGCGATCCGGACGGCTGGATCTATGTCGCCGACCGCGAAAACCACCGCGTGCAGATTTTCAATGGCGACGGCAGATGGGAGACCCAGTGGAACTATCTGCACCGGCCGAACGGCATGTGCCTCGGGCACGGGGTAAACCCCCTCTGCTATATCGGCGAGGGCGGACCGGCGGGCGAGATCAACCGGCTGTGGCCCAATATCGGCCCGCGCGTCAGCATCCACACCACCAAGAACCATGAGGTCATGGCGCGGCTCGGCAAGACGCCAGGCGGCATGTTCGCCGGCGGCTTCACCTCGCCGCACGGCATCGCGGTCGACAGCCAGGGCAACATCTATGTCGGCGAACTCAGCGGCCGCTCGTGGTCGCGCTTCTCCGACGGCGACGCGCCCAAGAAACGCCGGGTGATCCACAAGCTGGTGAAGGTGGCGGCTTAACCACGCGTCAGCTCGATATTTCCGAATGCATCGAGCCGCGCGGTCCAGCCGGGCGGGATGACGCAGGTCGCGTCGTATTCCTCGACGATGCAGGGACCCTCGTGCGGCGTCTTGAGGTCGCTGCGGTTGACGACCCGCGCCTCCCGCCAGCCGAGCGCCGCGCCAAAATACGCGCGGCGGGTTGGCGACGCGATGGCGATGTCCGGCGCAAGGCTTGCGGCGGCGGCGGATTGGGCGCGCGGCCGGTCGGGGATGCCGCGGCCGATGACTTCGAGGCTCACCAGCTCAACCGGCTCGTCAACCCCGGCGCGGTGGCCATAGGTGCGCTCATGCTCGACGCCAAAGGCTTCCTCGATCGCCAAAAGCACCGCTCGGTCGAGCGCGCCGGCGGCGACCGGCACGCGCAGCTCGAAGGACTGGCCCTGGTAATGCAGGCTCGCAAAGCGGCTAATCGCGATCTTGTCGTCCGCGAACCCGTCCTCGCCAAGCCGGGTGCGCGCCTCCCCTTCGAGGCCGGCGAGCACCGCTTGCAGCGCCGCTGGGTCGACGCCGCGCAGCAGCAGCTTGCGGGTGCGGGTGAAATAGTATTCGACCTCGGCGTAAAGCAGCCCGAACGACGAGAACACCCCGGCCGAGGGCGGCACCAGCACGCGGGCGATGCCGATCTCCGCCGCCATGCCGGCGGCGAAGATCGCGCCGTTGCCGCCAAACGCCACAAGCGCATATTCGCGCGGGTCGCGGCCGCGTTCGCTCGACACCGCCTTGATCGCGCGGATCATGTTCGAGGCGGCGATCAGATGCGCGCCGTAAGCCGCGGCTTCGAGGCTCATGCCGAGCGGCTTGGCGATCTTGTCGCCGAGCACCGCGCGCGCCTTGTCGATGTTGAGCTTGACCGCGCCGCCGACCAGATGGCCCGGGTTGAGATAGCCGAGCACGAGATTGGCGTCGGTGACCGTCGGCTCGGTGCCGCCCTGGTCATAGGCGACCGGCCCGGGCGAGGCGCCGGCGCTCATCGGCCCGACCTGCGGCGCACCGCCGGCGTCGATCCACAGGATGGAGCCGCCGCCCGCGCCGATCTCAGCGAGGTCGATGGCCGGCACCTTGAGCGTGTACCCGGCGCCCGACAACAGCCGCGAGCCCAAGACGATGCCGGCGCCCACCTGGTACTCGGCGGCGCGCGTCACCTCGCCGTTCTCGATCAGCGACGCCTTGGCGGTGGTGCCGCCCATGTCGAAGGAGATCGCGTTCTTAACGCCGATCCCGCGCATCAGCGCCTGCACGCCGACCACCCCGGCCGCCGGCCCCGACTCGATGATGTGCATCGGAGTGACGGCCGCAGCCTTCGCCGTGGTGAGCCCGCCATTCGACTGCATCAAGAGCGGCGACACCGTGATGCCGATGCGCTTTGTCTCGGCGACGAGCCGGTTGAGATAGTGCTCGACGACCGGCCGGACATAAGCGTTGATGACCGTCGTCGACGAGCGTTCGTACTCGTTGATGACGGGCAGCACCTCGGCGCTAATGCACAGGGTCGTCGCCGGCGCGAGGCGCGCGACGATCTCCTTCACGCGCTCCTCGTGGACGGGGTTGAGGTAAGAGTGCAAGAGGCAGACGGCGATCGCCTCGACGCCTTCGGCGACAAGGAAGGCGGCGGCGCGCTCGACGCTCGCCTCGTCGAGCGGCGCGTCGATCTCGCCCTGCGCGTTGATGCGCTCATCGACCTCGACCCTGAGGCGCCGCTCGACCAGCGGCAGTGGCTTGGTCCACGACATGTCGTAGAGCCGTGGCATCCGCAGATTGCGGATTTCCAAGACGTCGCGGAAGCCGCGGGTGGTAATGAGCCCGGTCTTGGCGCCCTTGTGCTCGAGGATCGCGTTGGAGGCGACGGTGGTGCCGTGCAGCAGCTCGGCGATGGGCCCGCCGCCGATCCCCGCGAGGAGTTCCGACAGTCCATCGACGATCGCTCGGGCATAGTCATCGACGGTCGACGAGACCTTTTTGGTGTAGCGCTCGCCGCCCTCGCCGAGCAGCACGATGTCGGTAAAGGTGCCGCCGATATCGACCCCAGCGCGAAAGGACCTCACTTCGCCGCCAAGCCCCAGCTGTAGACCGGCGGCTCGTGCCATTGGCGCGCATCGCGCATCTGCCGGCGCAGCGCCAGGGTCGCGGTTTCGTCGACCGCATCACCATCGATGACCACGCCGTAATCTTCGCGTGCTGCGTACGGGCTGACGAACTCGTTGCGCACATCCTTGATCACAAGCGTGGGGTCGCGCTCCAGCGGATCGCCCCAGCCGCCGGCGCCGGCGACCTCGTGGCGGAATAAATCACCCTTTTTCATATTCATGGTGAGCTTCGAGGGCAGCGGGTCAGGGTTCTTATCCGGGTTCAGATAGTTCATCGACGGCTTGCCCGGGCCGCCGCCGTAAAGCCCGTAGGGACGGAAATCGCGGCGGTCGGAGCGCACCTGGAGGATCGCTTCCTCGGCCAGAAGCTTGTATTCACGGCGAAACGGCGCGCCGCCGCGGAATTTGCCCGGCCCCATTGCGTCCTGGATGAATTCGTAAGCGGTGATCTGCAACGGCTGTTCGGTTTCGGTCACCTCGATCGGCTGCGAGGCCATGTTGGCGTAGATGTTGGAGTTGCCGTCGAGCCCGTCGGCGAACGGCCGGCCGCCCCAGGCGCAGCAGGTGAAATCGACATAGATGAACGGCTTGCGCTCGCCGTCCCAGCCGCCGATCGAGACGCCGGTATTGCCGCCGTCAGAAGCGGCGAAGACGCGGTCAGGCAGCATCTTTGCCAGCGCGCCAAACATGCAATCGACCATGCGGAACCCGGTGAGGCCGCGCGCCGCGCATGCGCCTGGCAATTCCATATTGGCGATCGTGCCCTTCGGCGCCTCGACGGTGATCGCGCGGAACACGCCTTCATTGGTCGGGATGTTCTGCGGCAGGATCGAGCGGATGCCGCAATAGCTCGCGGACTTCGTATAGGATAGCGTGTTGTTGATCGCGCCCTTGACTTGGCGCGCCGTGCCGGTCCAGTCGGCCTTGATGCTGTCACCGGTCTTCGTGATGGTGACCTTGAGCGGTATCGGCGCGCCGACATCGATCCCATCATCGTCGATATGGTCGAGAAAATCGTAGACGCCGTCCGGCAGCTCGCGGAGCGCAGCGCGGGTCATCCGCTCGGCATAATCGACCAGTTCGGTCATGTAGGCCTGGAGTTTGTCGTCGCCGTAGCGCGCCGCCATGTCAACGAGCGCCGCTTCAGCGATGTGGCAGGCGGCGAGCTGGGCGCGCAGATCGCCAAACACCTTTACCGGCACGCGTACATTGGTCTCGATCAGCGCGAATAGCGTCTCGTTGCGCCGGCCGCGCTCGAAGAGCTTCAGGGGTGGGATGCGCAGCCCTTCCTGATAGATCTCGGTCGAGTCGCTTGCATTCGATCCGGGCACCCGGCCGCCGACATCGGTGTGATGACACACCGCGCAAGCCCAAGCGATGCGATTACTCTCTTGAAAGATCGGTTTGAACACGAACACATCGGGGAGGTGCATGCCGCCGCGAAACGGGTCGTTGAAGATGAAGACGTCGCCCCGGTGGATGTCGTCGGCAAAAGTGTCCAGTAACGAAGCCATCGCGGTCGGCATCGAGCCGAGATGCCCGGGGAGGGTCAGCCCCTGCGCGACCAGCACGCCCGCGCCGTCGAACACCGCAGTCGAATAATCCATGTTGTCCTTGAGCACGCCCGAATAGGTCGTGCGAAAGACCGTCAGCGCCATCTCGTCGGCCACGCCGAAGAGCGCGTTCTTGAACAATTCGAACTCGATCGGGTCACTGATCATCTGCCGGGCTCCAGGTCGCAACAGCGATTGCAACCCGGATGCCCGCCGCGATCAAGCGCCGCGGCAGACCGCAGGTTTACGAGCGGTCGATCTCCTCGACGATCGGCCAGAACTCCTTGAACACACGCACCCGCCGCGCGCGCTCTGCATCTTCCGTAGGCCGGGCGTCAGGATGATAGCGCTTGCTGAATTCGTGCTTCAGCCGCCGGAATTTCGCATCGGCACCAGTGGTGCCGCCGCCGAGACTGCGGCGCCCTTCGAGCGAGGCGACCTCGTGGCGCAGTCGCGCGACGAGTAGCTGGTGCGCCGCCAGGTCGTGCTGCAGCGCGGTGATCATCTCGGCATCCTGGCGTTGCCGCACGGCAAACTCGCTGATCGTCTGGAGCAGTTGCGTTTGCGGCACAGCGGTCGCTTTGGCGCGGCGCTCCAACCGGGCGAGAGTCTCGCCGCAAGCGACCCGCGCGCCACCGGCGGCCAGCGCCTCGGCGAGTTTTGCTCTCTGGCCATAGACCAGCTCGATGATGACTTCGTCGCCGCGCAGCCGAACGGCGACATCGTTCGGGTGCAGCCACTCACCCGCGACCTTCGCCCAGTGTACCGACCATACGGGCGCATCGGCGGAGTGCCGGGCGAGGGCGAGCTGCAGACGGCGGCGCAGCCCGGGCTGGCAGGCGTCGAGCAGCGCGTCGCGGGTCGGCACGGCGAGGGCGGTTCCGCGACAGGCGCGGCGCACGGTAATCTCGGTTCGACGAAAGAAGCCCATGGGTCAGATGTTCTAATTCACTACTGCCAGGATCGACACATCGGATTAAGAATTCCTCCACGACCACTCAACCGACAGGAGCCGCCATGCCCGACCTCCCGCGCCTCAACCCGGCAATCCGCGCGCTCGAAAGCGGCAAGCCGACTTTCGTGACCTTTTCGCCGGCCGAGATCAGCGCCGCGCAATCGATCGCCGCGGCACCCTATGACGGCGTCGTCTTTGAGATGGAGCACAACCCTTACGACATCCGCCAGCTGCGCGACTGCATGCAATACATGCTCGACCGCGCGCAGATCGTGAAGTCGGGGAGCCTCGCGCCGGCCGTCGCGGCGATGGTGCGCATCCCGCCCAATGGCGGCGAGATGAACCAGTTCATCGCCAAACAGGTGCTCGATATCGGCGTCTACGGTATCGTCTGGCCGCACGTCTCGACCGTCGACGAGGCGAGGAACGCCGTGCAGGCCTGCCGCTATCCTCGGCCGCGCGAAGCGAAATACTACGAGCCGGCCGGCCAGCGCGGCGACGCGCCGCGCACCGCCGCACGCTATTGGGGCATCGACCAGCAGACCTATTACAAACGCGCCGACACTTGGCCCTTGAACCCCGAGGGCGAGGTGCTTGTCGTCATCATGTGCGAGGAGAAGCGGGCGATCCGCAACCTGCCGCAAATGCTAAAGGAAGTGCCAGGGATCGGCGTCGTGCTAGTCGGCGAGGGCGACCTGTCGCAGGATATGGGCTTCCCGCGCCAGTATGAGCACCCCGAGGTCGCCGCCGCGATCGACGAGATTCTGGCGATCTGCAAGGACCACAACATTCCCTGCGGCCACCCGCATGTCGACGCCAACAATGTCGAGCAACTGGTCGAGAAGGGCTTTCGATGGCTGATGCCGGCGCCAACACAGTCCTTCGCGGCACTACAGAAGGGGTTGGCGGCCTGCGGGCGGAAATAGCCCGAAGAGCCGGGTGCGATGCATCGCGCCCGCCCATCGGTGTCGGGCTCGGCTCGTGTGTATGGTGCAGGCGCGGCTGCGGTGGAGCGGCCGGCAGATTGCCGACGCCCGCTCGGACCTCTAACGGCGTCGAAGGTTCCATTGGCGGTTGGGTACCTCGTTGCAATGCCCCCACACGCCCCACGGGGTCGGGCTCCAGGGATCGGCAATCTGAAACGTACCCCAGGACCGGGTGCCTTCGCGGTAATCGGTACAGGGATGATTGCTCTCTTCCTGATACCAGATGCCCTCGATCGTGCCGCCCGGCTTGACGTTGCCGACCAGGGTTCCGTCGCGATAGGGGCTCGTCGTCCGCTGGATGAAGCCGTCGACAGAGCCCCGGCTGTCGATGTGGACTTCCATCGCGCCGTCGACCGTGTTGAAGGTGAGCGTGCTGTCGGCGAGCGCCACGCCGGCAGCCAGCAGCGAGATCGAGAACGTCAGGACAAGGGATGCGAGCTTCATCAAAGGCTCCGTCAGTCGGCGTGGATACGATTAAGCCCTTGTGCCAGAGGAGTCTCGGCAAGGCCTTGATCCAGATCAGCCGGCGGTATCGAAAGGGCTTGACCCTCTTGCCACCTGTTGCCGCCTGAGATGGAATGCGCGCCATCCCGCGTTTATCCCCGATGGAGGAAACCATGGACGCCGACGCCAAGAAGACCGCGCTTCGCATGATCCCCTACGGCATCTACGTGCTGACCGCCGATGACGGCAAAGGCAATGTCGCGGGCGCGACGGTCAACTGGGTGACGCAGACCGCGTTCGCGCCGCCGCTCGTCGTCGTCGGCGTCAAGACCGATAGCGGCGCCTACTCGATCATCAAGGGCACCAAGAGCTTTACGCTCAACATGCTGGGCAAGGAGCACAAGGGCCTCGCCTTCACCTTCTTCAAACCGGCGCAACTCGAAGGCGGCAAGCTCTCCGGCCAGGCGATCCACAAGGGCACTAACGGCGCGCCGATCCTCGATGCCGCCCTGGCAGCGGTCGAGTGCAAGGTGTCGACGGTCGTTGAGCAGGGCGATCACCACATCGTCGTTGCTGAAGTCGTCGAGGCGCATGTGCCAAACCCGATCTCGGGCCGGCTCGACAGCGCGATCCTCGAAATGCGCGACCTCGGCGACAACGTCTATTACGGCGGGTAGATGGCGGATGGCCAGGTAAGCACGGAACGCGGCGAGCCGCGAAAATCCGTCGCGCGGGCTCGGCGGCGACGGCAGCGCGCGCCGCGCCTGCACCACGATCCGCCGGACGGCGCCGAGGCTCGCCTCGCCCATCTGATCGCGCGCGATAGGGCCGACGAAGTCGTTTCAATCGGGCTCGAACGGCCGTGGTTCGACGACCTCTATCATCGCATCCTGACCATGAGCTGGCCTGGCTTTCTCGCGGTCAGCCTGGCGGCCTATTTGCTCATCAACCTCGGTTTCGCGGCGCTCTATCTGCTGCAGCCGGGGTCGATCGCCAACGCGCATGCCGGCTCCTTTGACGATGCGTTTTTCTTCAGCGTCGAGACGATCGCGACGATCGGCTATGGCGTGATGTCGCCCGCCACGGTCTACGCCAACCTGCTGATGACCCTGGAAAGCGCGATCGGGATCTTGCTCATCGCGTTGACGACAGGTCTTGTGTTCGCACGCTTCTCGCGCCCGACAGCGCGGATCATGTTCAGCGACGTCGCGGTGGTCGGACCCTATAACGGCAAGCCAACGCTCACCGTGCGCCTGGCGAACCAACGCCAGAACCAGTTGCTCGCGGCGCATGTCACGATGACGCTGGTACGGGACGAGCACACCGCCGAGGGCGCGCTACTGCGCCGTTTCTACGATTTGAAGCTGGTGCGCGATCGCTCGCCGATCTTCGCCCTGACCTTTACCGTGCTGCATGAGATCGATGCGCAAAGCCCGCTGCACGGCGCGACGCCCGATAGGATGGCCGATCTGAACGCCGAGCTCGTGGTCGCCGCGAGCGGTGTCGACGAGACGTTGGTGCAGCCGGTGCAAGCCCGCGCCTCCTACCTGCCGCACGAAATCCTCTGGAACCACCGTTTCGCCGACATCATCGGCTGGACCGAAGACGGCCGCCGCGCCATCGATTACACGCGATTTCATGATACTGTGAGCCTCAGCCCTTCCACCTGACCGACCGACTGATCGAAGGATCGCCCGCATGGATACGCACAACCTGGCCTGGCCAAAGGAAGGAAATGCGCGCATCCCCTATCGCGTCTTTTCCGACCCCGACGTCTACCGGACGGAACTCGATCGGCTCTTCCTCGGCGCGACTTGGCAGTTTCTGGCACTAGCGAATGAGCTGCCCAACCCCGGCGATTACAAGACGACATTTCTCGGCGAGACGCCGATCGTCATCACTCGTGGCGACGACGGTGAAATCCACGCCATGGTCAATCGCTGCGCGCATCGCGGTAATCTCATCTGCCTGAGGCGCCAGGGACACTCCGACGACGGGCTGACCTGCGTCTATCACTCGTGGAACTACGATCTTGAGGGCAATCTGAAGAGCGTCGCGTTCCGCCGCGGCATTGGCGGCAAGGGCGGCATGCCCGACAGTTTCCGCCTCGAAGACCACGGCATGAAGAAGCTGCGCACCGACCATTTCGCCGGGCTGGTGTTTGGCACGCTGTCGGCGGATGTGCCGCCGTTCGCCGAATATATCGGAAACGAGATCGGCGGCCGGCTCGGCCGGGTCATGCGCGCCACGCCGAAGGTCCTCGGCACGACCTCGCAGCTCCTGCACAACAACTGGAAGCTCTATGTCGAGAACGTCAAGGACACCTACCACGCGACCCTGCTGCATACTTTCTTCACGACATTCCGCGTCAGCCGGCTGACCGCGGGCGGCGGGGTCGCGGTCAGCGAGAGCGGCGGCAACCACACCAGCTACACGCGCGGTCGCAGCGATACGCTTGGCGCGGCGCAGAGCGACAAGCTCTACGCCAGCATCCAGTCGATGCGCGATGGGCTGAGCCTCGCCGATCCGCGACTCCTTGAATCGACCGACGAGTTCGGCGACGACATCACCGTGCAGATCCTCAGCGTCTTCCCCAATTTCGTCGTCCAGCAGATCCATAATTCAGTCGCGCTGCGCTTGGTGCTGCCCAAGGGCCCGACCGAGACCGAGCTGCAATGGATCTATCTCGGCTTCGAGGACGACGACGTGGCGATGACCGAACGGCGTCTTTTGCAAAGCAACCTCGTCGGCCCCGCCGGATATGTGTCGATGGAAGACGGCGCAGTGGGCAATTTCGTGCAGCGCGCGATCGTCGGCTCCGAAGACGAGCATTCGGTGATCGAGATGGGCGGCTTCGACCACCGCTCTGACAACACCCGGACCACCGAAGCCTCGATCCGCGGCTTCTGGCATGCCTACCGCCCGCTGATGGGCTATTGAGCGCATGACCACGGCAGAGATCGGGCGCCGGATCGAGCTCGACGCGCTCTACGCCGATTACGCGCACTGCCTCGACAATGACGAGCTCGAGGCGTGGCCGGATTTTTTTACCGAGGATTGCCGCTACCGTATCACCTCGGCTGAAAATTTTGACGCGGGGCTGCCACTTGGCATCGTCTACGCGACCTCAAAGGCGATGCTGGTCGACCGCGTGATGGCGCTGCGCAAGGCCAACATTTACGAGCCGCAGCGCTATCGCCACATCATCGGCGCGATCAAGGTTGGCACGGATGAAGCGGGCCTTCTGCCGGTCGTCGCCAACCTCATCGTCGTGCGCATCATGCAGGATGGCGCGATGATACTGTTTGCCGCAGGACGCTACGTCGACCGGCTGACGCAGCGAGGCGGCGCCTGGAAATTCGCCCAAAAAGACGTAGTGCTCGACAGCCGCCAGATCGACACCCTCCTGGCTATCCCTCTTTAGGAGAATTCGATAAAATCCCCCGTAATCGGGGGCGCCGAGAACCCTGGAGTGGCGTTATCCTGCGGTCGGGTCATCTGGCGCCTAAAGGCCAAGCCCATGAAGATTCTGGTCATCGATGACGACGTGCTGCTGCTCCGTACGATTTCGCGAATTCTTGTCGCCGATGGGCATGAGGTCTTCACGGCCAATGAAGGCGAGCGCGCGATGGTGCTTTACCGCGACCGGCAGCCCGACCTGGTGATCACCGATATCGTCATGCCCGGCCAAGAGGGGATCGAGACGATCCTCACGCTTCGCCGCGATGACAACCCGGTCAAGATCCTCGCGATTTCCGGGATGGATGCCGAGATGCTCGACACGGCTCGGCTGATCGGCGCCGATGACATTCTCGAAAAGCCGTTTCGCGCACAAGAGCTGGTCAGCCGGGTGCGGGCATTGGACACCGTGCCGCCACTCGCATAGCGGCATCGCCGTTTCGCCGCGGCGGGCGAGGGATCGACAGCACCGGCGGCGCTGCGCCAAACTGGCGCTTCCATGCCAGCGACATCGCGCCTATCCGCAGTTGCAATGGCGGTTTTCGCCGGAATATTGGCATTCGCCGCCTGCGCGAAGCTCGCCGCCGCCGGCGCACCGATCATCGTCGCTTCGAAGATCGACACCGAGGGCGCGCTACTCGGGCAGCTGATCGCCGCGACGATCGAGGCGCAAGACCTGCCGGTCGAGCGCCGGATCGGGCTCGGCCCGACCAATATCGTGCGCGCCGCGATCCTCGCCGGACAGATCGACATCTACCCCGAATACACCGGCAACGGCGCACTGTTCTTTCAGCGCGACGGCGATCCGGTGTGGAAGGACGCGGCCAAGGGCTATGCCGAAGTCGCGGCGTTGGACAAGGCGCGGCACCATCTCGTCTGGCTGACGCCGGCACCGGCCGACAACACCTGGACCATCGCCATCCGCAAGGGCCTGTCGGGCTTTTCGTCCCACCCCTGCGTCGGTGATCTCGCCGCTTATTTGAAAGCCGGGGGGCGGTTTCGCCTTGCGGCGTCGGCCGAATTCGTCGAGAGCCCGGCAGCCCTGCCGGCGTTCGAGGCAGCTTACGGTTTTCATCTGTCGGGAGATCAGCTCTTGACCCTGTCGGGCGGCAATACGGCGGCGACCTTGCGCGCCGCGGCCGAGGGCATTTCCGGAGTCAACGCGGCGATGGCGTACGGCACCGACGGCGCGATCGCCGCGCTTGGCCTCGAAGCACTCTGCGACGACAAGCACGCCCAGGTCGTCTACGCCCCCGCGCCGGTGGCGCGTGAGGCGGTGCTCGACGCGAACCCGACCATCGCACCGGCACTCGACCGGGTGTTCCTCACGTTGACCCGCGACGTGCTGCAACGGCTCAACGCCCGGATCGCTGTCGATGGCGAGGATGCGCGCGCGGTCGCGGCGGACTACCTCAAATGGCGGCAACCGACCCAATGAGCGCCGCGGACATCGCATCGCCGCCAAATGCCTCCCGGGCACCGCGTAATCAGGTGCTGCCTTGCCTGATGATCGCCGCCGCACTGGCCGGGATCGGCGCGGGATTTTTGCACGTGGCGTCCAACCGACTCCTTTCTGGAACGCCTGTTATGCTGTGGGACGCGGTGGGTGCACTTCCCGTTGCAGCGCTCGCGATGGCAGGCGCGAGCCTTTTCGCGCTCGGCTTCGCCTTCCCCCGCCGGTCGCTGCATTATCTCGCCGCCGCTGTGGCGGGCGCGGCGCTAGCAGCGACACTCGCCGCCGCAGGCGGTGCCGCCACAAGCCTCGCCGTCGATGCGTCACCGGGAACTTCGGTGTTCCTCGGCGCCGGGTTCTGGGTGATCTTCGCCTGCGGCGCGCTGGCGCTGATCGATTCGCTGCGCCGCGCCGAAGCTGGTGCGCTGGTTCAGTTGTTGGTCGCAGTGCTCGCGGCTGCCGGATTCTGGCTGATGGCCAAAGCCGGGCTCTTCGATGCGCTGGCCCTGGCACGCGAATACGCGAACCGGCGGGAGGTCTTCGCCGCGGCAATGCTGCGGCACATCGAGCTGGTAGGCGCGGCGATCGTACCGGCGCTCTTGACCGGTGTGCCGCTTGGCCTGCTGGCGCTGCGCAAGAAGCGCATCGAAGCGCCGCTGTTTGCGGTACTGAACCTGTTGCAGACCGTGCCGTCGATCGCGCTGTTCGGGCTGTTGATCGCGCCTTTGTCGGAGCTGGCGAGCGCCTTTCCGGCGCTAGGCGCGATAGGCATTGGCGGGGTCGGCCCGGCGCCGGCGATCATCGCACTGATGCTCTATGCGTTGTTGCCGGTAGCGCGCAATACGCTCGCCGGGATCGGCGGCGTGCCGGCGGCCGCGACAGATGCGGCGCGCGGCATGGGGATGAGCCGCCGCCAGATTTTCTGGCAGGTCGAGGCTCCATTGGCGCTGCCGGTGCTGCTTGCGGGGCTGCGCATCGTTCTGGTGCAGGCGCTCGGGCTGGCGGTCGTCGCGGCGCTGATCGGCGCGGGCGGGCTCGGCATGTTTGTGTTTGACGGGCTCGGCCAGTACGCGACAAGCCTGGTGCTGCTCGGCGCGCTGCCGGCGATCGCGCTGGCGCTCGGTGTCGATTTTTTGATGCGGCTCGCCACGGGCAGTCTCAGCCGGCGGTTCGCGGCATGATCGAGGCGATGATCGAAATTGAGAGCGTCAGCAAAGCCTATGACGGGCGCGCGGTCGTCAACGATCTGACGCTGAGTGTGCCCAAGGGCGCGCTCTGCGTGCTGCTCGGGCCGTCGGGCTGCGGCAAGTCGACGACATTGAGGATGATCAACCGGCTGGTTCCGTTCGATGCCGGTACGATCCGCATCGACGGCCAGGATGTGACGCAAGTCGAGCCCGACGCACTGCGCCGGCGGATCGGCTACGCGATCCAATCAACCGGGCTCTTCCCGCATTGGCGGGTCGAGGACAACATCGCGACCGTGCCGCGCCTGCTGCAATGGCCGAGGGAGCGGGTGCGCGACCGCGTCACCGAGCTGTTGACCCTGCTGCGGCTCGACCCCGAGACCTATCGCGGCAAGTACCCGCACCAGCTGTCGGGCGGCGAGCAGCAGCGGGTTGGCGTGGCGCGTGCGCTCGCCGCCGACCCCGACCTTCTGCTCATGGACGAGCCGTTTGCCGCGGTCGACCCGGTCACCCGCGACGCGCTGCAAGGGGAGCTGAAGCGCATTCATGCGGCGACCGGCAAGACCATCGTCTTTGTGACGCACGACATCGAGGAGGCGCTGCGCCTCGCGACGCTCATCGCGATCATGGAGCGCGGCCGGCTGGCGCAGGTCGGTACGCCGCTCGACCTCGTTGAGCGGCCGGAAAGTGACTTTGTCCGGGAGTTTGTCGGCGTACAGGGGATTGGGCTGAAACTTCTTTCGGTGCGCCGCGTCGCCGATCGCGTCCGCCGCGGCGAAAGCGCGGAGGGCCAGCCGATCCCGGCGGACGCTACGCTCGCCGACGCGCTGGCGGCGATGATCGCCCAGCGGGTTGAGCGGCTGCCGGTGGTCAATGGGGAAGGGGTGGTGGGCGCGATCGCGCTTGCCGATCTGGTGCGTTGATGCGCGCGCTCAAAACCCCAGTGCTGTGGGTGGGACTGCTCTTCGCGGCGCTGCTGATCGACATGCCGGCCTTGCACCCACTGTTTTCCGCGGGCTTCCCCGCCGTCAAGCCGGTAATTTTCGACCGGGCGGGCTTCATCGAGTTGTTTTTGTCGCATCTCGGCCTGGTCGCGGTCTCGGGTGCTGCGGCGACGCTTGTCGGCGTGGCGCTGGCGATCTTTGTGACGCGGTCGGTGGGGCGCGACTTTCTCACCATCGCCAATATGTTGGCGATCATCGGCCAGGTGTTTCCGCCGGCGGCGGTGCTGGCGCTGGCGGTGCCGGCGCTCGGCTTCGGCCCGCGGCCAACAATCGTCGCGTTGTTTCTTTATGGCTTGCTGCCGATCCTCGAAAACGCCATCGCCGGCCTCGAAGGCGTTCCCGCCGCGCTGCGCGAAGCCGGGCGCGGCATGGGCCTGTCACCGCTGCAATTGCTGCGCGATGTCGAATTGCCGCTCGCCGCGCCGGTGATCCTCGCCGGGGTCAGGGTGTCGGTGACGATCGGCATCGGCACGGCGACGATCGGCTCGACGGTCGGCGCGCTGACCCTTGGCACGCCGATCTTCGACGGGCTTGCCGGCAACAAGCTGCCTTATGTGCTGCAGGGTGCGGTGCTGGTAGCGTTATTTGCGATCCTCACCGATCTGTTGTTTGGACTGGCGGCACGGAAGCTTCAGCCGCCCGGCTCCTGACATAGCATTCGAGCGCCGCGCGCTGCTCGGGCGAGACGGCAAGCCCAACCTTTGTGCGCCGCCACAAGATGTCCTCGGCGGCCCGCGCCCAGGTCTCGCGCAACAGGAAATCGACTTCCGCGCGCCCAAGGCCAGGGCCGAACTCGTCATCGGCACTGGCACGGGCATCGTCATCGGGTAGCGGCGCCTGGTGCGTCCAGGACGGCCCCATCCCCGGCAGATACGGTGCGAGCCGGGTCAGCGCCGTCTCGGCGAGCCGGCGATAGGTTGTCAGCTTGCCGCCGAACACCGACAATGCCGGCGCTTCCGTGGTGTCGAGTTCGAGGACATAGTCGCGGCTCGTCGCCGAGGCACTTTGCGAGCCGTCGTCGTGAAGCGGGCGCAGCCCAGAATAGCGCCAGACGACATCGCCCGGTTCGGGCGAGCACTTGAACCAGCGGCCGACCGCGCGGCAGAGATAGGCGATTTCCGCCTCGCTTGGCGGCTCCGCCGGCGGCGCGGTCGCCGCGACTTCGGTGGTGCCGATCAGCGTATAGTCGCGCTCGAACGGGATCACGAACACAACGCGCCGGTCGTCGTTCTGCAGCAGATAGGCGTGGTCATGCGCGTAGAGCCGCGGCACGACGATGTGGCTACCCTTGTCGAGGCGCAGTCGCGCGCGGCTCGCCAGCCCGGCGCGACGCAGCACCTCGGGCACCCACGGCCCGGCGACGTTGACGAGGATGCGCGCGGCCGCATCCCGTTCGCCGTCGGCGTCGCGCAATGTCCCGCGCCATAACCCGCCGTCGCGGCGCGCCGTCGTGAGCTCGGTGCGGGTGAGAATTTCGGCGCCATGCCGTGCCGCGTCGCGCGCATTGGCGACGGTCAGCCGCGCGTCGTCGACGACACAGTCGGAATAGACAAAGCCGCTCGTCACCTTGTCGCGCAGCGGCGCCGCGAGCGGACCATTCCTGAGGTCTATGCCGGTCGAGCCCGGCAGCGAACGCGCCCCGCCGAGCCGATCGTAGAGGAGCAGCCCGGCGCGCAGCATCCAGCGCGGCCTCAGGCCCGGCCCGTGCGGCAGCACAAAACGCATCGGCCGCACCAGATGCGGGGCGATGCGCAGCAGCACCTCGCGCTCGGCGAGCGATTCGCGTACCAGGTGGAATTCGCCGTGCTCCAAATAGCGCAGCCCACCATGGATCATCTTGCCCGACGCCGACGAGGTTCCGCCAGCAAGGTCGCCCTTGTCGCACAAGAGCACCTTGAGCCCGCGGCCCGCCGCGTCGCGCGCGATGCCGGCGCCGTTAATA
>Ga0187784_10001906_pt1 | contig 16646 bp, 16 predicted proteins | sample 1015_SJ02_MP15_2_FD_132964 | JGI IMG/M metagenome (GOLD analysis project Ga0187784, IMG submission 132964) | Tropical peat soil microbial communities from peatlands in Department of Meta, Colombia - 1015_SJ02_MP15_20_MG | ecosystem: Environmental > Terrestrial > Soil > Wetlands > Peat | place...
CTGGGCCGCGGCCCGCGCCTCGTCGGCGGCTCGCGCCGCCTGCGCGGCTTTGCGCGCGGCTTCGCTCTCGGCCTCCATGCGCTGGATGAGGTCCTTGATGCTCGTCGCCTTGCCCGCCAGCGCGCGCATGCGATCGGCCTCGGCGGCGCGCGCGCTTTCCTTCTCTTCCCGAGCCTTGCGGCGCGTCTCGATCATAGCTTCGAGCAGGGCGCGTTGCGAGATCAGATTTTCGCGGTCCCTGGCGAGCGACGCCTTCTGTGCGCCGATGTCCTCACGCAGGCTGACGAGGCGCTTGAGGTCGCCCTGCAGCGCGTTCAGCTCGGCGCGCATTTGCGGCAGCACCGCGCCGATCGACATGGACGCCCGCATCGCCTCCAATATGTCTTCGGGCCGCGCGAGCAGCGCAGGCGGCGGGTGCAGACCCATGCGCTGCAGCAGCAACAGCACCTCGCCGATGAGCTTGCGCCGGCTCTGCAGCGATCGCAGGATCGCCGCCTCTTCATTCTTGAGCTCGGCGAGACGGATCTCGAGCTCGGCGGCGTTGGTTTCGGTTTCGCGCAGGCGACCCGCCGCGTCGAGCAGGGTTTCAGCGAGGCGCCGTCGCTCGGCTTCGATCCTGTCGATCTCGCCGCCGAGCTTTTCCTGGCGCGCGGTGGAGGAAGAGAGCGTTTCCTCGATCTGCCGCAGCTCGGTCTTGCTTCCAGAAAGGTCCGGCGACTCGGCTTCGGGCTGCTGCTCCGCCTCAGCGAGGGCCGCAAAGGTCGCGAAGCCGAGCGCGAGGGGGACACGCGCCCGCGCGACCACGTCCATTGCCCTCACTCTCGCCACGCGTCGTCAACTGCTCCTGGATAAGCCATGTAGATTATGGCGAGCAAATATCGACCAGATTGCGGCGGCGCTCACCAGCGCAGGATCGCACCGCCCCAGGTCATGCCGGCGCCGATCGCCATCATCGCGATGACGTCGCCCTTCTTGATCCGGCCGGCGCGGTTGGCCTCGTCGAGCGTGATCGGCATCGAGGCGCTCGAGGTGTTGCCGTAGCGGTCGATGTTGATCCAGCATTTTTCTTTCGGAACGCCGAGCGTCGCCAGCGCCGACTCGATGATGCGCAGATTGGCCTGATGCGCGATCACATGCGTGATGTCGGAGGCGTCGAGCCCCGCTTGCGCAAGCGCCCTGGACACGGCCTCGGGCAGCAGTCGAGACGCGACCTTGTAGACCTCGCGACCGCGCATCTTGATCTTCGGCGCGCCGTCGAGCTGCGACTCGCGCGCCCACGGCGCGGCGCCGCCGGCGTAAATGCCGAGGATGTCGGTCATGGAGCCGTCGGTGTGCAGCGTCGAGGCGAGCACGCCGCGCTGCTCTTCGTCGCTTGCGGAGATCAGCATGGCGCCGGCGGCGTCTCCGAACAGCACGCAAGTCTCGCGATTGGTCCAGTCGACGACGCGGCTCAGGGTCTCGGCTCCGATGACGAGCGCGCGCTTTACCGAGCCCGAGCGGATGAACTGGTCGGCGATGACGAGCCCATAGAGCGAGCCGGCGCAGGCTGCCGAAACATCGAAGGCGAAGGCGTTCGTTGCGCCGAGCTTCGCCTGCACGAAGGCGGCGCAGGAGGGCGTGGGCGCGTCGCCCGTCACGGTGGCGACGATGATGAGGTCGATTTCCTCGGCGCTGACCTTTGCGAGCGCCAGCGCGCGCTTGCCCGCCTCGGCGGCGAGATCGGAGGTCGCCTCGCCCTCGGCGGCGATGCGCCGCTCCTTGATGCCCGTGCGGCTCTCGATCCAGGGGCCGTTGGTGTCCACCATGCGTTCGAGATCGGCGTTGGTGAGCACCTTGATCGGCGCATAGGCGCCGGTGCCGAGGATGGCGGAAGTCGGCAAAAGCTTAAGAGCCTCTTCAGGAGTTCGGGTCGATCGCAAGGGCGAGCTTTAGCGATAATGGCGGCGCGATGCGGCCATTTTTAGGACGGCCTGTGGAAATCGAGGAAGCGACCGGCATTGAACGCGCCGCGCGCCTCACTCCGTCCAATGCACGCGGCAAGCTGACGGGACGACATTACGACGCGAGCCGTTTTCTCACCGCGCTGCGTTTTCTGCGATGCCCTCCTCTTTCACCCGCGCGTCTCCCCGAAGCCGTGTCGTGTCATGGTCTCGTCGCCCTCGCTCCGTTTGACGGGGAGCTGTAATTTCTCACCTGACTTTTGCGGCAAGAGTTGGGATCAACGGACCAGCCGATTTCGATCCGGGGGCCGTTGTGTGGGCCTTGATCGGTGTGCAGGAACCGGTGCGCCAAAATTTTGGGGCCTCTTGACCGGTGTGGGAGGCGAAGACCACTTCCTTAAGGGGATCGCAAGACAAGCTTAAGGGCTTCTGCGGCGCTATGCCGTCTTTTTTTGGGCGGCCTGTGGAGTAAGCGGAGTCATCTTCCGCCCTCCGCCACGCTCCCGCGCCCACAGACACCTTCGCTCCGTGCTCCCCAGCTGGCCGCACCGCCTCCGGGGACATGAGCATCGCCCCCTTGCTTTGAGCGACTCGCATGCTGAAGCGTTATCATTGCCGGGGGAATAATTCCCCCTTCGCCCCGAAACGTGGCAATGTCCCTATCGTTGTCAGCGCGCCCGCCGGCTTGGATTCGCTTGATGCCGGTTTCGGAGTCGAATTCGAGCAACGTGTAATCGTGGCCTCTCCGTGAGGCCGCTATAGGGCGAGTGATAGAACAAGGAGGGAGGACGATACATCACCGAGCAATGTCTTCTCTAGCGTGCTTGCTGAGTGTTTTGCCTATTGGTGCGCACGCAAACAAAGTCGCTATCGCCTATCCTTTAGGAGAATGGTATTCTAATATAGTAGTGCTAGCGGAAAAAGCTCCAAATTCTTCAATGGTAGACTCCGAAAAGTTTTTGGCTGGGGGTTATCTGTCTGGTTTGGCGGTAGAAACCGGTAGTGATCTCATCAGGGGGACATCTGAAAACTCTACTTATGACGAAATTGTGTCAATCTGCAAATTGCATCCTGGCTTTACTTTACGACAAGCAACGGCCAAGCTCGCCGAAAAACTCAAAAATAATTGAATTGTCGCCGCAAACGAAATCCCTTTCGAGTTCACGCAGACTCGTCCATAGTATCTGCGGAAGCCCGATTTTCATCGGCTTCCCCGAGTCGCGAGTTCGATTATAATAAACCACGCTCGCGCCCTGCCACACGGGGGCGTTTTGGGATATATGTGAGCTATGACGATCACCCTCACCCTCACGCCTGAACAAGAGGCTTGGCTGAAAGCGCATGCAGCGACGGACGGCGCAGCCTCGATCGAGGAGGCCGCCCGTCGCATCATCGACGAGCACATCGGCGAGTCCGAGCTCGAGCATGACGAGCTGGAATGGGCGAAAACGCTCGTGAACGAGGGCTTGGCCGCGCTTGAGCGTGGAGACTACATCTCGCTCGAGGAGCACAAGGCGCGCAACGCCGCGCGCCTCGCAGCTCTGAAGGATTGATGGCCCGCGTCATCGTCTCCGACGTTGCCGACGCTGATACGGCGGAGGCGGTCGCGAACATTGCCGGCCAGGCCGGTCCCTCGGCGGCGAGAAGGTTCAGCGCGCGATTCGAGAGGCTCTACGACAGACTCGCTGACTTTCCGGCGAGCTGCCAAGCGCGCCCGAGCCTTGGGAAGGATATTCGCGTCGGGGTCGTGTTTCCCTACCTCGTCATCTATCGCTTTACCAAAAGCGATAATACCGTCGGCATTGTTCGCGTCTTGCACGGCAAGCGCAATATTTCGCGCGAGCTTCTCCTCAGCGGATCCTGAAACAACCCCGTTTGCCATCCATGCCTCCGCATGGCAAGGCACGCCAATGCAAGACTCCAGAACCTCAGCCCCGCGCGTCTCCTTCGTCTCGCTCGGCTGTCCCAAGGCGCTCGTCGACAGCGAGCGCATCCTGACGCGCCTGCGCGCCGAGGGCTACGAGCTCGCGCGCGGCCATGCGGGCGCCGACGTCGTCGTCGTCAACACCTGCGGTTTTCTCGACAGCGCCAAAGCCGAGTCGCTCGCCGCCATCGGCGCGGCGCTGAAGGAGAACGGCCGGGTCGTCGTCACGGGCTGCATGGGCGCCGAGGCCGAGAAGGACGAGGTGCTGCGCGCCTTCCCCGACGTGCTCGCGATCACGCGCCCGCAGGACTATGCGAGCGTGCTCGAGGCCGTGCACGAAGCGGCGCCGGCGCCGCAGCATCCCTTCCTCGATCTCGCGTTCGAGCAGGGCGTCAAGCTGACGCCGCGCCACTACGCCTATCTGAAGATTTCGGAAGGCTGCGACAACAGCTGCAGCTTCTGCATCATTCCGCGCCTGCGCGGCCCGCTGGTCTCGCGCCCCGCCGCCGAAGTTCTTCGCGAAGCCGAGAAGCTCGTGCGCGCCGGCGTGAAAGAGCTGCTCGTGATTTCTCAAGACACGAGCGCCTATGGCCGCGACCTGCGCTATGCGCCGAGCGAATTCCAAGGGCGCGAGACGCGCGCCCGCTTCTTCGACCTCGCGCGCGAGCTCGGAAATTTGGGCGTGTGGGCGCGTCTCCACTATGTCTATCCCTATCCGCATGTGGACGAGATTCTGCCGCTCATGGCGGAGGGCAGGATCCTGCCCTATCTCGACATCCCGTTTCAGCATGCGGCCCCCTCGATCCTTAGGGCCATGAAGCGCCCCGCGGACGAGGAGAAGACGCTCGAACGCATTGCCGAGTGGCGACGCCAGGTTCCCGATCTGACGCTGCGCTCGACCTTCATCGTCGGCTTCCCCGGCGAGACGGACGCGGACTTCGACTATCTGCTGTCATGGCTGGAGTGGGCGGAGATCGACCGCGCCGGGTGCTTCAAATATGAGCCGGTCGCGGGCGCGCGCGCCAATGATCTGGGGCTCGCGCCTGTTCCCGAAGAGCTCAAGGAGCAGCGCCACCGGCGCTTCATGGAGCGGAGCCAAGCGATCAGCGCGCGGCTGTTGAAGCGCAAGGTCGGAAAGCGGATTCAAGTCATCATCGACGAGGCGGGCGGCGGCGCGTTGGGTGGAGCCGCCAAGGGCCGGACGAAGGGCGACGCGCCGCAAATCGACGGCGCCGTTCATGTAACGTCACACCGGCCGCTGCGCGCGGGTGAGATCGTCAGCGTCAAAATCGACGCGGCGGACGCTTACGATTTTCACGGCGCGGCGGCTTGACGGCCCCGCGTCGGCGGGGGCATCGGCGAGAGTGGTGCGTCACGACGGCGCGCGAAGCGAGCACGGCTCCGAAAAATTCGTGCGCCCCGAAATTCTCATTGACCAAAGTGGGCTTGCATGTTGTCATCAGGACGTGGAGGAAGAGGCGGTAAGATTTTCACTGCCACATATCGTGGCTTTATAGCAGGAGGTTCAAATGGCTAAGGACAGTTCTCCCATTGAGCAGGCTCTGCGTATTCCCCCATGGCACATTGGAGACCCCCAGATTCTATTGGACGTGATACTTGGCGAAGTGGAAGGCGAAGACGCCAAACAAATCAAAGCCTATTATCTGGACGCCGTGGCTGCGACGCTCGAGGCTAACATCGCTTTCGTTCAGCGCGCGCGCGCAGTGATCACCGGCGAGACGGCCAAGGGCTGAAACGCCTAATTTCGCGATCACAGCTGGAACGCGAACCGGGCTCAAACGTGTGAGGGCTTGCGGGAAAATATTTTTCCGCAATTTCTCGCGTGCGGAGAAAACAACCGGGGTCGCGTTCCCCGCTCCGCATTGCTTCGCTCGATACTGCCATGAGGAGGACGCGATGGACTGTGCGTCGCATCTCAAAATTCTTCCGTCCACGACCGGCGAGCAAATCCGCGACACGTCTCGTCCGGTCGTTCTGATCGGATTTCAGCGACATTCAAACCTCGGGCTCGGCTATCTCGCCGCCACGTTGGCGAGCCGTGGTTACGAGGTGAAGATCTTCGACTTTGAAGTCGAACGACACAAAATCTTGAAAGCCGTCAAGGCTCTCGATCCCGTTCTCGTCGGCTTTTCACTGATCTTCCAATCCTACGTCAATTGGTTTGGCGCTTTGGCGCGCTATCTGCGCGATAATGGCGTCGTCTGTCATTTCGTAATCGGCGGCCATTTCCCTAGTCTCAGCCATGAACGCACATTCGCCCTCATCCCCGAGTTGGACAGCGTGGTGCGTTTCGAAGGCGAGGAGACGCTTCTGGAACTCGCGGATCGCCTCAGCACGGACAGGGATTGGCGCGCTCTGGAGGGGCTGTCCTACAAGGACGGCGAAACGATTGTCGCGACGCCCCTTAGGCCCCTGATCAAGGACCTGGACGCCCTGCCCTATCCCATCCGGACGTTCGAAAAGAACACAATTCTTGGCCGCAACGCGACGCCGATCCTCGCCAGCCGCGGCTGCGCGCGCACCTGCTCGTTCTGCTCGATTCACATGTTTTACAGAACCGCTCCAGGCAAAGTCGTGCGCACGCGAAAGCCGGAGGAAGTGGCGCGCGAGATGCGATATTTGTTCGAGGAGCACGACATCACGATCTTCCTATTCCAGGATGACGACTTTCCGCTCTATGGCGCCGTGTGGCGACAGTGGGCGCACAACTTCCTCGCCGAGCTGCATCGTAACGACCTGCCGGGGCGCGTGGTTTGGAAGATCAATTGCCGCGCCGACGCCGTGGAGCCGGACTTGTTCCGGGAGATGAAAGCGGCCGGCCTTTACCTGGTCTACATGGGATTGGAGTCCGGCTCGGAAGAGGGCTTACGCACCCTTCACAAGCAGATCACCGTCGAGCAGAACTTGCGGGCGGTTCGAATCCTGAAGGAGACAGGGGTCATTTTCGAATTTGGCTTCATGCTTCTCGATCCCTCAAGCTCCTTCGAATCCGTCAGAGAAAATTTGGATTTCCTGAGAGCCATCGTGGGGGACGGCAGCGCCGGCGCGAGCTTTGGCCGGATGGCGCCCTATGACGGCACGCCCATCAAGGACGAACTGGAAAAGTCTGGCCGCCTCCGCGGCGACGTCTGCAAGCCGGACTATGACTTCCTCGATCCCAAGCTGACACGGTTTTACAGGGAGATATTGACAATCGTCGAGGCGACAGGATGGACGCACGCTTCCAACGCCCTAACGCTGCAGCTCAATTTCGCATGGAACGAGGCGGCGCTGATCGAACTCCTCGCCCCGCGCGTGCCAGGATTGAGCGCCTACAAAGACCGTCTGCGCGAGATCACCAGCGACAGCAACAACGCCCTGATACAAGCGATCGAAGACACGTCCTACGCAGTCTGCGAGGGGCGCCCCAGACGCTGGTCCCTGACCAGCCTTCGCGCGCAATGCGAGAACTTCGCCGATCGGTTGGAGACCCATCGCCGGGCCTACATTCTGAGAAACCAGGACTTGCTGCTCTCGACCCTTCGCCGGGAAGGGCGCGCGGCATGCTGATCGGTCCAGGGCGCGATCTCTATGCTCCGTATGCCAATTTGCGCGCGCGGGATCCAGTCCATGAAGACCCACGTGGCGTCTGGCTGCTGACCCGGCACGACGACGTCTCTCGCGCGCTGCGAGATCCCCGCTTAGGCCGAACTGGACTTTTCGAGCGAGTCCGACGCTGGAACGGGGCCGCTTCTTCCGCTCCCGCGCCGCCGCTGAACTATCTCGATCCGCCGGCGCACACCCGCCTGCGCAATCTCGTCGGCAAGGTCCTCGCGCAGAGCGTAATCGAAAACCTTCGCCCGCGAATTCAACAAAGGACCGATAGCCTGCTCGCCGCCGATCTGCGCACAGGAGAGATGGAATTGATCGCCGATTTCGCGATGCCTCTTTCCCTGCGCGCGATCATGGATCTCCTTGGCGCGCCGGAATCTGACTACAGTCAATTTCTGCTTTGGGCGCGCGATATGATGTGGAGCATGGAGGCCGCGGCCCCCGCCTCCGGCCCGCTCGCACAACGCGCTGCGTCGATGCAGACGGTGACCGCATATTTCAGAGATTTCATTGGCGAACGGCGGAAGCGCCGACGATCCGACCTCGTATCCCTGCTCGTCGCCGTCAAAGACGATGAAGGCGCGTTGCAGGATGACGAAATCCTCGACTTCTGCGGCTTCCTCTTCGTCGCCGGGCACACGACGACCGTAAATCTGATCGGCAACGGCGTGTTGAGCCTTCTGCGTCAGCCCTCCGAACTCCACAAACTGCGCGAAAATCCCAAAATTGTCGCACAGGCGGTCGAAGAGTTCTTGCGCTATGAGAGTCCGGTGCAGCGCGTCGGCCGGATTGCGTATGAAGATATCGAGATACGGGGAAAGCTCATACCCAAAGGGGCTATCGTCTGCGCGATTCTCGGCGCCGCCAATCGCGACTGTGCTCAATTCGATGAGCCAGATCGTCTCGACGTGGCGAGGCGAGGCAGCCGTCATTTGGCGTTCGGCCATGGCGCCCATGTTTGCCTTGGAGCCTCGCTCGCGCGGCTCGAGGGACAAATTGCGATCGGCGCCCTAGTGAGTCGCCTGCCAAATCTCACCTTGACGGAAGACGTTCCGCAATGGCGAGACTCGCCCGAGATGCGAGGGCTCAAAGCTCTTCGCGTCGCGTTTTAGCCACGCTTTGCGCGCCCGCGCCCGCCGAGCCTGGGCCAAGCGCGCAGGGTCGTTTGGCCGCTGGCTGCGGCAGACCTTCACAGCTCCGTCCGCCGCTCCAGCGCCGCGGCGAGCGTGCCTTCGTCGAGATAGTCGAGCTCGCCGCCGACCGGGACGCCATGCGCCAGGCGCGTCGTCCTGACGCCCAAGGGCGCGATGAGGTCGGCGAGATAATGCGCCGTCGTCTGGCCGTCGACGGTGGCGTTGAGCGCAAGGATCACCTCGCGCGTTCCGCCCTCGCGCAGACGGGCAAGCAGCTTGCCGACGCCGAGTTCGTCCGGCCCCACGCCGTCAAGCGGCGACAACACGCCGCCGAGCACGTGATAGCGCGCCGACAGCAGCTTGGCGCGCTCCAGCGCCCAGAGATCGGCGACGGTCTCGACGACGACGAGCGTCGAAGCGTCGCGCCGCGGGTCCTGGCACAGCGCGCAGGGGTCGCTCGTGTCGATGTTGCCGCACACGCTGCAGGTGACGATGCGCGCATGGGCGCGCGCCATCGCCTCGCTCAGCGGCCCGAGCAGCTCCTCGCGCTTGCGGATGAGGTGCAGCGCGGCGCGCCGCGCCGATCTGGGCCCAAGGCCCGGCAGGCGCGCCAGGAGCTGCACGAGACGTTCGATTTCCGGGCCGGCCACGCCGTTGGCCATCACCTTCTACCTAAGACGTCAAGGGCGGACCCCCACCCCAACCCTCCCCCTTGCAGGGGGAGGGAGGACCGAAGCGCCGCGTCTTCCATTCTCAAAACGGCAGCTTCAGTCCCGGCGGCAGCTGCAGGCCGCCGGTCACCGCCTTCATCTTCTCGGTCATGGCTTCCTCGGCCTTGACGCGCGCTTGCGCATGTGCGGAGACGATGAGGTCCTCTAGGATCTCGGCTTCCTCCGGTTTCAACAGCGAAGGATCGATCGAGATGCTCTTGAGCTCGCCCTTGGCCGAGAGCGCGATCTTCACGACTCCGCCGCCGGCCTCCCCATTCACGATGGTCGCCTCGAGCTCCGCCTGCGCCGCCGCCATGCGCTGCTGCATGGCTTGCGCCTGCTTCATCATGCCCGCAATGTCCACCATGCCCCTACTCCTCGTCCGGTTCGTTCTGATCCCCATAGCCGATCTCGGCGTCCGGCGCAGGCTCGCCCGCTTTCGAGCGCACGGCGATGATCTGCGCGCCGGGAAATTCCGCGAGCACGGCGGCGACGACGGGGTCGGCCTCGAGCCCGCTGCGGCGCTCGCGCTCCCTGGCCTCGCGCTGCTCGACGAGCGTCGGCGCGCCGCCGCCCGGCACGAGCGCGACCATCCAGCGCTCGCCGGTCCAGTCCTGCAGGCGCGCGGCGATGGTCGCCGCCAGGTCGCGCGACCCGCCGGGCGCGAGCTCGAATTCGAGGCGACCGGGCTCGAAGCGCACAAGCCTGACCTCGCGCTCCAGCGCAATCTTGAGCCTCAGATCGCGCTTGGAGTCAGCGAGCGCAACGAACGCTGCATAGTCCGCAAGCGCGATCCCGCTCGGGGCGGGAGAGGGCGCGACGCGCGCTGTCGCCTGCGCCGGGCCGACCGACGCGCCGGCGCGCGGCGCGGGCGGAGACGACGCGGCCCGCGTCGGCGCGACGGCTGTTGGCGGCGCGCCGGCTTGCGTCAGCCGTCGCAGCGTCTCGTCGGGCGTCGGCAGCTCCGACGCATGGGCGAGCCGCACCAGGACCATGTCGGCGGAGGCGAGCGGCGTCTGCGAGGCTCGCAGCTCCTCCATGCCCTTGGCGAGAATCTGCCAGGCGCGCGAGAGCACGGGGATCGACAGCCGCTGGGCCTGCTCGCGTCCGCGCCGGCTCTCCTCGGGCGTCAGCGCCGAGGACTCCGCGGCGCTCGGCGCGACCTTGATCCTGGTCACGAGATGGGTGAACTCGGCGAGTTCCAGCAGGATCTGCGTCGGATCCGCCCCGCCGTCATATTGCTCGGCGAGCAACGCCAGGGCCGCGGCGATGTCGCCCGACATCACGGCCTCGAAGAGATCGATGACGCGCGTCTTGTCGGCGAGGCCGAGCATGCGCCGCAGATCTTCGGCGCTGATGCTGATCGCCGCGCCGGCCGCCCCATGCGCGATCGCCTGGTCGAGCAGCGACAGCGCGTCGCGCACCGAGCCTTCCGCGACGCGCGCGATCGTCGCCAGAGCCTCGGTCTCGACACTGACGTTCTCGGCGTCGCAAATCTTGCGCAGATGCTCGGCGAGGAGCCCGGTGTCGATCCGGCGTAGAAAAAAGCGCTGGCAGCGCGAGCTCACGGTGACCGGAACTTTTTCGACTTCCGTCGTCGCGAAGATGAACTTGACGTGCTCCGGCGGCTCTTCGAGCGTCTTCAGCAGGCCGTTGAAGGCGGCCTTGGAGAGCATGTGCACCTCGTCGATGATATAGACTTTGGTGCGCGCCATGACCGGGCGGTAGCGGGCGTTGTCGATGATCTCGCGGATGTCGTCGATGCCCGTGTGCGAGGCGGCGTCCATCTCCAGCACATCGACGTGGCGCGACTCGATGATCGCCTGGCAATGGGCGCCGAGCTCAGGCATATCGATCGTCGGGCGGTCGATCGCCGCGCGTCCGTCCTTCGCCGGAAGCTCGTAGTTGAAGGCGCGCGCGAGAATGCGGGCAGTCGTGGTCTTGCCGACGCCGCGCACGCCGGTCAGCAGATAGGCCTGATGGATGCGGCCGAGCTCGAAGGCGTTCTTGAGCGTGCGCACCATCGGCTCCTGGCCGATGAGGTCGGGAAAGCCGGTCGGGCGATATTTGCGCGCCAGCACGCGATACGCCGCGGGCGGAGCGGGAGCATCGGAAAAAAGGCCGCCGCCGGCGTGCGGCTGTCCGTCCATTGTCGCGCTACGCCCGCTTGGCTAGAGTGCGAAGGCGGACAAACGCTCACCACGCTGGTTCGGAGCCGTTCATCCAAGCCTGATCCGGCTGGCGCATGGACCCCCCAACGCCAACCTCCCGCGACCTATTTGGCAAATGCGCGCGGACGATTCAAGCGCGCGGGGCGCAGGGCCTCGGTGGGCCGAAGTCTCCATCGGACCAGCCGAGACCGCGCCGCATCGGCGCGGCGAAGCCGACCGGCGAGGAAATTGCGCTTTTTGGCAGGCTTTTCATAAGTTTTCCCTCGTACAAAGAAAGTTGTTTTGTCGCAGCCGGTCGCTTCCTGCCGGCGCGTCGCGACGGGAAATCCGGGCGCCCAGCTCGCCGGACCCGCTGTCGTCGTCTCGCAGACGGAGCGTTCTCACTCTTTGAGGGAAGAGGAACCGTATGGAAAACGAACAAGGGGAACCCGTCTTCAAGATCGAGAACGTCTTGAAGCTGCTCGTCACAATCGTGCTCCCCATCGGGCTTTATGTGGGCAATTTTGGAACGCCGGAATCCGCCGAGGAGGCGTTCCGCGCCGCCCTGGCGCGCGAGGCCGCGCAAATGAACAAGACCTTGCCGCAGATGGTCAACGCCTATACGAGGCTCGACAAAGCGACGGCAGGCCCGGGCAACAGCTTCACCTACGTCTACACCGTGGTGGACGATGGCGCCGCCACCGATCTCATGTCGGATCCGACGAAATTGGAGGCTTTCAGGAGCCAGCTGCGCGGTCGCGTCTGTGACGTCAAGTCGGAATATATGGAGCACGGGACGACGGTCAGCTACGCGCTGCGCAACAGCGCAGGCGGAGCGCTCGCCAAGATCTCGGTCGATCCGCGGCAATGCTCCGCGCCGGCGGCAGATAACAAATCGTAAATTGCGTTTGTGGGAGGTTGGACGAAGACCCGCCCGTGCTCGTTAGGGCTGCTTCCTTCCGGACCTGACCCGGTTGGCGAGTGGAACGTCCACCGCCAACCTCCCGCGCCCTATGTGGCAAACGCGAAGCGCGGATGCAAGCCGGTTCAGCCCGCATCCGGCGCGACCGGCGCGATCCCGAGGTCGGCGAGGCGCACGGCGAGCGCCGGCGCGAGCGTGGGGGTCAGCAGTTCGGTCGCCGCAGCCTCGCAAATGTCTGAATAGCCCTCGGCGCCGAGACGCCGGTGCAGACGCGCCGTCGCGCGCTTCGCGTCGATGACCCAGATCTCGCGAACGCCGAAAGCTGCATAGACGCCAATCTTTCGTCCCTGGTCGTAAACGAGAGAAGAGTCCGCGACCTCCACCGCAAGCGGGACGGCTGCGCCGTTCAGCTCCTTGAGATCGAGACCGCTCGGGAAGATGCAGAAATCGGGCTCGACGAAGGTGGAAGCGTCGAGGCGCAGCGTGGTCTCCTGCGCGACGAGCAGGTCATCGGGACACGCACGCTGGAAGAATCGATTCAGCAGTATCTTGACCCACTCGTGAACCGCGCCTTTGGGCGACATGGGCACGACCTCTCCGCCGATGAGCTCGAACCTCTCGTCTTCCGCGATCACGCCGGCTGCAACCATCGCCTCGATCTCGGCGACAGTGAAGCGGCGTCGAGCCATGCCCTCGGCGGCTTGCGTCGTGAGCGGCAGCCCGTCGGGGCGCAAGACGACAGTCACGGCGGCTATTCCCCTCGCGGCTCGGCGCAGCGTTCCGGGTCGTCGCCGCGCGCCCGCAGTCGCGTGATCCACGACGAGAGGTTACGCCTTGCAAGGCGCTCACGCAAATTGCTCAGGGGCCGACCGACGACGCGGACCGACTGAGATCTTGCAGTCGACGGCGAGAAAGCGCCTCGCGGACCCGAGAAGCTCTGCGACTAGCAGCCTGCGTCAGCTAAACTGAGGGGTTTTCGAGCGAGCCTGGAGGCTCGCGTCGCCGCCCTCAAATTGGCTGATGCAAGAAGGCTTTGTCAGACGCCCAGCACGCCGTGCAGCTCGGCGAGCGTCGCCTTTTCCTTTTCGCTGACCTGGACTCCGCCGAAGCCCAGAAAACCGCCCTCCGAGGCTGCTTCCGCGACGATCTGCGCGATATGCGACAGCCACTGCTTGAAAGCTGCGGCGTCGGCGGGCGCCTTGGAGTCGACGAGCGCGACGGCGCGCTTCAGCTCGCCGAGCGCGCGGTCCTTCAGCTCCTCGCGCTTCGCGCCCTTCAGCAGCTCGGCCATGCGGTCATGGGCGCCTGTGCGACCCTCGGAGGTGAAAAGATCGTCGGCGACCGACTTGATCAACTCGTCGCTCGCGCCCTCCTTGGCCGCCGCGAGTTCCTTCGCCTCGGCCCAGCCTTCCTTCAGCGTGCCGAAGAGGCCGCTCGGATCGGCGGCGGTGATCGCGAATCCCGCGAGAACCGGAGCTTCGAGCACGGTTTTCCACTCATCGGCGGCAAAATTGTCCTTGACGGCCATGACGCTCTCCTCAGCCTTCGCTTCAACGCGGAACGAACTCGTCCAGTCTTCTTCTTTGGTTGCAACACCGGCATGACTATGGGCGTGTTTGAAGCGTTGCGCAACCTGAACTCCGAGGCGAGAAAGCTCAAATCGGCTCGGCGCGGCGACGAAGCCACGCCGCGCCGAAAAGGAAGAGAGCAGCGACCGCCAGTCCGCCCCACATCTCCACCTCGCCCAGGAACCTTGGCGGCTCCGACGCCGCAACGGAAAACTGTAGAATGGGGAGCGACCAGTCCTGGAAATGGACTTCATGAAGCAGAATCGACACGACCGGAGAGGAATTCTCCCGGAGCAGCAGTTCAGAAATATGTGACGAGCCGAGCGTGACTCGTTCGGCGAACACGAGCAGGCACGGCGGGATCACGGCCCATAACAGCGGCTTGCTCGGAGCCCAAGCGGAGACGAGCAGCAGCCATCCACACAGCGGCGCGCACCAGAGCCCCAGCAGAAGCGCGCCATAGATCATGTGGGACGAGGCGATGGGAGCCACGCCGTCGGCCCACAGCGGAGCCGCGCCAAACCCGTTCAGCATCAGCATCGCCGAACCGAGCACAAGCAGGGCCGTCCGCGTCGCGACGATGATTGCGCATACGACCAGCGGCAGCACGACAAGCGCCGTGCCCGCCTTTGAAAGCACTGCCGCGCGATCCGAGACGGGGAGAGATTTCCAGAACAATATTGCGCGGCTGCGGCGTTCGCCGTAAAGCGCATCGAGGCTGTAGAGCGCGCCGACGAAGAAACCGACGAGCGCGATGAGTGAGGTCGTCGTGTCGCCGGCCGCAACGATGTAGCGAACGCGTCCTACCTCCTGCTCGCCTTGCATCAGCTCTCCCAAACTGAGCCAGAGCTGGGGGTCGCGCAGCGTCTGCATCCCCGCAATCAAAAGCCCGAAGCCTGCGACGACGATCGGCGCGAGATAGATCGAACGGTGCTCCCACAGTTCCCGGCGCACCGACCAGTAAAACGTCGATGTCCAAGCGCCGAAGGCTCGGGTCTGAGGCGCGGAAGGCCCGGCAGAGCGGGATTGGAGACGGATCACGGCGTTCATGCGGCGACTCCTTGATGCTTCCCCGCGTCCGCCCCGACGAGAGCGACGAAGAGCTCGGCGATTCCGGGAATGCGGGTCTCGCCGAGGCCGGCGAGCTGGCGCGGCTCCGCACCGTCGAACAGGAGCAGAGAGCGCCCGAACATCTGGCGTTCGTGGAGTGGGTTGAGCGCCCGGGCCGCGGCGAGTTGGCCCGGACGGACTGCGAGCTCGACGAAGCGGCGCTCGAAGTCCTCCATCGCGCAAGTGAGAAGGATGCGACCGCGATCGATGAAAGCGACATCGGTCACGAGGTGTTGGATCTCCTCGACCTGATGCGTCGTGATGACGATCGTGCGCTCGCCGTCGAAATAGTCGTTGAGCAGATTGTCATAGAAGGTCTTGCGATAGATCAGGTCGAGGCCGAGCGTCGGCTCGTCCAGCACGAGGAGGCGCGCGTCGATGGCCATGACCAGCGCGAGGTGCAGCTGGGTGATCATGCCCTTCGACAATTGGCCGATCTTGCCGGAGCGCGTGATCTCCGTCTTGGCGAGGAAGCGCTCGGCCTTATCGCGATCGAAATTCGGATGCACGCCGTCTACATAGTCCAGCGCCTGCCGCACGCGCATCCAGCGCGGCAGCACCGCGACGTCGGAAATGAAGCTCACGTCGCACATGAGCCTGTCGCGCTCCGTCCAGGGATCGAGGCCCAGCACCGAGAGCTGGCCTTGGTAGGGAGTGAGTCCGAGAATCGCGTTGAGAGCCGTGCTTTTCCCTGCGCCGTTGCGTCCGATGAGTCCGAGAATCCGCCCTTGCTCGACGCGCAGATCGAGTCCGTGGAGCGCGACTGTCGAGCCGAAAGCCTTGCGCAAGCCTTTTGCTTCGATGCACGCCATGATTATTTCACCTTTCCTTTCGGGACTTCGGCGCGCGATCGTCCCCCGCCCTTGCGCCAAGCAGCTCTTGCGGCGACAGGCCCAATCGGATGATTGTCGCGAGGATCTGCGGCCATTGGTCGTTGAGAAATTTTTCACGCTCGCCGGCGAGCAGCCGGTCGCGCGCGCCGGCAGTGACGAACATGCCGAGACCGCGCTGCTTCTCGACCAGCGCCTCGTCTGACAGCTGCTGGTAGGCCTTGAGCACGGTCAGTGGATTCAGCCGATAGTCTGCGGCGACCTGACGGACGGACGGCAGCGCTTCGCCCTCCTTCAGCACGCCATCGAGAATCATCGCGACGACGCGATCTCTCAGCTGTCGGTAGATCGGGGCGTCGTCGCGCCAGTCGCCTTCCATGTCGGGTTCCTGCGGGCGCGGCCAAACGCGGTCGCGGTCAGTGTGCTTGTGTTATAGTATGCTATAACACAAGAACGGTGACAAGCGCTTTTTGGCCGCCCGAGCATGCGCCGGCAATATTGATCGAAGCCGGCCGCAGGAGGGCGGTCGGAGACGCCGCCGACTCCGCCCGGTTCCGCGTCTCGCGGCGAAATGCCGTGGCAAAGCGCCCGTGCAAACGCCGTCGCGCGCTTCGTGTCGACGACGGCCGCGCCGATCTTGCGCCGCGATACAGGGCAGGTTAACAAATTATGCAAATCTCGCCTCCGGGCCGGCCCTTCGACCACAGACGCGCCTTATTCTGCTGCTAGTTAGAAAAAAATCATTCC
>Ga0187784_10001908_pt1 | contig 16637 bp, 13 predicted proteins | sample 1015_SJ02_MP15_2_FD_132964 | JGI IMG/M metagenome (GOLD analysis project Ga0187784, IMG submission 132964) | Tropical peat soil microbial communities from peatlands in Department of Meta, Colombia - 1015_SJ02_MP15_20_MG | ecosystem: Environmental > Terrestrial > Soil > Wetlands > Peat | place...
GTAGATGTGTTCGGCGCCTGCCGCTCTGAGCGCTTTGGCTGCGGGCACAGCCTCTCTCTCATAAATCTTGTCGGAAGAGCAGAGACAGGCGAGTTTCGCGCCGGCGGCTTCATAGGCTGGCGCAAGGGGAGGGCGGTCGGTGCTCTCGTCGCTCACCGCCTCGATGCCGCCGGCCTCGAAGAAATTCTTGGCGAAAGTGGCGCGGGCATTAGATTCCGCGGGCGAGCCGAGGTTGGCGAGAAAGACTTTGGGCCGCGTGCCGGTCGCGGCGCGGATCGCATCGGAGGCGTCGCGTAGCGCCTCGAACGGTTCGGCGAGCCGCATCCGCGCCAACGCCTGCGCGGTTATGGCCGCCATGCCGTCGCTCGGCGGCGTCAGTGCGGCGACGTCGAGAACCGCAGGCGCGGTTTCGAGAATGTTCGGAAATTCGTTGGTGCCGGTCAAAACGTCCCTGCGGCGCGCGATCGCCTTCTGCCGTTCGGCGCAAACGGCAGCGACCTGCTGCTGGAGCTTCCCGGATTCCAGCACCGGCCAGATGCCACCGGACTTTTCGACGTCCTGGAACAGCGTCCATGCCGCGGTGCAGAGCGACTGCGTCATGGCTTCGAGCGCGCCGGAACCGGCGGCGGGATCTGCAACGCGCGCCAGATTGGATTCTTCCAGCAGCACAAGCTGGGTGTTGCGCGCGACGCGGCGGGCGAACGCGTCGGGCAGGCCGAGGGCGGCGGTATGCGGGAGCACGGCAATGCTGTCGGCGCCGCCGAGGCCGGCCGCGGCAACGGCGATCGCCGTGCGCAGCATGTTCACGTCCGCATCGCGGCGGGTCATCGTCCGCCACGCGGCCTCGGCCGCGATCATCGCCGGCCTCGGCGCGAGGCCGCAGGCCTCCTCGACGCGGGCCCAAAGTTTTCGCAGCGCGCGGAACTTGGCCATAGTCAGGAACTGCTCGGCGTCTGCTGACAGCCGGAAATAGATCAGGGCGCGCGCGGCATCGAGCGGCATGCCACGGGCGTCGAGCGCCCGCAAATAGGCAACGGCGCTGGCGAGCACGAAGGCAAGCTCTTGGGCTTCCGCGCCGCCGGCATCGTGGACGATGCGCCCGTCAGCGGCGAGGAAGGGGCCGCGCAAGCCGGCGGCGGAGAGTTCGGCGACCGTGGCGGCAAGCCCACGTGTCATTTCGGTCCACGATCGCGGGCTGCGGCCCGTAGCGGCAAACTGGCCGATCGGGTCGAGGCCGGCGCGCAGATCAACGGCCGTCGCGGCCACGCCGCGGCTCCTGATCAGATCGAGGAGATCGCCGACGATACGCCCTTGTGCCGCGGGCAGGTCGAGGTCGATCGCAACGCCAGCGTCGAGGTGAACCCGATCGAGTGCGCGGGCGAGCGCTCGCTTTGAGGAATCGAGGCCGAAGCCATTGGCGCTCGCCGATCCGGCAAAGACCAAAACCAAACCGGTTGCGCCGTTTTCAAGATCTTCAAGCGCCTGGGCATTCGCGGCGCCTGCGTCAGGGTGGTCGAGGCGCTGCATGACCGTCCAGGCTGCGCCCGGTGCCCGGCCGGTTACCGGCTTGGCGCCGGCGGCGCGGTCGTAGAGCGGCTCGATTGAGAAATTGTCGTAAGTCTTGCTTCTAAGCCGTTCGAACGGCACGCCCTTGAGCACGGCGTCAACGAGCTGGCGCCACTCCTGGCGGGTCGCCGCAGGAAAATCGCCGCCGAGCGAGAGGGTCTCGGGATCGGTCATGCCGCAAAATGCCACGCCGGCCGACGCCGGCCAACCGCCGCCGTCAGTCACGCCGTCGTGCAACTGGCGTGCCGGCCGCGCATGCGCTCAGGGCTGTGGCGGCAGTTTCTCGATGCCGCCTGCATCAAGCTGTGCGAGCGCCTCGCGCACGCGCACGCCAGCGATCACGCGGTCCGGCGCGATCTCGGCGAGCGGCACCAGCACGAAGGCGCGCTCGAACAGATGCGGGTGCGGCAGCGTCAGGTCGGAATCGTGAAGAACGAGGTCGCCATAGGCCAGAAGATCGAGATCGATCGGCCGCGGGCCCCACCGGCGTTCCGTGGCCCGGTCGCGCCCGAGCGCGCCTTCGCACGCCTGGGCGCGGGCCAGGAGGCCGCGCGGTGTGAGCACGGAGGTGACGGCGATGACGGCATTGAGGAAGGGCGGCTGATCGGTAATGCCCCAGGGCGGTGTGCGGTAGTCGGACGAGCGCGCTCTAAGCCGCACCTCGCTGCCGTCGCACAGGAGCGTGATCGCCCGCTCGAAGGTCGAGCGCACATCGCCGACATTGCCGCCCAGCGCGATGAACGCCTCAGCCATCTTTGCGGCGATGGCCGGCGACCGGCCTGCGGGTGCTCGTGAATCGCGCTGGCCTCGAAGGCGTCGAGGACGACCGGTTGACTACCATGGCGTCGCTCATCGCGCCCGTCTGATCGCGGCGGCGACGGCGAGCGCCTGTACCGTCGGCGCCACGTCGTGGGCGCGAATAAGTGTGGCGCCGTTCTCGACCGCGAGAAGGTGCGCCGCGAGGGATCCGCCGATGCGCTCGGTCGGGTCGGACGCGGTGACCGTATTGATGAAACGCTTGCGCGACGCGCCGACGAGGAGGGGAAGGCCGAACTCATGCCAGGCGTCAAGCCTCGCGAGGCAAGCGATGCTCTGTTCCGGGGTCTTGCCGAAGCCGATGCCGGGATCGAGCACGATCCGTTCACGGGCAATGCCGGCGCGCGCGGCGATGTCGAGCGAGCGGCGGAAGAATGCGGTCACGTCGCCGATGATGTCGATTGCCGGATCGGCGGTGTTGCGGTTGTGCATGATAATGACCGGTACGCGATACTCGGCGACGACGCCGGCCATGGCGGGATCGCCTTGCAGCCCCCACACGTCATTGACGATCGCGGCGCCCTGATCGAGCGCCCAGGCGGCGATGGCGGCCTTGAGGGTGTCGATCGAGACCGGAACGCCGAGGGCGATGGCTGCGGGCAGGATCGGCGCAAGCCGTGCGCGTTCCTCCTCGAACGGTACGGCAACGGCGTCGCCATATGGTCGCGTCGATTCCGCGCCGACGTCGAGAATATCGGCGCCCTCCTCGACCAGGCGACGGGCATGAGCGACCGCGGCTCGCGGATCGAGGAAACGGCCGCCGTCGGAAAATGAATCCGGCGTCACGTTGAGGATGCCCATGACGAGCGGCCGTCCCCGCGCCAGAAGCGGTTGCAGCGGGTTTTCGCTCGGTTGAGAGCCCGGTGTAGAAATCGTGCGCGGGTTCGGGCTGGCGGCCATTCTTGGCCTTTGCGCGGTCGCTTGCGGCGAGTCAAGGCACCCGGCGCCCGGCAGCAGGAAAACGCACTCTCAAGCTCAGCCGATCAATAACGGATAGCGGGCGGCAGCTTCTTGGCGCTCTCGATCCAGCGCCGCACCGTGCTTTCCGAGGGCAACAGGCGCACCAGCCTGCGCCGGTTATTGGCTTCCTTCATTCTTTCGACGAGTCTTTCCGGATTGCGGTATTTGAGCTCGTTGGCGGTCTTGACGCCGGCCGCGCGCAGGAGTTCGGCATATTCCCAGCCGACGCCTTTGACGCGCATGCGATCAGCGGCGGTCACCCAATCGAGCACGCGCTTTTCGTCCGTGCCGATCTTCTCGGCGATTCTGATCCGCTGCATCGGCGTCTTTGCCGAGCGCAACAGGCTCACGGTCGTGCGAATCCCTTTGGACTTGAGGAGCACGGCGATCTCCGCTCCGATCACGCGAATTTCGGTGATGGGATACCCCATCGATGTCCCCCCTCAGCCCCGCAACAAAGCCAGGTCAAAAAACGCTTGCACTCATACAAACTGCGACAGACCGGGAATCGCGCCGACGAGCTCGCCGATTTCGCCCTCGCCGACTTTCCCGCGCGCATAGGCGACGAACTGCCGGGTGATGTCCTGAGCTTGATCCATGCTCAGCCCGGCCGCCATCAGGCGCATCCCCGCGCCCATCACCCCGACCATGCCGCTATCGCCGCCGTCGCTTGCGGCCTGCTCCATCAGTGCTTGCGCACCCGGAAACTTGGCCAGGAGAGTTTGCACCTTGTCCGCCGGTCCTTCCTTGGCCAGGAAGTCGAGGATGATGCCTAACGCCTTCTCGATTGTCGGCCGATCAACGCCGAAATCGGTGACGAGACGCCCGATGAACTCGTCCATGGTCGGCCGCGAACCCCACCCCGACAGGTTTTCGCCATAATGTACGCTCGCCCGAGGCGTGACAAGCTTTGCGCGCTGTGCGCCGCAATGAAGCGGCCCACCGTTGCAAACCTGCAACGCAAAAATGGAACAAACAGGGCCGGTGGAAATGAAAATCGCAGCGCATTATAAAAATTCGCGCGCGAACGAGGCTTCCGCGCGCCATGGTGCTGCTTTTCGCGGCTGAGGGGAGAGCCGGCATGGCGAATCCGGACCAAAACGGCAGAATTTTTGTCGGCAAGGGCGAGAGCGAGGAATATCTCGCGCTTGCGCTCGCCAACCGTCACGGACTCGCCACCGGCGCGACCGGTACTGGCAAGACGGTCTCGCTGCAGGTTCTGGCCGAAGGCTTTTCCCGCGCCGGCGTTCCGGTGTTTGCCGCCGACATTAAAGGAGATCTCTCCGGCGTCGCCGCGCGCGGCGAGGCCAAGCCAGAAATCGTCAAGCGCGCCAGAGATTTGGGGTTCGACTACGCGCCCGACGAGTTTCCCGTTGTGTTCTGGGACTTTTTCGGTGAGCAGGGCCATCCGATCCGCGCCACGGTGTTCGAGATGGGCCCGCTCCTGATCTCGCGCATGCTCGAGCTCAACGACGTACAGGAAGGCATCATCAACATCGCCTTCCGCTTCGCCGACGATGATCCGGAATTGAAGGCGGCCGACGGCAGCGGCCTCGTCGATCTCAAAGATCTGCGCGAACTTCTCTCCTATTTGTCAAAAAACGCCAAGGAAGTCAGCGCCCGCTATGGCAACGTGGCGGTGACCGCTGTGGGCGCCGTGCAGCGCCAATTGCTGGTGCTGGAGAACCAGGGCGGCACGAAGTTTTTTGGCGAGCCGGCGCTCGCCGTCACCGACCTGATGCGAACCGGCAGCGACGGCCGCGGCATCATCAATGTGCTCGCCGCCGACAAGCTGATGGCGAGCCCGCGGCTCTACGCGACGTTCCTGCTGTGGCTCCTTTCCGAGCTGTTCGAGAAACTGCCGGAGGTCGGCGATCCGCCGCAGCCAAAGCTCGTCTTCTTCTTCGATGAGGCGCATCTTTTGTTCAATGAGGCGCCCAAGGCGCTGCTCGAAAAGGTGGAGCAGGTGGTGCGGCTGATCCGTTCCAAGGGCGTCGGCGTCTATTTCGTCACCCAGAGCCCGCTCGACGTGCCCGACAAGGTCTTGGGCCAGCTCGGCAACCGCGTGCAGCACGCTTTGCGGGCGTTCACGCCGCGCGATCAGAAAGCCGTCGGCGCGGCGACGGAGACGTTCCGGCCCAACCCGAAGCTCAACACCGCCCAAGTCATTACCCAGCTCGGCAAGGGAGAGGCGCTGGTGTCGTTTCTCGAAGGTAACGGCACACCGGCGATGGTCGATCGCACCTTGATCCGGCCGCCATCGGCGCGGATCGGGCCAGTCACGCCGGAGGAGCGCAAGGCGGTCATCGCCAAAAGTCCGCTCAAGGGCAAATACGACACGACCATCGACCCGCAATCCGCTTACGAAATCCTGCAAAAGCGTCTCGCGGCCGGCGGCGGGCTTGCGCCCGCTGGAGGCCCTGGCGCTCCCGGCGAAGCGCCGGCGCAAGGCGGGTTTTTCCACAGGATCGACCAGTGGTTCGCCAACCTTTTCGGCGTTGGCCGGCCACACGGCACGGCGCTGACAACCTCGCAGCAGGTCGCTCGCAATGTCGCGCGCGGTCGTTGCCGGCGTCGCGACCCAAGTGGCGGCCGAACTCACGAAAAAGACCGGCAGCAAGGGCGCCGGCGATATCGGTAAGGCCGTCGTGCGCGGCACGCTCGGCGGGGTCATGAGACGGTGAAACAATGACGGCATTACAAGCATTGCCTGCGGTCCTCGACCGCATCGACCGCGATCTCGACGCAAGCCTCGACCGGCTGTTCGCGCTGCTGCGCATCCAGTCGGTATCGACTGATCCGGCCTACGCCGCGTATTGCCGGATCGCGGCCGAGCATGTGGCTGCGGAGCTGCGCGGCCTCGGATTCGAGACCAGCGTGCGCCCGACCGCCGGCCATCCGGTCGTGCTCGGCAATGGCGGCAATGGCCAAAATGGCGGCAAGGCGCCGCGCGTCCTGTTCTACGGCCACTATGACGTGCAGCCGGTCGACCCGCTCGAGCTGTGGAAGACGCCGCCATTCGAGCCGCACATCGAGACGCTCGACGGCGGCCGCAAGATCATCGTCGCGCGCGGCGCCTGCGACGACAAAGGCCAGGCCATGACCTTCATCGAGGCTTGCCGCGCCTTCAAGGCCGTCACCGGCAAACTCCCGCTCGATGTCACCATGATGATCGAGGGCGAGGAGGAGTGCGGCTCGAAAAACCTGTTCGGGTTCGTGCGTGACAACGCCGCCGAGCTCAAGCGCGACCTTGCTTTGGTCTGCGATACCGGAATGTGGGACGCGGAAACGCCCTCAATCACCACGTCGCTGCGCGGGTTGGTCTACGAAGAGGTGCGGGTGACCTGCGCCGACCGCGACCTCCATTCCGGACTGTTCGGCGGCGCCGCGCGCAATCCGATCCATGTCCTCGCCGATATCCTTTCGGCAATGCACAAGGCGGACGGTTCGGTCGCCATTCCCGGCTTCTATGACGGCGTCCATGAGCTGCCGCCCGACATCAAGGCCGATCTCGCCGGCCTCGCCCTGACGCCGGAAAAATTCCTCGGCCCGATCGGATTGCAAATTCCGGCCGGCGAAAAGGACCGCATGCTGATCGAACAAATCTCGACCCGGCCGACCGCCGAGGTCAACGGCATCATCGCCGGCTATACCGGGGAGGGCGCCAAGACCGTCATTCCCGGCAAGGCCATGGCCAAGGTCTCGTTCCGGCTCGTCGGCGCGCAGGATCCCGAGAAGATCCGCACCGCGTTCCGCGATTTCGTGCGCGCGCGCATGCCGCCCGATTGTTCGGTGGAGTTCGGCAATTTCACCAGTGCGCCGGCCTTCGATGTGGCGTTCGACAATCCGGCATTGACCAAGGCCCGCGCGGCGCTTGCGCAGGAGTGGGGCAAGAAAGCGGTCACGGTCGGCGCCGGTGGCTCGATCCCGATCGTCAGCGACTTTAAGACCGTGCTCGGCATGGATACGCTGATGGTCGGCTTTGCGCTCGACGACGACCGCGTGCATTCGCCCAACGAGAAATACGATCTCAAATGCTTTCACAAGGGCATCCGCAGCTGGGCGCGGATCTTGGCCGCGCTGGCGGGATGAAAGCCGGCGAATGGCTAGTGGCGAAATGGCGAATAGGAATGAGCTAACGCTGTTTTCCCTAATGCCCTACTCGCCATTCGTTACCCGCCATTCGCACACGAGGAAATCGTGAAACGTGGTCTTTTCGCCGTCGCGTCCTTTGCTGCGATATTTGGCTGGCAGGCAGCTTCGGCCGCCGGCGTCGATAAGCTCTATGTCCTCGATTGCGGCCATATTGCCGCCGTCGATCAGTCGCGGTCGCCGGGCGTGAATGTCGGCGTGCCGATCGAGTTATCGGACAATTGCTACCTCATCCATCACGCTCAGGGTTGGTTCCTCTAGGACACCGGAATACCGGACGCAGTTGCGGCGTTGCCGGATGGCGTGAAGGGCGCGAATGGCGCGCTGACACTGACCCGCGCCAAGACGCTTGCCGGCGAACTGCAAGGGTTAGGCGTGAAGCCGGCGGACATCACGTCGATAGCGGTCTCGCACACCCATCCCGACCATATCGGCAATATGGAGTTATTCCCCGAGGCCATGCTCTATGTGCAAAAGGCCGAGTATGAGTGGCCGAGCGAGAGCGGCGCGCCGCGGTTTAATCCGAAGCACCCCGTGACCCTGCTCGAAGGCGACCGCGACGTGTTCGGCGACGGCTCGGTGGTGATTATCTCGACACCGGGGCACACGCCCGGGCATCAATCGCTGCTGGTCAGATTGCCGAAGACCGGCGCGGTCGTGCTCTCCGGCGATGCCGTCCACTTCAAGGACAATTGGGACAATCGCCGTGTGCCTTCGTTCAACTTCAACAAGGAAGAGACGCTGGCCTCGATGCAGCGCATCGCCGACATCATGGCACGGGAGCATGCGCAGCTCTGGATCAATCACGACAAGCCGCAAACCGATGGGCAGAAGAAGCCGCCGGAGTTCTACGACTAGCCGCAAGGGCGGCGCGTTGCGACGTTGCCGGCGGATTCAGTCCGCTGCTGCCTTGATCAGCCGGGGGGTGACGAAACGCTCGAACCCGCCGGCACCGGCATGCAGCTTCGACCAATCGTCGAAGGCGAGATCGATCACGACCAGACCGGAGGTCGGCAGTTTTTCACTCACGAGCTCGCGCATTGCGACGTCGCCCGACGCGATCAGTCGCAGCGCGAGGTCATGCAGGCCCGGATTGTGGCCGACAAGGAGGAGTGCGCGCGCATCGCGCGTCTCGCGGACGATGCCGATCAGCGTCTCGACCTCGGCGTTGTAGATGCGCTCGTCCTTCACGACCCGTGGCTCCTTGCCGAGCGCCTTCGCTAATAGCGTCCAGGTCTCCATCGCCCGCGTCGCCGGCGATACCAGGGCGAGGTCGGGAATGAGGCCCTGGCGGGCCATATAAGCGCCGACGAGCGGCGCGTCGGCGCGGCCTCGCTTGGTGAGCTTGCGCTCGCGATCGCGTTCGCCGGATCCGGGGCGCTCGGTCTTGGCATGGCGCAGCAGCAGCAGACGACGCATAGCGGCAATGTCGCTTTATCGGCGCTGGCAGTCTAGCATGGGCCGCTGCAGTCGTGCCCAGATGGAGCGATGGACCGCGCCGACAGCAAACCCTACGGCCGAAGTTGGTACGCCGCGACGATGCAGGCCGCGCCGCAGCGGCCGCGGCTCGGCGTCGACCTCGACGTCGACGTTTGCGTCATCGGCGGCGGGCTCGCCGGCCTGACCACGGCGCGCGAGGTGGCGCGGCACGGCTGGTCGGTGGTGCTGCTGGAGGCCGAGCGCATCGCGGCGAACGCCTCCGGGCGCAATACCGGGTTCGTGCTTCCGGGTTTTGCCGCGGCGCCCGAGAGCGTCGTCGCCCGGGTCGGCCTGGCGCAGACCAAGGATTTATGGGCGCTGTCGCAAGTGGGCCTTGATTACGTGCGCGACGCCGTCCGCGACGATGCCATGCGGGGCGTCGGCGCGCAGGACGGCTGGCTTCACGTTTCCAAGACCGACGACGGCGACGCCTTGATGCATCTCGTCCAGCTCCTGGGCGAGCTTGGTTGCGAGATCGAGGGCTGGCCGGCGGATCGCGTGCGCGCGGTGCTGCGCAGCGAGCGCTACTTTCACGCCATCCATTTTCCGCGGGCGATCCACATCCACCCGCTCAACTACGCGCTCGGTCTTGCCGCCGCCGCCGAGCGCGACGGGGCGCGCATTTTCGAAGAGACGCCGGCGCTCGCGATTGATCCGGCCGGAGTGCGCAAGCGCATCGTCACCCCGGCCGCGCGGCTGCGCGCCGATCACGTCGTGCTGTGCGGCAACGTGCAGATCGGCGCGCTGGTGTCGCAGGTCGCCTCCGCGCTCATACCGATCACGACCTACGTGATCACTACCGGGCCGCTGGGGCCGCGGCTTGGTGAAGCCGTCGGCTATCACGGCGCCGTCAGCGACAGCGACCTTGCCGACAATCATTATCGTATCGTCGACGGCGACCGGCTGATGTGGTCGGGGCGGGCGACGACGTGGCGAGGGAACCCGCGGCGCTACGTGCGCACGCTGAGCGCGGACATCCGGAAGACCTATCCGCAGCTTGGCGACGTCGCCGTCGACTACGCGTGGTCCGGGACCCTGGGCAACACCATCCATCGCATGCCGCAGATCGGCGAACTGGGCGCGCGGGTGTGGCTCGCGAGCGGCTTCGGCGGCCACGGTCTCAACACCACCGCGCTCGCCGGCGTCCTGATTGCCCGCGCCATTGTCGAGGTCGACCAGACCTGGAAGCAATTCACGCCGTTCGAACTCGTTTGGGCCGGGGGCATTCTCGGCCGTGCCGCGACGCAGATGTATTATTGGGCAAGGCGCGTGCGCGACGCAGCTGCCGCGCGCCGGGCGAGGACCAGCGACATCGCGCGCCGCTCGCCCGTACTCGAAATGACGCCGGAAATGGAGCAAGGGCGGCAATCGACGTCGAAGACGGCCCCGCGCATGGCGCCTGCAGCCTCGCGACCGCAGCAATTATCGCAAAACCGGCCGCAGTCCATTATTCCGTCGGCCGCCGATGTCGAGGCGATGCCGCGGTCGGCGTCCTCGCGAGCGCCGATCGCCGCTTCGCCGAAGCGCCGCAATCCGCTCGCGGCTAAGGCCCGAGCGGCGCAGCCGTCTGACGATGAGCCAGCTCCCGCCGCGGAATAAACAAAAGCGCTAGCCACCGTTGCGCTAGCGTCCCTCCCGCCGCGCCATGAAGGCGAGCCGCTCGAACAGGTGCACGTCCTGCTCGTTCTTGATCAGCGCGCCATGGAGCGGCGGGATGAGCTTTTTCGGGTCGCGCTCGCGCAAGGTTTCCGCGGAAATGTCCTCGACCATGAGGAGCTTGAGCCAGTCGAGAAGCTCCGAGGTCGACGGCTTCTTCTTCATCCCAGGCACGTCCCGGATCTCGTAGAACAGCTTGAGCGCCTCGGCGACGAGGCGATGCTTGACCCCGGGGAAATGCACCTCGACGATTGCGCGCATCGTGTCCGGGTCGGGAAAGCGGATGTAGTGGAAGAAGCAGCGGCGCAGGAACGCGTCCGGCAGCTCCTTCTCATTGTTGGAGGTCACGACCACGATCGGCCGGCGCCGGGCATGGATCGTCTCCCCGGTCTCGTAGACGAAGAACTCCATGCGATCGAGCTCCTGCAAGAGGTCGTTGGGGAACTCGATATCGGCCTTGTCGACCTCGTCGATCAGCAGCACCGGCCGCTCGTCGGAGACGAATGCGTCCCACAGCTTGCCGCGCTTGATGTAGTTGCGGATGTCCTTGACGCGGGCGTCGCCCAATTGGCTGTCGCGCAGCCGCGCCACGGCGTCATATTCATAGAGACCTTGCAGCGCCTTGGTGGTCGATTTGATGTGCCACTCGATCAGCGGCGCGCCTAGCGCCTTGGCGATCTCGATCGCCAGAACGGTCTTGCCGGTTCCGGGCTCGCCCTTGACCAGCAAAGGCCGCTCCAGCGCGATCGCGGCATTGACCGCGACCTTGAGGTCGTCGGTCGCGACATAGGCGCTGGTGCCTTCAAAACGCATGCGGTTCTCGCTTCCGTTGATCCATTCGGCATTAAGCACGCCGTCATTGCCGGTCACAAGGCGCTGCCTTCCGGCGACTTTCGCGCTCCGCGCACGCCGCCCGGCAATTTCTGCCGGGAGGCCGGCACATCCGTACCGGACGCTGGATGGCCAAATTGTTATCCGATTGAATTGATTACCAAATTTTTCGGCACGCGGCTTGCTGCTGGCGTGACGGGTGTGACGACCGCCCCTCATGAGCGGCTGCTTGTCGAGTTGCGGCTCGAGTTGGAGATGATGTCATGGGTATCTTCGATGCATTGACCAGCGCGGTGACTGGTCTGCAGGCGCAGTCTTTCGCGTTGCAGAATATTTCCGGCAATATCGCGAACTCGCAGACCGCCGGCTACAAGGAAACCGACACGAGCTTTCAGGATCTGGTCTCGGCGGCTGCCGCCGGACAGCAGACCGCGGGCGGCGTCATCGCCAGCTCCGTCGCCACCAACACGGTCCAGGGCGCGATCCAAAGCACAAGCGTCTCCACCGACATGGCGATCAACGGCGACGGTTTCTTTGTCGTGGCGCAGCCGACGGGATTCACCGATAACCAGCCGACCTTCAACGGCGTCACCGATTACACCCGTGCCGGCGATTTCCAGCTCAACGCCGATGGCAATCTGGTCAACGGCGCCGGCTACTATCTGATGGGGATCCCGGTCAACCCGAACACCGGCAATCCCGAAGGCAGCGTGCCGCAGGTTCTGCAGTTCCAGAACAATTTCGTGCCGGCGCAGGAGACGACGCAAATACAATATGAGGCGAACCTACCAAGCACGCCTTCGGCGCTGCTCGATCCGTCCAGTTTCCAATCCGATCCGCTCGCCGGCGCGCAAATCGCCGGCAGCGGGGCGACGCTTCTGCCGGACGCGGTCGCCAACGGCACCGGCACGGCGAGTGGCCTCACCAGCAGCACGGCGCTGATCAGCGGCGATACTTATACGGTCAGCGACGGGACCAATACTACGAGCTTCACGGCCGGCGCCACCTCGACGGTCGGCGATTTGATAAACGCGATCAACAGCGGCTCGGCGAATGTTCAAGCTACGCTGGTCAACGGCGCGATCGTCCTTACCGGGACCACCCCCACAGCATCGATCACAGTCGGCGGCACGGCCGCCGCCATTGCCGCGATCGGGTTCGGCGCAGGCCACCAGAGTTTCCCGCCGACCGATCTGCTGACGCAGGGCGCGGTGTCGCAGAATCAGACCTTGACGGTCAGCGTCGGCGGGGGCACGCCGCAGACCATCACTTTCGGCACCGGAGCCGGCCAGGTCGCGACTCTCGCCGAGCTGCAGACCGCGATCCAAAATCTGACCGGCGTGTTCGGTTCGGTCGACGCGACCGGGGACATAAGCCTGACCGCGACCAATTCCACCAGCAACATCGTCATTGGCGGCACCGCCAATGCCGCCAATTTCGGCATCCGGAATACCACCGCCCTGTCGGCTAACGGCGCGGTGATCGGCAACGATCTCACGACCTTCAACAGCGAATCGATCGATGGCGGCTCGATCACCGCCTACGATTCCATCGGCAACCCGGTGAACGTCGACTTCCGCTGGGCCAAAGTTAGCAGCGCCGCTAATGGCGGCGTCGACGCGTGGCAGTTGTTCTACCAGACCAACAGCAACGCGACCGGCACGCAGGTCGCGTGGCAGAATACCGGCACGACCTTCACGTTCAATTCCGCCGGCGAAATGGCTCCGCCGCTCTCCGGCGTGACGCTGCAAAACCTGACCGTGAACGGAGATTCACTTGGCAACGTCCAGGTCCAATTCGGCAATAACGGCCTTACGCAATTTGCTTCGAGCAGCACGACGGCGCAGGTGAGCCAGCTCCAGCAAAACGGCTTTGCCTCCGGCCAGCTGCAATCGATCTCGGTCGATAGCCAAAACCGCGTGGTCGGCACCTTCACCAACGGCCAGACGATCCCCTTGGCCGAGATCACGCTTGCGACCTTCAATGGTGAAAACTCGCTGCAGGCACTCAACGGCGACGCTTTCGCCGCGACGCCCGACTCCGGTCCGCCGAATTTCTCGGCGACCGGCAAGATAGTCGGCAGCTCCCTGGAAGCCTCGAACGTCGACATCGCCACCCAGTTTAGCCAGCTGATCGTGGCGCAGCAGGCTTATTCAGCGAATGCGCGGGTGATGACGACCGCCAACCAGATGATACAGAGCCTTCTGCAGGTCATCCAGTGAGGAGCGCGGCGCTTCGCGTCGGCGAATGGTAGGCGGCGTGGACCGGTAGAGCGATGGGCCTCTCCCAGGCGTTATCCTCCGCGTTAGCGGGCGTAAACACGACCCAGGCCGGCCTCTCGGTGATCGCTGGCAACGTGGCGAACGCCAACACCCCCGGCTATATCGACGAGAGCGTCAGCACGGTCGACACCGGGACGCCGGGCGACGGCGGGACCAGTGTCGATATTACCGGCATCAACCGCAACCTCGATACATTGCTGCAGGATCAATTGTGGACCGAGAGCGCTGGCGGTTCCTACGCCGATACGGCGGCGCAGCTCTACCAGCAGCTCCAGCAGGCCTACGGCACACCGGGCACGGCGAACACCTTCGACGCCATCTTCAACAATTTCACCACGGCGCTGCAATCGCTGTCGACCAATCCCAGCTCGTATTCCAATCAGTCCGCGGTGCTCAGTTCGGCGCAGGCCATGGCGCAAAATCTCAATTCCATGACCACGACCATCCAGCAATTGCGCACCCAGGCGGAGCAGGGAATTGCCGGCGACGTGCAGAGCGCCGACAGCGCGTTGCAGCAAATTGCGCAGATCAACGGCCAGTTGGCGGGCGGGTCGCAGACCGACAGCGCCGCGGCGGCGCTCGAGGACCAGCGCGACCAGGACATCACTCAGCTCGCGCAGCTGATGAACGTGCGCGTGGTGCAGAACGCGGACGACCAGATCTCGGTTTATACCGGGACCGGCCTGCAGCTGGTCAACGGCGTGCAGGCTTCGCAGCTCAGCTTCGACAATGTCGGCACGCTGTCGGCGACCGCGCTGTGGAGTGCCAATCCAAGTCAGGACAACGCCGGGACGATCACGCTGACCTCCCCAGGAGGCGGCACCGCTGATCTCATCGCCAACGGCGCCATCCAGTCGGGCCAGATCGGCGCCTATTTGCAGATGCGCGACAGCATCCTGCCGCAGGCGCAGAACCAGCTCGACGAGCTCGCCAACCAGATGTCGCAGGCGCTCTCGAACCAGACCACGAGCGGCACGCCTGCCGGCGCCGGGCCCCAGACCGGATTCGGGGTTGATGTCGGCCCGCTGTCGCCCGGCAACACCGTGCAACTTACCTACACCGATTCCGGCAACACCCAGCACACGATCACGATCGTATCGCTCGGCCAGGGCGGCTCACTACCGCTGCAGACTTCGCCGTCAAACCCGAACGATCAAATCATCGGCGTCGATTTTTCCGGCGGCCTGGGCTCGGTCGTGACCCAGCTCAACGCCGCGTTCGGAACCAACCTGCAGTTCTCCAATCCGTCCGGAAGCACCTTGCAGGTGGTCAACGCCAACGGCAGCGGCAACGTGGTCAATTCGCTGTCGGCGACGTCCACGGTGACTTCGCTCACAAGCGGTAACCCGGAGTTGCCGCTGTTCCTTGACGGCACTCAACCGATCACTGGCGCGCTCACCTCGACCGGTTCGCAGACCACCGGGCTCGCCGGCCGCATCACGGTTAACAACGCACTGGTCGCCTCGCCCGCAAGCCTGGTCGCCTATGCCGCCAATACCTCAGCCGGCGATTCGACGCGCCCGAATTTCACGCTCAACCAGCTGACGAGCGTCTCATTGACCTACTCCCCGACCACCGGAATTGGTACGCCGCAGGCGCCCTTCAGCGGCACACTTGGCAACTTCATGAGCCAGATCGCCAGCCAACAGAGCCAGGCGGCGAACGCGGCGACCAATCTGCAGCAGGGCCAGGACGCCGTCGTCGCAGCGCTACAGCAGCGCTTCAACCAGCAATCCGGCGTGAACATCGATACAGAGCTGTCAAACCTCATTGAGCTGCAGAACGCCTACGGCGCCAACGCACGGGTCATGACGACGATCCAACAGATGATGTCAACGCTGCTGCAAATGGCGGGCTAATGAGTATTACCGGACCGGGATCGATCACCGCCGCTAATATTCAGGCGGTGACCAACATGAATAACCAGCTCGACCAGCTCAGCGAGGAACTGGGCACGGGGCAGGCGGCGCAAACCTACTCGGGTCTGGGCTCGCAGGCCGGCCTCGCGCTGTCGCTGAGCGCGCAGCTCGCAGCGATCAACGGCTACAGCAGCACCGCGACCACCGTCGGCACCACGCTGAGCATCGCTCAGTCGGCTCTGACCGGCATCAGCAGCAGCGCTGCCGCCATGCAGCAATCGCTTGAGCAGCCGGGGGCGTTCACCCTTGACAGTAGTGGACAAACCCAGGCCCAGGCGGGTGCCGCGAGCGAGCTCGACCAGGTCATCTCGCTGCTCAATACCCAGGTCGGCAACAATTACATCTTCTCGGGCAGCGCGGTGAATCAACCTTCGGTCGCCAGCACCAACGAAATTCTCAATGGCAATGGCGCACAGGCCGGGCTCACCCAGCTGATTGCCGCGCGGCAGCAGGCCGATCTCGGCGTTGGTGGCCTCGGCCGTCTAAGTTTGGCGACCGCGGCGTCGACCGTGACCGTCAGCCAGGACGGTTCGCCGTTCGGCTTTCAGCTCACTGGCGTGAACTCGAGCTTGACCGGCGCGACCGTCTCCGGGCCGTCCGGGGCGCCGCCGTCGATCTCGGTCACCATCGGGGCTACGCCCCCGAACGACGGCGATACGATCCAGTTCGACGTGACGCTCCCAGACGGCTCGAGCCAGACCATCACGCTGACCGCGACCAACGCTTCGCCGCCCGGCGCAAACCAATTCACCATCGGCGCGACTGCGGGTGCCACGGCGACCAGCCTGCAGGCCGCGTTGACCAGCGCGCTGAGCAATCTCGCCCAAACGGCGCTGCCGGCCGCCTCCGCCATCACTGCGGCCAATGACTTCTTCAACTCGGATCCGCCGCAAATCGTCGCCGGACCGCCCTACGATACCTCGATGTCGGTGGTGAGCGGTACCCCGGCCAATACTGTATTCTGGTACACCGGCGA
>Ga0187784_10001909_pt1 | contig 16636 bp, 17 predicted proteins | sample 1015_SJ02_MP15_2_FD_132964 | JGI IMG/M metagenome (GOLD analysis project Ga0187784, IMG submission 132964) | Tropical peat soil microbial communities from peatlands in Department of Meta, Colombia - 1015_SJ02_MP15_20_MG | ecosystem: Environmental > Terrestrial > Soil > Wetlands > Peat | place...
AGCGCCCCTCGTCGAGACATTTTGGCGCACATCCTGTGTGGTTCAGTGGTTTCGTGCGCGAAACTGCCCCAATTCCAGCGCTCCGACAAGCCCGCACTCGCGCGCTTCGACGCGGGTTCACCATGATCGCACATGGCGGTCGAGCCGAACGGCTTCGCAAAGCTTGCCAACGGCGTACGCAAGATGAACCCCCTTAATCCAAGGCCCAATCTTTTTCGTCAGAAGGCAGAAAGCTTCAAAACGCGATGGCCTTGGCTCTCCATTCTGGATCGACCATGCTGCCGTCGGGCTCGGCGGCGCCGAAATGGGCTGACGGCATAGTGGCCGCCCGCAACGCCCTACAATTGCCGCTTCGGCATGGGCGGCTCGGGCGAGCGCCCCAGCTTCAGATTCCAGTAAGCCCAAGAGCGCGCGTCGATGATGCCGGGGGGCGCGTGGTCGAGAGCCTCGCGCAAATCGTCGTCATTCAAGAATGCGCGCAGCAGCTTCATATCCTCGTGCGTGGCGCGCGCGAAGGCGTAAGCGGCCAGGCGGAATGTGTCGGCGAGCGCGTCCTTGGGTTCCTCGAACCACACGATGCGGCGGGCGAGCGCCTCGGTTTCGGGGGTGAGCGGAATCGTCTTCATCGCGTGACCCCCCGGTCCAAGGCGTCTCGCGCGGCGCGCAGCCGGCAGGGCGGGAAGCCGGTCTAGGTCAACGTCGCGCACCGCTTGACGCAAGCGGTCTTTGACGGGCTCCGGCAAACGGCGAAGATTGCCGTCCTCGAAATACGAGAGCGCCTTCAGCGTGCTTTGCGGATTGAACTGCGCCCCATGAATGGCGCGACCGGCGACAAGCACGGTCGGCAAATCGACGCCGCTCGCCAGCAAAGCGTCGATGTCGAGATAAACCTTGGCTTCAGCGCGTTGCTGTACTGTTGCTGCACTACGGCCGCTTTGGCGGCGGCGATGTCGAGAAGCGAAGCGACGCGCAAGCCATTGTCGGGCGCAACGAGCGGCGGCGCCAAGTGCGTAAGCCACGGCAAGCCGAAGAAAGACAATTTCACCGCGCCGCCCCGGTCAACAACGCAACTAAATGTATTCGGCTCGCGCTGCGTGACGGTCGCGGTTGCAAGAAAAGGGACATCGGGAGCCAGCCGCCGCGCGTCGAGCGGCCTGTCGCTGAAAAAATCGAAGTCCACTGACTCGCGATGCCCAAGAGGCAGGGCGAGCGCTGTGCCCCCATACAGAACGAACTCCGGCGGCACGTCGGCAAGCTCGTCCCACAACCGCCGTTGCGGCGGCGGGAGAATGTCGAGCGAGGAACAAAAGATCGCGTCATAGCGGCTCCGCGAGCTCCGGGACGCGTTGGCGTTCAGGCTCCAATTGGCGGTATTTCATTGTTCAAGCCCCGGCAATTTAAACTGCGCGGGCATTTGCCCCGCCGTGCGCGCCTCGCGCCAGGCGTCGATCCTGGTTTCCGCCGGCCGCGCGCCTCGGCCACATGGCTCCAGCGATCAAACGGCGGTTGAACGCCTTTGTATTCGGCAAGGTCTGGACAACATCATCGGCGTCAAACGAAAGCCGGCGCTCTGCGTAAAGCGCCGCCTGCCGCCGACAAGCACGGCTTCCGGCAACACTCTTTGCAAATGGCGCAGCGACGCCAGCACATTTCCCGTGCCGCATCCTCCACACCGCTCTGTTTTTCGTTCCCGCTCAAGAACCTCTTTATATCAGAGATGCTCGGCGATGTTGGCTCATTCGAACCGATTCAAGAGCGCCGCCGGTCTCGCCCAATCTTCGGGCGGCGTCGCGCCGGCGGGCCACAGGCGCAAGTGGGCGCGGCAGCGCCGACAATCCGAGCTGCCGAAACCCTCGACGGGAACAGGCAGCGCCTTGAGCGTCACGTTGATCGCGCACTCACAGCCGCCCGGAAACACCCAGGCGCCGAGCGGCGCTCCGGCGTTCGTGAGCTGGTCGACATGCCAGCGCCGCGGCTTGTCCCTGCGCATATGCCGCGCGAGCCGCGCCGCCAGGCCTCCAGGTCCGTTGGCCGAGCCGCAATAGACATAGAGGCCGGGCGAAAGAGTCGCGCGTCGCGGCCCTGCTTCAACTGGAAGCGCCGCACCCAGCGCGACGAGCAGCGCATAGGCGCCGCTGTCGCGCGGCGCCGCCGCCGCCGTTTCGACGAAGGCAAACATGACGTTCACCTTGCTGGACGCCGTCGCTCGACGCAAGGCGCGCCGCGCATAGACTACGCTCATGTCCCATTCCCTCCAGAGCGCCCGTCTCGCGCGGCGGTCGCTGTTGCGTCTTTGCGCCGGCGTCGCTCTTGGCGCGCCCATCGCAGCCCGCGCCGGCGACGCGGACGAAGCGCTGATGCGCGAATTGCGCCAGGCCGCGCGCCGCGGCGGCGCCGTGAAGCTGCGGCCCGGCGTCACGCAGATCCGCTCGCTTGAGCTCCCGCCCGGCGCGACCCTCGTGGGCGGGCCCGCGTCGACGCTCAGGCTCGTCGGCCCAGGACCGCTGCTCCACGCCCGAGGCGGGCGCAGCATCACGATCGAGAACGTCGTGTTGGAGGGGGAAGGCGGATCCCTCGAACGCGACCGCGGCCTCCTCGAATTCGAGGACATCCCTGAGCTCAGCCTGCGCGGCTGCGCGATCCGGAACTCGAAAGCGCATGGGATCAGCCTCAGGCGCTGCGGCGGCGTCTTCGCGCAAAACCGCGTCGAGCGCGCGCGCCACGCGGGTTACAAGTCCGTGGACGGCTTGGGCATGGAGGTCGAAGGCAACCGCTTTGGCGACTGCGGGGACAATGGCGTGCTGGTCTGGACGAGCGCCGAAGGGGCCTATGAAGGATCGCGCCTGCGCAACAATCTCATTGAGGACATCCATAATTTCTCCGGCGGCGACGGCCCCTACGGCAACGGGATCGGCGTCTATCGCGCGGGATCGGTTCGCGTGGAGAATAACCGCATCCGCCGCTGCGCATACAGCGCCGTGCGTTGCGCCGGGGCGCATGACGCGCTTGTCGAAGGCAACGACTGCCAGGGGTTGGGCGAACGGGCGATGTATGCGGAATTCGGCGCCAAGCGCGTGAGCTTCCGCAACAATCGCATCGACGACGCCGGCGCTGGCATCGGCATCGCGAATTCAGATCGAGGCACGGACTTCGGCGTCGCGACGGGCAACGTCATCACGGGGCTGCGCCCAAAACATCCCGATGTCGAGTTCGGACCGAAGATGTTTTGGCTCTCCGGCGTCGAGGGCGAGAAGAACTGCGAAATCTCCGGGAACAGGATCATCGGGCCAGCCTGGATCGGCGTCGCGCTCGGCGGCTGGCGCCAGAACGTGCGTGTCGAGGACAACTTCATTCAAGACGCCGACTATGGGATCGTCTTTGCGACAGGCCCCGACGTCGGCAGCGGCGTCATCGCGGGCAACCGGATCTTCGGCTCGCGCAAGGCGGCAATCAGCGCCTTCGCGGGTCCCGAGCCGGTCGGCGGCGACCTGCTTGCGCCCGGCGGGGGCGGCAGGCATCCGCGCCTTGTCGTCAGCGGCAACCAGACGGAGGCGGGAGCGCGTTGAGGGCGACGGTTCGAGGCGTCAGCGATCCGGGCTCTCCTCGCGCGTGCGAGTTCGAAAGGCGTCATAACCATCGCTCTCGCAAGCGCGCGAAAGTGCGATAGATTGCCCCTCATGTCCCGCCGCTCCGCGCGCTTCGAGATCACGCCCCAGGTCCTGCTGCGCGCCTATGCGCTCGGCCTATTCCCGATGGCGGAGAGCGAGGATTCGAATGAGATCTTCTGGGTCGAGCCGCAGGAGCGCGCGATATTTCCGCTCGACGGCCTCATCGTTTCGCATTCGCTGGCGAAGACCATCCGCAAGAACCGCTTCGAGGTTCGCATCGACACGGATTTCGACGCCGTCATCGACGGCTGCGCCGCGCCAGCCCCAGGCCGCACGACGACCTGGATCAACGCCGAGATCCGCCGTCTCTATCGTGCGCTGTTCGACCTCGGCGCGGTGCATACGGTGGAGTGCTGGCGCGAGGGCCGGCTCGCGGGCGGTCTGTATGGCGTCGCGCTCGGGGCGGCCTTTTTCGGCGAGAGCATGTTCCACCACGAGACCGACGCGTCGAAAGTCGCGCTCGCGCATCTCGTGGCGCGGCTGCGCGCCGGCGGCTTCCGCCTGCTGGACACGCAATTCATGACGGATCATCTCGCCGGATTGGGGGCGGTCGCGATCGCGCGCGACGCCTATCGGCGCAGGCTCGCGAGCGCGCTCACGCCGCCTTTCGGCGACTTTTCCGTGTGGCCCGCGGATCGTCCCGTCGACGGAGCGCAGGCGCTCGCGGCGCTCTCGAGCTGAAATCCTAGAAGACGCCGCCCGCCGGGTTGGGCGGAGGCTCGCCCTGGGGCGCGGCGGCCGCGGGCTTCTTGTGCTTCTTTTTCTTTTTCTTCGGCGGCTCGGCTGCGCCCGGGTCGCCAGTCGTTGCGGGGTCGAAGACCGGATCGTCCGGACCGCCGGGCCGATCGGAGGCGGCGGCCGGCGCGGCGGCCGTCCTGCGCTGCTTGCCGGAGGGCCGCGGAGACTCCGTCGCCGGCGTCGCAGGGGAAGTTGCGGTGGCGGCGGCGGGGTTGGCGGGGGTCGCATCCGTCGCCGCGGTCGCCTCCCGACCGCCTTTGCAGTCCATGAGCCACACGTCATAAACGGGGTGCTCGACGCCGTGCAGGCCGGGGCTCGAAGCGAACATCCAGCCCGAGAAGATGCGCCGCACCTCGGGCTTTGCGTCGGACTTGGACTCGGGCCTGGCGTTGCCGCTCGCGTCCCGGCGCTGATCGGGCTTGGGCATCTGCTCGTCGACCTCGACGAAGCTCGTCGTCTGCGGAGTCTCGGTCTGGGGTCGCGTGTTGCAGACGCGCGGCGTGATCATCAGCGTGCGGAACTGCACGGTCTCGTCGATGTTCACGTCGAAACTGATGATCCTGCCGGTCGTCTTGTCGAGTCCGGCGAAGACGGCAGTCGGGTGACGTATCGGATCGGCTCTGACCGGCGTCGCGACAGCGAGCGCGGCGGCCACAAGGGCGAGGATAGGACCGGGTCGAACGTGCATCGAGTCACCGCGCCGCATCATCAGGGGCTTCAGCCTTCCGGGCTCCAGGCGCCGTAGTCGCCGTCAGAGGGCGCGCGACGTCCCGTGGCGAGCAGCGAGCCCGGAGGGCGGTACGCCTGCGCCGTGCCTGTCTTGTTCTCTTGATAGGCCAGTTGCCAAGGCTTCGGCTCGTAGTTTTCCTGGGTCGGCGGCGTGTCGACGGTATGGTGCAGCCAGCCGTACCAGCCGGGCGGCGTGGCCGAGCCTTCGGCCAGGCCTTTGTATATGACCCAGCGCCGCTCGAAGCCGAGCGCCTTGTCGATTTTCCCGCCGCGCGTGCGGTAGTAGACGTTGCCGAATTCGTCCTGGCCCACGCGCTCCCCGTGGAGCAGCGTGTGCAGCCCGGTGCTGAGCGTCGCCTGATTCCACCAGGTGAAGAGCCGATTGAGGTATCCCATGCTCGTCGCGTTCCTCGAAGCTTGCGCCGTCTTATCGCGTCTGCGGACCCCGCTGTCCAGTCTCGGCGAGCCGATTGCGCCATTTGCGCAAGGCGACCAGCGCCCAGACCGCCTCGACCAGGCCAAAGGGCCAGGCGCCCTGCAGGAAGCCGTAGGCCGAACCCAGCCCGCACGCGGAGGCGAAGGCGAGCGTGAACCAGGGGCTGCGCTCCTCCAAGGCGTAAGCGATCAGCATCGCGGAGACGGAGAACAGCCCGAAGAGCGTCAGAGCGTCCATAATCGCACTCGCGCGGCTTATCTGTGACGGAGACGGAAGCGGCGCCATTTTGCACGATCGACGCTCGCCATCCGGCCTCGTGTCTCGCTTCGTAGAATTTGAAGGCGACTTTGCGGGCGTTCCGCGCGCCAGAGCCACCCTGTCAGATTCGATGAATCGGCGCACCAGCTCTCAGTCGAGCAGGAGCACGAGGAGCGCCCGCACCGCCGGCGGACTCGGGCCGTTGACAGGGCCGCAGGCCGGACCCAAACACGGCGAGCGCGATATCGGCGGGCCGCCACGTCCTGGCGCCCGGACGGGCAGGGAGAGACTCTAGCCGCTCTGTTGCGCGCTCGTCAGATGCGCGCTCAATTTGGGATTGACATAGACGAGCTTGGGAGCGCCAGGCTTGCGCCTTGAGATCATGTCGCGGCGAGCCGCGCTTGCGGCCCGCGCTAGCGCGCCGCTAACCACGCCGCCCCGCTCGATCTCGAGCTCGGCATAGCTCAGGGCGCCCTCGGCGCGGCCCCTCGGGCCTACGCTCAAAGTTCGCCCGACCACGAGGACCGAGTCGATCCGCCCGTTGATTCGCGCGTCGGAGGCCGCGATGGAGCCCGTGACGACGCCCCGCGCCCCCACGACGAGCTCGCCGCAGGCGACGTCGCCGTCGAATGCGCCGTCGACCACGACGCGGGCCTGCGCCTTGAGCGATCCCTGGACCCTCGCGCCTGCGCCCACGTAAACGCCTGATTCAGCGCGGATCGTTGTCCACGACATTTTTATTTCCTTCTCGCCGTCGCCAACGGCCTCTTCCAGCCCGCTTCACGCCCGCTCTCCCGACCCGCCAACAGATGATTACAAAAGAGAAAATAATTTGGGCGCCCGGCATTTAGGCCGGGATTTGAGCCTGTGAGGCGGCAAAGACCCCGTCTCTGGCGACCCGCCCGCGGCGAATCTTGTTCAAGTCAATGAGCAGTATAGCCGTGAAACTCGTTTAAATACGGTTGCTCGTTCGGTCAATCCCTGCGCCGCCCGGAAATTTTTTGCCGGTTTTCCTTTGGCGCTTACAAATTATAAACTTATCCGAGACTTTTCACCTTTTGAAGGGTTCCCTCCGACGCCGAGGCGCGTCGCCGCACGCCATGACTTTTCCCGTCTGCGCGGTTAATAAGTCGCTCGCGCCATCGTCATTCCCCGAAGAGACCGACTCCATGCCGATCCTCGCGATTCCGTTCCCGGTCATCGATCCCGTCGCCGTGAACATCGGACCGCTACCGCTGCGATGGTACGCCCTGGCCTACATCGCGGGCCTGTTTCTCGGCTGGCTGCTGCTGCGCAGGGTTGTGACCCATGGGGCCCTGTGGCGAGAGGGGCAGGCGCGCCCCTCCGCAGCGAGCATCGACGACCTCCTTGTCTATGTCGCCCTTGGCGTGATCGTCGGCGGACGCCTCGGCCATGTGCTGATCTACGACCCCGGCTATTATTTCGAGCATCCAATCGAGATATTGAAGACGTGGCGCGGCGGCATGGCCTTTCATGGCGGCCTCGTCGGCGCGATCATCGGCGCCGTTCTTTTCGCCCGTCGCGAGGTTCTGCCTTCGCTCACGGTTGCGGATCTCTGCTCGCTCGTCGCGCCGATAGGGATTTTCCTCGGCAGAGTGGCGAATTTCATCAAGCCGGAGATGTGGGGCCGCCCGAGCGATTTGCCGTGGGCGATGGTGTTTCCCGGCGCGGGCGACCAGCCGCGCCATCCGAGCCAGCTCTACGAGGCGGGGCTGGAAGGCCTGGCGCTCGGTCTGCTGCTTGTCGTCGCGGCCGGCGCCGGCGCGTTCAAGCGTCCGGGGCTTGTTTCGGGGCTCTTCGGGTTGGGCTACGCGCTCGCCCGCACGTTCTGCGAGTTCTTCCGCGAGCCCGACCCGGTCCAGGAGGCCCTGTCGAACGGCCTCACCATGGGCATGGCGCTCTCGGCGCCCATGGCTCTCGCCGGCCTGCTGCTTATCGGGCTTTCGTTGCAGCGCCGCGGGGCTTCGGCTTGAACGCGCTTGCCAACGAGATCGCCGCGCTCATCGCGGCGGAGGGGCCGATCAGCCTGGAGCGCTACATGACGCTCTGCCTGCAGCACCCGCGCTACGGCTACTACATGATCCGCGATCCGTTCGGCGCGGGCGGCGACTTCACGACCGCGCCGGAGATCAGCCAGATGTTCGGCGAGCTCGTCGGGCTGTGGATGACCGAGGCTTTCACGCGCGCCGGGCGGCCGCCGGGGGCGCGGCTCGTGGAGCTCGGGCCGGGACGCGGCACGCTGATGAGCGACGCCCTGCGCGCCGCGCGCGTCGCCCCGGAATTCCGCTCGACGCTGGAGGTCGATCTCGTCGAGACCAGCCCGACCCTGCGCGAGTTGCAGGCGCAAACGCTCGAAGGCGCGGGCGTGAAGCTCAACTGGCGGACCTCTTTCGCCGAGGTCCCCCGCGCGCCGCTGTTCATCATCGCCAACGAGTTCTTCGACGCGCTGCCGGCGCGCCATTTCGTTCGCGCGGGGCGCGGGTGGCGCGAACGGCTCATCGGTGCGAGCCGCGAGGGCAAGCTCGTCTTCGGCCTCGCGCCGGAGGGCGAGCGCGCGCTGCGGGTCGAGGCGCCCGAGGGCTCGATCATCGAGGTCAATGGCGTCGCGCAGCGTCTGATGACGGAAATCGCCTCGCGCCTGGTTGCTGACGGCGGCGCGCTGCTCGTCATCGACTACGGCTATACGGAGACGTCGCTCGGCGAGACCTTGCAGGCGCTGTCGCGCCATGCGCCCGTCGATCCGCTCGCCGCGCCCGGCGAAGCGGACCTGACGACGCATGTCGACTTCGCTGCGCTCGGCCGGGCGGCGCGGGCGGGCGGCGCGAAGACGTTGGGGCCGGTCACGCAGGGCGCTTTCCTGCGCGAGATCGGCATCGGGCGTCGTGCGGAGACCCTGTTTCGCCGGGCGAGCGAGGCGCAACGCGCCGATATCGTCGCGGCGCTGCGTCGGCTCATCGATGAAGGCGATCCGCGCGAGGTCATGGGCGGCCTGTTCAAGGCGATGGCCGTCACTCACCCGCAAATGCCGGATCTCCCCGGCTTCGGTTAGGCCGCCCGGCGAAACTCGGCGGAGCTCATGACGTCATACGATCTTGCCGTGTTCATCGGCGCCTTCGAGCCCTTCCACAACGGCCATCTGGCGACGCTCATGCGCGCGCTCGAGAGCGCAGGGCGCGTCGCCGTGCTCGTCGGCTCGGCCGAGCGGCCGCGCAGCCCGCAGAATCCTTGGCCGTTCGGCGAGCGCGAGGCGATGATCCGCGCTGCGCTCGGCGAAAACGCCGGGCGCGCGAGCATCCTGCCGCTGCGCGATCATCTCTATGACGAGAACGCCTGGATGACCGAAGCGCAGACGCAGATCGCGCGGGTGCTCGGCGAATTGCGCATCGGCCCCGACGCCCGCATTGCCCTTTTTGGTCACGCGAGAGACGCGCGCGACGCATATTTGGCCGCGTTTCCGCAATGGGATTTCGTCGAGACGGCGCGAGGGACAGAGCTTCCGGGGCGCGAGCTGCGACGTTGCTTCTTGTCACAAGACGAAGAGGCGCTCCAAACTCTTGCGGTCAACGTGCCGGAGCCGGTCTTCGCGACGCTTCACGCCTCTCGCGCGACGCAGGGCTTCGCGACCCTGCTCGAAGAGCATCGCTATCTCGAAGAGTATCGCGCGCTTTGGTCCAGCGCGCCTTACCCGCCGATCCTCGTCACCGCCGACGCCGTGGTCGTGCACTCCGGGCATGTGCTGCTCGTGCAGCGCAAGGCGCATCCCGGCAGAGGGCTGTGGGCGTTGCCGGGCGGCTTCATCGAGCTCGACGAGCCGGTGCGCGACGCGGCGATTCGCGAGCTGCGCGAAGAGACGGGGCTCGGGATCGACGACCGGACGCTGCTCGGGCGCCTGTGCGGAGAGAAGGTCTTCGATGCGCCCGACCGCTCGCAGCGCTGGCGGACGATCACGCACGCCCTCTACTTTCTATTCCCGACCGGCGCTCCGCCGCCGGTCTCTGGCGGCGACGACGCGGCGCGCGCGCAATGGATTCCGCTCGCGCAGGCGCACGCCATGCGGTCGGCGATCTTCGAGGACCATTACTTCATCCTCGAATATTTCGTCGGCTGCGGCTGACACGCGGCGCGCGCTCAGACGCTGGCGACGCGCGGCCTCGGCGGCTTATCGGCGGCGAGCCGCAGCCCTTGCTGCTGCAGCCAGCCGGTCAGCGGCTTTTCGAACCAGCGGTAGACGGCGAGCGCTGCGGCGATCGACAGCGCCATGCAAGCAAGGACGGCCGCCGTTGCGGGAAAGCGGCGATCGAGTCCGAGCGCGAACCACAGGCCTGCGAAGGCCGACATGACGATCGGGTGGCAGAGATAGAGGGCGTAGGAGGCGTCGCCGAGGATCCTGCCGAGGCGCCAGGGCAGGGCGATTGCGCCTCTCTGCCGATCGCGGCGGAGCACGCAGCCGGCGAGGATCAAGGCCGCCGGAACTCCCCAGCCGATCACGCGAATGAGATCGTTGGGCGAGATGGAGGGCGGTCCGCCCCACGCCGCGTCGGGGAAATCGCAGAAGAGTCCCGCTCCGCCAAGCGCCACAAGCGCCCATCGCCAGGGCTCGCGCAACGAGACGCCGCGCCGCGCGAGCAGCGCGAGGCCCATGCCGAAGGCGAATTCCAGCGTGATCGGCCGGCTCCAGAACCGCAGCGGCGCGCTTTCGGGGGTCGCCGCAAAACCAAAGGCGACGAGGCCCAAAAGCGCGAGCGCGACGGCGCCGACGGCGCGGGCGCGCGGCAGGAACAGGAACAATGCGAAGAGCGCGTAGAAGAACATCTCGTAGTTCAGCGTCCAGCCGAGCTCATAGATGGGATGCAGCGCGCCGTCGCCATGCGAGTCACAGGGAATGAACAGGAAGGACGCGGCGACGCTGGCGAGATCGGATATTGGCCGGCGCGTGATGAGGCTCTTGGCGAGATACAGCAGCGTCGCGGCGTAATAGAGCGGAAGGATCCGCGCGAGCCGCCGCCAGACGAAGGTCCTCGCGCCGCCCGGCGCGCTGAACAGACGCTCCGACGCATGCACCATGATGAAACCCGAGATCACGAAGAAGAGATCGACTCCGGCGCCCCAGGGGAGCGCCCGCCAGTAAGGAGCGTCGGCGCCGCGCTCCTGCATCGGCAGGAAGACGAAGGCTTGCGCGTGACCGATCGCGACAAGGAGCGCGGCGACGGCGCGCAGGATCTGCACCGAGACGAGCGGCAAGATGGGCGCCTCATGCGCTGCGGAATGGGCCTTTATGCCGCACGAGCGTTAAGCCCGCCTTCCGGGCTGGCTTTGACCGCCTCTTAACCTTGACGCCCTAAAAATCCCGTCAAGCTGCAACAGGGCAGGGCGCCGCCATGACCATCGCGCAGGCGGCGATCGCGCCGCGCCGCTTCGCCTTCCGCTACGCGACGCTCATCAACCTTTTGCTGTGGATCTTCATCTTCCTCGGCTCTTTCACTTTCGTCGAGCCTTCGCCTTACGACGTGCTCTCGGTCATCATCCTGCCGGTCTGGTTCTTCTCGGGCTTTCGCATCCACCGCAGCGTCGTTCCCTTCGTCGCGCTGCTCTTCGTCAGCCTCCTCACCCATTTCCTCGGGCTGCTGCAGAACGCCAATGACGCCGAGGCGACGGTCCACTTCAATCACACGGTCTACATCTACCTCACCGCTTTGTTCTTCTCCGTTTTCTTCGCCGAGGACACATCGACGCGGACGCAAATCTGCTTTTGGGCCTATGCCGCGAGCTGCTGGACCGCGATCATCTGCGGCGTGCTCGGCTGGTTCGACGTCGGCGGGACCGCCGAGACTTTCGCGCCCTGGGGGCGCGCGCAGGGGCCGTTCAAGGATCCGAACGTCTTCGGCTCGTATCTCGTCGCCGGCCACGTGTTCCTGCTGCAACGCCTGCTGCTCGGACAGGCGAGGACGCGATTCGAGACTGTCGCGACCGTCGTGTCGGAGTTCGTGTTCCTGTTCGGGATCTTCCTGTCCTTCTCGCGCGGCTCCTGGGGCGCGACGGCGCTCTCCACCGTCCTCATCGTCGGCATGGCCTTCGTGACGAGCCGCGAGCCGCGGATCAGGCGGCGCATCGCCGTCATCGCCGCGACGGTCGTTGCGCTCGCGGTCATGGGCTTCTTCGCCGCGCTCTCGGTCGAATCGATCCGCGAAAAATTCGCCTCTCGCGCCGTGGCCGCGCAGGATTACGACTCCGGCGAGACCGGGCGCTTCGGCAATCAGCTGCGCTCCTTGCCTATGCTGCTCGAGCGCCCAGGCGGCATGGGTCTGCTCGGCTATCGCAAGATCTTCGACCTGGACCCGCACAACTCCTATATCGGCGCTTTCGCCAATGGCGGCTGGATCGGCGGCTTCACCTTCTTGCTGCTCGTCGGCGCGACGGGCTTCGTCGGCTTCCGCCTGTGCTTCAAACGCTCGCCATTCCAGTTTCAGGGGCAGATCGTCTGGACCGTGGTGCTGATGTATTTTCTGCAGGCGTTCCAGATCGACATCGATCACTGGCGCTTCTTCTTCTTGCAACTCGGCCTGCTCTGGGGACTCGAGGGGGCCCGCCAGCGCTACGACGCGCGTCAGCTCGCCGCGCCGCGCGCGAGCGCCACGCTCTCTTCCACACGCGCCGGCTTGGTCGCCGCCCCCGAGAGCAGGCGCCGCAGCGGCGTCTCGAACCAGCGGTAGCTCGCGAGCGCCAGTAGCGTGGAGAGCGTCATCCCGAGCGCTCCAAGCGCGAGCAAGAAGGCGGGGTCGTTTCGATGCGAGAGGCGCGCAAGCGCGACGACCGCGATCGCGACGAGCGAATGCAGCATGTAGACGCCGTAGGACGCGTCGCCGAGCGCGGAGAAGAGCCGGCCTTGAAGCAGCGTCGGGGCGCCGCCGCGCTCGGCGCGCGCGATCAGGAAGATCGCCAGCGGGAATAGCGCGACGACGAGGTTCTCGGGCGCGCCGACGAGGATGAGCAGGGGGATGGTCGCCGCAAGTCCATGCGCGGCGGCCCAGCCTATCGGGCGCGGCGGCTGTGCGGCGACGAGTCTCTGCACGGCCATGCCGGCGAGGAAGGTCGGCACGGCCCGCAGACTGCCGAGATCATAGGTCGCCTCGAGCCAGGGACGCAGGCCCGCCAGAGAGCGCCAGGCTACGAACGCGCCGGCGAAGAGCAGGGCGGCGAGCAGCGTTCTTTGAGCGCCGAGCCGCGCGAGCAGCGCGACGAAGAGGGGAAAGAGCAGATAGACGAAGAACTCGGACGAGATCGACCAGGAGACGACATTGAGGCCGACCCGATCGACGACGCCCCAGGCCTGCACAAGCAGCAGATTGGGCGCGATGAGGCCAAGATCGAAGGTCTCGGGGTGGTTGAGCTTCGCGCCAGCGGCGGCCGCAGCGAGGCCGGCGCAGACGTAGACGAGCGTGACGCCGAAATGCAGCGGATAGATGCGCGCGAGGCGCCGGCGCAGGAAGTCGAGATAGGCGGGCCATGAGCGGATGCGATCGCCATAGGTGTGCATGAGCACGAAACCGGAAAGCGCGAAAAAGAAATCAACGAAAAGACGAAAGCCTGTCAGGACCTCCTCATGCACGCCGCGCAAGGGCGATAGATGATTGGCGAAATGATAGGCCATGACGCCCGCCGCCGCCAGAAAACGGTAGGCGTCGAGAACGAGGTAGCGCGGGCGTTCGGGGCTCACCGGCGAAGGGATCGCAGCCGCGGATGAAAAATTTCTTTATGTGGGCCGCGCCGGCGCCTGTGCGATCCTCAGGTGCGGGCCGCGGGAGCTCTCGCGGACACTCCCGAGCCCGGCGGCGGCCGCTCTTCGCGGAGCGTTCGCCGATCGCGGCGAGCGCGCGCCCTACAGCGCCCCGGAAATCCAGCGCAGCAGCTCGCCCTTTGGCGCGGCGCCGACCTTTTGCGCCGCGGCCTTGCCGTCCTTGAAGACGATCAGCGTCGGGATGGACCGGATGCCGAGCTTCGTCGCGACGTTTGGGTTCTCGTCAATGTTGAGCTTGACCACCTTGATCTTGTCGCCAAGCTCGGTGGCGATCTCTTCCAGCGCGGGAGCGATCATCCGACAGGGCCCGCACCACTCCGCCCAGAAGTCGACGACGACCGGCGTCGCGGATTTCAAAACGTCATCGTTGAAAGACGAGTCGGTGACTTTCTGGGTAGCCATGTCACGAGTTCCCCGGTTTGCGATTCATCATGAGCTATGCATGCCCGCATGTCCCGTCAAGCGCTGTGGCGCTCGACGTCGCTCGGCGACCCAAAAACACAAAGAGCGGGGAGGCGTCCCGCCTATCCCCACTCTTTGGCGCCTCGTCCTTTACCGGTCAATTCGCTGGTTCGCCTTGAGGTCTTTGTCGCCTTTTCGGGTGAACCGCAGCGTCTCGCCATATGCGGCGTGGTGATCCGGCGTCCTCCCTGACTTGGACCGTTGCTGGGCCGGACAGCGGACGATGTCACGTCCTCTCCGCCCCCAATCAACCTGGCGAGGCGGACACTATGACAAAAGCTGGGCGCTGTCATTCAAAATTATGCGAAATGGCGCAAAAATATGCGCGCCGCCAACGAAAGGCGCAAATTCCTTCTCCGAGCGCCGCTCATTCCGAGGCGATTTCGGTCTCGCGGAGCTGCGGCGCAGCCTCGGGCGCGGGGCGGATTTCACCGAGCAGCCCCAGTCGCTTGGCCTCGAAATAATAGCCGCCGGCGTAAAGGCGGATCGCGCGGCGCTCGTCGCCGCCCGCGACGCGATAGGCGTTGGCGAGATAGGCCACGGCGTAGGTGAGATTCGTCTCCGGATCGAGCAGGCCAGAAGCGGAACCCTTGTAGCCCATGCTGCGGGCGGTGTCGTGGCGGATCTGCATGAGGCCCCAATAGGGCCCGTGGCGCAGAGACGGATCATAGTTGCTCTCGCGCCTGACGACGGCATGGATCAGCGAAGCCGGCACCTTCTGCATGGCCGCCTGCGCGGCGATGCGTCCCTCGAGCTTTTCGCGCGGCGTTCCGGCGGGCGGCGCCGGCGAGGCGAGCGGTTGCGGAGCCATGGCCAAGAAGTCCGGCGGCGAGGAGGCCGCGCAGCCCGAGAGCCCCAGAGCAAAAACGGCGCATGCGCCGATGGATGATCTCAAGTCTCGCCCCCGACATTAACCATCCTCAGTGTTTGACGTTGTCCTGCGACTTTGAGGCGTAAGTGTGTCGGCGTCGCCGCCGGAGCGCCGCCCTATTCAACCGGAAGTCCGATGTATATGAAGGACGCGGCGAGGACGATCGACGCCGCAGGAGACGCCAAATTGACGCAAGCCAAAGACCTCTATGAGTTGGGCGAGATCCCGCCGCTCGGCCATGTCCCCGCGAAGATGTACGCGTGGGCCATCCGCAAGGAGCGCCATGGGCCGCCGGAAGAGGCCATGCAGCTTGAGGTCGTCCCCACCTGGCCGCTCGACAGCCACGACGTGCTCGTGCTGGTGATGGCGGCCGGCGTCAACTACAACGGCGTTTGGGCCGCGCTCGGCCAGCCGATCTCCGTCCTCGACGCGCACAAGCATCCGTACCATGTCGCGGGCTCGGACGCCTCCGGGGTCGTGTGGGCGGTCGGCTCCAAGGTCAAGCGCTGGAAGGTCGGCGACGAGGTCGTGGTCCATTGCAACCAGGATGACGGCGACGACGAGGAGTGCAATGGCGGCGACCCGATGTTCTCGTCGTCGCAGCGGATCTGGGGCTATGAGACGCCCGACGGCTCCTTCGCGCAATTCTGCCGCGTGCAGGACCGCCAGCTCATGGAGCGTCCGAAGCACCTGACCTGGGAAGAGTCGGCCTGCTACACGCTGACGCTCGCGACCGCCTATCGCATGCTGTTCGGCCACGAGCCGCACCGGCTCAAGCCCTCGGACAACGTGCTGATCTGGGGCGCTTCCGGCGGCCTCGGCGTCTTCGGGGTGCAGCTCTGCGCCGCGGCTGGCGCCAACGCGATCGGCGTGATCTCCGACGAGTCGAAGCGCGACTATGTCATGTCGCTCGGCGCCAAGGGCGTCATCAACCGCAAGCAGTTCTCGGGCTGCTGGGGGCAATTGCCCACCGTCAATACGCCCGAGTTCAACGACTGGACGAAGAACGCGCGCGCCTTCGGCAAGGCGATCTGGGACATCACGGCCAAAAAGGACGTCGACATCGTCTTCGAGCATCCGGGCGAGCAGACCTTTCCGCTCTCCTGCCTCGTCGTGAAGCGCGGCGGCATGGTGGTGTTCTGCGCCGGGACCACCGGCTTCAACCTGACCTTCGACGCGCGCTATGTCTGGATGCGGCAGAAGCGCATCCAGGGTTCGCACTTCGCGCATCTGAAGCAGGCCGCGGCCGCGAACCGCTTCGTCATCGACCGCCGCGTCGACCCCTGCATGTCGGAAGTCTTCCCCTGGGACAAGATCCCGCTCGCGCACACCAAGATGTGGAAGAACGAGCACGCCCCGGGCAACATGGCCGTGCTGGTCAACGCGCCGACGACCGGGCTGCGCACAGTGGAGGATGTGATCGAGGCGGGGAAGAAGGGGTGAACGCGCCTTGCGCCCGAATCCTCATCCTGGGGAAGCTCCGCGGGAGCCGTCTCGAAGGACGCGGCTCCCCAAGTCTCGCGAGGTTCCGGCCCCTAGCCATCGTTCGAGACGCTCGGCTCAGGCGGGCTCCTCGGGATGAGGGCGGTGGGATTGCAGCGTTCGCCCGATTGCCTGGAGAGCGACCGCATAACCCCTTGCAAGTCAGCTTGAAGCGG
>Ga0187784_10001910_pt1 | contig 16631 bp, 10 predicted proteins | sample 1015_SJ02_MP15_2_FD_132964 | JGI IMG/M metagenome (GOLD analysis project Ga0187784, IMG submission 132964) | Tropical peat soil microbial communities from peatlands in Department of Meta, Colombia - 1015_SJ02_MP15_20_MG | ecosystem: Environmental > Terrestrial > Soil > Wetlands > Peat | place...
ATCAGCACCTCGTGGGCGCCGAGGGCGGCATGGGCGAAGACCTGCGCTCGCTTGAGCCGGCGCGGCAGTTTTTCGTTTGGACCGCCCAGCACGATCCGCATTTCACCAACAAGCGGTCGCTTGCTTCCATCGGCGTCGTGATGGGGCAGCGCACGCAGTTGTTTTACCAGCCTCCTCACGGGGCGTCGGCCATGGAGTATATGGAGGGCTTGTACTACGCGCTGCTCGAGGGGCGCTTTCTCTTCGACTTCGTGCACGAGGAAAAGCTTGAGCCTGCCGAGCTCGAAAAGTATTCGGCCCTGTTGTTGCCTAACATTGCACTGCTCAGCGATGCGCAGCTCGAGCAAGTGCGCGCCTTCGTGGCGGCAGGAGGTTCCCTGCTGGCGACCTTTGAAACTGGCTTGTACACTGAGCGGAACAGGAAGCGGGGGGAATTTGGTTTGGCGGACGTCTTGGGAATTCATAAGGCGGGCGAGATCATAGGTACAACCGGCAATGCTTTTATGGCGCGTGTTGAGAAGCCCCACGCGATTCTTGCCGCGTTCGCAGGGACGAATTGGATTGCGGGCGCCGAGTACCGGGTGCCGCTCCCGCCGATCGAGGATCCCATCCTGACCGTCGTGCCCGGCTCCGTGGCGTATCCTCCGGAGCTTTCTTATCCCGATCCTTCGCATACCCGCGAGCCTGCGGTGGTTCTGCGCGAAAAAGGCAAGAGCCGCCTGGTTTATTTCCCCGGCGACATCGATCGAACCCTCTGGCGCTCCGGGCACACCGACCTCAGCCACCTGCTGCGCAATGCCATCCGCTGGGTGGCGGGCCAGGACCAACCGGTGACGATCGCCGGTGAAGGTCTTATCGAGGCCTTCGCATGGGAAACGCAAGCGGGCTTTGCGGTGCATGTGTTGAACTACACGAACCCCGCAGCCCATCGCGGTTGGATCCGCGAGTTCTATCCCATCGGCGAGCAGCGTGTCAGGATGCAATTGCCCCCGGGCCGAAAAGTGACGCGGGTGGTGTTGCTACGGGCCGCCGCGGAGGTCCCGTTTCGGCTGGCCGATGGCGAGGTCTCCTTCACCATTCCCAAGGTGCTGGACTACGAGGTGGCGGCGGTGTATTCCATTTGAAATGCCAGACAAGGAGGCTTGACATCATGCGACGCATGATCGGGCTGGGTATCTGCATTGTGGTTATATGCTTGAATGCTGCTAGCGCGGAAGACGATACGAAGCGTTTTGATGGGACCTGGGATACTACCGTTTCGTGCAGCAACACAGCAGGGGCGTTGGGCTACTCTTATCAATTCCCGTCAACGCTGAAGAATGGCGTGCTGCACGGAGTGAAAGGCGACGCAGGCAAGCCTGGCTGGCTCCAACTCGATGGGAAAATACTCCCCGACGGAACGATGAGGATCTACGCCAAGGGCCTGGTCGGCGCGAAGGAATACGCCGTCGGCCGCCGTCCGGCGGGCAGCGCCTTTGGTTACCACATCGAGGGGAAATTCTCCGAGAAAGAAGGAAACGGCAAACGCGTGGAGGGCCGCCCATGCGAAGTCACCTTCGCCAAGCAGTAGCCCTGCCGTTGGCAGGCGCGAGGGCGGTGGGCAATCGCGCGTGTTGACCGGGCACTTACCGCTGCCGGGCGGAGTCCAGGAACTCGTAAGGGTCCCGATGCTCTTCCGGCAGAGCCTGGCACTGGACATTGAGGTGCATCACCTCGTGGGGCTTCCCGTAATGCGATTACAGTTGATCATGCGCTTCTCCGTTTAGTCGCCGACCGCGCTCGCGCAGGGCGTGCGATGTTGACTAACTACCCGCGCCGCCAGAGGCTATTAAATCGCCCGGCGAATTGCGAGAGTGGAATGGCAATGCAGGATGTTCCCTTGCGGCCGTCCTGGGGCAGTCCCAATGGATCAGGCATGCCGCGATGCCCAAGCTATGACCCGGCCAGCCACTGACAACGGACCACGGACCACGAACCTCAGCCCGTGACCTGTTGCGTCTTCTTATCGCGGAGGGTCACGTTGGCGATCAGGGGTTTAGCCCAGAAGGAGACGCTGAGTACCCAGCCAAAGGTCAGGTAGAGGAACATCATACCGGTGCGGAGGCCAAAAGCATCGCCGAGCCGCCCGATAACCAGCGGCACGATAGCTCCCCCCATAATCCCGACGCAGAGTATGCCTGCGAGCGGTCCGTGGTACTCGGCCACGGAATTCAAGCCCAGGGAGATAATGATCGGCCACATCACCGAGGCGCAAAAACCTACGGCAGGGAACGCCAGCTTTGCCGCAGGTCCCGGCCCAAACAAGGCCACCGTCAAGCAGGCGAGCGCCCCCAGGCTGAAACCGAGCAGCACTTTGCGGCTGTCCAACAGCTTAAGCAGCAACATGCCCAGCGCGCAGCCCGCCGTCATCAATCCCCAGAACCAAGCTACCGCCGCAGCCCCTGTGGTGTGCGGATCGTAGCCGTGATAGCGCGCGAGAAACTCGGAGATCCAGTCGGCGGTTCCCTGCTCGGAGCCCACATACATGAATATGCTGGCAAAGAATAGGAGTACGACCGGCTTTTTCAGCAGCTGCGCGTACATCTCGAGCGCGCCGGCCCTCTCCTCTTCAGTGCGCGTCACCCGCGGGAACCGGGACGTCCACAATGCGATCAGCATCAGGGCAATAACAACCGTGAAGATCCAGTACATGGATACCCAGGGCAAACTTGCCGGAGTCACTCGGCTCAAAGCTCTCAGCAGGAGGTTTTTCTTTGCCGGGGCCTCGAGGTGCAGGACCACGTAAGAATAAATCTGCGGGCTGACAAACGACGCGAGGCCGAAGACCAACTGGGCAAACGCCTCGTTGAATGCGAAATGTTCTTCGCCGCCCGCGACGCGCAAAAGAGGGTTGATCGCGACCTGCAGCGCCGCCATGCTTCCGCCGATCAGAAAAAGCGAGACCAGTGAAACTTGATAGACCGGCAAGAGCGCAAAAAACAAGGCGCCTGCCAGAGCCACGCCAAACGAGGCCAGCATTACCTTCTTCTCTCCCCACGCCTCTACCAGAAAACCGGCGGGGATCGAAAGCACTCCATAGGCAATAAAGAATGAAAAGGGCAGCAGGGCCGTGGCGGTGAGGCTGACGTTAAAGCTCTTGATAATATCCGGGATAATAGGACCAAGGATGTTGGTGAGAAACGAAATAACAAAGAAGGTTGTAAGGACCAAAGCCACCATGTACCTGCTACGAGTCATGAGTGATAGCGGCTCCCTCGAAATGTAGGGGCGGCCGGCGTGGCCCCCCTCGAATTCCCGAATCGTTCTGCGGTCTTGCGTGGCGCTGACCTTCAGATCAGCGGCCAGGATGCCGATCTGAAGGTCGGCGCCACAAATCCGCGCCTAGTGAGGCCAGGCGTAAGCGCTCCGTCTACTCGGCGACGGTTACCTTGGACCCCAAGGTGAAGCGGCCCGCCTCGCGGCCGCTTTGTGCAGCCAAGGCCAGAGTGACCATCTCGACGGGCAGGATCTCGAGAATTGGCAACACACTCCGCGGCGCCGGCGCAATGCGCAAGGAAGAGAGTCCTGCGTCCTGCCCGATCAATTCCGCTCTGCCGCCGTGCTGGCGGATATCGTCGACTAGTCTTACGTTCAATGTCCTGGTCTTCTCCTGCCCTTCAAAAACCAGAACAAACGTTTCCTCGCTAAGCATCTCAAACGGTCCATGGCGGAGTGCTGCGCTGCTCATTCCCTCGGAGTGGCGGTGGCTCGACTCTTTGATAATGAGTCCGCCCGTCCCGGCAGCGGCGAGCGACCCGCCGCGCCCGACCAGGAAGACGTCGCGGGCGCCTTCCAAGCGTGCGGCAAGTTCGACGACGTGATCGCGCCAGAATGTCAGGTAGCGCCGAACGGCAGGAATTGCCTGTGCGAGTTCGGCTGCGGACTCATGGAGATTCGCATTCGTCAAAACAGATCCCAACTGATGCAGCGCCATTAGAGCCGTGACATAAGTCTTGCAGGAAACCGAGAATTCCTCTCCCGCATTCGTCAAGAAAGCACTGTCGGATTGCAAGGCCAAGGGGCTGTCGGCGGTGTTGGTGACGCCGATGAGCTCGAAACGGCTCGCGCTCTCATTCAGAAGGTGAATGATCTCGACGCTCCGCCCGGATTGAGAGACTGCGACGATCAGGCTCCGCTCGTCCAAGAGGCTTGGGAAATAGTACAGCAGTTCAGAAGTTTCGAGCATCACGGTGTTAAGGCCAGCGGCCGTAAGCCGCGCGTGCAGGGGATGGAGCGCATGGAAAGACGACCCCATGCCTGTCAGGACAACCCGCTGTATTTCTCCCTGTTCTAATCGGCGGAGAATCTGTGGGATGCCGTTCGGCACGGTGAGACTTCGCAGGGTCGCCTCCATCGCTCGAGGCTGGTCCAGGATATCGCGGACGTAATCGTTTTCAATAATGGTATATTTAGTATTAGTAGACAAGATGATCTCCCGAGAGTGCCAATGTTGAACTAAACCCTCACCCGTCGCGCTCCGGCTAACGAAAACGCCGAAGCGCGACAGCCTCTTTCAAGGGTCTGTGTGAAAACCTCATTCAGGCTGTCATTCCGAGCGAAGCGAGGAATCTCGCTCTGAGTATTTTCAAGGGCAGAGCGAGATTCCTCGTCGCCGGCGCCTCCTCGGAATGAGAGCGCAAACGAGTTCCCACACAGACTCCCCAGGGGCGAGGGCCGGTGATCCATTGCGAGGGGGCAGGCCCCAAGGGCCGTGGCTACCTCGCGAAACGATGGTGCCACACCTGGGCTGCGCCGATAAGGGCCACGTCTGGGCCCAAGGACGCCAGTGAGATCTCCGCACGCTCGAAGGGCACCAAGCGACAATTCTCCCGGATGACCCGACGAATGCGTTCGAGAAAGAGGCGTGCGCTTTTCATGACGCCGCCTCCCAGCACGATGGCGTCCGGAGTGAACACACTGATGATATTGGCCAGTCCGACTCCCAGGTAGTAGCCCTCCCGCTCGACGGCGCGCCGAGCATATTCGTCGCCCTCGGCGGCCCGCGCACAGATGAGCTGGGCGCTTAACGCCCGGCTACCGTAACTGCTGGGGACGTTGGCCTGGATCCACTCCACCATGGCCGGCCCGCTAGCCAGGCTTTCCCAGCAGCCTCGAGCGCCGCAGGAGCACAGCGGGCCCGAGGGCTCAATCACATGGTGTCCTATCTCGGGATGACAGCCGCCCGCGCCGCGATAGACCTTGCCTTCGAATATCACGCTGGCGCCGATTCCCGTGCTGATGGTCACATAGACCAAGCGGGCCTTTCCCTTGCCGGCGCCCCAGACCGCCTCTCCCAAACCCGCCGCGTCCGCATCATTTTCGATCGCCGCCGTCACGCCGAATTTCGCTGACAAAGTCTCAACCGGGTTGCCCCCCTCCCATCCCGGCAGCAGATTTACATTGCCTAACGCGCCCGACACCGGGTCCACCGGTCCTGTGCAACCGATGCCGATTCCCTGTAGTTTAATTCCCGTTTGATCAATGCATCGAGCGAGCATTTCGGCCACGCGCCGCATAGCATCGACGAAGCCCCGTGGAACGTCCGTGGGGCACTCCGCCTTAGCCAGGACGCGCCCTTGTTCGTCCACGACTCCTGTCGCTATTTTGCTTCCTCCAATATCAACGGCGCCGATCATCGCAACTCCCTTCGCTGCAACGGCACGACCCCCTCACCCGGCCCGCCCCGGCTGATGAGACCGCCGGCTGCGGGCCACCCTCCCCCCCAAAGGGGAGAGGAGTTGAATACCACGCAAGGGTCGCCACTATGTCATCTCCACGCAAAAACTGCCGCGCCGTAGGGCTGCAGATCCAATTCCCACTGCGAGCCGTGAACCGACACCGGCTGTTCTCCCTCGGGAGTCAGGCGCCGGATTGACTTCAATGGTTCCGCAGAATTTACCGACACATGCTCGGACTTACCGTGGTGATTCACAACGATAACATAACCATGGTCCTGCGCGTCCAGCGACACTACTTCTACGGAAGATTGATTGGTACGGAAGCGGGGCTTGATACCCGCCCAATCGCGAAACGCCTGATAAATCCGGAAACTCTGTTTGTCTTGGTCGAAGGCCGCAGGAAGATTGGCCAAATAGCTCTCCAGCGGGTAGGCGCAGAGCAGGGCTGCGCCTTTGCCCAGGCGATTGGCGACGAGCGCCGGACGCCCGTCCTGGTCGACAGCAATCGTGGTGCCGCCCCGTACGTTGAGTGTCGCTGCCCACTGCCGGGGCCCACCGCTGCTGGAATAGTGGAAAGTGTCACCAGGTTTCAGGCCACACCAATCAGACACGACCTTCAGGGTCACCTCGCTAACGGGAGAATGATCCACCAATCGCGCTCCGAAGAGGCTTTCCATCTCCGGAATCGCGGCGTCTCCGCAAAGCGAAGCGTATAGGGCGCCGCCGTTTTCGACGTATCTGCGCGCCTTTTCCCAGAAGTCGGTGTGTACGTGGGCGAGGAAATTGTCGGTGCTGGTCAAAGGCGAAGGCAGCAGCAATAAGGGTCGCGATTGCCAATCTGAATACTCGCGGGGAAAATCTGCCTTCAGGCCGGCTTGCCGCGCCAGGATGAACGCCGAAAGCCAACTGCCCGTCAACCACTCATTCTCCTCCGTCAAATCGGGCAGCTTCTGCCCGGCCACCGCGCCTCCTTCGTCGCTGGATGTGTAAGGAACAATCGCGGGCCCCGTAAGCCCGAAATGGGACTGGTCACCGTAGGGCTTCGACCACTCGTCAGGAACGATAATGCCGGCTGCGGCGGGAGCCGGCTCGATGCCGCCAAGGTCCAGCCTGCCTACGATCTTTTCGAAATCTTCGAACATCTTTCCGGTGGTGCGCTCTTTGCCGTCCCAGGTCGTCAATCCGAACTGGGTTTCGTGCGGAGAACGCAGATAAGGAACGCGGTGATACTGCCGGGGTGCGGCGTCGGTATAGCACCAGATCAGGAACCCGTCCGCCCCCGCCCCCAACGCGGAGTAAAGATTTGCCCGAAGGTACGCGGCAATCTGCTCGGGTTCGTATTGCGCCGAAGATGCACCGATCTCCTGCACCATGACTGGGCGCCCGGCGCTTCCGGAAAGGGCTGTTTCGAGTGCTGCGGCATAGGTTCCGCGTGTGGAAAGCATGGGATCGGGAAAAAGCTTTTGGGAGTAGATCGAGTAAGGGTGCACGCTGAAGAAATCTACTTCGTCGCGGAGGTTGTCAGGACGGAAGGGGCCGCGTCCCACATCCTCCATGCTGGTTCCCACGACGAGAGGATGGAGAGTATCGTAACGCCGGATAGCCCCGCGCAGCAGACGTGTCCAGTTGATGGCCATGGAATCTGTCGTTTGATCGGATATCCAGAAGGGTGGCTCGTCTGTCAGGTCCCAGGCGAGAATAGCGGTTTCATTTCCATATCGGCGCGCGAACTCCGCGGCGAAGTCGGTCTCCAAGCGCAGCATGTACGGGTCGGACTGCGGATTGCGGCCCTGGCGGTAGGGCACATCCCAAAACGCCTCGCCCACTTCGCCGCCGATCAACAGCATGGGATGGAGGTAAATGTGATAGCGATGAGCCAGCAAAACAAGGAAATCGAGCCCCTTGAATGCCTCAGGGTTAAATTCCCCTGGGCGTGGCTCGAACCATCCCCAGACCATATCGAGACGTATGGTATTGAAACCCAGTTCGTGCATGCGCGCGAAATCCGCCTCCACCGCCTTAGGATCCCATTCGTGAGGCCACTCCATAGCAGCTTGAGCGGGAACCCAGTTGGCGCCCACGGGAATGAAGCGGCGCCCTTCGCGCGAAAAGTAGTTGCCGTCCAGTCGAACCGGCGGCAGTTGTCCTTCCTGTGATTCCTGCCCAGCAGGCCGGCCAAGCCCCGTACTCTGCTGGCTTGGCGACCTGGCAGCGGTGGCCGCCAAGCTGGCGAGCCCGAGGACCGCCACTCCACATACTCGCCACCCGAAACAACCAGGAATCCGACGGAGACTCATTCGCTCCCCCTAAATTTCCCAGGCCATTCTCGTCTTTGAGCCCGGGAGGAAATCCATAGCGAAAATGAAGGCAATGCTTCCAGCAAAGGTCTTATACCATACAGGTGCAACTAAAGCGCAAGCGAAAAAATCGAAGCGAGGATCGATGTTGTAGAATTGATCCCGCAACTGGAAGGGCATCGAATGGCGGTGAGAAGCCGCCACTAAGGCCTTTTTGTCGCTCTTTCAAAAAGTGTATATGTAAAGCTGGATATATCTTGAAAACCGTATCATCATTGCTCGTATGCTCCCGGAAGCGATCGTGTTTTCAACTTATTGCCTGCAGCCGTACCATCCGCTGCTTGGCCATACAATTGCCAGTCCACGGGTATGCGGCAAGCCCTTCTCGAGGTGCAAGCGTCCGATGCGGCTGCACAATCTGGTTGGCAGCCCGGTCATTAGAGCAAAACGTCGGTGCAACATTCGCCGGAAAATCGTGTGAAATCGTGGAAAGGAGACACCCAGATGAGGTCAAGGTGGCTGGTCTTAATAGTCCTGCTTATTGTGCCTTGGGCCCTGTGGGCGCAGCAGAGCACAGGAACCATCGCGGGAGTAATCATCGACTCCTCAGGGGCCCTGATCCCGGGAGCCCGTATTACCATAAAGAACTTAAACACTAACTTTACGTGGAGCGGCGCCACCACGGCGGCCGGTGAATATCAGGTTTCGTTCTTGCCCGTGGGCACCTACGAGGTCGCCGCCGAGGCGAAGGAGTTCACCAAGACCGCGCGGACGGGGATCACTTTGAGCGCCAGTGAGACGGCTCGCGTTGACCTGACGCTCAAAGTCGGACTGGTGACGCAGCAAGTCACCGTGGAGGCGAATGCAACACCCGTGGCCACCGAAAGCGCGGAGGTCGGCAACACGGTATCCGGTACGCAGACTCGGGAACTCCCCCTCAGCACACGCCAATTCATCCAGATGCTGACGCTGGAGCCGGGAGTAAGTTCGGACATCGTAAGCGAGCCCGGGTTTGCCTCCCTGTCAATGGCGTCAGTGTCCGTCAACGGCATGCGCGAGAACCAGAACAATTACCTCATTGACGGCGCCAATAACATCGACGTTTATAACGGCAACAACAGTGTGACTCCTAATCTGGACGCCCTGGCCGAGTTTCGGGTGGAACGCTCTTCCTTCAGCGCGGACACGGGCCGCAGCGCCGGCGCCACCATCAACCTGATCACACGTTCGGGCACCAACCAGCTCCATGGCAGTCTGTTTGAGTTTTTGCGCAACGACAAGCTCAACGCCCGGAATTTCTTCGCCTATGATCAGACGAATCCGACGACCGGCGCCATCATGCCCGGCACGGCCATACCCGAAAACCGCTACAATAATTTCGGCTATGTATTGGGCGGTCCGATTAAGAAGGACAAGGTCTTCTTCTTCTGGTCGCAGGAATTTCGCCGCATCATTCAGAGCGCTGGGACTACTCTCACCTACGTCCCCACCGCGGCGGAGAAAGCGGGCGTCTTTAATGAGACCCTGATGAACAACGCGGGCAAGACCACTCCCGCCGGCGCGCCCTGCGTGACCTCGGCGAACGGCGTGAGCACCATCGACCCCAGTTGCATCGATCCCAACGCCACCTTGTTACTCAATACGTACTGGCCGGCAGCCATGCCCTCCGTCCAGATTCCCGGCTACGACTACTCGTCGTCCGCCCCGGACACCACCAAGACGCGCGAGGAACTCTTTCGCCTCGATTACAAGCCCTCGGAGAAACTCACGATTTACGGCCGCTACACCCAAGACAACGACAGCATCAAATCGCCGTACGGCCTCTGGCATGAGAATCCCTTCCCCAACGTGGCCGGCAGCTACGAATTCGAGCCTCTCCAGAATGCGATGCTGAATATGACGTATTCCTTCACGCCATCGCTGGTCAACGAGTTTCAGTACAGCTACGACCATAACCTTATCCGCGTCACACAGGACGCCACTGCCTCGCGCGCTGAGGCTCCGGGGCTGGATCTTCCTTATCTATACCCCTCGAACGTCCAAGGGAATTCCGAGGATCGCATCCCTTCGATCGATCTCTATACCGGAACCTATGCGAGCATCTCGATCTATTGGCCTTTCCGGAACACTTATTTCTACTCGAAGTTCACTGATAACCTTTCCTGGGTCAAAGGCAAGCACACTTTCAAGTTTGGAGGATTGCTCACCCGCCAGGGCAAGGGTGAAGATCAGGCTATCGACAACATGGATGGGACCTACACGTTTAATGGTTTCGCCACCTGGAATCCTAACAACCTTTCCGCGCAGCCGGGAGACGCGGTGGCGGATATGTTGTTAGGCGAGGCCTACAGCTATTCCGAGAACTCGACGAATACCCACCAGATCCTGCGTTATTGGGACTTCGAGACCTATGCCGAGGATACTTTCAAGGTGACGCCCTACCTCACCTGGAACTACGGCCTGCGCTACAGCCTCTTCACGCCGGAACACGACGCCCACGGGCTGCTCTCCAACTTCGACCCGGCGTATTTCAACGCGTCCAACGCTCCTAGCGTGAGCAGTTGGGGCTCGATTCTCTCGCCGTCGAACTATGATTTCATGAACGGCATCTACGTTGCCAGCAATGCGGTGATTCCCTCCGTGTACCAGGCGGGCGCCCTCAAGTCGCCTTTCGGACTGGCCGTTTACTCACCAGGCAAGAAGAATTTTGCCCCCCGTCTGGGTTTCGCCTGGGACGTTTTCCACAATCAAAAGACCTCGCTCCGCGGCGGTTATGGCGTGTACTATGACCGCTGGGCTCCCTACACCCTGGGCATGAAGAGCAACCCGCCTTTCATGCAAACGGAGACCGTTTCCCCCACCGAACTCAGCAATCCTGCGGCAGGCGCCTTAAGCCCTGAATCCGTAATGGCGATCAGCGACATGGCTCCCCATTTCGGTGTTCCTTATAACCAACAGTGGTCGCTGGGCCTTCAGCAGGAGATCATGCGGGATACGGTCCTCGATGTGAGCTATGTGGGGAGCAAAGGGACCCACCTGTTGCGCACGCGCAATTTGAATCAACAGATGACTCCAGATCTGGGCGTGCTACAAGGTACTGCGGGAGGGTATGATCAGCTTCCCTACCTGGGCCTCGGCTATATCACCTACTTCGAACCAAGCGCTGTTTCCAATTACAACAGCTTGCAGGTTTCTGTGAACCGGCGCTTTGTCAGGGGCATTTCCTTCCAAGCCGCTTACACCTGGTCGAAGACCCTCTCGGATGCCGATAACGATGCGGCCGTGCCGCAAAACAGCTACGACCTCTCCGCGGAACGGGGCTTGGCGACCTACGACAAGCCCCAGATGCTGACCTTCAACTACGTTTGGGAAATACCTTTTGCCAAACACATGTCGGGCTTCCAGGCCAAGCTTCTGGACGGATGGGTCGTGTCGGGTATAACCTCCTTCGACTCGGGGAATGCTTACTCGGTTTATGCCACGGAGGCCTTCGCGGGAGTGAATGGACAGGGCTCGGAACGCGCCAACCGCGTCTCTGGCCAGAGTGTTAAAGGGCCGAAAACCATCGCGGAGTATTTTAATACCGCGGCTTTCGCCGACCCGCCGTACTTGACGTACGGCAACTCCGCTTACGGGACCCTGCACGGGCCGGGTACGAACAACTGGGATATTTCGCTTGGCAAAAACACGAAGCTGAAGGAAAACCTCGATCTCCAGTTCAGGGCGGAGTTTCTCAACGCGTTCAACCACCCTTCCTTCAATCCCGGGGGAGGGACCGCGTCCATCAATACGTATCTTTCGGCCGGGCCCGCTTTCGGCAGCGTCATAGCGGCGCGCGATCCTCGGCTCATACAGTTTGGATTGAAGTTGCAGTTTTAAAGGGCACGCGAGAGTCGAAAGTCGAGAAGTCGAGGAGTCCAGAAGCCACGGGTCGAAAAGCAAGAAACGAGCTGGTGCTCAATTGGACGACCCTTCGACTTCTTGACTCCTCGACTTTTCAACTTTAGACTTTCGACTCTCAACTTCTTCAGGAGGAATACCTTTTCATGATAAGTCATCAAATGAATCGTCGGGAATTCATGGGGACCAGCGCAGGGGTTGCGGCGTTGGGGTCGGCGGTGAAGACCACGCTGCTCGCGCCGCGCCCGCTCCGGGCTGCGGCCCGCGCCGTTTCGCCCAGCGACCGAGTGCGCTTCGCTTCCATCGGGACGGGAGTGGAGGGGTGCACCATCATGCAGGCAGCGCTGAACTGTCCAGGCACGGAGATCGTCGCCGCCTGCGATCTTTATGACGGCCGCCTGATCGCTGCCAAAGAATATGCCAAGAAAGAGATCTTCACCACCAAGGACTACCGCGCCATCCTGGACCGAAACGATGTGGATGCCGTGCTGGTCGCCACGCCGGACCATTGGCACGCCAGGATTGTGGAGGACGGGTGCGCGGCGGGCAAGGATGTTTATTGTGAAAAACCGATGTCACACACGGTGGACCAGGCGTTCGCCATGGTCGACGCCATGCAAAAGCATAACCGTATTGTACAGGTGGGCAGCCAGTGCCGCAGTTCCATCGTCTTTGCGAAGGCGAAGGAAATCTTCGACAGCGGTGTGCTGGGGCAGGTAACAGCCGTCGAGGCCGCTCTGGATCGCAACGACGCGAGCGGCGCCTGGGTATACCCTATTCCGCCGGACGCCAGCGAGCAGACCATTGACTGGAGCCGTTTTCTGGGCGACGCCCCCAAGCGCCCCTTCGACCCCATCCGCTTCTTCCGCTGGCGCTGCTTTCGGGATTACGGCGAAGGCTTGCCTGGAGACCTTTACGTGCACATGCTGACGGGAATCCACTTCATCGCCGGAATCACCGCCCCGCCCTCGCGCGCCGCCAGCCTGGGAGGTATTCTGCGCTGGACCGAAAACCGCGAGGCGCCGGATCTGATCTGGACGCTGTATGAATATCCTAACTTCCGCCTCGCCATGCGCTGCAACCTGAATAACGAATCGCCCTATGTGGTGCGTTATTTCGGCACCACGGGGACGCTGGAACTCAAGAACGACGTCCTCACGCTCACGCCCCAAAACACCGAGCCCCAGCCGGAAGGCTACTCGATTCTGGGCTGGCCGGAAAAACTGCGCTCGCAGTATCTGGAGGAGTGGCGCAAGGAACATCCGGGGACCTTGGCCGGAAAATACAAGCTGATCCAGTCCGCGGAAAGTTACCAGGCTCCTCCCGATTACGATTACCAGGTCGACCATATGAACAACTTCATGGAGTCAGTGCGCACGAGGCAGCCTTCGGTTGAGGATGCGGTTTACGGCAAGAACACCGCCATCGCTTGCCACATGGCGAATCATTCTTATTTCAACAAGGCGCTTGCCGTGTGGGACGACGCCGGACGGAAGATTCAGTCGGTGTAATTAGCCAAGAGTTGAGGGATAGGGGGCCGCGCGGAGTCGGACTGTCCAAAATTCGGCTCCCGGCTCCCTGAACCTTTGCGTTCGGCTGGTCTGCCCAACTGCCCAGTAAGCTGTCACCCTCCGCTGAGGCTCAGGCTACAGGACTTCGTCGTTCTTCGTTGGTCTCCCAATAACAGAGTGCTAAACTATCGAGACGCAAGGAACACAACCAGAGAGGCGGTTCGTACATGCTCACCAGCATTAGAATCCGCAACTTCAAGCGCTTCGCCGACGTGGAAATCGAGCTGGGGAAGGCGGTCGTGCTGATCGGACCCAATAATTCAGGCAAGACGACGGTCTTACAGGCCCTGGCGCTCTGGGACACCGGCCTTCGACAGTGGAACTCCAAACGGGGAGGGAAAGCTTCGCCGGAAAAGCGCCCGGGCGTTACGATAAATAGGCGGGATTTGATCTCGGTCCCGATTCCTCACGCAAATTTGCTCTGGCGAGATTTGAATGTTCGCCATGGGGAACGGGTAGGAACAAAGATTTTGACACAAAATATCCGCATCGATCTGATCGTGAAAGGGATTACCAACGACAAGGAATGGTCTTGTGGTTTCGAGTTTGACTATAGTAACGAAGAGTCGTTTGTCTGTCGGCCGATTCGACAAGCGGGCTCGGAATCCGTGCCCGTAAAGAGCGCGAAGTTCACCGCTGTGCCTCCCGAATGTGACGACGTCCGAATCGCCTTCCTGCCACCCATGTCTGGCTTGGCTGCCACAGAACCAAAATGGGAGCCAGGCCGAATCAATGTTCTGCTGGGCGAGGGGCAAACGGCGCAGGTGCTCCGCAATCTCTGTTACCAAATCGAATCGACAGCGAATTGGAGCCCGTTAGTTGGTCATATCAAGAAGTACTTTGGCGTTGATCTCCAGGCCCCGCGCTACATCAAGGAACGGGGTGAGATCACCATGGCCTACGAGGAGGGGGGCGTCGACTTCGATTTGTCTTCCTCTGGTCGAGGTCTCCAGCAAACGCTCCTACTCCTCGCGCACCTGTATGCCAATCCCCAAACCGTTTTGCTCCTGGACGAGCCGGATGCTCACCTGGAAATCCTGCGCCAGCGTGAGACCTATAACCTCTTAACACAGGTTGCCGAGGAGCAGGGCTCCCAAGTCATCGCTGCCAGCCATTCCGAAGTGGTGCTCAACGAAGCGGCCGATCGGGACACCGTCATTGCGTTTGTCGGGACGCCGCACCGGGTCGACGACCGCCGCTCCCAGGTGCTTAAGGCCTTGCGTGACATTGGGTTTGACCAATATTATCAAGCGGAACAGACGGGCTGGGTGCTGTATCTGGAGAGCCCCGCTGATCTTTCAATTCTTCGCGCATTCGCCAAAGTGCTTGGTCACCCAGCCTTGACCCTTCTGGAGCGGCCATTTGCGCATTATGTGGAAACAAACCTGCCCCAGCGCGCCCGGGAACACTTCTTTGGCTTGCGAGAAGCCAAAGATGACCTAGTGGGAATCGCCATCTTTGATCGCCTCGACAGCGAACTGAGGCCAGACGGTCCGCTTGTGGAAACAATGTGGCGCCGCCGGGAGATCGAGAACTACTTCTGCATGGAGGAAGTTCTACTGGCTTACGCACGACACGGCCTGGCGAATGACCTTTTTGTCGGTGTTCGTGAGCAAGCAATGGGCACTGCTCTTCGAGATGTAACACAGGCGCTGAAAACGCTTAATAAAGCTGACCCATGGTCTATCGATATCAAGGCGACGGACGAGTTTCTGGACCCCCTATTCAGAGAATACTTCGCGAAGCTCAATCTGCCGCTGCAATTGCGCAAGGCCGAGTACCACGTTCTCGCTGGCCTCACGCCAAAGGAAAAGCTAGACCCCGAGATCAATGAAAAGCTCGACGCGATCGTGGGCGTCGCCAAGCGCGCCAAGCCGCGGACTGAATAGCACGTGCTTTGCGGCACGGTGGCCCTGACCCGGCTTTGCGGGGTCAGCACGGCGCATTCAGGAGGTCGGCTTATGCTGCAACCAATGCACACCATAATGCGGATGAACTGGTGGATCGGAACGGCGACCGTGCTTGCCGTTTATTTCAGCCTGGGGATTCGTGTGGCGCAGGCACAGACGGGGCAGGCTGCCGCGATTCCTGCCTTGCAGAACGTGCTCTACGGCGCGGCCTATTATCACGAGTACATGCCCTACGATCGGCTCGATAAGGACGTGGCCCTGATGAAGGAGGCCGGTCTGAACGTGGTGCGCATGGGGGAATCCACGTGGAGTTTGTGGGAGCCGGCGGACGGCCATTTCGAGTATGCGTGGATGGACCGCGTTGTCGACGCCATGGGCAAAGCGGGAATCAAGGTGATCATGGGTACGCCGACTTACTCAATTCCCACTTGGCTCTATCACCAGCATCCGGAAGTACTGGCGCGGCCGCTGGGCGGGGCAAAAACCTTCTACGGCATGCGCCAAAACATGGACACGGACAGCCCCATTTATCGCTATTATGCCGAGCGCGTCATTCGCAACCTGGTGGAGCACTACAAAGACAATCTCACCGTAATCGGGTGGCAACTCGACAACGAGACGTCGTCTTATGGCGCCTCGAACCGCGACGTTTTCCTGGGTTTCATGAGCCACCTGCGCGACAAGTTCGGTGATACCGCCAGCTTGAACAAGGCTTGGTTCCTTAATTATTGGGGCGAAGATGTGAACGCCTGGGAAGACTTGCCCACGCGCGACAGCGCTCAGAGCACCGGCTACAAGCTCGAGTGGTCGCGCTGGTCCGAGATGCGGGTGACCGACTTCCTCGCTTGGCAAGCTGCGCTGGTCCGGCAATCTCGCCGGCCCGACCAATTCGTCACCACCGATTTTGCCGGCGCCTTGCATGCCGATGTGAACGAGCAAGCCATCGCGAACGTTCTCGATATCCCCGCCATCAACGTTTATCACGGCACGCAGGATCACTTCGACGGAGCGACCCAGTCCCTGAACGAGGACTTTGCCCGATCCCTGAAGGCATCGAATTTCCTGGTGACGGAGACCAACGCGCAAACCACGGATTGGACTTCCGCCTTCCAGTTTGTCGGCGGCCATTTAAAAACGTAGAAATTTGAACAGAGGCCGGTTGCCCCGCGGAGCCTCTCACTCAGCCGGTGGCGGCAGAGGTTTTGAGTCGGCGGGACGCATGGCGACTTTGCTGCG
>Ga0187784_10001911_pt1 | contig 16630 bp, 15 predicted proteins | sample 1015_SJ02_MP15_2_FD_132964 | JGI IMG/M metagenome (GOLD analysis project Ga0187784, IMG submission 132964) | Tropical peat soil microbial communities from peatlands in Department of Meta, Colombia - 1015_SJ02_MP15_20_MG | ecosystem: Environmental > Terrestrial > Soil > Wetlands > Peat | place...
GACATCGCGAGTGCGACCGAGCACGCTGATCTTCGCGCGAGGCTGGTCGAACGGGGGCAACGCGTGACAGCCGGATGCGCCGGTCACTTGCCTGAAGATGACCTGGTAAAACTACAGCACCGTCTCGCGGCGCTCGAAAAAATCATCGCCGTGGCCGGCTAAGGGACGGAAAACTCCTCGGTTAACGAGGATATTGTGCTCCTGAGCCGTTCGAATCACTCGGTCTTTGCCGCGCGATCGTTTGCCCGTTTCCACGACGCCGAGTCTCAAAAATCAATACAGTGTGCCGCTCAGCGCCTGTAAACTTTCAATGATTGGACCGAGGGCGAGCGCCGGCAGATAGGTCAGACCGCCGACGATGACAATGACGCCGAGGAGGAAGGAAACGAACAACGCCCGATCGGTCGGTAAAGTACCATTGGAACGTGGGATGATGGGTTGCGCGGCGAGCGATCCTGCGACGGCCAGAACTGGGACGATAACCAGGAAGCGGCCAACGAACATCGCGAGCGCAAGCGTGAGATTGTAGAACGGCGAGTTCGCGTTGAGGCCCGCGAAGGCGCTGCCGTTAGTGGCCGCCGCGGATGTGTAAGCGTAGAGAACTTCTGAATAACCATGGGGTCCGGCATTGCCCAGGCCGGCAAGGCCGGGCTCGACGACGCAGGCGATGGCGGTGAGGCCGAGCGTCGCCGCGGGTACTACGATCAGGGCGAGGATCGTCATCTTCACTTGCGACGATCCGATTTTCTTGCCGACATATTCGGGGGTGCGCCCGATCATCAAACCGGCGAGGAAGACCGCGACGATGCAGAAGAGCAGCATGCCGAAGAGCCCGGAGCCCGGAGCTCCGATGATCACCTCGTCAACCATCATGTTGGCGAGAAGAATGCCTCCGCTCAGCGGCAGGAAACTGTCATGCATGGCATTGACCGCCCCGTCCGAGGAAGCAGTCGAGACGTCAGCGAAGAGAGCGGAGGCGGCTATTCCGAAGCGCGCCTCCTTGCCCTCCATGTTTGCGATTGGCTGCTGCGAATTCGTCGTCTGCGCATCCAGCGTCGCGAGTACGGGATTGCCGCTTGCTTCCGAGGCATAAAGCCCGCCAACGCCAAGTCCGAACAGGATCGCCATCACGCCAAACAAGACCCACCCTTGCCGTTCGGATCCCACCATGCGGCCGAAGCAGTTTGTCAGAGCCGCGCCCAAGCCAAATATCAGCACCATCTCCAAGAGATTCGTGAGCGGCGTCGGGTTCTCGAACGGGTGCGAGGAATTGGCGTTGAAGAATCCGCCTCCATCACCGCTCAAAAGCTTGATCGCTTCCTGCGTGGCGACCGGACCGCGCGCGATGATTTGCGGTGCGCCCTCAAGCGTCGTTACTTCGGCTGAGGGCGCAAGCGTTTGCGGCACGCCTTCGGCAACCAGAAACAATGCCGCCACAATGCAGATCGGCAGCAGCACGTAGAGCGTGCCGCGCGTCAGATCGACCCAAAAATTGCCAACCGCGGCCGCGCGCCGCCTGGCGAAGCCACGGATAAAGGCTATGGCGACGGGCATTCCGGAAGCGGCGGAGAGGAATGATTGAACCGTGATGCCGGCCATTTGGCTTTCGTAGCTCAGGGTCGTTTCCCCGCCGTAAGACTGCCAACTCGTGTTGGTCACGAAGCTGACCGCCGTATTCAGCGCCAGATCCGGGGAGACATCGGGGAGATTCTGAGGGTTGAGTGGCAGGACGGACTGCAGCCGCAGCAGCACATAAAGCGCCATAATTCCGAACGCGTGAAAGACCAGAAAGCCGACGGCGTATCGATACCAAGTCTGTTCGGCGTCGGGCTTTATTCCGCCGGCACGGTAGACCGCCAGTTCAACTGGCCGAAGCAACGGCCGCAGCAGCGTGCGCTCGCCGGCATAGACGCGCGCGAGATATCCGCCAAGAGGACGCGTGATGAGGCCGACAATGGCGGCGAACAGTGCGATCTGCAGCCAGCCGGGGACGGTCACGATGTCATACCTTCGCCGGCAGGCGCGAGCAGATGATCGCACAAGGTTGCATAAGCCATTGCCAGCGCGAAACAGCCGATGACGAGCGCCAACATGATGAGATCAAACATTTCAAGCGGCCTTCATGGGATAGGTTCCAATGCAAATCTTCAAGCGCTCGGCTGCGGGCTGGGGCTAGTTTCTGGGAAAGGCCGTCTCCAAGGCAAGATTGAGCTGCAAAACGTTGACCCGCGGCTCACCAAAAATCTTTAGGCTGCGAGGCATCACGTGCTCGCTGATGAGAGTGGCAATTTGCTCGGGAGCAACGTTGCGGGCCCTGGCCACGCGCACGATCTGAAGTCTGGCATTGGCTGGCGAGATATCGGGGTCTAGGCCGGAGGCCGAGGCTGTCAGCATATCGGCGGGCAGCAATTTGCCCACCAATTCCGGCTGGACCTGTTCGAGGGTTTGTCGGTCGGAACCGAAGCGATCCTGCAACGCCTTGCTCGTTGGGCCAAGATTAGAACCGGCGGAGCTAGCGGCGTTATAGGGCGCGTTGATGGTCTTCGTCGGGTCATGCGGGTCAGCGTCAGTCGTTGCCGACGGGCGGCCGTGAAACCACGCATCGCCCGTCCAGTTCTGGCCGATGAGCTCCGAACCAAGGACGGTGCCATCGGGCGCTTTCTCCAAGCTTCCATTCGCCTGGTGCGGGAAAAGCCATTGTCCGAGCCCAGTCACGGCCAACGGATAGGCGATGCCGCATAACGCGCAAGTGATCAGCGAGACCCGCGCCGCGGGGAGCATGATGTCCAACATGTCATCGAGTCCTTAGAGCACAAGCGATAGCGGCAGGTCGATCAACTTTATGCCGATGAACGGCGCCACAAGGCCGCCAATCCCGTAAACCATCAAGTTCTGGTAGAACATTTTCTCGGCGCTGATTGGCATGAGCCGCACGCCTCGAAGCGCCAGCGGGATCAGCAGTGGAATGATCAGCGCATTGAAGATCAGCGCCGACAGGACCGCGCTATGCGGCGTCGACAGGCCCATGATGTTCAAACTCGCCAATCCAGGCAAAGCCGCCATGAACATTGCGGGGATGATGGCGAAATATTTGGCTACGTCGTTCGCAATTGAAAAGGTCGTCAGCGCCCCGCGCGTGATCAGCATCTGCTTACCGATCCATACGAGGTCGATGAGCTTCGTCGGATCTGAGTCGAGGTCGATCAGGTTCGCTGCCTCCTTGGCCGGATTGGTGCCGGAGTGCATTGCCAGGCCGACGTCCGCCTGGGCCAATGCGGGAGCGTCGTTGGTGCCATCTCCGGTCATGGCCACCAGCCGTCCTTGGGCTTGTTCACGACGGATAAGGCGGAGCTTTTCCTCGGGCTTTGCCTCGGCCACGAAATCGTCCACCCCGGCCTGCGCGGCGACCGCGAGAGCGGTGACCGGGTTATCGCCGGTTACCATGATCGTTCGAATTCCCATGTCGCGCAATTGCGCGATGCGCTCGCGGATACCGGGTTTCGGCACGTCCGATAAAGCGATCACGCCCAGGACGGCGCCGCCGACAGAAACCGCTAGCGGTGTTGCACCTTTGGTTGCCACTTGGTCCGTGATGGATTTGAGGTCGGGCGGCTCCGACGCGCCAAACCTTTCCGCGACATGCCGCACGACTGCGCTGACGGCGCCTTTGCGAATGACACGGCCATCATCGAAGTCCAACCCGCTCATCCGGGTCTCCGCCGAGAATTCCAGCGGCCGCGCTCGCTCAATTGCCTCTTCGCGCGCCGCGCCAAGCTTCTGCGCTAAGGCGACAATGGTTCGTCCTTCCGGCGTCGTATCGAAACACGAGGCGAGATAAGCCGATTGTATGAGGTCTTTAGCGTCGACGCCCTGCAAGGGGATGAACTGCGTAGCCTGGCGATTACCCATCGTGATCGTGCCGGTCTTATCCAAGATGAGCGTGCGGACGTCGCCGGCTGCCTCGACCGCCTTGCCGGACATGGCCAACACGTTAAACCGCATCGTGTGATCGATGGCGGCGATGCCTATGGCTGACAACAAAGCGCCGATCGTGGTCGGGATCAGCGCGACGATCAGCGCGATCAAATCGGCGACGTTGATGCTGGCATCGAGATAGATCGCCACCGGCGCCATCGCCGCCACTACAATGACGAAGATCAAAGTCAATATTGCCAGCAAAACCGTCAGCGCGATTTCGTTGGGCGTCTTCTGCCGCTTTGCCCCTTCAACAAGATGAATCATGCGATCGAGGAAACTTTCACCCGGCTCGGCGCTGGCGCGCACCAACAACCAATCCGAGATGAGCAGCGTGCCTGCGGTCACGGAGGAGAACATATCGGTGCCCGGCTCTTTCAGCACAGGTGCGGATTCGCCGGTAATGGCGGACTCGTCGACGTAGGCCGTCCCCTCGACGACGTCGCCGTCGGCTGGAATAATCTCATTTCTCTCCACGCGGATGAGATCGCCGCGGCGCACGGCCGCCGCCGGCACCCGTTCGGTTTCCCCAGACGGTTGGACGCGTCTGGCGCTGAGCTCGGTCCGGGTCCGACGCAGGGCCGCGGCCTTCGCCTTGCCGCGTCCTTCCGCAAGCGCCTCCGCAGCGTTTGCAAACCACACCGTCGAAAACAGGACCAGCGTGACAATGCCGTTATATGCCGGCGTTGCGGTCGACGGACCGAACAGCGTCGGTTTGATGGTCAAGGCAGCGGCGACCAGGGCGCCGAGCCAGACGACGAACATGACCGGGTTGCGGATCTGCACCCGCGGATCGAATTTGGCGAACGAGGTGGCCACCGCTTCCAGCAGCAGGTCTGTGGTATAGGCGTGCCAGGGCGGCGCCGCCTTGCGGTCCGCCGGACCACGCTGATTTCTGTGCGAGCTCTCTGGGTTCGCGGCTTCCACGTCAAGTCATCCTTCGGCCGGCAGCAGACAAACCTACGCTCCTAGAAAGTGAGACCGCTCTTCATGGCGAAAAACTCGGCAATCGCTCCGAGCGCCAGCGCAGGAAAGAACGTCAAAGCACCGACGAGGAGGATAGTGCCAAACCAGAACACGCCGAATTTGAAAGTATCGGTTCGCAGCGTGCCGAGGGTGGGCGCGACGGTCGGCTTTGCCGACACCGAGCCGGCGACGGCCATCATGAAGATGATCGGCGGGTAGCGGCCCAGTAGGATCACAATACCGAGCGCTAAATTATACCAGGGGGTATTGGCGTTCAGCCCGGCAAAGGCAGAGCCGTTGTTGGCAGCGGAAGATGCGAATGCATAGAGCACTTCCGAGTAGCCGTGCATGGCGGCGTTGCCTAACGAGGATACGCCATAGGGCGCGATCATCGACCACGAGGAGGGGGCTAGAATCACCAGCGGATGGATGAGCATCGCGAGCGAGACCATGATGATTTCCGGTCTCTCGATCTTCTTGCCGAGGAACTCCGGTGTGCGCCCAGACATGAGGCCGGCCACGAATACCGCGATCAGCCCGTAAACAAGCGCCGCCAGGAACCCAACGCCCTTTCCGCCAAAGATGCATTGCAGCATCATTCCGACGAATTCCGGCACTGCGCCGAGTGGCGTGAAGCTGTCATGCATCGAGTCCACGCTGCCGGTTGTGAAGCTGGTTGTGATCACGCCGAAGAGCGCGCTGTCGGCGATGCCGAACCTGACTTCCTTTCCTTCCATGTTGCCGCCAGGTTGACCAGGCGAAGCATGCATATCGATGCCGGCATGCGCCAGGACGGGCGTACCCGCTTGCTCGGAGGCAAGAGTGATTGGCAGGACTACCAGCAGCAGGGCGCCCATTACGCAGTATAGGACCCATGCCTGGCGGCGGTTGCCGATCATCTCTCCGAAGCATATGACTAGCGCGCTCGGCAGCAGAGCCATCAAGATCATCAGGAGCACGTTGGTCAGCGGCGTCGGATTTTCGAATGGATGGGACGCGTTGGCGTTGAAGAAGCCGCCGCCATTGGTGCCGAGATGCTTGATCGTCTCCATCGAGGCCACCGGCCCGAGCGCAATCGTCTGGTCGCCACCCTGGATCGGGTGGGCCACGACGCTCGCGTCGAGGGTCTGCGGCGCGCCCTGCCATATCACAAACAGCGCCAGGACCAGGCTGACCGGCATCAGCACGCGGGTCGTGAACCGAACGAGATCGCGATAGAAATTGCCAAGATTGGCGCCGCCGTCTCTGACGAAGAATGCACGAATAAAAGCCATTGCCACCACGAAGCCGGTTGTAGCCGAGGTGAACATCGGAAAGGTGATCGCCGCCATCTGGCTCAAATTGGACAAGCTGGTCTCGCCGCCATAGCTCTGCCAGTCGGTGTTGGTGATGAAGCTGATCGAGGTATTGAAGGCGAGCATCGGCTCCATGCCCGCGAACTTCATTGGATTGAGCGGCAGGTAGTTTTGAAATACGAGGATCAAGTAGATGATGGTCGCCATGAAAAAGTTGGTCGCGAGCATATGGAGCGTGTAGGCCTTCCAGTCCATGGACTGGCTTGTCGCCTTCCGGCCAATGAGCAAATATACGACGCTGTCGATCGGATCGAAGAAAGTGTCCAGCCAGGTCTTCCGATCCAAAACGATGCTCGCCAGATAACGGCCGACGGGAATGCTGAGCAAAAAGATGCACAGCAGGACCGACCCGATCTGCAGCCACGATTGCGCCGTCATGTGATATCAGCCGCCATCTTTCACCCTCTAGAATCGCTCTGGATGAATTACTGCGTAAAACAGATAGACAACCAAGGCGACCAGCAATATTGCGAGTGCATAAAGGGCCACGTTGGTCTCCTCTGCCGCGGCGTTGGGACCGTGATTCACAAAGAGTCCTTCGCGAGCGCATCGCGACGCGAGTCGTCGTGGCTGTCGCCCAGTGGACGGATAACGTCATCGGCGAAGTAAACAAGCCCCGCACATAGGGCGAAGAGCGCGAGGAGCAGCAGCAGCATCAAGAAGTCGAGCGTCATGACGCCAAAACCTTTGGTCTCAACGCTTTTCATCGTACCACCGCGCCGAAGTTACTATAGGTCAAGAGCGGCAGGGAATGGCTTCGCAATGCGACAAGGCAATTTGCCTTGTTTGGCGCGCGAAGCGCGTTGATGCCGCCTGTGACGATCACTTGCTTCTGGCAAAATAAGGAATCCAGAAGGAAACGGGGAGCGGTACAGAGGAGGGCAGGCTCGTAGCCGTTTATCCAACCTGCGTTAGGCCCATAATATCGAATTATATCCGCTATCGGAACGGGCAGGGCCGCCTTGGATGAGCGGCAAACTGCCATATGAGCGAGGGTGTATTTGGCGTCATGATCGAGTCTACTACACGCGGTAAACCCAGTTCGGAGGCAAAAATTGAGATCAATCTGAACCGGCTCGGTCAGCTGTTCAACTCGCTCGATCCTTCCCCATTTCACGAGCGCGATCTTGATCATGATGCTGAAGAGTACATCATTGGCTCTGCCGAGGAGATTGATCGCCATCGTCTGCTGTGTCTTGTGATTCATCTACCCGCTGATCAAACGCAGGGATTCGGTGCGGCTGATCTGAACGCCTCGATTCACAATTATTTCGCCTATCGCGAAACGAATGAGCGGCGACGGCTGCGATTGCTATTTCGGGATGGCCGTATCGCCTTGATCACAGGGCTGGCCTTCCTGTTTTGCTGCGTGCTGGTCCGAGAACTCGCGTTCTCGTTCGGTAAGGACGCGGTATCAGACATTGTCGCCGAAGGTATGCTGATCATCGGCTGGGTAGCTATGTGGCGCCCATTGGAAATCTTCCTTTACGAATGGGTGCCGATGCGCAGGCGCTGCCGGACACTTGCCAAGCTCTCAAAGATGCGAGTCGTCGTTCAGCCGAAATGACACTGCGGTACTTTATGTCAAACAGACGCCGATGGCATAGTTTAATCGGGTTAAGTCTCGCGCTTTCTGGAACTAACAAGATATAAGAATTGAGGCGCGAGGCATAATGTCATTGGAATTGGCCTGAGATAGAGACGACCCTTGTCTACCGCTCATGTCGCACTGAAATCGTCAAGTACCGCACGACCGCACTTGCGCGCCTGTCGTCGCGGTCGCGGTTGGACCCCAGAGCCCCGGCTTCCACCACGTGCACCGGCGTTGGTTCAACAAACTCCACGGTCTGAACGAACCGCGCCGCCCCGATTGTGATGGGTGGCGCAGACCGTTTCAGAACTTGATAATTATGTCGGTGGCGAAGGCAAACTGCGAGCTCTTCGTGCCATTGTCGTAGGCCGCCGCGTTATAGGAATGGTCATACCGAATTTCCGGGCGAACCTCGATCGAGGGTGACAACCAGTGGACCCAGCCAAGCGTGACCTCGCTATACCAGCTCGCGAACCCGGTTCGTTGGCCGCGGACATCGTCGAAGGCTTCGCTGCGCAAACCCACGTAGTCCCTGTCCGTAAGCTGATACATGAGGTAGAGTGCCGACGAGTATACTCCGGCCGTACATTGCGTTTCCGGTGGTGGGCAAAGCGCCGGATTCGCGCCTGGGATTGTCGACACCGTTGGCACGTTGTTTTGGTATTCGTAGTAATCCTCCGTCGCCAACCAGAGGCGATCGGTAATTTTGTGGTACCACACCAACTCGTATAAATTTACGTTGTTGAAGCCGAAGTTCGCATCGTTCGTGTCATTGGCGCAAACATAGACATTATCCCACGAACTGTCGGAATTCCATTGGAGACAGGCCGTCACCGTCGGTCTCGCATCAGGTTCCCAGGGCGCAACGTCGTTGCCGGCGTTAAGGCCAACCTGCACCATCCAGTTTCTGGTCAGCCGCGTTGACCAGACGACGCCAAACTGGGTGAACGGATCGTAGGTGTATTGCAGTGAATGCGTATCGAAGACGCTCTGATAGTCGAGATCCGCCTCGATATCAGGCAGCGTGGTATAACGCCCGACCCGGATGTCGCTGCCCTGGCCGATCCAGGGGATGTAGAGATCGAAGTAGAAGTTCGCCGGGGTGTAGCCATATAAGGCATTTTGCTTTGTCAGCACGTCACTAAATATGCCCTCCATCATGACTTCCCGGTAATCGGTGCCGTACAGGCCGATGACGCGGAAGCCCCAGTCGAGATGGTCGTGTTGTGTCGTGTCGGGAATGCGCTCGACGTAAATCACCGCCTGGTTGAGCTCAGCTGCGTTCGGGTTGAAGTCATAGCCGGCTGGGGCGTTACCGAACGCGCCGTGTGACGTGCTGAGGTTAAATCCGGCGTCGACCCAGCCCCAGATCTCGATATGATTGTTCTTCAGGAAATCGCCGGTCGGCGTGCCGCTCAATGCCTTCATCAGATTGCCGCCTTCGGAATTCGGCGTCGCGCCGCCAAGCGACGGCGTGCCGTTAAACGGCCAGTCGGTCCAGGGCCAGGGCGGCGCGCTCAGCGGCGCCGGTGGAACTGGCGGCGGAAGTCGACCTGACGGCGCCGCCGCAGTTTGGGCCGCCGGCGCGGGCGGTGGCGGGTTGAATTCAGCGGCATAGGCCTTGAACAGCCTTTCGATGAAACCCTGATCGCTGGGCGTTGGCAGCGGCACGATAGCCTCAGGCGCCTTCGCGGCCGCATCCTTGGTGACGAGCGGCGGTGGTAGTGCTGTCGGCGCGTTCTGTGCGAACGCGGCGGTATCGACTGAGACGAACATCCCGATGGCGAGCAGCCATCGGATCACCGAACAAGACATCATGCCCCCCGGCCTCACAGTCCTGTGACAAATACAGCACGGCCACTCGTATAAATTCGAGCGGGCTTCGACGCGGCGCGCATATAAAATCGAGAGGACTTCGATACGGCCGTGCATATAAAATCGATAGGGTTTAGAGTGTGGAATCGTTAAAGCAATCATCAACGCGCGCTGCAGCTTGCGGGTTGGCGTGCCCGGCTATTTCGGCTACCCGCGGGTGGACGAGCATGACGCCGAGCAGGCGGTGCGGGCCGGGCTTGCTCTGGTCGAGGCGGTGCCGAAGCCCACTACGGCAGCGGCTGGACCTTCCAGGTCCGCTTTGGGATCGCCAACGGTCTCGTCGTAGTCGGCGATCTGGTCTAGGCGCCCCCGGGCGCGGGGGGACACCGAGGATGCCCGGGGCTCACTCGCCCGCCGGCGAGGGTCGGCTGCGCATGTGATGGTGTCGCCGCGGCTCGCTACGTGACAGATGTGCATCTACGCGAAGATTCCCTCGTCGCGATGCGCCTTCCAGAACGTAAGCTGCCGGCCGCATACGGCGCACAGAACGTATCGTCGACCCGGAGAATTCGCCGAGCCAGATTGAGGCCGACTGCGATCTTCGTCAGAGGATCGTGTCGCATTCGGTCGAGAGCGATTGGATCCTCGTTTCCGCACCATCGCTGACCTGTGCGCCATCACCATCTCGAACATGCCGGACGCGGCGTGGATCACCGGCGATCCGGCACCGCTGAAATCTGCTCTGAGTTTCTTCGGGCTGACGGCTGGCAGGTCAAAAGGGGAGTGCGTATCGTCGGTCATTGTGGCTGTGGCGTTGCGCTGACTGCGCGAGCAGTTCGATTAGATATCGATTTGCTACGGGAATCGGCTGCTTCTCGCTAACAGTCGCCACTAAATTTGAACAGCCGATGCACTGTCCGGGTTAGCCAGTGCATGGGCTAAACATTTACCGACCCGTATGACCCGATAGCGCATATCGAGCCGGATCACTTGCGACCGGAAGGTTTCATGGCGGCAGGAGAAGGCTTCCGAGCTGCTGGAGGAGCTCGCCGTAGCGCGCGAAGTTGCCCGCAGCGTATTCCTGCCGCATCTCGCGGAACAGGGCGCGTGCCCGCTCAAGCGCATCGTTGCCCGGGGTGGTCTTAGCGGCGCCGGGCGAGGGCGCCATCGCGCCGACAAGGAGGCGCTCGGCGTCGGGCAGGGTGCTTGCCCACTCGATCTTCCGATCGTCAGGTAGGAGCTGCCCCAACACAATCCGAGCAAGCGTTGGGATCTTAGTCTGCTCCGCCTCGATGTAGACCGGCTCGATCGTGATAAGCTGGTTGTCAAGCATTGGCAAAACAAGGAGATTGCCGCGGATAACCTGCGAACCGTGCTGATCCCAGAGCGTGAGATCGCCAGAGAAGCGGCTGTCGGAGTTGATCCGTGACTCCACCTGCGCTGGGCCGTCGACGAAGGTTCCTTTAGGGAAACGGAACGTCACCATTTTTCCGTAGTTTTCGCCATCGCAGCGACCCGCAAGCCAGCCCGCCATTTGGTTCTTGCCAGCGACTGACAGAGGCAGCATGAGGAGAAATTCTGGCTTGTCGGAACCTGGCAGCTGCGTAGTCACGTAGTAGGGCAACATCTCAATTTCGAGATTTCGATAAAGCTCACGCGGGATTTCCCAGCGGTCTTCGCGATTGTAGAAGGTCGTCGGGTTGGTCATGTGATAGGTGCCGTAAATCTCGGCCTGCGCCGTGAAGATATCCTGTGGGTAGCGGATATGTCGGCGCAGATTCTCCGGCATCTCGGCAGCGTCCTTGAACATGTCGGGCAGCACCTTTCGATAGGCCCGGATCAATGGATCGCGTTGGTCAAAAACGTAGAACGTCACGGACCCGTTATAGGCGTCGATCACCGCCTTGACGGAATTGCGCAGGTAGTTCTGGCCACGGAATGCTGGCACGGTTCCCCGATAAGTTTCGCTGTAAGGAAAGTTCTGTGAGGTCGTGTAGGCGTCGACGATATAAGAATAGTGTTCCTTGTCGGCGACGATATAGGGGTCGCGATCGAAGCTTAGAAACGGTGCCAGGATCTGCACCCGCTCGACGATGCTCCGCCGCAACATTACCCGGCTCTCGGGCGTAAGGTATCCCGAAATGAAAAGCCGCAGACCATCGAATTCGCGGGCAATGACGAGTTTGCGCCACAAATTGGAAAGCAGAATTCCACCGTCGCCCCGGTAGACCGTTTCGGCGTTGGCTTGGCCTTGTGGAAAATCGAATTCCTTCTCGGTGGTATGCACATAGACGCGGTCTCGCGTGAGCTCGCCGAAATAAATCTCGCCGTGAGCGACGGAAAGGTCTTTCTTGGCGACGATCGGAATGTCGTGCGCCCAAAGAACCGGATTGCCCCTTGTGTCGATTTCGTTAACCGGGACAGCGACGACGCCGTAGCCATGGGTATATTTGAGTGCGAGATTGACCCAGACTTTGGCGGGTTCAGGAAGCCTCGCGACGTCGAGCTCGCGCGCCGTAATCATAACCTGGCGCTCGGCGCCATCGATTTCATAGCGATCGATGTCCACGCCGGCGAATGTGTAATAGGGCCGCAGGCCCTGGATCTGCTGAAGTTGCGGCTCAAGCGCGCGCCAATCCCAAATGCGCGCGTCCTGCAGCGTGGCGGCATTCTTTTCGAGGTCGGCGGCAGTAAGCGGGTTTTTGGACACCGCGAACTCGCGCTCCTCGACCAAGGGAGCCTCAATGTTGTAGGCGGCCCGCGTTCCAGCGATGCTCCTAAGCAGATAGGGCAACTCCAAGGTGATTTGGTTCGGACCCACATAGAAATCCTCGATTCCTGCCGGAACGAGAAACGCTCCGCCACCGAGAACCGCCAACGCGGCGAAGGCCAGCGCCCAATGGGAAGGGCGCATCAGCAACCACGCGCGAAACTGACGAATGAAAGCTGCGAGCGTGAGGATTAGTGCCGCTGTCAGCCAACAAACGACGACCAGATCATATCCAGGTATCCAGAAACTGACGTCGGCATAGGACGCCCCGGCAACAACCTTCGAATGCCCGTTTATGACGAGATGGTAACGGGCTAAGAACTGGCTTGCCCCTAACACAAGGCAAAGCAGGGCTCCCAATGCCATGCCGTGTCGTATCCAATTTGCCAGGGCGGCCCGGTTTTCCGGCATGAAGAGAACTACAGGTCGACTTCCATAAGAGGCTCCGTCCCAGTCGCGGTGCACCAGCGTGGTCGTTCCGCGACGCACCGTCACACCAACGACCAGCCAGAGGACAATCGTGACGCAAAGCACGGCGATACCGAGATCCACGATGTCGTCGTAGAGGGGCAGGTTCAACAGGTAGAAGGAAAGGTCCTTGGTGAAAACTGGGTCGGTTATGCCCGCCGCAGTCGCGCCAAGAAAGCGCATCAGCGGAATCCAGAGCGGCGTCGCTAAAAATCCGATCAAGCCAGCGATCGCAAAACCGACGAACCAGGGCGCACTTCTCGGAATAATCGCGAACGGACGACATAGCGCCTTCAGATTGGCGCCGAAAAATACGCCTACCAGAAGCAATATCGCGAGAAAAATGCTAACCCGGTACTCAATCGATAGCCAAAAGCGGCGGGCCTGGCCAAGCTCTGCGAACCAATAGTTCTCCAAGGAGATGTTTAAGGCGGCTTCCAGACAAATGATTGCGAGCACAGCGGCCAGAATGTACGCAGCGTCGCGGTAAAGGCGATGCAAAAACGCAATGCGATTGCCCCGATCCCCGTATACCAAGGTGAGGACTAAGGGCCACGCTGCGACCGCAAGCAGAAAGAGGTAGGCTATCTCGAACATCAATCATGCTCTCTGGGTACGGTGCGGATAGGGAAATCGCGTATGGCCCTCTTTCTGATCGTGCGATGCGCCGCTTGAATTCGCAACATCGCTCGAGCGCCCAGCCAAATGTTTATGCCGTCTACATATCTTGGCGCCCTGGTTCCCCTGGTTTCTTTACGGCCTTTGACGCCATCTTACCCGACGGAGCACGCGAAGTCGTGGCATTCACTATGGACCAAGCGGTCCTGCTGGATCGGCTCGATGAGGAGCTTCGGCTTGCTGATAGGCCGACGCCAGAGCTCTTTTCCAGACTCGCCGCGGCCGCGTGCCCGCGAGTTGCCGCGCTCAAAGGGACGGGCCTCGCAGTCAGCATCGACCGTCTGATCGCCGCAGAAGCGTGGACCGATGCGGCAATCGCTCATATCGAACTCGAAATTCCGTCCTGGAAAATCCGGCGCTTGGTCCGCGAGGGTGACGAATGGCGATGCGCGCTGTCGCGACAGCCCAATTTGCCTATGGAGCTCGATGATACTGTAGAGGCCAGCCACGAGCTGTTGCCATTGGCAATCCTGCGCGCATTCGTTGAAGCGCGCCGTTCGACCGCTGTCGCACCACGGAGCATCGCTACGGTTCCAGTGGTTCAACCGTCCTCGGAACCGTTGATCTGCTGTGAAAACTTCTCCTGACGCTTCGCGTGTTTACCTTCGTTGATGCGCCTATGCCGGCTTTATGACATTGAGGTCGCTTTCGTCTCGAATTCATACGGCGTCAAGCGCACATTCAAGTATCGAATAAGGGACGGACCTCAATGAGCGTCACTCCGGTTGATGAGCCACCTGGCGTCACAAGCACCACGACAAAGCCGAAGGGCTTCTGCCAAAGACTGATGGCTTCGCTCGATCGGCATTTCGTAGAGCGATCAAAGCAAGCAGTGCCCGCCGTTACTCTGCGCCGCGCCAAACACGAAATTGATCGGTGTCGCCGGCTCATGCGCCAAACCGCCGCAGTGCCAAGTGAACCGAACCTCCGACGCGTTACCCAAACCCGGCCGCGACCATGAACAGACCCGCCACACACCACGCCGCTAATAATCCGCCTCTTCGCGGTATTTGCCTCGTCGTCAAAGGCGAACAGCCGAGCCTTGATCGGTGTCAGCCGCAACGCGACGCGGCACACACGGTTACCAAATTTCCTCGTCGGCCCGGTCCCGGCGTCTTTAGCGAGTCGATCCCGCTGTTCTTTATAGGCCGCAACAAGGTCGGGCTTTGGGTCGCGCGCGAAGCTGAGGGGCGAACGGGCGGTATCTTCCTGTTCAGGGAGTCCGCAATGCGTTTCGCTGGGGAGTGCAGCTTACCGGCCGGATGCGCGACGATGTTCCTTTCCGAGCGATTCGAGCTCGACGTGGAGAACCGCGGCAATCCTCTTGTCGCACGGCTCGACGCAGCGATGCGCAGGGTGGCCACCCTCATACCGGACTATCCACCTCCAATGCCCATCAGGCGGAACATTTTCAGAGGAGAAGAACGTCGATGATCCACGCCAAAGAAGCCGAACCTCCTTCGTGGCTGCGACCGCCGCTGTTCACGATTGGTCAGGACCGCCGAGGGAACTGGGTGGTTAAAGATCAAAAGGGACTATGCGGCGGTCTTTTCGTCGACCGCGACGCGGCCCTTCGATTCGTGCGCGCCGGGAATGGATATCGACCGCAGGCCGTCGTCATGGTTTCTGAAGTGATCGAGCTCGAGATGAGTGGCAATCGTGGCGCGCTTCCCGATCAAGAATTGACCACGGATCTTCCTAGCCAACGGCGGGTCGCCTGAGCGAGCGCTATGGGTGCCATAGGCCGGCACGTCTCAAAATTGTCGGGATTCGCCCCAGCGTTGCCGTCTCCATTTGATGAAGAAGGCAATATCGACGCTGCTGCTTTCGCCCGGCTATGCGAGCTACAGATCGAAAACGGGGCCAGCGCCCTTGTCGTCTGTGGAACGACGGGAGAAGCGCCGACCTTGAGCCCGAAGGAGCATCGCGACCTCATTCGGACAGCCGTTTCGCTCGCGCGTGGTCGGATACCCGTGATTGCTGGAGCAGGCGCGAACGCAACAGCACATGCGATCGAATTGGCTAGAGATGCCGAAGCGGCTGGAGCCGATGCAATCTCGTCGGTTGTGCCTTACTACAACAAACCGACACAGGCAGGCCTTTACGCGCATTTTCGCGAGATCGCCGGATCTGCCGGATTGCCTGTCATCCTCTACGACGTGCCGTCACGAACCGCCTGCGGCTTCACCGACGAGACTGTTGCGCGGCTCGCTGAATTGCCCCGGGTGATGGGCCTTAAGGACGCGGCTGGCGATGCAACTCGCCCGGCGCGTCTGCGCCCGCTCATCGGGACAGATTTCAGGCTGCTTTGCGGAGACGACGCGATCGCGTTAGCGTATATCGCGCAGGGCGGTGACGGCTGCATTTCAGTGACGTCAAACATTGCGCCGGGCTTGTGTCGTAATATGTTTTTGGCATGGAGGCACAACCAGTCAGTGAGAGCGCAGCGTCTAGCGCGCCCGATTGCCCAACTGACGGCAGCGCTTTTTCGCGATGGCAATCCGGTTGGCGTGAAATACGCTTTGTCTCTCTTTGGTCTCATGTCGCCGAGCGTTCGCTTGCCGTTGGTCGAAGCGAGCCAACAAAGCCGAACCGATTTAGGCCGCGTGCTCGCGGCCATGTGCGACGAATATTCGGAATGTATGATCGGTAGTCTTCCTCAGCGCGCCGATGTCGCGCTGGGCGCTGTGGCCGCGGGCTGAACGTCGTCTGGCTAGTGGCAAACCGCCCGGCAGTGCTATTGCGAGGGCGCAAACTGGCTTGTCGCGCAGACTGATGATGAAAGCGACGATACCCTCTAGTTGCTGGCTCGACAGGGATAGATTTGGCATGCCAGATTTCGGCACTGCGGGCAACGTCTCCAGGTGGTGGCGCAGCCAAGCGGCCGTCAAGTCGGATCGGTTTGCAATCTCCTTGAAGTCGGGCGGATGTGGTAACCCGGAATAGACCGGTTTGAAGGGCTGATCCGCGGCGACGACGTGGCAGCCAGTGCACGCGAGCAGCGCAAGAGAA
>Ga0187784_10001912_pt1 | contig 16627 bp, 16 predicted proteins | sample 1015_SJ02_MP15_2_FD_132964 | JGI IMG/M metagenome (GOLD analysis project Ga0187784, IMG submission 132964) | Tropical peat soil microbial communities from peatlands in Department of Meta, Colombia - 1015_SJ02_MP15_20_MG | ecosystem: Environmental > Terrestrial > Soil > Wetlands > Peat | place...
CCCTGACTTTGTCGAGCATCAGGACGTTGACCCCCTTGCGCGCGAGTGAAAGCGCTGCAGCGGAGCCTGCCGGACCTGCCCCGACCACTATGACGTCGTATTCAGGCCGCACTGCCTTCTCCTCCTATGACCCTGGTCAGCTTTGGGAGCACCTCGTAAAGGTCCCCCACTATGGGATAGTGTGCGAACTTCAGTATCGGCGCGTCGGGGTCCGTGTTTATTGCAACTATCTTTGAGGAGAACTGCATCCCCACCCTGTGCTGGAGCGCCCCGCTTATCCCAGCGGCGATGTAGATCTTCGGCCTTACCGTCGTACCCGTCTGCCCGACCTGGTTAGCCCTGCCGATCAATCCGTCTAGCTGCTTAATCTCGGCGTAGACAAGGGCGCGTGATGCCCCGATTTCCGTCTTCAGGTGGTATCGCTGCTCCAGAACCGACTTCAGCTCCTGGGCGTACTCGTAGGCTTCCCTCGGGTCGCGTGTGTGACCCGAACCGTCCTTGAGGATCCCGAGGCCTAGACTGATTACCACGTCGGCGCCCTTTAGGTTCGGGACGGGGGGAGGAAGCTCGACTACACCCGTCACCCTGGCAGGATAGGTGGGGGGCGAGTAGTCCACCTTTTCCACCCTCCCTTTTCTATTCGGATCGGCGGGGAGGGGAGAGAAGCTCCCCGGCCTCACGGTGGCCATCTGCGGCCTGTGCTTCGGGGTGTAGATTCGTGCGAGCCTGGTGCCAAAGTCAGGCCTCACCTGGATGAGGAGGTTCTTGAACTGACCCAGCGCTGGGTTGTTGTAATCCTCTACGGCTAGCTGTACGTTGTCCGTGGCGAGGCCGGTGGGAACCTTGAACGCGACCCTCGCCGCTATGTCTTTGCCTACCTCGTTTGCAGCAAAGAGGAACACGTAGGGCCTCCTCTCCTTCACAAGCGAGTAGATGGCGTCTACGTATGCCAGGTTGAAGTATGGCTCGAAGACGGGGGAGTCGACGACAAGGACTCCGTCTGCCCCGTAGCTGACAGCCGTGCTGGCGAGTTCGTCCAGACCGCTCCCTAGCATAACGCCCACTACCCTCTGGCCAAGCTTATCGGCCACCTGCCTCCCGGCGGCGATAAGCTCAAGGGAGTCTGAGGTCAGCCCAGACCTTGTGTGCTGGAGGTAGACCCAGACGCCTGTCGATTCTTGGCTCACGAGAAGAGCTCCCCTGCCAGCATATCGTAGGTGAACACACCTACCGACCCGTCAGCCTTGAGAGTGGCCAACACCTCGGGGGGGAGGCCATTGGTCAGATCCCCCCTGGCGAAGGGGCCGTACTTCTTTCCACCGAGCTCGAACTGTTCTACCCCCTTCAGAAAAACAAAAGTTGAATCCAGAGCCTTCTGGACGGCCGGCTTTCCAACGTCGATGCCTGTGCCCACTATCGTTGGGGACCCTGCGAGCCCCAACCTCTTGGGGTCGGCGCCAAGGTCGTCGGCGGTCCATTTGAACGCCTGGAATATCTTCCCCCTGTAGCTGTTTGCCCTGACCTCGGCCTGGGACCCGGCGGGAGCGGACCTTGGGCGGTACTCTGTAGAAACTGTGAGGAGGGCTGGGAGCTGCATCTCCAGCCTTTGCGAGAGGTAACCTATCTTTCTCTCCGAGTTCACGGTAGAGCCTACTAGGTCGATGTCGAAGTCCTCGACGTACGTCGCATGCGGAAGCAGCCTCCCAAGGAGCTCGGACACCCCTTCAGCCACCTGTGGTCCTACGCTCCCCGTCTCCCCGTCCGTGGTCTTGATCCCTGCGACGACTATGAACTTCGAAATCCTGTCTCTTTCAGCGGCCAGCTCAGCAGTGGCCGCTTCTACCGTGATCCTCCCCAAAAGGAACCTCGCGACTATGCTGTCCTTAAAGGCGGGGAGCTCGCTGTAGATTCTGTTCGGGAGGAGGTTCATCCGATAGAGTTCGGCTGCCTTTGCACCGACAGCATCGGAGTAGCCCCACTTCTTTATGGCCTCAGCCACCTGTTCGACCGGCTGCAGGTGCCTTTCGACAACCTTCTTGACTCCTAGGGCGACGGCGTAAGACGTAGCTAGGGTGTCAGACCCTGCCATCTTCCTGTCGCTGAGGACATACTCCTCATCCACCCCGAAGACCTCCGAGTCGTACAAGGGCTTCATGAGCGGGATGAGCTTCATGTCGGGGCCCATGCTGAGCGCCACCGTCTTGCCTCCGACCTTGCGCTTGAGATAGTCCGCTGCCTCCACCGCCTTGGCGTCGTGCGGGTTCAACACCAGGTCCATGGCTTCCCTGTTGAGCACACCACCGACTGTAACCGCCTGGGTCGTCCTCGCAGGGACACCCTTCAACAGCACAACTATGAGCAAAACGGTGTGGAACGCCGTGACGGTCGGTTCTTTAGCTTTCTTGTTGGAGCTAGAGCGTCAGGGACGGATACCCCCAAAAACGCTCCCTGGTTCTGTTCCTAGCGGTCTTCACTGACTGCGGCTACTGCATGTTGAGGCTGACAATCGCTTCTCTGAGCGTATCTACGCCCTTGTTGAACCAGTCTCTTTCCTTGTCAGAGAGTTTGACTTCATAGATCTTCTCGATGCCGCCCCGGCCGAGCTTTACAGGGACTCCGACGCAGAGCCCAGTCACACCGTATTCCCCCTCGAGATACGCCGAAGCTGCCATCACCTCCTTCGTGTCGTTGATTATAGCGTTGGCCATTCTGGCGACCGACCTCCCGGGGGCGAATATCGTCGCTCCCTTCTTGGCTATGACCTCGGCGGCCACCTTCCTGGTGTCGTCTATTGACTGCTGCACCTCCTCCTCGCTTAGAAGGGATGTCAGGGGCACACCGCTCACGTAGGTATGGCTTGCCACAGGTATCATGTTCTCTCCGTGCTCCCCCATCACCATCGAAGTTATGGAGCCCCTCGATACGCCGAGCTTCTTCGAGAGTACATACTTGAAACGAGAGTTGTCCAAGACTCCCCCCTGGCCGACCACGCGCGACCTTGGGAACCCCGATGCTTTCAGCGCGACATAGGTCATGGCGTCCATCGGGTTTGTGACCATCAGGATTATCGAGGAAGGAGCGTACTTCACTATGTTCTTCGTAACGTCAGCTATTATGCCCGAGTTCTTTGTGAGGAGGTCCATCCGTGTCATCCCTGGCTTCCTTGCGAGGCCTGCGGTGACGACGACCAGGTCCGCCCCCTGCAGTGCCGAAAAGTCGGCGGATCCTCTCACGTCGACATCGATGCCTGCGTCAGAGAGCCTGTGGCTGATGTCCAGGGCCTCCCCTTCGGCGAGACCTGGGATTATGTCTACGAGCGAGACATCATCAAGCCCCATGGAAGCCACCTCGAAGGCCGATGCGGCTCCGACCCTACCCGCTCCTGCGAACCCGATCAACGCGCCGGGGCAAAACGGTCCATAGTATAAATGAGACTCCCGCGGTAAATAGGGTTGAAGCGGCGTCCGAGACCGGGGGACTGGGGAGGGTTAGAGTCTAAGCCCGAAGGACTGTGCGAAGTCCTCGAAGGCGTAGTAGTGCGTGAGGAATTCGATCCCCTTCTGAGAGATCATGTACTTCGAAATCTTCTCCCCGTTAAGCTCCAGAAGGAGTCCCGAGCCGACGAGTTCTGAAAGCAGTTTCGCCATCCTGCCATAGGACATGTTTCCTCTGCGGAGAAGGGTTGTTACCCCCACGCCTGTCCCTTCTGTATTCTGGTCCCTCGCCGTGCTGAGGACGTCCGCGATTATCCTTACCTGGGTTCTATACTGCGTCATTTCCCCTCATTCCTCCTGCCGCGAAACTCAAAACGGGCGTGAACAACGTCACCAGCCCCATCACTTGGAGTATAATTTGCAATAGTGAAAGAACCCCAACATATTGGTACAATAGTGATAACCACTGGAAGAACGTTCCCACCCCTATTAGGGACAGTCCCATTGCGATCAGAAGCGTGTCCGGTTTCCTGGTACGGGCGTACGAGTACACCGTCTCCACCACTCCGTACAGCACGAAGTAGAAGGAGAGGATACTCAGAACGTCTGCAAGCTGGGTGCTGGTAAGGGTGATGACAGGGACTACGAGGAGTGCGGCACCGAGCTTCTTCGAGATGAGCACGTCGACGACGTGGGAGAACGCCAGGAAGAAGTACCCCGTCGTCTCTAAGAGAAGGCCTCCTACCACCACTTCAGTCGTCGAGATCGGAGCATTCGGGAATATCTGTCCAAGGCCAACCAGTCCCTCGGCAAGGAACCCGAAACCGAGGAAGATGAACGCGGTTGCCAATCTCAGGAGTGATGAGCTCTCTGTCTGCTTGACCCCCCTGTATGCCACGTACGCGACCGAAAACGACACGAAAACGCCGATGAACTGGAGTAGGTTCTGTATCAGCTCCATGCTCGACTCGGGCGCCATGGTACCATTCTCAGAACCCCGTTTGGGTATAAAAGTATGCTCTTCCGGGCAGTTGACCTACCGCCTTCTTTCAATTGAATCCGGATTACTAATTCACTTTCCCAGTGCACCTCGGTCCCTCTGCTATTTCGTCACGATGGTAAGGACATCCTGGTCCATCAACTGATGGGTCATGCCGACCCGCTGGCCCCCGAATTTTACGCTCCTCCCCCAGACCTGGGCATACCTGAACTCGTCCTTCATCCCCCTGTGGACCCTGTCGCAGATGTCTCCTATGGTCGCCCCTCCCCTGACCACCATCGGCTCGTCGAAATCTGTCTCTCCAGTCCTGCGCCGCATGTAGATACGGACGAAGTTGAGCCTTCGGTATATCTCCTCCCGTAGGGCTTGCATGTTGACATTTGCCTCGGCGGAGACGGGAACGAAGTCGTATGGCAGTTTACTGGACAGCTCTGTGGTGAAACCTGTGTTGACAAGATCTATTTTGTTCATCACGGTCAGGGAGGGCACGTATACCCTGTTTCCTGCGAGCACATCGACGAGCTCCCTGTCGTCTATGTCCTGCCGTATCACGACCCGGGCTGCATTGATGTCGTAGACCCTCAGAATGTCCTTGACCAGTGCTTCCGTTATCCTGGTCAACCTCACCTGGGACGTTACACTGATCCCTCCAGTGTCCGACTTCTCTATCACCACATTCGGGGGAGACTCGTCCACTCTGATGCCCGTCGATCCGAGCTCTCGCTCGAGCAGGTCCCTCGCCTCGGGGTGGAAGACGTCGACGACAAAGAGCACAAGGTCGGCACTGCGCGCCACCGCCAGGACCCGCCTCCCCAGCCCCTTGCCCGATGACGCCCCTTTGATTATGCCAGGGAGATCAAGCACCTGGATCCTCGCCCCACCGTGCTCCATCACCCCGGGGACGACCTCGAGGGTGGTGAACTGATAGGCGCCCACCTTCGACTTGGCGTTCGTTAGTCTGTTCAGCAGGGTGGACTTGCCGACACTCGGGAGCCCTATCAGAACCACAGTCGCGTCTCCCGACTTCTTGACATCGTAGCCGACGCGAGAGCCAGTTTTCCGGGTGTGCTGTTCCTCAAGCTCAGCCCTCAGCTTGGCGAGCTTCGCCCTGAGCAGGCCAATGTGATGCTCTGTCTTCTTGTTGACCTGGGTCCTGTGGATGTCGTCTTCTATCTTCTTGATCTTCTCTGGGAGGCCCACGGTTCACGCAACCTTGGCGTCCCGCACTTGCGTCTGGATAAGAATTTTGAAAGTCTTACTCCCTTATATCGGCCGGCAATCGCGGTCAATTCCGAAGTTGAAGTCAATCGTCCTGAGGCCACAGGCAGGGGCGGGGGGCCTGAAGACCGAGCTTGCGGAGGTTGAATTCCCCGTCCCAGGGCGGGGGGAGCTCGTGGTAAGGATGGAGGGGTGTGGCCTCTGCGGGACCGATCTGGAAAAGATGCGCGGCGAGTACACTGCCTCAATGCCTGTGCTCGGACACGAGGCCGCGGGTGTGGTTTCTCACGTGGGGGAGGGGGTCACCTCGTTCAAGGAGGGAGACAGAGTGTTTCCCCACCACCACGTCCCCTGCTACGAATGCTACGTCTGCAGGGCGGGAGACGAGACGATGTGCGACATGTACAGGAAGAGCAACATCATCCCGGGAGGGTTCTCCGAGTACTTCCTAGTGCCAGAATGGAACTTGGCGAAAGGGGGGGTCATCCCGCTCCCTAACGATGTCACCTTCGACGAGGGAACCCTGATCGAACCAGTCGCTTGCTGTCTGAGGGGCATCCGGAAGCATGCTAAAGCGGGGGAGACGGTCCTGGTGGTCGGCGCGGGGCCGGTTGGCTTGATGCACGCCCTCCTCCTAGAGCCCATGGAGGTCAGGGTGATAGTCAGTGACATCATCGGGCCAAGGCTCGACTTCGCAGAGCGCATGGGTCTCGGTCTGGTTGTCGACGCAGCAAGAGATGACGTCCCCGGAAGGCTCAGGGCGGAGACACAGGGGAGAGGGGCGGACCTTGCAATCGTCGCCTCGGGGAGCAAAGCGGCGATCATGCAGGCCCTTGGGTCGATACGCAAGGGAGGGAAGGTATGCATCTTCGGGGTGCCGTCCAAGGGCTCGGTCCTGGGTTACGACATCAGCGAGCTGTACAATTCAGGGCAGCAGATTGTGACCACCTATGGTGCCAGCGACGTCGACACAAAGGAGGCCCTTGGGATTATCGCATCCAACCCGGATTTCGCTCGTCTGGTGACACACAGACTCCCCCTCTCGAGGTTCGACGATGCGGTGGCCGCCGCGTCAAGGGGAGAAACGATGAAGGTAGTAGTAATCCCCTAGGGCCCCCGGGGGCCAAATTGGCCGACGTCAAGCAGTCAGTCACCTGGGCAGGCCTGAGACATCCTCGCAATCCAACAGAGCCCCGCATCTGGGGCACCTGAACTTGCACGTCTGGATTTCTACCATTTTTTCTCCACAGGCGTAGCAGTCTTCGAGGGGCAACTGAGAACAGATTTGGCGATGGAACGGTTTTAAGGACGCCGGGGTGGTCAGTCTCTCGTGCAGCCCCAGGACGAGCCGGAAGACAGGCAACCGACGTTGGCTAGGCGGAGCCCGTTCGCCCCTGCGCGAAAACTCTGCCCGAAATGTCTGTCTCCCCTGCAGGGGGGCGGCGGTCTAGGTGGCTGGCTGATACCCATGAACTACTACTGCCAGAAGTGCGGGTACTCCGGAATCGTCTTCGTCGAGCAGGAGCGGCTACCGGAGAAAGGGAAAAGCTGACCTTGGAAGCGCCGTCCGAAAGCACCATGAATCGAGGGACGGTCATCATGGTGCTGGGTTTCTTAGCCCTCCTTGGGTTCACAATCGTACTCGTCACATTTTCGTTCCCAGCAGGAGTCTATTCAGTTTTTTCCGGAAGGCTTTCCCAGAACGTGACGTACAGCACGGCAATCCAACCTTACTTTTGGATCGGCCCGGCAATAGCATACGCCCCCTTCAGCGTCAGCGCGGGGGTCATGTTCGCCGTATTCACGTCCATTTACGCTCTGTTCCTTCTCTACGCCCTCCGGCAGAAGGAGCACATCTGGAGCGCATCAAGGGCGGCTTTCAGGACGGGTTTCGACACCCTTCTGTCGAGTCCCTTCATAATCGTAATTGTCTCGATTGGGTTCCTGAACTTCACGTCCAGCATCATTGATGTCCTTGTAACATCGACCGGGGCCCCCATAGGGGGACCCTCTGGCGACCCGCTCGCTCTGCTCCTTGGATTCACCTACGCCCCGCTCGTCGAAGAGCTAGGCTTCAGGATGCTCCTCATCGGCACAGTAGCGTTCATACTGATGTACGGCCGCCCCTGGAAGACGGCTCTCTCGGCGTTCTGGAGGCCCTCGAAGGCCATGGAGGGAATTGCCGTCGGAAGCGGAGCGTCTGTGATAATCTGGGCGGCGACCAGCTTCAGCGCGGTGACCTTCGGTGCCTGCCACGTCCTCTGCGGTAACACGTGGGACATTGGCAAGCTCCCAGAGGCCGTATACGGCGGTTTCGTGCTCGGCTATCTTTACGTCAGGTACGGATTCCACGTGGCTGTCCTGGCGCACTGGGGGGTCGACTTCTTCGGGAGCGTCTACGCATTTTTTGGCCAGGCTGCTTACGGGATTCCATGGGATTCTTCGACCAAGGAGTACCTGGGCCAGTATCTCGTTGACATCGACCTGCTCTTCCTCTTTGGAGTAGCGAGCTTCCTTCTGGTGATATACCTCGGCCTGAAGAGACTGACCGCTTCGCGTTCACGTGGGATCTCTGGCGACTTTAAAGGACAGCAGGGAGGGGGAGGGGCGGAACCTTGACGGTCCTCGGGGCCCCTATTCTCAGAGAACTGGTGGCCAAGTACAACGTGATCTACCCTTCGAACGAGGCGGCCTTTGACGGCGATGGATATGTCCTGACGGTGAGGGAGGACAGGACCCTACACTACCTTGAGCACAGGAACATGATCTCGAGGGAGATAATTTTCGCCCCGCCCGACTGCGTTGCACACCTGACATCGAAAAGCAAATTCGGGAGACTCGGGCTCTCTTTCTTGAATTCAGTGAAGGTCCATAGCGGATTCGTCGGGAGGCTGGCTCTGGAGCTGGTCAATCTGAGCAACGAGAGGGCCCCCATAACAATCAGGCAGGGGGACCCGTTGATCCACATCGAATTTTTGCGTCGGGAGGGACCTCCCGAACCTTACAAGGGGAGATACATGTTTCAGTTCATGGACGCCAAGGAGACGGCGATGTATGTCGACATGCTGTCGAAGACCTTCCCTGAACTGTATCCCAGGCAAAAGCTAGAAGCGGTAAGCAGGGAAAGACTGGTAAACGAAGAGTAGTTCAGGCCCGAAGTCTCGGACAGAAGCTCTAGATTCCTAGAGCCGACCTCAGTCCCTTGTACCTGTTTCTGATTGTGACCTCGGTGACCCCTGCAGCTTCGGCCACGTCCTTCTGCGTCTTATCCTCCCCTTCAAGGGTGCACGCGACGTAGAGTGCCGCGGCCGCCAGGCCCATAGGGTCCTTTCCCGCGGATATCCTAGTCTCCTCGGCCCTCTTCAAAATCTCAAGCGCCCTCCTCTTAGTCTTCTCCGACAGCCCCGCCTTTGAAGCGATGCGCGATATGCACTTCGTAGGGTCCACGACGGGCATCTTGATGTCCATCTCTTTCAACAGGAGCCTGTAGCATCGCGCAATGTCCTTCTTCTTCACGTTGCTTACGGCCGCAAGGTCTTTGAGCGTCCTAGGAGTTTGGGTGTCCCTGCAGGCAGCGTAAAGTGATGCTGCGATTATAGCGGAAATGGACCTTCCCCGGACCAGCCCCCTTTCGAGGGCCTTCCTGTAGATGTAAGCTGCCTTTTCAACGACGGCGTCCGAAACAGAAAGTTTGTCCGAGAGCCTGTCGAGCTCGCTGAACGCCTGCCTAAGGTTCCTATCAACCGGTTCGTGTACCTGGCTCCGAGAATCCCACGTCCTCAGCCTCTCGACAGTCGCCTTCATCGAAGCGGAAAGTGACTTGCCGGATGCGTCTTTGTTCAGCCCCCCTATCACTGTCGCGAGCCCCATGTCGTGCATGGCGATTGAAGTCGGGATGCCTCCCCTGCTCCTGTCGTCTTTCTCTTCCTTCGAGAATGCTCTCCACTCAGGTCCCACCTCTTCGATCTTCTCTTTTACAACGAAACCGCATGACCCGCAAAAGAGTTCTCCGCCGGCTGAGTCGACAATCATTGGCCCCTTCCCGCATCTGGGGCATTTGTCCATCGCCTTCTGCAGCCGCATCAGTCTCGAGAAGTCTTTGTCCCCAAACATAACAATCCCTAGCGAAATACTTACAAGCAACTCTCTCCCTACCCGATATATATGTCTTGTGGCCGATTCATGAATATTCTAAATAGCCATGGATATCTTGCATACTACGATGTAGGAGTTACAAAGGAAGAGCGGCGCAGATCCTCCTACCATCGAACCCCCTTCCCTAACATTGGGCGTGCGCAGTCGAAATGAAAACAAGACCTGGTCCCGCAGCTGTCGTCCTCAGACCAATCCTGGACATGTACATGGACTCTGCAGTGGCTGTGGTCGGATGCAACTCACAGGGCATAGGTAGATACTCCTGCGAGCTCGACGTCCTCGTCGTCACAGGTGAGCGACGTCCCTCGACCTCTCTAAGAATCGGAGATGTCTTCATAGACCTGAGATTCACATCGGAAAAGGACGTCCTGAGACCCACCAACCCCGAGCACGGCATGTCAATGGCAATGGCCAAGCCTGTCAGGGACGCTTCCCTGGTGCTCTCTACGAGTTCGGCCGCAAACTTCGCGATGATTGCTGAGTCCGCCAGGAAGGCTAGCGGCATCCGCCTTGCATCGGCTCTGAAGATAGTGGGAAGGGCTGAGTCTGCCCTCGCAAAAGGGACCCTCGTCGACGCTGACTTTTGGCTCCTCGCCGCTTCATACGAATTCGCGTATGCGCTTCTACTCTCGAAGGAGGTCATACCTTCTCCCAGCCACCTGCTGGCTCAACTGCGCGAGGGTTCGAAAGGGAACCCTAGGGGTTTCGAGGGGATGTCGATAGGGGCAGGGCTCGAATCTGCCGGGCGCGCGGGGTGCGGCGCGAGGCTCGAGGGGGTGACCGTCCTCCATGACGTACTCCGAGAAGGATCTACCGAGGCCACGATGGATTCGGAATGGCCGAAGGCGCGGACGGAGATTGTTCTTGCCAAGGCAGACGAGCTCATGACCAGGGCTGAGCTCGCAGAGTGCTATTCCTTCCTCGGCCAGGAGCTGGTGGATGGCATGACCACGCTCTTGAGGACAAACCCAAAGCGGACGCTTATGTCCCTTACAGAGGGGAAAGACAGGCTGCTTGGAGAGAGACTCGTCCGCCAGCTTGGTCTGGCGAGGAGCGAGGTGGCCGTGAAGTTAGGCCTTGACGTTCTCAGGCAACAGGTCTCCCTTCTCTCCCGTAAGAGCTGAGCGTGTCGCCCGCGATACTTCGTTTAAAGGCTTATACATCATCTACAATCGCCTAACTGCGATGGAAGAGAGGACCAACGACGCTTTGGCCAAGATCGCCGGTAACGTTGTGGCAGCCCCTGACGCTGGGAGGGCGATGAGGGCGTGGAGAGAGAAGCTCTCTGTCAAACAAGTGACCCTCGCAGAAGCACTCGGCATCTCTGCATCGGTTCTGAGCGACTACGAGAGCGGGAGGAGGCCCTCCCCAGGTGTCCAGTTCGTCAAGAAGTACATCGAAGCACTTGTCAGGATCGACGAGGGGAAGGGGAGGCTCGTCTCCCGCCTCCTGTCGAGCGAGAAGGACGAAGCGATACTTTCCATAGGGGAGTTCACCTCTCCCGTCAGTGCGCCTAGGATACTGGAGGCCCTTGCTGCGGCAGTACTCGTCGGGGACCCAGACGCCGTGAAACTCTATGGGTACACCGTGGTAGACAGCATCAAGACTATCTACGCGCTCTCTGGGTATGATTTCTACAGGATCTTCGGTGCGACGACCGAGCGAGCCCTGGTCTTCACCAAGGTAGGGATGGGGAGGAGCCCTCTGGTCGCCATAAGGGTGTCTCAGCTGAAGCCGAGGGTGGTGGTCATCCACGGGCCAAAGGAAGTTGACCCCCTCGCCGTGGATCTTGCCCGCAGAGAGGGCCTGGTTCTCGCATTGTCTGCCGCTCCCAGCGAAGAGTCCATAATCGAGTCCCTCAACGGGGTACACCCCTAAACTTCCGTTGCGCTGCTCCGCTGTCCTACAGATAGGATCGCCCTAGACGCCTCAACTTCGCCATTGAAACTCCTCTGCGGCTGCCTCTTCCCGAACATATCCCTGACGAGCTCGGGGAGCCTTGAGACGTCCGCGCTCGTGTATCCCAGGGCTGCCGCGTTCCTTTCCTGCTCGGCGTGGTGGCGGATGGGTATGACTATGATGGGTGTCCCGGCTGCGGCGGCCTCGTCGATTGTGCTCTTGCCAGCTGTGGAGACAACCAGGTCGGCCGCCGCGACCAGGTTCTGGTTGTCTGGTACGACCCCGAGATCGTAGACCGTCTCTCCCCTGATCTTAGGACCACGGTTGCCTGTCATCACAAGGCTGACCCCGGCCAGACCGGCGTTCGCGACGGCGTCTTTTACCCGAAGCGCAAGCTCTCTCCACAGCCCGCTTCCGCTGGTTGCGAAGAGAACCATTCCTCCCACGGGGAGGCCGTAGAAGGCTTTGGAGTCGGCGGGGGACTTTGTAATCGCCCTCACGATGGGACCCACGAACCTCCTGTTTCCCCCGCTCTCCCCGGGCTCAGGGACTATGAGAAGGTCAACCGAGTCCTGCAGCCCCCTGTACCATCTGTCCACCCTTGTTTCTATCCTGCGAGACGCCCAAGTCCGAGCGAACCCGAGCGCCAGCTCGTCAGCGACGAACACTCGTTTCACCCCCCGTTCCGCCGCAACGGCCATCCCGGAGAACTCTTCGTCACAGACCACTAGGTCGGGAGAGTAGGCGTCCAGTAGCCGGCGCGTCCGCGGAATCGTCCTCCGGTTCGCAATCCAAGACCTTACGTACCACAGAGCCACCCTGGTCATTTCCCCGTCGGAGACGTGGGGCACAGGGTCCTCTACGATATCGTCGACCCTGAAGCCGCTGCCTTGGATGAACTCGGCGGCCTTACCTCCTGAGAAGAGCCTGACCTCGGCCCCCCTCCGCTCGAGTTCTTCCGCTAGGACCAATGAGCGCTTTGCGTGCCCCAGCCCGATGGGGCTGACGCCATAGAGGACCTTCGGCACGGTTGCAGGGGACACTATTGCGTATTTAATTGACTCCGGGGACTAGAGAGACCATTTAATTCCATCAAGTCGGCGGCGCCCTCGACTTTGACGGGAAAGAGTAGGGAGACGTGTGCTCGGTGACCCTGGTAACCGTCGTTGTGGTTGTACAGTTCTTCGTAGTGCTTGCGTTCGCACTCGCAGCAGTATTGCTGAACACGATCGACGCCCGGGGGTTCCTCGCAAGCACGACGGTCGGTTTCGCCGTCATGTACGGGGGAGGGATTTCCTGGTTCGTCATAGTCGCCGTCTTCTTTAGTCTTGGCGTGGTCTTTACCCTCTACAAGTACGGCTACAAGAGGCGTCTTGGGAGCGCCCAGGGAAAGGGGGGCGCCAGAAATTGGCCCCACATCCTCGCCAATGGGGGCCTCGCGTCCATCGCCGCCATTTGGAACTTGGGGAATCCAGGCATCGTTCCTGCCGCGATCTTCCTGGGAGCCGTGTCCACCTCAGCTGCTGACACCGTCGCCACAGAACTCGGGCTACTCAGCCACAGCCAACCCATGCTGATTAGCCATCCGTCCCGGGCAGTGCCTCCTGGGACATCGGGAGGCGTCACGGCGCTTGGATTCGTGGGAGCGACCTTCGCATCCATCGTCATAGGGATAATGGCACTTGCGCTCGGGATACTCCCCCACCCCTACCTTATCCTCCCCGTCTGCGTCGTCGGGGGTGTCTTCGGGGCAACCTTTGACAGCCTTGTGGGAGCGACTGTGCAGAGGAAGGGGTACTGCGTGGTCTGCTTGAAACCCACCGAGGCGCTGAAGCACTGCGGGGAGAGGACGAAGGCCACGCAGGGCAAGTGGTACATAGAGAACAACATAGTGAACGTGGTATCGACCATTGCGGGGGCAGCAGCCGCCTACGCTACACTTCTGGTGCTGACCCCTCTAATCTAGGGAACCTTGTGATGGCTCCGAGCCTTGCGGACAGGTCGGACACAGCCACGCGCTCCTGCTTCCTGGTGTCCCGGTCCCGAAGGGTCACCGTGCTGTCCTTCAGTGTGTCGTAGTCCACAGTGAAGCACACAGGCACTCCTGATTCGTCTGCCCGGGCGTACCTCCTCCCGATTGAGCCAGATTCATCATAAAATACGTCGAAGCCATCGCGGAGCTCCTCCACGATGGACCGGGCTGCATCCTGGAGCCCGTCCCTGTTCACAAGCGGGAAGACGCAGGCCTGGATGGGCGCCAGGTACGGCCTCAATGCCATGGTCCTCCTGTCCCCTTCTCCCTTCATCGAGAGCTCCATTACAACGTAGGTGCTTCTGTCAACTCCTAGCGATAGCTCGAACACGTGGGGTAGGACCTTCTCCCCGGCGTCCTCGACAGTGAAGTCCGTCCCGCTCGCCCTCGCGTGCCCTCCCAGATCGTAGTCTCCTCTGTAATTGCAGGCGACGAGCTCGAGCCACCCGGTGCCTATTTTGACCTCCAGATCGAAGGCGGCCTTCGAGTAGAAAGCCCTGTCCTCGTCTGCAAGTACCCTAAGGCGCTGGGAGCTCCTTGGCACTCCTGCCGCAATGTAGAACCTGGTAATCAGCGCGAGGTAGTGTCCTACTAGCATGTTTGGGATGACGCCATCTTGCAGAGCCTCCCCCACGCTCGGCTGGACGTCCCTGCCGTCAGGCATCCTGAAGGAGAGGACATCCCCCTTCGCCCACTGAAACGCTGGAGAGTCCGTCCTCTTCGGGCTGAAGAACACTTCCACTTCCGCCTGGTTGAGTTCTCTAAGCCTCAGCAACCCTTGGCGTGGGGCTATCTCGTTCCTGAAGCTCCTCCCCACCTGGGCCATTCCTATTGGTAGTTTCACCCTCTGGGTCTTGAAGAGAAGCGGAAAGTCGACGAAGATGCTCTGGCACGTCTCGGGACGGAGGTATGCCTCCTCCCCGTTCGGTCCAATCCCCACTCTGAACATCATGTTGAACCGCGTGGTCCCCGAGAGGCTCGAGCCGCACTTGGAGCACTTCACCCCCGCCTTTGCCATCAACGAGTCATATTCGGCGTCGCTCAGCTTCTCGGGGACGGCCTTCCCTGTCTTCTCCTCGAGAAGCTTGTCAGGCCGGTAGACAGATCCGCACTTCGAACATCTTACGAAGGGATCTGTGAAGCTGGAGAGGTGGCCGGAGGCTTGGAAGACTGCCCTGGGGAGTATCTGGGCCCCATCTATCTCCAGCATTGCATCCCGCTTAACAATCATCCTCCGCCAGAGCTCGACGATCCTGGCCTTCAGGGCAACGCCAAGGGGCCCGTAGTCGAGAAAACCGGCCGGTGCATTCGGGTAACTGGGCGCGGTCTTGAAGAAGAAGCCGCGTTGCTGTGCAATCCGCACGAGTTCCTCTGACGACATCCTCGTCAAGGCTGTCAAGGTTAGGATATATGCTATGCCTGAAATTTCCTCTCTGGGTCAAGGAGGAGGGTTCTCCGCGGGCTCAAACTGGACGCCAAGCGTTCGAGCTGCTGGGTCGGCTCGGCAGCTTGATGCCAGTCCAGAGGAGGCAGATCAGCGAAGACGGCTCGTGACCCGCCTCTGCAGAATCGATTTAAGGTGGGTCCAGGCCTCATCAGACCGAAGTGCAGAGCCGATTTCTCACCAATCCCTCCCTTGCCGTTGGCGCGCTCCTGTTCGCCATTGGTTGCGCGTGGGTGGCATTCGAGTCAGCGGCATGGTATTTTGGCCAGAACCTCTACGGTATCTACGACCAGGTGTCGGTCATTACACTTGTGCAGAAGTACTACGCGGCCGAGGTCCTCGCCATCTGCGTCGTGGTCACTGGGGCGTTCCTGACATATCGGGGGCTGAGGGCCTGGAAGGCCATTGGCACCCCTGACTCGATCAGGTTCATGCTTGCGGATGCGCTTTCCTCCCAGAGGGACCTCCGGATAGGGGTCGCCGCAGCCGTCGCGTACGCCATTGTCTACCTGTTCGTTTCGAGCATCGTCGTCTTTCAGCCAGGGTTCAACTCAGGGGCCTGGGTCGGGTTGTCTCCCCTAACCTGGGGTGTGGCCGCCTGCTGCGGCTCGGTGGGGACCGTACCTGCTCTGATCTTTTATCTGGCGCCCCAGGCTCACCTCGCCCTGCAGATTCTCCCACTCGACGTTCTCTTCGCGGTGGTTGTCCCCATACTTGTCGGCTTCAATGTGACCATTGCGGTTCACGCGGTGAGGAACAAAGACGTGAGGTCTAACGTTGGGTGGGTCGGCACCCTCGGAATCCTGACCGGGCTCTTCACCGGTTGCCCAACCTGCGCTGGACTTTTTCTCGCGAGCGCGTTCGGGGGCCTCGGTGCAACCTCACTCGCTGTGGCCCTTGCGCCGTACCAGATGCTTTTCGTAGTGGTCAGCATCCCCCTGCTCGCCGTCAGCCCACCTCTGATTGCCATTAACGCGAGAAAGGCAGTCCGGGCTGCGTGCCCTATACCCGGTCCAGCCGTGCGAACGCCATAGGGGGTCGCCTCGTAGAAACGGACAAGGTGGAACGTCTCTTCCCCTGGGCCCCCTTCGAGGTCTTACGTGTAGCCTAGGTTACAATGAACTTGAACCCGGTTACTGGCTCAATTGAGACAGTCTAATGCCCCCGCATTAAACTGTAAAAGCATCGACGAGGAAAACCTTGAAAGCGAGGAATCAGTCACTCTAATGGGTCACATGCCGGAATCCAGCCGACGAGTTTTTGCTTCGCATCATGCCGAGGTCACGAAAACCATCAAGGCGCCGATCAAATACGTGTACGAATGGTGCACCGACTTTCGGAATGACGACGGGATATTCTCGAAGACGCGTCACAAGGTGATTCATGTCGGGTCGGATCGCGTGGTCCGAATCATTGAGAGGGTCACTCCTATCGAGAGCCCCAGG